>Ga0306923_10002115_pt1 | contig 18060 bp, 18 predicted proteins | sample sta12Can44000108_FD_203841 | JGI IMG/M metagenome (GOLD analysis project Ga0306923, IMG submission 203841) | Lab enrichment of tropical soil microbial communities from Luquillo Experimental Forest, Puerto Rico - statanox.12C.anox.44.000.108 (v2)... | ecosystem: Environmental > Terrestrial >... | reverse complement strand
GATCTCATTGATCGCGCGGCACGCATCCATCAAGCGCCGAACCGGCTGCACGATCCATTGCGGGCAGATATTCGATGAGGACAAGATCGCAAATGGTGCTCCGAGTATTGCCGCAAGCGCCGTTCCCCAAATCGCGATCTGCACAGTCACGACCATATCCGCGAGATAAGTTTCCCAGTCGCGAAAATTTGGATGCAGAAAGGCGCGGCCGAACTCCGCCATGTTGCGCCAGTCGGAGATGAGCGACGCCGCCCGGAACATTTCGGCCGGGCCCCAGCTCCAGATCAACAGCGCGAGCAGGATCAGCCACAGCGTCCAGCCACGCGCGCGCCGTGCAAGCGGATGAATTGGAATCGAGACGTCGATGCCAGACGGCGAAGCTTCAGCGGCGCGCGCGAACGACGGCCGCTTGTGTGTCTGTAAGATGGCTTCGCTCATCGAGAAATTTGCAGCGTGCACCGCGGGCCGGACACGCGCGCCGGAGCAAGCCGGCGCGCGATGCAGGCCGCCACTCAATGCGTGTTGGCAAACCCGGCGGCGAACTCGGCGATCATCTTGCGCATGGCATCCTTGTCTCCGGCCTGCTCCGCGGCAAGGAAGGCCGCAATGCGTTTTTGGTACGGATCGGTTTCGCCTTGCTTCTCCATCTGTTCGATCTTAGCGAGGTCCGCCCTGATCGCGGCGACTTGCGCGGTCTTCTCCGTATCGCTGAGCTTGTCATCGGCCTGCACTTTCATCAGCGCCTTGCTGGCCTCAAGCTTGCGGATCGGAATGAGCTGGCGATCGGAAGACGGAGTGAACGGCGACCAGATCAGGTTGGCGAGCACCTGCCGCGCGGCCTTGATGTCCGTCTCGGAGCCGAACCGGCCATAGCTCAAGAGGAAGGTGCAGAGCTTGGCTTTGATGCGGGGATCGAGGTCCTTGCGCCAGACCAGCGGATCGAGGGGAATGATCGGCGACGTCCAGATGATCTTGATCTGCTTGCGCGCGTCCGGGGTTGTGCGCTCGACCCGCTGCAAATCTTCACTGTTGTTGGTTGCGGCATCGACCTGTTTATGCGCCACCGCCATCGCGTTCGCCTGATGGCTCGCGTTGCGCACGGTCTTGAAACAATTCTTGGGCTCGATTTCGCGAGCAGCGAAGATGTAGGAGGTCGGGACCAGGAAGCCGGAGGTCGAGTTGGGATCGCCAATGCCGAAATTGAGCGACTTGTCGCACTTGAGAATGTCATCGAGTTTCGTGTACGGGCTGTCGACGTGCACGATGATGTGCGAGTAGTACCCGGTGCTGCCGTCCTTGGCGACGACCTGTGCGAATACTTCGCCATTCGAGCGATCCACCGCTTCCATGCCGGACTTGTTGCCGAACCAGGCGAGGTGCACCTTGTTGAAGCGCATCGCCTCGATGACCCCGGCGTAGTCGGTCGCATAGAACGCCCTGACCTTGAGTCCGGTTGCCTTGGAGATGGCTTCGACGAACGGCTCCCAGTTCGCCTTCTGGTTCACCGACGTTTCCGTCGAAATCACGCCGAAATTGATCTCGGCCAGGCTGTCCGCGCAAGCGAGCGTCCCCGCGACCGCCAGCACAAACGTCGCCAGTGCAATGCTTCTGAAAATTGGCAGCATCTTCATCTCCGGTTGGTGTTGAGCTGGGAAGTTCCGCAGCTGTCCCGCGCGTGGGGTCGACGGCGCCGTTGCCGTTATGCCTGCACCCGTCGCGCCTCGGGCCGTCCTTGACGCAACGGGATGGGCGCGACCACGCGTTCGCGTTCGGCGAACGCCGGCGTCTGCGAGAGCGCAAAGACCTCGTCGCTTTCCGCGCCGTAGATGCTGCTGAGCAGACCCGGCGTGAGCGACCGCGACGGGCCGTCGTAGACGCTCCTGCCGGCGTTGAGCGCAATCGTGCGCGGACAGTAGCGCAGCGCGTATTCAACCTGATGCAGCGACACGAGAACCGTGATGCCGTCGCGCCGGTTGAGATCCGCGAGGATGTCCATGACCCGACGCGCCGCGGTCGGATCCAGCGATGCGATCGGCTCGTCGGCGATGATGATTTCCGCACCCTGCACGAGTGCGCGCGCGATCGCCGCGCGCTGTTGCTGGCCGCCGGAGAGATCGCATCCGCGCTTGAGTGCATGCTCGGCGATGCCCACGCGCGCCAGTGCCTGCATCGCGCGGCGCTTTTCGTCGAGCGTGAAATGACCGAACGTCGCCTGGATCAGCGGCATCTGGCCGAGCAGGCCCAAGCACACGTTGGTCAGAACCGAAAGTCGCGGAACCAGATTGAACTGCTGGAAGATAACGCCGACGCGCACCCTTAGCCCATTGGCGGAGCGCGCCACGCGGCCGCGCCGTTGGATCGGCCGCTCAAACAGCAGAATTTCGCTGCTTTCTTGACGGCGGTCGTGGTCGATTGGCGTGAGACCGGCAAGGGCGCGAATCAAGGTCGACTTGCCCGACCCGGACGCTCCGATCAGCCCAACCATCTCGCCGCGTTGGATCGCGAAGCTAAGTTCGTCGAGCACCCGCGCGCCGGCGAACGATTTGGAAACCCCGCGCGCTTGAATGACAGTCTCCGTCGGCACGGGAACGAGTGTTTCCGTCGACACCAGCGCAACTCCATCGGACGTGATGCTACGGCCCTAACAGCGGCACATGACAGCGGGATGAACGAAAACGCCCTTGTCGCGCTTTTCCCTAGACAAGGGAGGTAAGTGGAGGATTCTTCTGTGAATTTCCGCGAGATCGACCGCGAAGAAGCCGTGTTGACCGCCGTCATACCGTGGCAAGCTGCCATGTAGGGCTCTGCGCCAGAGTCTCAATGCGCGATGCGTGCGGCCTCCGTGAGATGGACGATCCGGCCCGCGACCAGCACGCCGACAAGCCGCGGCCGGCCACGGGGCTCGGGATCGACCAGGATCAAGTCGGCACGCAACCCGCGAGCGATGGATCCGCGATCAACCAAGCCCACCGCACGCGCCGGCGACGCGGAAACCAGCGACCAAGCCTGCTCAAGGGGCGCGACTCCGGTTTCTGCCAGCCGGAACGCCGCGACTAGCGGCGCCGGATAGTAGTAATCCGACGCGAGGACCGAGCAGAGGCCATGCGAGATCATTTCGCTCGCATTCACCCAGCCCATGTGGCTCTTGCCACGCATCACATTGGGGGCGCCGAGAACGATGGCGTCGTCCGCCGCGGCGGCTTCGCGCGCCGTCTCCATGTTCATGGGAAACTCGCTTACGCGGCAGCCTAAGGAGCGGAACCAGCGCCGCTGCTCCGGGCTGGCGTCATCATGTGAGATGAGCGCCACCCCGTGGGTATTGGCATATTCGGCGATGCGGCTGATCGAGCCTGGCACCTCGTCGCCGCGCTGGCGCAGCCGTTCGACCAGCGCGAGGAAATCTTCCCGAGGCAGCCCCGAACGCTCGACCATCTGGGAAATCTTGTCCGGCCGCTTCATCGCATTGTCGTTGGACGGCAGGTGATCGTTGAAAGCGACCGCGCCGATGCGGCGTGCCGCCACCCATTCGCTCACTTCGGCTTCGGCGGCGAGATTGTAGGTTTCATGCCGGAGATGAAAGCGGGTGTCCGCCGCAAGGCATGGCCGAAGCGCTTCGATGGCGGCGAGAATGCCGCGGGCATTCTCGCCGCTGCGCAAGCCCGGCTCCCATGACCAGGTAACCCCATGAAAGACCGTGGTGATCCCGTTCGCTATGGCTTGGCGGTCGCTGTCGATGAGAGCAATGTCCAGCGAAATATCTACGCCGGGCCGCGGCATCATCTGCCGTTCGAAGGCATCGCCGTGAATGTCGACAATGCCCGGCAGGACGATCAGGCCGTCAGCATCGATCGTGCTACTTCCGGCATGATCGGCGCCGAGGTCAGCGATGAGTCCGTCGGCGGGGCTGATGTGAACGGTCGTAGCTTCGAGGCCGCTGTCGAGCAGAACGCGCCCGCCGGCGATGCGAAGATTCATGCTTTATTCTCGAGCCGTAGCAGCTTCGGTCCGCATTCGTGGGCATTGGTCGACCCCATCCATGACAGGCGCATGACAGCCCCACGGCAGGCCATCGGCCCTCGCCTGCGTGACAGACGTTTAGGTCTCGATAATCAATTCAAGTCGGTCGGCGGCAAAGCGCGCGCGCGTCGTGAGCACGGGGTGGTCGTCGCTATCGACGTCCACGCTATCGACGACCAAAATTGGACGACCGCGCGCGATCTTGAGGCTGGCCGAGTCCCCGGCTTCCGCGATCGCCGCGGTGACTTTCGTACTTTTTCTGGCGTAGTCGCGAACGCCGAAATGGGCGAGCATCCGCGTGATCGATTGGCTCGAGGCATAGATGCGAGCAGCGTCGGGGAACCGCTGTGCTGCCAGCCATGAGGTGGCGGCGCAAAGCGGAATGCGATCGGCGTTGCGCAGAAGTTCGAGGCGCACCACGGGGGTTCCCGCCTTGAGCTTGAGTCTCGAGGCGATATCGGGGTCAGCACTCTCAACCGCGCTCGCCGTGAGCCGGCCTCCGGCGGCTCGCCCGGCGCTGCCCACGATCTCCGAGAACCGCGTCCGCGGACGGATCGGATAGGAGATGCGACGCGCCTCGATATAGGTTCCGCTGCCGCGTTCGGCGCGTACCAGGCCGCGCTCGGCAAGCGCGGCGAGCGCACGCCGCACGGTGTGCCGGTTCACGCCAAAACGGCCGGCGATCTCGATCTCGCCGGGCAGCCTGCTTCCCGGCAGAAAGCGCCCGCGCACGATGGCTTGCTCGATGTCATCGGCCACACGACGCCACAGCGACACGCCAGCGGTTTGGGCGGCCTCACGCTCATCTGCCGTCCCGCGCAAGGGGACCTTGTGAATGGCGCGCATTGTCATCTCACTGTCACCAAAGCTTCATCGTCGGACGCTAGAGAGTTGTCTAGTAACATAGACAACTCGGCGATGGCAAACGCAGCGGCGAAAATTCTGTCAACTGACAATCTCGATCTCCGTCGTCGCCGGCGCGAAGCGATGGCGGTGCTCGCTGGGAGCAGCGCCGCCGAGATGACGCGATACCTCCAATCGGTCGGACCCAAGCCGCGCTATGATGAGATACGCGCGCCGGAAGGCGGGCTCTTGATGGTGCGCGGCCGCATCGGCGGCGACGGCGCGCCGTTCAACGTCGGCGAGGTGACGGTGTCGCGCGCCGCGATACGACTCGCGAGCGGCGAGGTCGGTTTCGGCTACGTGCTCGGGCGCGATCGGGAAAAGGCGCGGCTGATCGCGCTCTGCGATGCACTGATACAGAGCGAACATCACCGCGACGCCGTCGAGCGCACGATTTTGGCGCCGATCCGCTGCCGGCAACGCGCCGAGCGCGAACTCAAGGCACAACAGGTCGCCGCGACCAAGGTCGAGTTCTTCACGCTGGTGCGAGGGGAGGATTGACCGTGGTGAGCGCGGGCTTTGCCGATCCGGTGCTGTCGGCGCAGGCGACGTTCCGCGCCGTTCTCGACGCGACGGCCCGGCCCGCCAGCGTGCAGCCGCTCGGCGCGTCCATTTTGCCGCCGCCGCCGTTCTCGATCGGCGCGGCGGCGTTGGCATTGACCCTTTGCGATCATGATACGACGGTCTGGCTCGACGCCGATCTGCGCGCGAGCGAGCGCGTCACCGAATGGCTGCGGTTCCACTGCGGGTGCACGGTGGTCGACGCGCCACACGAAGCGGCATTCGCGTTCGTGAGCGCAGCGTTGGCGTTGCCGCGGCTCGAGGAGTTCGCGCTCGGCACGCCCGACTATCCCGACCGCTCCACCACGGTCGTGGTTCAGGTCGAATCGTTTCGATCGGGGACGAGTCTGGTGCTGACAGGTCCGGGCATTCCTGGCCGCCGCACGCTTCGCGCCGCGCCGCTGCCGGACGACATGCCCGCGCGGCTCGCCGCCAACCGTGGACGATTTCCCTGCGGCATCGATCTCCTGCTGGTGACCGCGAACGAGGTGGCCGCCCTGCCGCGCTCGGTTCGGATCGTGCGCGAGGACAATTGACATGTACGTTGCAGCGAAAGGCGGGGAGCGCGCGATCGAAAATGCGCATCGGCTGCTCGCCTACGAGCGGCGCGGCGATCCCTCGGTTCCGGAATTGTCGCTTGCGCAGATTGGCGAGCAGCTCACCTTGGCAGTCGATCGGGTAATGAACGAAGGCTCGCTCTACGACCGCGAGCTGGCTGCTCTCGCCATCAAGCAGGCGCGCGGCGACCTGATCGAGGCGATCTTCCTGGTGCGCGCCTTCCGCGCCACCTTGCCCCGATTTGGCGCCAGCGAACCCGTCGACACGGCAGCCGTGGCAGTGCGGCGGCGTATCTCTGCGACTTTCAAAGATCTCCCGGGCGGCCAACTCCTCGGCCCGACCTTCGACTACACCCATCGTCTGCTGGAGCCAGAATCCGCGCTCGCACTCACAGGCGAGCCGGCGCGAGCCGAGGCAAACCAAAATACGATGCCGCGGGTGACCGACCTCCTCGCTGGCGAGGATCTCGTTGAGCGATCCCCGCCTGCCGACTCCGAAGCCAGGATCGGCGATCTCACCCAAGACCCCTTGAGTCTTCCCGCCGCGCGCGACGTGCGCCTGCAGAATCTCGCGCGCGGCGACGAGGGATTTTTGCTGGCCCTCGGCTACTCCACCCAACGCGGCTACGGCCGCAATCATCCGTTCGCCGGTGAAATCCGCCTTGGCGAGGCCGAGCTCGAGTTTGCGGCCGAAGAGGTCGGCTTTGCCGTGCCGCTCGGGCGCATCACGGTCACCGAATGCCAGATGATCAATCAATTTCGCGGCTCGGCCAGTGAACCGCCGCGCTTCACGCGTGGCTACGGCCTCGGCTTCGGCCAATGCGAGCGCAAGGCCATGGCCATGGCCCTGGTGGACCGCGCTTTGCGTGCGCGCGAGCTCGGCGAGGAGATCAGGGGTCCTGCGCAGGATGAAGAATTCGTGCTGTCGCATTCCGACAACGTGCAGGCAACCGGATTTGTCGAGCACCTCAAGCTACCGCACTACGTGGATTTCCAGGCCGAACTCGGGCTCGTTCGCCGGCTGCGCGCGGAATTTGAAGAGGCGGGCACGGCCGGTTCCGTTCGGGAGGCGGCCGAATGAACACACCCGCCTACAATTTCGCTTACCTCGACGAACAGACCAAGCGGATGATCCGCCGCGCCATTCTCAAGGCGGTGGCGATTCCCGGCTATCAGGTGCCGTTCGCCAGCCGGGAAATGCCGATGCCGTACGGCTGGGGAACCGGCGGGGTGCAGGTGACCGCCGCGATCCTCGGACCTGATGACTTGCTTAAGGTCATCGACCAGGGTTCGGACGATACGACCAACGCGGTCTCAATCCGAAAATTCTTCATGAAGACGGCCGGAGCGCGAACGACGACCAGCACCCGCAAGGCCACTGTGATCCAGACGCGCCACCGCATTCCTGAAGCGCCGCTGGGCGAACACCAGATCCTGGTGTTCCAGGTGCCAATCCCCGAACCCTTGCGATTTCTCGAGCCGCGCGAGACCGAGACGCGTCGCATGCATGCGCTCGCCGAATACGGCCTGATGCACGTCAAGCTTTACGAGGACATCGCGCGTCATGGCCACATCGCGACCACCTATGCCTACCCGGTCAAGGTCGACGGCCGCTATGTCATGGATCCGTCGCCGACGCCCAAATTCGACAATCCGAAAATGAACGATTGCGCTGCCCTGCAGCTTTTCGGCGCCGGCCGCGAGAAGCGCATCTACGCAATTCCTCCGTATACCCAGGTGAAATCCCTCGACTTCGACGATCACCCGTTCGAGCGCTATCGCGCCGACGGGACTTGCGCGTTGTGCGGGGCGGCCGACAGCTTCCTCGACGAGGTCCTCACCGACGATCGCGGCGGCCGCATGTTCGTGTGTTCCGATACCGATCATTGCGAGACTCGACGTTCGCGCAGGTCGGGCGAACCGCAACAGGTTTCGCCATGACTGACATGGATGACGAAGAACCGCTGCTGATCGCACAGGGCCTCACCAAATGGTACGGCCGCCAGCTCGGTTGCCGTGACGTTTCGCTCGACCTCTACGAAGGCGAGGTGATGGCGGTCGTGGGCGAATCCGGCTCTGGAAAGACCACGCTGCTGCAGCTCCTGTCCGCTCAACTCGAAGCGACAGCGGGGCGCGTGCTCTATCGCATGCGGGACGGCGTAACGCGCGACCTCTCGATTTTGGGCGAGGCGGAGCGCCGGTTTCTCGCGCGCACGGACTGGGGCTACGTCCATCAGGAGCCAACGCTTGGCTTGCGCATGATGGTGTCCGCCGGCGCCAATGTCGGCGAGCGCCTGATGGCAGTCGGGTGGCGCCATTACGGAAAGATCCGCGGTGCGGCGACGAACTGGCTCGAACGAGTGGAGCTCGATCCGGCGCGCATCGACGACACGCCGCAGACCTATTCCGGCGGAATGCGGCAGCGACTGCAGATCGCGCGTAATCTGGTCACCCACCCGCGGCTGGTCCTCATGGACGAGCCGACCGGCGGTCTCGATGTGTCCGTGCAGGCGCGGCTGCTCGATCTGCTGCGCGGCCTGGTTGCCGATCTCAAGCTTTCCGCTGTGATCGTGACGCACGACCTTGCTGTCGCACGGCTGTTGTCTGATCGCATCATGGTCATGAAAGGCGGTGAGGTGATCGAGACCGGATTGACCGACCAGGTGCTCGACGATCCGTGCAAGCCCTACACGCAGCTGCTGGTCGCGTCGATTCTTCCGCCGTGAGACGAGCCATGCCAGTCGTCATCGAGCTTTCCGGCGTCGCCAAGAATTTCATCATGCACCTGCAGGGCGGCGTGCGGCTTTCCGTCGTCGCCGACGTCGCGTTCGCGGTGAAGGCGGGCGAATGCGTGGTGCTCGACGGTCCGTCCGGAGTCGGCAAATCGTCTGTTCTCAAGATGATCTTCGGCAGCTACCGCTGCGATCGCGGGCAAATTCTGGTTCACCGCGGCGCCCAGCACATCGATGTCGCCGACGCAGCGCCGCGCCGCATTCTCGGACTGCGCCGGGATGCGATCGCCTATGTCAGCCAGTTTCTCCGTGCCGTGCCGCGCGTGCCCGCCATCGACGTCGTGGCCGAGCCGCTGGTGATTAACGGCGCCGTGCGCGACGCCGCGCGCAAGCGCGCCGGCGAACTCCTGCGCCGGCTCAACATTCCGGCTCCGCTCTGGGAGCTGCCGCCGGCGACATTTTCCGGCGGCGAGCAGCAGCGGGTCAACGTCGCGCGCGGCTTGCTCCCGGAGCGCCCGATTCTGCTGCTGGACGAGCCGACCGCCTCGCTCGATGCCGCCAATTGCGCCGTGGTGATGGACCTCATCGCGGAAAAGAAGCGGCGCGGGACCGCGATTGTCGCGGTGGTACATGACCCGAATGTGCGCAACCGCATCGCCGATCGAGTCATTGATCTGACGAAATTCCGGGCAGCCGCGTGAGGACGCCATGTCCGGAAGACACCAAGATCTCGTCCTTGCCAATGCGCGGATCGTCTTGGCCGATCGAGTCGTCGAGCGCGGATGGCTTGCTGCCGTAGACGGCGTAATCGCCGAATTCGGCGAAGGCCTTCCACCGGAATGCGGCGAGGATCTGCACGGCGATCTGCTGATGCCGGGTCTGGTGGAACTGCACACCGACCATCTCGAGGCGCACTACGCGCCGCGCCCCAAGGTCAGCTGGGATCCGGTTGCCGCGGTTGTCTCGTTCGATGGCCAGCTCGCGACCAGCGGCATCACGACCGTGCTCGATTCGCTGCGCGTGTGGCCTGAGGACGGCGCGGAGGAGGTGGATGGTCACGCGAAGATATTGGCGCACGCGATCGCAGAGGCGCGTTCCGCCGATTTGTTGCGCGTCGATCATTTTCTTCATCTGCGCTGCGAGGTACCGATGCCGAGCGTCGTCTCGGAAGCAACCGAGCTGGTCGGCCGCAGCGACGTTCGTCTGGTGTCATTGATGGATCACACGCCGGGCCAGCGGCAATTTCGCGACGAAGGCAAGCTCCGTGACTACTACCGCGGCAAGCGGGGCGATTTCACTGACGCCGAGCTGGACGCGGTGTTCCGCAGGCGGCTTGAGTACCAGGCAGCTTACGCCACGCGGAACCACCGCCAACTGGTGGATCTTGCCCGGGATCATGGCAAGCCGCTGGCGAGTCATGACGACACTACGCTTGAGCATGTCGGAGAGGCGATCAGCGATCGCGTGTCGCTCGCCGAATTTCCCACGACCGTTGCGGCCGCGCAGGCGCTGCATTGCGCCGGAATTCGGGTGCTGATGGGCGCGCCCAACCTGGTGCGCGGCTGCTCCCACGCGGGCAACGTCACCACCGCGGAGCTGGCGAAAGCGGGCGTGCTCGATGTGCTCTCCTCCGACTACATGCCGGCGAGCCTGCTGCTGGCGGCACTGCGTTTGCCCGACGCCGTTCCGGGAATCGATCCCGCGGTGGCGTTCCGGTCGGTCACCAAGACGCCGGCGCAAGCAGTCGGTCTCGACGACCGCGGCGAAATCGCGATCGGCAAGCGCGCCGACCTCATCCGCGTCCACGTCAGGCGGGATGTCCCCACGGTACGCACCGTGTGGCGGTGCGGGAGGCGTGTGGCGTGACCTGGTTCGTTGACACGCGCGCGTCAAGCCGCACGCGACTCGGCATGATCGGCCCGGGCCGCCTGGTTCTGGTGGTGGGTCCGAGCGGCGCCGGCAAGGACACGTTGATCAACGGCACGCGGCTTGAGTGCGCGGACGATCCGACCGTGGTCTTTCCGCGGCGGGTGGTGACGCGGCCACCCTCAACATCGGAGGATCACGAGTCGATATCCGTGGAATCGTTCGAACGGACGGCCGCATCTCGGGGATTTGCACTGTGGTGGCATGCCCACGGTAATCGCTACGGCATTCGTGCATCGATCGATGACGACGTCCGCTTGGGAAGGACCGTCATCTGCAATGTGTCGCGCACCATCGTCGGCATTGCGCGGGAGCGTTACGCGAATGTGACGGTCGTGCTGATCACCGCGCCGGAGCGTGTTCTGGAAGCGCGTTTGGCATCCCGTGGGCGACCAAGTGATGGCGAAATCGCGCAACGAATGGTGCGATCGTCGGAGCTCGAGCGGAGCAATGAACCCGACTTTGTCATTCGCAACGTCGGTCGGCCGGGGGTAGGAATCCGCCGTCTTTTGAACGTGATCCACGACCCGGGATTTTTCGTGATCTTTTGACCAGCGCCATTTGCACGCTCGCTCACAGGCAAAAGCTCTGGTTTTGCGGTGCTTGAGGATTGCTGGAGGAACCATCTCCAAGCGACTATGATGAACAAACCAACATCACCTATGCCAAGGATACTGATACGTGGCAGCGCTTCGTTCGTTGAATCTGACGGACTTCATCGATTCGCTCATTAGTCTTTTCAGCGCCTTCGTTCTCGGCACCTTGATCGGGGCCGAACGCCAATATCGTCAGCGACAAGGCGGATTGCGAACCAACGCTTTGGTGTCACTGGGTGCCGCCGCGTTCGTGGACATTGGCATGCACCTCAACGGCAACGCCGGTGCCACCCAGATCATTGCCTACGTTGTCTCCGGCGTAGGATTCATCGGCGCCGGAGTGATCATGAAACAGGGCGGCAACGTCTGGGGCCTCAATACCGCTGCCACGCTGTGGTGCTCGGCTGCGGTTGGCGCCTGCGCGGGCGCGGATTTGGCCGTCGAAGCTGTCGTGCTCACTGCACTCGTGCTCGCCGGCAATACCTTGTTGCGTCCGCTCGTCAACGCGATCAATCGTACCCCAATAAACGAAGGCTCAACCGAGGCCATCTATGAAGTTCGTCTGACGACCGACGCTGAGCACCTCAACGAAGCGCGGGAGCTGCTCACGGCAAAGCTGGAAACCGCGAGCTACCCGCTGCGCGGAATTGAAGTCGTGGAACATGATCCCGCGACGGTCGAGGTCGTCGCCACCTTGCTCGGGACGAGCGCCAATCGTGACGAGCTGGAGCGGGTGGTAACGGCTCTGAGCGAGGCGGCGATCACGCAGCACGCGAGCTGGGCGGTGAGAACGGTGGAGTGATCCGGGATGTGGTCGCGCGGCGGCTCCTCAGTGGCCGACATACCAGGCGCAATAAGCGGCAGTCCCGCATTCGCTCGTCCATTTCCAATTCAGGTTTGTTTCGCTGACATCGGTGGCATTCTTCATCGCCTTGGCCGTGATGGTGTCGAAGGCTTGGCCATGACGGCCGGTGACACGAACGGCGGTATGGATCTGCAGCCATTTGCCACCGAAGTCGCAGGTGTAGGGTGACACCCGCAGCCCGCCGAGATTTTTCCACTGACCCGGAAAGCGCATTCCGAGGCACCTGATCTCCTCTTGTTTCTTGTTGCTCTCGGCGAGTGCTTTGTCGATTTCTTGTCGCAGTGGGGCCGATTTGGCGATGACCGGCGCAAGATCGTCGAAAGGCAGAGTTCCAAACTGAACAAGCTTGCTGGTATCGAACGCCGAGGCGGAGGAGATGCCGAGTAGTAACGCAGCCGGGACGAGTCTCACTATCATTGCAAGCCTCAAGCTCGCGATTGCACCGGAACGTGAAGCCTACAGGATTTCGTTTCAACCGGTAGCGCTTCGGGGAACGCCGGCGCACCTATTGGGAGAGCCCTGAAGCGAGGTTTGCTTTCGCTTCAGGGCCCTCAGTGCCGGCACACAACGGGCCATCCCCGGACGCTGCACGTCCCAACCCGTTGCATCAGTCAATTATATCTGCGAGCTGGCGTTGACGTGTGCCATTCCAGCAACAGGTTCAAAGCATTTTCGTTTTGTGAGGCGGTAACGCCATACGGAAAACCGGAGCTTACACCGCATCTGAAGTGCGGGGAAAATTGGCTGACCGTCATCAGACTGTAGCAATCTGAAAAGTAGCAAAGTTGGGTGCTGCGTGCTGGCCCACCCCCTGGCCCCCCTGTCCAGGACGCAAGCACTTGTAACCGTCCGCACGAGCCCTGGGTTGAGCGTACCCAACCCAGGGCTCTCCGATGCGCTCGTTCGCTTCGATCAACCGCTGAGCGTGGTCCACGCTTGCTTTTGTTGGCGAGCGTAGCCCGACCTCACAGAATGGGCCGCGTTAGCGAAAATCGAACATGTCGAACAGATCGCCGACCGCCGGCATGTTGCGCGGCACGTACGGATTGTCGTCATCCATACGCGGGTTGGGAAGATTGTCGCGGCTGCGGTGGCTCAGCGGCGCCAAGCCCCAGTTGCGCTCGATGAACTTCACCACGGAGGCATGATCGTTGTAGCTGTGCACGACCCTGCCGCCGCGCGAGTACGGCGAAACCACGACCATTGGAATGCGCGGACCGTCCCCGAAGAAGTCGAGCGGCTGAAAGAAACCAGGATCCCAGAAGCCGCCGCCCTCGTCAAAGGTGACCAGCAAGGCGGTCTGCGCGAACAGCTCGGGGCGCGCCTTCAGCTTGTCGAGAATCTTGTCGAGCATCGCCTCGAACAAGTCCAACTTCGAGCTCGCGGGATGCCCGTCGACCAGGCTGTCAGGCTTGACATAGGCAACTGACGGCAGCCGCCCGTGCTCGAGCTGGTCGAAGAAGTCGATCGCGTCCTTGATGTGGGCGGCGCGCTGTTGTGGATCGCCCATGATCGAGCTTGCATAGGAGAACGGGTTGCAGATGTCGCAGTAGTTGGCGCCGACCAGCTGATCCACTGGATCGGTCGAGCCGTTCGCGACGCGCACGGCCGCGTTGAAGCCACCACCGTAGTAGGCCCAGGAGATTTTTTTCTCGTTGAGTGCATCGCCGACGGTGCGCAGCGAGGACGGCGGCACCTTCGTGCCGGACAGGATGCTCGCTGCGTCGATTTGCCCGTTCGGCAAGAAGCCGGGGCTGAGATTGTTGATCATGTAGAAATGACCGGCTTCGCAGTTGGGTGCCGGGTGCCAGGGCAGCGTCGCCAAATAGCTCACGATCGCGGCGATACCGGGCGCGCTGAGATCGGAGCAGTTGGTCCACTGCTTGTCGACTTTGAAAGCCACGTTGGTGGGCGACTTAGGATCGGGATTGGCGACGCTCGCCGCCGGCGGCTGGCTTACCCCTTGGAACGTGGTCCAGAAAATGGCATCGGCCGTGCCCAGCATGATGTGCTGGACGGCGGTCCCACCCATGACCGGCTGATGATAGTTGTCGTTGAGCGTGAATTCGTCGGCGATGCGCTTCATCACGGGCGCGTCACCGCGCAGCATGTTCAAGAAGCCCATCGCATTGCTGCCGGAGCCGTCGTTGCGCGCGACGCCGACGAACGGATAGAGGTCGTTGAGACAGCCGGACGGGTTCTTGGGCGTCGCATTGAGAACGTCGCAATCCGACTGCTGCCACATGTGGAAGAACCGGTGCACCATGTCGCCGGTGTAGCTGTCATAGGGGAGCGTCGGACCGGTCAACTGGAACACCCCGTTGCGCAGTGTGGTGGCGTTGGCAACGCGCGTGTCGGTGGAAAACATGGGAAGCCCGCTTGCTCCGGTGCGCAAGAGGCCGAGATCTTCAGCCTCGATATTGGGCTCGATCCGCGGCAGCAGCGAGTCCGGCACGGAAGCGTCGAACGGACCTTGACCCTGGCTCAACGGGCCCGGCGCGGTCGGCACATAGGCGGTATTCGGCGGTGGGAATGAAGGCTGCAGTGGTGCCTGCTGATAGGGAGTTTTTCCGACCGTCTTGAATGCGTCGATGAAGTAGGTGGCGGGGTATGGCTGGTTGATCTGGAACTGCATCGACCGGATGAAATTCGGGCCCGGGATGCCGTCCTCGTGCACGATCCCGCGCGACAAAACATTGTCGACGGTTTGCCCATGCTTCGGCTTGTAGGTGGCATAGATGCTGTCGAAGGTCCAGTTTTCCCCGATCAACACAATCAGGTGCTTGATCGGCGTGGCGGTCCGCACCTGGCGCGCCGCGCCGTCGTCCCGGTCGTCCGCCGCAGCGCCGGCGCACGACATCGCGCCGATCGCCATCACGCCAAGGGCCGTCGACCACCACGGCTTTCGTTTGAAACCGCCTAGCAACATGATTGCCTCCTTTCGGTTGAAGACAATCAACGCTAGGCCTCACTCGGTGACGCCGGCGTGTCAGCTTTGTTGCGTCCCCATGATTCCCCGCGACCTAAATTTGCGATTGTGAGCTCGCCGACCGCACCGATGGCGCCATCCACGAGCACAGTTCGCGGGAAATTTTGGAATATCTGCTCGCTTTCGCCGTTGCAGCGATGTTCCCTCTGCGGAGCGCGCGCCGCGAATCTTCCACGAGTTAGTTGTGTCGCATGGCTGGATGGCTGGCGTCGCATGGCTGAGGCGAAGTTGATTTGCGCACATCGAGAGAAATGGTGGCCGCTTACCGAAGAATCGCGCGTGAGGGTTCACGTCGCGCACATCGACCGCGCATTGATCCGTAAAACTACGCATCGATCCACAAAAGATGTGACGACAGTCGTTCAAACGAGATTTGAGCGGATCGTCACAAATTGCCTCAGCCGGTTTTCATAAATATTCGTGCTCAATGCGCTCTCAGTTTGCGCTCCGCTGCACGGCCGATCGCCTCCTTGCACGGGTCACTGAGAGCGGCAAAGTGCTGTTTGACGCACAATAAGATGCGACCCGCGCTGGGCTTGATGGCTCGGCACTGCTCCTGGATATCCGCGCCGCAGGATTTGCGCACCGGCGTAATGCTTACCAGTGCCGCTTTGCAGGGCTCGGTGAAATCTGGGAGGTGTGCCTTGATACATTCCACGAGTGTTTCCCTTCCCGATTGGGCAGGGGCACAATGACTTGGTATGTCCCGGCTGCACGCCTCTATGACCGTGGCATATTGGCCAAAGGCGGGGGACACCGTGAGCAGCAGAAACATTGCAAGGTTTAAACAAGGCCTTCCCATATCAGCCTCCGATCGTTCGAGCGTGCCGCAGCCTGCATCAGGCTACCGTCTTTAGATTTCGGAAGTCGACAGGTTTCCAACAAAGCTGAGCGGTAGTCGGCACTCTCAGCCTCGCAGAGGAAGTCCGCGCGGCGCGGTCGCGAAGGCCGCCGGTCGGGCCTTGGCGTCGTGTGATATTCGAGACCAGGCGGGTATTGCGGCCGCGCTTGTAGAGGCGACACGATCGCGCGAGTGAGTAGAGGTCAGTGTGCGGTCCACGCAACCTGCACGCCCTGGCCGCGCCGCCTGCCCTTGTGGTCAATCCACCGGTTCTCGCTATCAGATTGCTTGGCTGCCCGGATCGCGACCGGGCCCACATTGGCGAGGAACAGCTTTTCGTGGGGGCGCGTGAGCGTTTCGATGGCCTGTCTCAGCGACAGCCATTTCACGGCTTTGACATCGTCCATCGGCTCACGCATCGGTCCGCCGATCGCCCGCATATGCCAGAACTGCACGATCTTGATGCGACCATCGACCGAATAGAGCATCGAACCAAGAAATCCATGGACCGAAACTCTGTGTCCGGTTTCCTCCAACACCTCGCGTCGGGCGGCAGCGAGCGCGCGCTCACCTGGATTGAGCTTGCCTTTGGGCAGGACCCATGACTTGTCCCTGCGCAATCGCACGATTGCGATGCGCGGTCTCGCGCCTTCTCGTAACACGATTCCGCCCGCAGCCAGGATCGGCACGTGGGTATCCGCCGAATCAATCATATTAACGCTATGCCGGAGGACGGCGCGCGGCGCAAGCGACCGCCCGAAGCCGGCTTCTCGGCATATTGCGACGCCTCAAACATGCCCGCAGCTCTCATAGCTGCCCCCAATCCGAATTGCGTAGAGAGCTGAGCGCCGTACATGCTCGCCCGGTTATGCTTAATACGCGGTTAAAAAATAGATGCCCACTAAGCCATTATTATTGTTTGCGTAATAGGCTTGGCACTTTTCCAAGCTAACGGCAAACTAACGCTTTTTTGTGCTCGTTTTGTGCACGGGCCGAGCTGGCCTTGGCGACGCCTGATTCGCCTTGACTTGTCAGCCGATTCGCGTAGCGCCTATAAACTACGCAATGTCGAAACGCGCCGCATTGCACTTGCCAAGCACCTTCGCCAGCTAGGGCAACGTGTTCAAATTCGACGGCACAGGTCGCCGGCTGGAGCCTTCTACAGTATCGAGCTTCTGATACGCGCCGCAAGGAGTAAAACAATGATGATATTCAACACGGAAAACTACTGATGCTTATCCTACTCTCAGTTGCGTTGCTCGGCTTCAGCTTGCTACTGTTCGGCTTGGGCCTAGCTGCTTGGCTCATTGGGTTGGTCATACAAATTGCTATCTGGGTGTTTCAGCTTGTGCTCCTGATTATTTGGACGGGCATGGCGTTCTACCGCTGGATCCAGCGGCTTGAGGCAACATTCGTGCGGACGGAGCTTATTAAGCTCGAAGTCAGCGCCAGTCGGAACGTGGATCGCGGTGCAGTTCACGATGATCTCGCACCACCACCACTGCGTGGCTCGCGGCGAGTGCCCCATCTGACACTAGTGAAAACAAGCCGCCCAGAAACGATCAATCCCCCCGTCTGATCTTGATCTGCGCAGCGCCTAGGCTTCGCTGCAAATAATAATCGAGCATGCTCTGGCCTGATGAGGCGCTGTCACCGCGCACCGGTTCTACCGACTCCGGCTCGCCGGCTACTCCGATCGCGTCCGAATTTCGGCACCGGAACGAAACGCCGCTATGCCAACAGCGGACTCATGCAGCGCAGCAAAACGGCATCGTTATTTCGCTCGCCTGATCGCGGAGCGTTCGTTGGCATGCTCGCGCGTAGTGGCTTCGTCAATCCGCGTTCATGATTTGGAGCTGCCACGGGGGCGGCGCCGGCGCGCCGGGTGGGCCGCCGCCGATCACGACCGTGCTCTTTATCAGCCACACCAAGGTTTCGCCGGTCATGGGGATGTTCCAGAGAATGTCGCTTGTGCCGTCGCCGTTGAAGTCGCCGGTTTCGGCGATTTGCCAGGGGGGCGGAGGCGTCAAAGCGGGCACGGCGCCGAAGATTACCGACGTGCCGTCGCTGCCG
>Ga0306923_10002111_pt1 | contig 18073 bp, 18 predicted proteins | sample sta12Can44000108_FD_203841 | JGI IMG/M metagenome (GOLD analysis project Ga0306923, IMG submission 203841) | Lab enrichment of tropical soil microbial communities from Luquillo Experimental Forest, Puerto Rico - statanox.12C.anox.44.000.108 (v2)... | ecosystem: Environmental > Terrestrial >... | reverse complement strand
GGTCTTTTCCTCCATTTCTCAATGAAGCCTATCCGGATCGCAGGCTCGGGAAATTCGCATCCACTCGGTGAAAAAGATTGGGTGCATCAATTCCAGCCGAGCTTCCCTCCGCTTCCACGGATCAGGACAATTGTGAGAGATGCAAGCGAGCGTGAAGATGATGCTCTCCCGAGCCCATTCCAGCCACTCACGCTCGGGAACTTCGGGACCAGCATTCCACCGAGCCAACATCTCATGCCAGTGCCGACAATTGTCTCCACAGATGCAGTCTGGCCATGCGTAGCAAGGCTCATCTAGGAAACTCTTGATCCGCTTCCGTCGCCTCCGACGCATCACCGCACTCATCTCGTCCGCTCCTTCCGCCATTGCCGATCTTCAGCATCGAGCAATTGATTGGTGGTCGCCAATCCTCCAGGAGAGCCCAACGTCCGCCCGGTGCATGGGGATCGATCAAAGCTTGATGGAAGTATGTCGAGGCTTTCTCTTCGTCATTGGTCATGCGCTGGCCTCCTTGTGTGGCCATTCCGCTTGCTCTTCTTGCCGACGCTGCCTCCATGCCGCCCAAGCTCGGCTGCGCTCAGCCGACCACCATGCTTGGTTACATTCGGGGCAACAGAACCGGACTTTGGCTTCCCTCGGCCAAAACTCCTCGCCGCATTGCTCGCAGGTTTTCATCGGTAGAAATCTCCCAAAATTTCGCACCCAAAATTTCGCAGACATAGCTCTCCCATTTTAAGCATTATACCACAACTGGGGGGTAGCTGTCAAGAGAAAAACAACCTACACGGGCAAGTTTTACGGGCACTCTGGGTTGAAAGTACCTAGGTGTTTCGGTTGAGAGTTCGGTGCTAGTCGATGGAAATAAAAAAGGCGCCGAAGCCGGTGATTGCCTCAGCGCCCTCAGGTTCATGATCAACATGGTGATTAGGTCGGCTTCGGCTTCTTGCGTCGAAGCTTCGGTCTAGGGTTCAGTGAGCCGATGATCTTGAATGCTTCAGCGAGAGACAAATGCGAACTGATGCTACGCAATTCCTCAAGCTGTTGCCTGATCTCAGGTTCATGGCTCGCAAGTTTCATACATTGCTGAGCCCACCGCATAGTGAACTTGAAGTTGCTAGTGACGTAGCCGGCGAATTTGCCATGGCTCAATTGTGCCTTGGCCCCATTCAACTTCTTGCCGATGTTGACTGCTTTCTCAACGCCATGCAGTGCAGTGCCACTGAGGTCGGCATAGTCGGCGTTGATCTCGGCTGCGAGTTCGGCAAGGGTTGGCTCAGGCGGGGGCACAGGCACTAGCGAGCCTTGGGTTGTGGCTGCACTCACAATGCCAAGCAAGTTTTTGAGGTGCTCGGTCATTGTGCAGGCCTCCTAGCGATCATGGCTGCTAGTGAAGCTTCGCATTCAGAACGGAGCCAGCGAGAGGTATTGGCAGTGACCCTGATCGGTGCAGGGATCAGTCCACGCCTGACATTCCGATAGATGGTGGAAGGATCAAGGCCGCCGAAGTATTGGCAGACTTCTTCACAGGTGAGTAGTTCATCTGAGGGCATGGTTCTGCCCTCACGCATTGGGTGCATGACTAGCTCCTAATGATGATGTGAAGGCGGAGCGCCCGCCTCAGGCGCAAATCAAATCAAGGGGCGCAAATCAAATCAGATCAAAATCACATTCACATCAATCAGGGGCTCAAATCACAATCACAATCACAATCACACTCTCACCTTGCGCAAGAGTATGCGACCCGATGCAGTGTGGTCAACGGACGGAGCTACAACCACAGGTGCAGCACCAAAGAGGTTGTATGTATGATGTGTGGTGAATGCTCGGATCGCCACAGCCGCAATCATGAGCATAGGTTGTATTATCACGTCTGTGTGAGTGGGATCGGTTGTCTAAACGCTGCGTTCCGGTGCAACCCGCTGCAAGGTCACCAGCGTTGGCTTGCCCTGCACAATCCGGTCGATCAGGCGGGCTAGCTTGGCGAGGGCCTCACGCTTTTCATCATGGTATTCATGGCGATCATAAACCCCACGAATTCCACCGATGACATGTCCCAACACCCGCTCAGCGTGATCGGTGGGAACGCCAGCACGGGACATTAGTGAACGTGAAGTACGCCGGAGGTCGTGCAAAATCCATCGGTCCATTGGGCCAGTGGCACGGTCAAATCGGACTTTGAGTGGGTCGAAGCCACGGATGGGGCCTGCACCGTTGTTGGTGAAGACGAATTCCCCGGTGGGCTTTCCCAGGACAGCTAGCGCCTGTGGCGAGAGTGGTCGCAGCAAATCCTGATTGGTTTTATTTCGTGCCGCTGGCAGGGTCCAATCACTGCCATCTAGTTCGGTCCAACGCATGGCAGCGGCTTCGCTTCGACGGGCACCAGTGAGAAGCAGAAAGCGGACCATACGACCAAATGCGCCTTGGCTTTCGGCAGTGCGCCACACAATACGGAGTTCATCATCGGTGAGGGTGCGTGCACGTGCACGTTCGTGGGTCCGCACTCGAGCCATGCCCCTCACAATAGGCGAGCGGAAATCGTCGCTGCGTGAGGCGTGCCAGTTGAATACCCTGCGGACAATGGCGAGGGTGCGATCCGCCATCACTGCCCCACGTTCGTCTTCGATCCGGTCGAGAAGGCGGATGATGTCGGAGCGGCGGAGATCACCGATTGAGCGGGCACCGAGGGCTGGGTAGACCAGCCGCACGAGAGCTGCGTGCCGATCCTTGCCGGTGCGGAGGCGTCCGGCCTCACGGGTGGCCCACTCCTCGCAGATCGCCTTGAGCGTTTCAGGCTTTGCCAGTGCGCTGCGGGGATCGTGCCCAGCTTCAAGTTCAGCTCGGGCTTCATCGGCACGAGTGCGCGCAGTCGCAAGCGATGTTGCGGGATAGGTGCCCAGCGTCATTCGCACTCGCCTGCCGGACCAAGTGAAGAAGTAAGTCCATGTCTTGCTACGCCCACTCACGCGTAGCGCAAGGCCGGGGCTACTCTCGTCGTAATAGTCGGTCTGCACCTCGCCTTCAGCGGCCTTGGCACTGGCACAGAAGCGATCCGTTAGTGCGCGTCGTGGCATGACGTCCCCCCCAAGTAGATGCACACAAGCATGTCCTGTCACGGGACAGGATAGCACATTTCCGCACCTAGTTTGCACCTAGTTAGGTGTTTAAGCACGCGCTTGGGGGCAACGAGCTGCAATCGGATGCGTGAGGGTGCGGCAGAATTAGTCAGTGAAATCAATGATATATGGCAATAGGCTGCACTCACGTGCGCTGAGGTGCTAGGCCCTGCATAAACCCTCAGCGTCCCTTGCCGAGACATCCTCGATTGCAAAGGAAACGTCCGGCCATGTCCTGGAGCAATACTCGACGCATTTGGGCATCAGAGAACGCGCGACCGAAGGAACACAAGCCATCACCACCCGGCCGCGACGCTGGCGGCCCACATCTCTCACCTCCCTGAGCATATCGTCCAGTTCTGCGATCAGCCGCGCCGCGTTGGCGGCAAGCGTCTCTCCGACCGCGGTCATCCTGACCTGACGGGTGGTACGGTCCAGCAGCCTCACTCCCAGTTCAGCCTCGAGCTGCTGAACGGACAGGCTGGCAGCGCTCTGCGATGCCGCGATTTCGTCGGCGGCGCGGCTGAAACTCCCGTGCCTGGCGACGGAAAGAAACACCCGTAGCTGACGGAGCCCGATATTCATTCAGGTTTCTCATAGATCAATTCGATATTGCAATACTACTTCGAAAAACACTGCCTTCAATCGCAAAGACGGATTTTGTCACAATGAAGCTTGTAACGAAGGACTGCGTGGGCGCCAGGCTTGCTGGATATCCCCGTAAATCAATTCGGGCCGCGCCGCGTGGAGGAGGTCCCGTTTCTAGAGCGTGGCAACGTCGTCTTTGGCATCGGGACGCCTGGTACGGCGCTTTCGCCGCAGGGATCGCGTGGTCTTTTCCGCCTGAGGCGGGTTGAGTTCGGGTTGAAGGGACGGCGAGGGGAGAAACCAGGGCCGCAACAGATCGGGGATTTGCGCTGGCGTTACCGGCCTGCTGAAAAGATACCCCTGCATTTCGTCGCACCCCTGCTGACGCAGGAAGGTTTCCTGCTCCACCGTCTCCACGCCTTCGGCGACGACCGTAAGCCCCAAGGCTTTGCCCAGATTGATGATCGCCTGCGCGATGGCCTTGTCTTCGCAATCCTGCGGCAGTTCCCGGACAAACGACCGGTCGATCTTGATCGTGTCGACCGGAAAGCGCTTCATCAACGACATCGACGAATATCCGGTGCCGAAGTCGTCGATGGCTAGCCCGATGCCGCGACTTTTGATTGCCCTGAGCAGCTTTACCGCACGGTCGACGTTGGTCATGACCATGCTCTCGGTCACCTCGAGCTGAAGCAAGCCGGGCGACATCCTGGTTTCCTTGAGGACCTCGTCGATCACCGGCAGCAGGTTTTCGTCCGAAAACTGGCGGGGCGACAGGTTGACGGCCACCGAAATCGGCGGAAGCCCCAGCCGTTGCCATGCCACGTTCTGCCGACAGGCTTCATGCAGGACCCATCGGCCGATCGGCACGATCAGTCCAGTTTCTTCCGCGAGCGGAATGAACTGCGCCGGTGCCACCGTGCCAAGATCGGGGTGATGCCAGCGGATCAGCGCCTCCACTCCCGTGACCTGCATCGTCGCAAGCGCGCGCTTTGGCTGATAGTCCAGCGAGAATTGATTCTGCTCGAGCGCGTGGCGAAGACCGGTCTCCAGCATCAGGCGTTCGACCGATTGGGTCCTCGTTTCCGGCGCGTAAAACCGTACGTCATTCTTGCCTTGCTCTTTGGCGAGATACATCGCGATATCGGCGTTCTTGGTCAAGGCCTGTTCATCCTCGCCGTCGGCCGGAAACATGGCGATGCCGATGCTGGCCGTCGTTCGCCATTCGTGGCTGCTGAGTTGAATGGGTCGGCTCAGGATTGACAGCAGCTCGCGCGCGATGCGTGCCGCCTGCTCACGTTCCGAAATACTCCCGAGGATAACGACGAATTCGTCACCGCCAAGCCGGGCGACAACGTCGCCGGCGCGGAGCGAGTTTCGCAGCCTGCTCCCGAGCATCAGAAGCATTCGGTCGCCCGCAGAGTGCCCAAGCGAATCGTTGATGACCTTGAAACGATCGATGTCGATGAACAGCAATGCGAACTGCCGCTTGCGGCGCTGCGCATCCTCGATCTGCCCGGTCAGGAGACGGCTGAACGTCGCCCGGTTTGGCAGGCCCGTCAATGAATCGTGCGTGGCCAGATATGTGATGCGCTCATCGGCTTTTTTCTTTTCATCGGCGCGGTCGAAATTCGCAAGGGAAAACGAGACGTTTTCGGCCAACCTCTCCAGAAGCTGGACAAGTTCCGGCGTAAACACGCCGCGCTCATCGGCCAGGAACAGGAGGACGCCGATGATGATTCCATCCTTCAGTAGCGGGAGCGCTGCGCCGGACTTCGGTCCTCCATTACGCGCGAGCTCCTGAAGGGAGACGCTGCGCTGGTCGGTAAGATAGTCGTTGCTGATGCAGTGTTTGCCGGTGTCGAAGGCTATTCCGGTGACACCTGCTCCGCGGGGCCATTGCGTGGGCAGGGCACCGGCATTGGCGCCGGCCGCGGTCATCACACGCAGGAATCTCTCGTCGGATTCCGCAAGGATGATGGCGCAGGCATTGAAGTTGCCGCCTTGCACGGCTGCGGCGCAAACAAGCTGGAAGAGCTCGGTGCGGCTTTTGGCCCGCATGATCGCTTCGTTTGTCGCGCTGAGCGCCGAGAACATTCTGGAGAGACGATCCTTCTGCCTTTCGCGATCGAAGTTCTCGATGCCGAACGAGATGTTCTCGGCAATGCGCGCCATGAGCTTGATCATCTCGTCGTCCAGCCGGCCGGTATCCTTGCCGAAGAAAAAGGAAAGGCAACCGACGATTTGCCCGTGCACGACGAGGGGAACGGCGGCGCCGCTGGTTGCGCCGCTGGCGAGCACCAGCGAACGCCAGGGCCGGATTCGCGGATCGGAAAGATAGTCGTGGCAGACGCACACTTCTCCCGTGCGGAAAGCGCGCCCCGCCAGTCCCTGGCTTTCCGGGATATCGGGATCGGACGACACCTTCATGTTGATCGTGTGCTTGCCGGAGCCGGCGGCGCGTCTGAGCCAGGTCGAATCGGATTCGGCCAGGAATATTGCGGTTCCCAGCGCCTTGCCGGGACCGGCGACGGCGTCGCAAACCATCTGGAACATCTCTTCGGTGGTGCGGGCGCGCAGAATTGCTTCGTTCGTGGCCGTGAGCGCGCCGAACATGTGGGTCAGTCGCTCGCGGCGCAACTCGGCATCGGCCCTGATTTTCTCCCGTTCGAAGTTGTCGAGTGCATAGGCGACGTTCTCCACCATCCGCTCCATCAAACGGACGATCTGATCGTTGAGCGAACCCGGCTCGCGCAGAAAGAACAGGAAGACGCCGATGCTGCGACCATCCCTGAGGATCGGCACGGCCGCGCCCGCGCCGATATCGAGCTTGACGGCGACATCGTGCCAGGGGGCTGTTCGGATGTCTTCTTGATAGTTGTTGGAGCTGCAGGCGCGGGCGCTGCGGAATGCGCGTCCCGCAAGCCCCTTGCCATGCCGCGAATTCGCATCGACGGAGACTTGGATCTGCAGGAGGCTCTCCTTGTCGAGATCGCCCGTGCCCGCAACAAATCGCAGCGCGCCGTCCTTGCCGGCCAGCATGGCGCTGGTGCCGACGAATCTGCCGTCATGCACCGCGGCGTCGCAGACCCGTTGAAAGAGCTCGGCCTTGGATGTGGCGCGCAGGATCGCTTCGTTCGTTGCGCTCAGCGCGGCATACATCCGTGCTTCGTTGATCTGCTCAGTCATGTGCCGCCCATTTCTTCTGGATCGCGGGCCAATACCAAGCCCGGCCTAAGCGGCGGTTAGGATTTACAGTGAAAACATCTTGAAGTTGTGTCGATCGCACTTCGGTTGTGGCGTGCTCGGCGCTTGCGAAAAGTGGCACGCACAAAAATCTACCGTAGGTTGTATCAGGTTGTACCGAGGCCGGAGAAGCCGAAGACGGCCCCGCCATGCGGCATGGAAGATGCGTACGGAATGCGCCGGCGGTTGCAACCGCCGACTTCGAGGTCTGGTTTCTTGCGCCGTCGCGTTCGGCCTAAAAGCCGAAAGAATGACCGATCTGCCGCAGCACGGACACAACGGCGTCGCTGAAATAGCCGTTGTTGTAATAGCGGTCGTATCCGTTGAGCGCGGCCAGCGCAATCACAGCGATCGTTAGTCCCCGGATCATGGCCGCCGAGCTTGGACCAAAACGTATAAGGAATGATTGCCAGTTTCGCTGTGCGAAACTGCCGAGCAGTGGCCTTCCGACAGCAAGGTTCAAAATTTTCCTTATTTTTCAAAAACATAATTCCGGGCTCAAGCGAGAATTTTCGCCGCCGGTCGGCAGCCTGATCGATTTTCATGACGTTGTGGATACCAGCGGCTTGTAGACGTTCAATTCGAGATGCTCGAAAATGTCACGGCCCGATCGGGTTTCTCGATTGACCGTTTTGCGGACAGGTTGGGAGCAGCGGCGATGACGGCAGGGTTGATGACAATCAGGAGCAGCAACGGCCCGGAAGAGACGATGAACCGGTTCGAAGCCGAGGTGAAGAAGCGCGGCATGACCGTATTTGCGCGCATCGATCATGCGGCCGGAGCTGCAACGGTCGGCATGTCGCTTCGTCCAACGGAGCTCATGATCTTCGGCAATGCCAGGGTCGGAACGCCCTTGATGCAGGCGGCCCAGACCATGGGTATCGATCTGCCGCTGAAGGTGTTGGTTTGGAAGGACGAGGCGGGCGTGATCTGGCTCTCCTACACTGATCCAGCTTGCCTCGTGGAGCGCCACGGGCTGGACAGCGAATCCGCACCCGCAGTCCGTCAGATGACGGTCGCGCTTGCGGATATTGCACAAAAAGCGGCTGTTGCGGGATGATGCCGACCAACGACGAGTCGGTTGCATCCGGCGCCTCGAACGCGACCACTCCGCCTGAGGCCGAGGTGCCCCCGCGTTTTGACGCCGCCTTCCGCGCGCAATTCGCCGAGCTTGTGCGCTGGCGGCGCGACGTCCGCCGTTTTCGAACCGATCCGATTCCGCCCGACCTGGTCGCGCAATTGCTGGCGCTTGCCTCTTGCTCGCCCTCCGTCGGTCTGAGCCAGCCGTGGCGCTTTGTCCTTGTCGAAACGCCGGCGCGGCGCGCCGCAATCCGGGAAAACTTCGCGAAGGCGAACAAGGTGGCGCTCGACGGCTATGCCGGCGAACGCCGGGCGCAATATGCCCATCTGAAGCTCGAGGGATTATCGCAGGCGCCTGTCCATCTTGCCGTGTGTGCCGATGAAGGGACCACGCAAGGGTATGGACTGGGACGCCAGACCATGCCGGAAACCGTCCGCTATTCGGTGGTTGCCGCCATTCAAACGCTCTGGCTTGCCGCGCGCGCAGAGGGGCTTGGCGTCGGCTGGGTGTCGATCCTCGACCCCGACGAGGTCAAGGTCATGCTGGATCTGCCGTCGCACTGGAGCTTCATCGCGTATCTGTGCCTTGGCTGGCCGGAAGCGGAAGATGACGTTCCCGAACTCGAACGGCATGGCTGGGAACAGCGGCAATGCGAAGCCTCCGCCTTGCCATTGCGGCGCTAGCCGCCCTCCGCGGCGCCATATCGGCTTACGCTCTTGAAAACGCCAGCAGCGTGCCGTTGCCTGAGCCGGGCGGCACGCAGAGGCCTTCGCCGCTTCGAACCGCCGCCGAGCCGAGCGCCTTTTCCGCGAGCGCCAGGTCGGCGGCAATCGAAAGCCCGGCGCCGCCGCGCTCCGGCAAACCGGCAAGCGGCACGTTGGGAAAACGGCGGCTCAGCTGCTCCCTCGTAAGGAAGACGAAGTCGGCGCGATCAGCGCCGGAAGATACACTGACCGCGCCGTCCGGCTCGTTTCGCAACTCGCGATCGATCATGCGCGCCAGATGAGCGGCCTCGACCGCTGGTTCCGGCGCAACGAGGAGCACCTGTCTCAGGCGTTTTGCGCCGTTGGCATGCTTCATCAGCTCGGCAATCCAAACGGTTTCGCGTGTCTTGTGCTGGCAGGCAAAGATGCGGACGCCGCCGGGTGCTTCTGCGGTCGGCCATTGAAAGGTCCGGAATTTTGCGGCGGAAAGCGTTCCGTCAGGCATCGTCACCGGACGCTCGAAATCGGTGGGACCGAGCGGTGGATATCCGCGCAACCGAATTTCCTCGGCTCCCGCGGCTGCATCGACCGCGGTGAAGGCGACGCGCTCGATGCCTTCGCGTTTTTCGAGAAAGGCGCGCGCCGGCGCATTGTGCTCCGTCGGGGCAAGCACGCCCAGCAATTCGATATAGTCGGGCTCGAGCATGATGGTGTAGTTGCCCGATCCCATATGCGCGCTGTGGGTGCCGCGCGGCGAAACGGTGAAGCCCAGGCGCTTCCAGTTCTCGGCCGCCTTGTCGAGGTCTCTCACCATGACCACGGCGTGATCTATCCCGATGATGTTTTTCAATGCCACGCTTTTGTTTCCTCGATACCTCTTGAGATATTAAGCTAACCAGATCGATGGCGCCGCCGCAAGGTAACCTCTGCCGCGCCCGTTCGTGAAAGGAAAGCGATGAGCAGCGCAACCGTCCGTTGGCCCAACTCCTTGTGGGCGGCGGTGACACCGAGCGGACCCGATCTGCCAGAACTGGTCGGCACAGAAGAGGCCGACGTCATCGTGGTCGGTGGCGGGTTTACCGGGCTCTCGACGGCGCTGCATCTGCGCGAGGCCGGTGTCGATGTCGCCATCGTCGAGGCGATGGAGCCGGGCTGGGGCGCTTCGGGCCGCAACAACGGTCAGGTGATTCCAACCCTGTCGCGTCCTGATCCGGACGACATCATTGCCAAACACGGCGCGGCAGGCGAACGCTTCGTTGCTCTCTTGCGCGACAGCGCCGCGGCACTGTTCGACCTGGCGAGCCGCTACGAGATTGCGGCCGAGCAGGAGCAAAAGGGCTGGGTACAGCCGGTGCATTCGCCCGGCCGCATCAAGATCGCCGAACGCCGCGTGCGGCAGTGGTCGAAATTCGGCGCGCCGGTCGAACTGCTCTCGCGTGAACAGGCGCGCGACCTGCTGGGATCGGACGCCTGGTTCGGCGGGTTCTGGAACCGCAGCGGCGGCCACATCAACCCGCTGGCATTGGCGCGGGGAATGGCGCGCGCGGCGCTCGCGAAGGGCACGCGCATCTACGCACGATCGCCGGCCGCAAGCTTTGAGCGCCGCGACGGCAGATGGCTGATCAAAACCGGGAAAGGCGAGATCAGCGGCCGCGCTTTGGTGGTGGCGACCAACGCCTATAGCGGCGAGTTTTCGAAATCGCTCGTGCCTGATATCGCGCAAGAGGTGATGCCGGTGCTGTCCTGGCAAATGGCGACGCAGCCTCTGTCCGACAATGTCCGCAACACCATCATTCCGGGCCGGCAGGCCATGTCCGATACCCACGGCGAGCTCTATTTCGCCCGCTACGACGCGCGCAATAGGCTGGTCACCGGCGGCGCGGTGATCGGGCCTGGTAACAAGGCCGAGCGGCTCAAGGCGCGGGTCGCCGCGCGGCTGCAGCGGCTGTGGCCGCAGATCGGCGAGGTCTCGTTCGACTATGTCTGGAACGGCTATGTCGGCATGACCACGGACTTCCTGCCGCGCATGCATCGCCTGGGCCCCGATGCCTGGGGCTGGACCGGATGTAACGGCCGCGCGGTGGCTCTGACCATTGCATTGGGCGACGAGTTGTCCAAGGCCGTGCGGGGGTCAAGCGAGCGCGATCTCGCGCTGCCGTTGACGGAGCCGGTGCGCATTCCCGGGCATGGATTGCTGCGCCACATCGCGCCCTTGATGCTTCTGGTCTATCGCTGGCGCGATGGGCGCGAGATTGCGTAAGCGCGGTCGGCGCAGGCCGTCAAGGTTGATCAGCGATTCAGAGTGACGAGATCGAGCCGACGACTTCCTTTGCGGTGACAATGGCGCCGGCATAGTTCGGGATATTGATGTCGAGGGCAGCATGCATCATCTCGTCTGAGTAGTCCGCCGTTGCATCCTTGACGACGGTGACGTCATAACCGAGCTCGGCGGCATAGCGCACAGTCGCTTCGATGCAGGTATGCGCGATGAGTCCGATGACGATGAGCTGATGGATGCCATGCTTCTTGAGCTGCAAGTCCAGGTCCGTGTTGGCGAAGCCGCTGGAACACCAGTGTTCCTGTGCAACAATCTCACCTGCCACCGGCACGAACTCGGCACGGAACTCGCCACCCCACGTGCCGTATTCGAAGGTCTTGTGCTGCCACGCGCCTCGTTGAACCGGGGCGATGTAGGTCCACGTTTCGTAGTCGCCTGAACGATACCGATGGTGCATGGCATAGAAGACGCGAAGCTTCGCGGCGCGCGCGGCATTCAGGACCTTCAGCATGTTGGAAACGCAGCCGTTTGCTTCAGCGACCGCTTTGATGCGGGGCCAGATCTTGCCGCCCTCGGAAATGAAGTCATTGTAGGGATCGACCACTAAAAGGGCGCTGATGCTCTTGTCATATGTTGGCATTGCGGGTCACTCCTGCGGTAGTCGGCACGAAATTTTTCGCCTTGGGCGCGGTCTGCGCGAACGCGACACGAGACACACAAGCGAATGTGCCGTCGTCGCAGCCGTCAAATCCACAGAGGTACGGCCAGCCTCTCGTTGTCGCCTAAATGCTTGCCGCACGCCGGTGGGCCGACTAGTCCACGACCGCGCATCGCACCCCGTGAAGCTTCACCACAATTCCGGCAATCTCTTCTTTCAATTGCGCGAGGGACGACCCCTTCAGATGCGCCTCGAATGCAGCGGCGTCGCGGTACATTTCGTACGAGAGAACTTTCGTATCGTCGTCTTTCGGCAACAGGACGTCGAATTGCAGGGTGCCGGATTCAGCTTTCACGCGGGTCTTGTGCGCCAGTAGCGAAGTTACGACCTGATCTCTCCGCCCTGGTGCAGTCTCGATCGTGACGACGTTCGCAAATTTTGACATGACGGTTGCCTCGTAAGGTAAGAGGAAGTTGACTTCGACTAGTTCCGACTGTCCGCGTCGCATCAACCGTATGTGGCCGGTCGGAGCTGCAGGTTCTCGCGTTGTTGCGGGCCGCGGGGCCCGTAGTCGAGGTCAGCCCCCTTGTTACTGCTGTTCAGCACTGGAGCGAGAGCGTCGTACCGGTCCATGATGGATTCGACGAAAATCAACGCGTCGTTCGGCGCGCTGAGGGCCTCTTGCAGGTCCTTGACGGTTTTGACGACGAACGATCGTGCCCTTGTATCGGGACGGAACACCTTCGGCAGATCGGCATAAGACCAGTTAGCGATGTCGTTGTAGGTCTCGGTCTTGCCGAGATAGCCGCGTTCGATCGTGTATCCGCCGTTGTTGATCAGGAAAATTACCGGTTTGTGGTCGTGTCGCAGAATGGTCGACAGCTCCTGCGCCGTGACCTGGAACGAACCGTCGCCGACGAACAAAATGTGACGGCGTTCCGGCGCTGCGGTCAGTGTGCCGAGCAGCGCGCCGACCGAATAGCCGATCGACCCCCAATTGACCGAACCGATGAAGGTGCATTTCGGCGGAAACTTCAAGCCGAAGAGAGCGTACGACGTGCCATTGTCGACGAACAGGACATCGCCCTCCCGCAGATAGCCCTGCATGGCCTGCCAGTAGGCCGCCTGGGTCAGTTTGGCGGACGGGTCGGGATGCTTGCGAGCCGCCGCGGGCGCAACAGGACGCGGAGCGCGGCTCGTGACGCGCGGGATTGCGTCGATAACGCCGTTAAGAACTTCCTTGAGTGTCACCGCTTGGTAGTTGTCATCGCCGACATCCACTGAATGGCCGCGGGCGTGAATCGTGTTGGCGGGAAGCGAGGCCGAGAAGTCGCCCGTGGTCACCTCGAGCGGCCGGTAGCCGATGGCGAGCAGGCAATCGCTGGTCTCGATCGCATCGCGTACATGCGGTTCGCTTGGCTTGCCAATGTAAATGCCGAGATAATGCGGGAACGTCTCGTCGATCACCGATTTGGCCGTGTTGATCACTGCTATTGGAACCTGCATCTTCTCGGCCAGTCCCATGAGTTCGGATGCAACGCCGAACCGGTCCGCGTCCGCATCCACAAGGATCGCCGGCGACTTGGCGGCAGACAGTCGCCCCACGATCGCAGCAATGCACGAACGCAGCCGTTCCGGGTCGCTTGGCGCGTCGGCGAGCACAAGCGGATCTGCTGGAACCTCGATGTCGAGGTAGGCGATGTCGGACGGCAACTCCATGTACACCGGGCGCTTCTCCCGCCAGGCGGTGAGGATCAGCCTGTCGATCTCGGTGGCCGCGTTGCGCGGGGTGAGCCTAGCGTGCGCGGCAGTAACGTGAGCAAAGGCGTCCAGGAAATGGTCATAGCTCCCGTCGGCCATCGTGTGGTGCATCCCCAGGCCACGTTCGATGGACCTGAGCGGTATCGATCCGGCAATGCAGATGACCGGGACGTGCTCGCTGTAGGAGCCGCCTACACCGTTGATCGCACTGAGCGCGCCGACGCCGTTCGTCACCAGTAGCGCGCCCAGGCCGTTCAGCCGCGCATAGCCGTCCGCCGCATAGGACGCATTTAGCTCGCTGCACGTGCCGATCCACTTCAGCGCGCCAGTGTCCTGGAGTTGCTGCAACAGTTCGAGGTTGTAGTCGCCGGGAACGCCGAACAGGTACCGAACGCCAGCCTGCTTGAGGCGTAGAAGCAGGAAGTCGCCGATCTTCATTCGTTGGCCGAGGCTGCTGGACATCGTTCTTGCCTCCTTCACTGCTGCAACCGCCACCATTCCTGCGTATAATTCCGCGGAGGTCGGCTGGTTGCACTACACAACGCAAAACTCTCCTTCGGGTCATTTTCGACCGAGCCGGCGAGGCCTTACTCGCCATTGATGTCCCCTTGCAACAAACGCAACCGGTGGCGGAGCCAGGCGCAGACAAACACGTGCTGACCGTCAACGTTGCGCGGAATTTCAACGCGTGGTAGTTTGAAAGCATATTTACGTGCTACGGGGGTGGTCGTGCCACGCAGAGCTCGTATCCTTGCTGCATTTATTGGCGTCTTCGCCACCTCCGAGGCGTATTCCCAGTCCTTGGACGTTCAGACCCAGGCGCTGGCTTTGATTACGCAGACGGCGGATGGCATTTGCGGCATCGTCAAAACTGCGGGAAGCTATCAAGACCTGAAAGTCAAGGGCGATGTCAAAGCCCAGCTGAGCGGTCTGTTCAAGCAGTTGGCTGACCTCGGTATCTCGGGAGCAGCCGATTATGACACAGACCAATACGAGGGATTTATTCGGAGCGATCTTGCTTCGACTTTCGAGCACACCGCCGATTGTAAGTTCAAGGTTTTCGACAAGCTCCAGGAAAAAATGATCAAGTGAACTTTGGGTGTGATCCGGAAGCGTGTGAAGCAGTTTTCCGAACGATCATGCCCAAACGAGCAACCGAACCGCCATTGCCCTATCCGAAAGTCATCGCGCCTTGGCCGCTTTCGCACGCGGCGATTCGTTTCCACCCCACTTGGGGTTTGAATCCAGATCAGCGATCGGACGACGATAGGTGTCGACGCGACGCAGCCAGCCTTCCTCCCAGATGCGGTTGGCTGGAAGGTTGCGAACCCTTTGCCGCAGGAGAAATTGTGCCGTATCGGCAAATTCTGCAAGCACGGCCTTCCCGTCGCTTGTGGTCCCGTTCATTCTGAGAAGTACCTGCTTAAGACCCCATCCCTGCCGGTTTCCTGTTTGCTTGTCGATTGCCGTTTCGGCAGGTTCGGTACCGTCTCCCTTGAAGTTTATATAGTCGATCAGCGGATAGAGGTCCTTGGAAGCCTGCACTACGCGTGAGAGTTGGGTGATGATGTGCTCGCGCTCCGCGTCATCAGGCGTATTTTCGATGATCTTTTCCACAGCGCGCTGGGCACGCGCCACGAGAAATTGGGTTTGTCCTGCGACCGTATCAAGCAGGAATTGTCGCAGTTGCTTCATCGCGGGGGAGTTGATTTCTTTTTTGAACTCCGCCCTGTTCATCCAGGGACAGGGTGGAATTGGGGTCTTGTCGAGCCAGGAGGGTAGATGCGTCCCCTCTCTGCGCAGGAACTCGAGCAAGAGCGGAAAGTCTTCTTCGAAAGGCGCCGTCTTGCCGGCTGGAAACCAGAGGAAATGACCTATGCCAAGGGAGGCAAATTCCTCGTTCGTATTCCATGACGTGACCGCATCACGACTGCCGTCCGATTCGTTCAACCAAATCTTTTGACCGACCGCTTTGGCCACATCGGCAGGCAGCACGAGCTGCGGCACGGCGAGGTCGGTGGCCTTGCGGCTCGATTTCTGCGCCTCGGGCTGCGGCGCGACCGTTTTTGTTTCGGGTTTGGAGGTCTGGGCATCCGACGGAGGCGCCACGGCGTCAGGCCCTGATTTCTGCTCCTCAGGTAACGGCACTGCCGCATTCGGCTTCGGCTCTTGCGCCTCAGGTTTTTGTACTGCTGCGTCGGGTTTCGGTGTCTGCGCCTTGGTTCGCGGCGAGGCACCGTGCTTCACCTGCTTTTTCTTCTTATCGGTTACCTTCGTCGCGGCCCGCGCCGCGTTCTCTGTCGATGCTGTTTGCGCTATGATGACAGCTGCGATGACGCACGACAGCAGCAACGCGCCGCAAGCGGGCACCCACCGGTAGGTCCATCTGTGTTTCGCCTGGTGAGCAGCTCTCATACCGCTGACCGTGCGCGGTAGCCGACAGGATCACCGCCCATGTTCAGTCACCAAAGGACGCATCTCGGCTAAAGTGCTTTTGTTCGAGTGATGATCGCGCGCTAGCTTCTTGTTTGGGCAAATTTTTGCCGGAAAACGCTTCGCATTTTCCCGTCATGCCCTACTGGTTGCTCGACAACACGTCGGTCCGGCGCGCGACAATATGCGGTCCGTTGGCGTCGTTGTTGATGGTGAACCCGAACCTGAAATTGTTCAACTCCACTTTTCCGGTAGAGCTTTGCTTGTAGCCGTTAATGTCCTGCGTGAGCACGCATTGTCCCCCGACCATGGCCGCTGAAGATGTTGTCGGGCTATACCTTTGCATTGGATATAGCCTTCGGAAGAGGCCCTCTTCCTTGGCAATGTCCGCCCGTGTCTTCCGGGATGGATTTCCGTTGACGATCCAATTGATATTGTCAGCATAGATGGAGATGTCGATCGTCCGATTGCCATAAATCCCGTGCTGGTCGAGCCAACTCGTGACCTGCTCCTTCACGCACGGTAGATTTGTTTGTACGGGCGGCGGCGGGTTGCGCGGCGCGATTGATTCGACCTCGGTCGGGGATTGGTAACCGGGAAGCAGCTTCACCTGCAGGACTTCGAAGACTCGGAGCTTGCAGCCTGCAGTGGTGACAAGAACGGACGCAAGCTGTTCCCGTACGACGCCCTGATATGCCTCGGTAGTGATCCCGCCGCTGCCCTGCATGCCGGCATTCACAAGTTGTGAGGCCAGTCCCTGTAACTCGACTTTAACGGCGCCTTTCGCCTCCGTACTTGTGGCGCTGCCTGCGGGCACGACTACGCCGCAAATTCGATCTGCTGTGTTTTCAATCAGGGTGAGCGTTACTTCAGCACCTTGAGCATGAACGCTGGACGACACAAAAAGCACCTGCAACAACGTCAGAACGACCAAGAACAATAGCCTTTGACCCATGGAAACGCCCTCCAGCCCAGAGAGTAAAAACTAAATTATACGGGCGAGTCCGCTCACTTTGCAACCTCCTATTGCATTGGATTTGCTCACGCAAGAAGCGAGTTCGTCCCGATTCGCCCGGCGGGCAAATCAAGCCGATTGCCGCTTGCGTTGTATGAGTGGCTCACGGGTCTTCGACGTGAAATCCCGTGCGCCAATGGGCCAAATTTGCAAGCGGCTTCAACCTGATTTGGGTCGTCCAGTCCCCTCGGCCAAAATAATTCGCTTTCCATTTATCCCAGATCGGTGGTTATTCCCGCGCATCCCGCCTCGATCGGAGGGGCGTTGCGCATCGTCACGGACGTTGAGCGCGGGATGCGATGGACGCGAGGTGCCGCAAGACGAACGGTGCTGACGCGGACGGCGAAGTCGTGTGGTCCTGACATCCCGACGCTGATGTCAAGCTTGCGGTTTTCCGTAGGCGACGGTGGCAACAAAGCCCGGCTCACCGAGGAGATCACGAAGGAAACCGTTAAAACCATTCGCGCGGGGAAGGCCGGACTGATCCGGTTGAACCTGTGGTGACTATGCTGGTGTGCTCTCATCTTCCGCACGCCAGGCTGCGGGTGCAACGGGCATCCGGCTTTCCCTGCGCCCTCTGTCTTTCGAGGGATCGTTGCAGCAACTCGGGCGTAATCGCGTCGCGGGAGCGTCGGCGCGTGCCCCGGATGCAGCGCAGCACACCCGGCGATGCCAACGGCTCCACTCAGAGCAGCGGCCCGATGACCGGCTCTGCATCGTCCGGTGTGATGCGCTGCTGAGCCGGGCCCATGATCCTGCTCGGTACGGAAGGGTCCCGGCTCTGCGGCGCACCACTGAAGAAGCGCTGCGCCGCGTCCGGGACACGAAAGCGAAGGGTGGGCAGAGGCGCATCAACGCCGCACAAGGCATTGTGTTGCAAAATTGTAACGATCGTTACAATTCAGGGTAGATCGTCATTACCTGTCGGCAATATGAGCATGAGGCGCGCCACCGGTTAAATATAAGGCTTCTCTTCGCAAATGAACGGCGCAAGTGTCGGACAGGCCTTGATCGTTCGCTCGTCACTCTGGGGTATTGGAATGTCACTTCGTCAAACAGCAATCACAGCCGCGGCGCTGTCATTCGTGGCGCTTGCGTCGGCTGGTCTTGCGGAGGCGGACGACCTTCCGATAAAGGCCGAAAAGAAGGCGGCGGACCTTCCGTTTTTTCTCCTGAACGATAACCGCCTGACTTAT
>Ga0306923_10002110_pt1 | contig 18075 bp, 12 predicted proteins | sample sta12Can44000108_FD_203841 | JGI IMG/M metagenome (GOLD analysis project Ga0306923, IMG submission 203841) | Lab enrichment of tropical soil microbial communities from Luquillo Experimental Forest, Puerto Rico - statanox.12C.anox.44.000.108 (v2)... | ecosystem: Environmental > Terrestrial >... | reverse complement strand
CTGCCGCCGGAGAGTTCTTCGATCCTGAAGCTCGCCCCAATGACCTGGCGCCGCAGGAAGACGCTCCCTCCGAGAAGTAGACTCGTCTTGCGAAAGAGTACGCCACAGCCGGCCCGGTCAGGCTGGGCTGTGGCTTGCCGTCTGGTCTTAAATTACCGGAGCCCTGACGACGGCCCCAACCCTATTGGGAGATCGGCGGTGCGGGTGGTCCGGCAGGCGCGGGCGGTGGTGGTGGTGCGGAAGCCGTTATGGCCGCCGTTGGGGGCTCCGACGCGGCGGGTCGGGCGGTGCCCGGTGCGGCAGAGCTGCCAGCTGGCTCAGACTCCGGTGGGCCACTTGAGGCGGCCGCAGCGGACGCCGACGAAGTGGCTGGTGGCGCGGGCGTAACGAGGGGGACCGGGTCGGCACGTAGCGAGGGTGTCTCGCCGCCGCTTTCTTTGGGCGTCTCCCCCCTGGCAGCTTCGGTCTTGCCTTCGTCTGATGGTTTTGGTGTCTCGCCTTTGCCGATCTCCTCGGTTGCGGCTTCAGGTTTGGCCTTGTCGTCGATTGCAGGTTCAAGGCTTTGCGGTTCCTCTTTGGCGGAGGGCGCTTCCTCGCTACCCGGCCTCGCGCGTCGGCTCAGCCGCTGTTTGGTAGACAATCTGCGGCCATCGGGGCCGCGTTCGCTCCCGGCCTGTGGCGGTAATTGCCCGTCCGCAGCCGGCTTTGCGGTATCGGTCGTCTCCGGACGCGCCAGCCGCTTGCGGCCCTGGAGAAGGCCTCCATCGGCTTCCGGCGTCCTCGTAGCTTCCTGGGGCGATCCCGCGCGCAGCCTGCGGCTCTGCCGGTCGACCTGATCGGTCGGCGCAGCGGGCTTGGCATCGGCCCCCTGTCGGGATCGACCATCGCCGGCCCCATTGGCGATCAGGAAGCTGCTGAGCTGCGCGGCCATTTCGCCGCTGGTCGTGTAATGCTGTCGAAGAAAGCCCGGCAGCGATGCGGCGGATACGGTCTTGAGAAGACCTCGGGGCGTCCTGTGGCAGCCGTTGCACGTCCCGGCGAAAAGCTGTGAAGGACTCTTGCCGGCTTCAAGATTTTGCGCCTGCGTCCGCACTGCGCAGACCGCAAAGGAACCGATGAAAAGCATCACCGCCGCTAAACGGAGCGTTCGGCCCAACATTCCTTACTTCTCCAGACGCCTGAAATCGCATGCAATGCGCCGTCGCCGGCGCCGGCGGCGGTCACCTTTTAGCCGATTATCCCGCGAATGGAAGCGCACTTATGGCGGCGCTGCACAAATGCACCACTTCCGAATAACCGCTTTGTGAACAAGGCACTAGCGGGCGGGTTCCATCGTCTTTATGATCAGGTCCAACGTTGGAACCTTTGCGCTTCCGGCGCGTCCTGTGACGGTGAGGGCCTCTCACGGGATCGCTCTAACCGGTGGTTTCGATGGACCGTTTGTTGCGTCTCTTCATGCAGCAATTTATCCGACGCGGCGCTATGACATTTACCGCCGCAGGCGGGGCGAAATTCACCTGCGGCGACGGCACCGGCCAACCGGTTTTCGTGCGATTTCTGACCAGGGATGCCGAACGAAGAGTTCTGCTCAACCCCGAACTTGCGCTCGGCGAAGTTTACATGGAAGGCACCTTCGTCGTCGAGAACGCCTCGATCGCCGACGCTTTGGCGATCCTGATGCACCAGCCGGAAATGCTGCCTCCGTGGGCCAGACCGCAATGGTGGCTGCGCTATCTGGCCAGACATGTCAGGCAGTTCAATCCGCGCGGTCGGGCGAAAAACAACGTCGCCCACCACTACGATCTCGATGGTCGCCTTTACTCGCTGTTTCTGGATTCCGACCAGCAGTACAGCTGTGCCTATTTCGAAAAGCCGGACACGACGCTCGATGACGCCCAACTCGCCAAGAAACGCCACGTCGCTGCCAAGCTCCTGATCGGGCGCGGCGAGAAGGTGCTGGACATCGGCTCCGGTTGGGGTGGCTTGGGCCTTTATCTGGCCGAGACCCTCGGCGCCGACGTTACCGGCGTCACGCTGTCGAATGAACAGCTGCAGGTCTCGAACGCTCGCGCTGCAGAAAGAAACCTGACCCGTTCGGCAAAATTTCTGCTTGAAGATTATCGCGACATTCCAGGTCCGTTCGATCGCATCGTGTCGGTAGGCATGTTCGAGCACGTCGGGGTCGATTTCTACGACATCTATTTCAAGCGCTGCGCCGAACTTCTCAGCGACGACGGCGTCATGCTGCTCCACTCGATCGGTCGCTCGGACGGTCCCGACGTCACCAATCCCTTCATCGAGAAGTACATTTTCCCCGGCGGATACATTCCCGCACTTTCTGAAGTGATACCGGCGATCGAGCGCTCTGGCCTGTTGGTGTGCGACATCGAGGTGCTGCGCCTGCATTATGCCGAGACGCTCAAGGCGTGGCGTGAGCGGTTCATGGCACGGCGGGACGAAGCCAAAGCGCTCTACGACGAACGCTTCACGCGAATGTGGGAATTCTATCTTGCTTCCTCCGAAATGGCCTTTCGGAAGCAGAACCTGATGAATTTCCAGATCCAGCTCGCCAAGCACCAAGGCGTCGTACCGATGACGCGCGACTACATCACGCGCGAGGAAGCGAAATTGCGGGAGCTCGAGCGGAGAAAAAAAAAGCCGCGCCTTCAGATCGCCGGCGGTTGACTTGCTTCGGCATTGCGAGAGTGAAGCCGCGCCTCGCCCTCTTAGGAAGTTGATTGAAGCGCCTTTGCGCGGCGATGTAAAACGCGTCAAAATCGAGAAGAAGCCTTTTCGTGCTCCGAGTTCCCAATAAATGGGTCACAATGTTTTAGAGCGGCGGCCGATGTCCAAGCCGAAACCCTCCAACGTCTTATCCGCGTTACCCGAGAGATTGCTTTCCGAGCTCTTTGAAGGCGCTGTTGCGCATGATCTACGGGACGGCGAGGTACTGTTTCGCGCCGGTGATGTTGGCGACGGCTGCTATCGAATCCAGACAGGCCTGGTAAAGGTCGTAGTCACATCGCAACAGGGAGAGGAGCGTATTGTCTCGCTGCTGGGTCCCGACGCTATCGTCGGCGAACTTTCGATGATCGACGGTGGACCACGCTCCGCTTCGGTGGTCGCTATCGCCAACTGTTCGCTATCGTTTCTCAGCCGAGCCAAGTTTCAGACGTGCATTGAGGCCCATCCCGAGCTTACGAGCTACTTGATGAAGACGCTCGCGCGCCGACTTCGAGGGACCGATGACGCGTTGGCCGCGACGACATTTCTTAGTGTCAAACAACGATTGGCCCGGGCATTGCTCACTGTCGCTGAGTACGTTGGCGAAAAGGATGGCGACGGCCGGATCCAATTGCGCCTCAAGATTGGTCAAGGTGACCTTGCCGCGATGGCCGGCATAGCGCGAGAGAACGTCAGCCGCACCATGAGCGAATGGCGCAAGCGCGATATTGTCACGCGCTCATCCAATTACTATTGCATCAACGATCCGAAAGCGCTGGCGCAAGATATGGAAGTCGACAGCTCTTTCTCCTAGCAACCAGCCGGCTTTAGCCGCTACAGATCGCCTGCAGTGGTACTCGCTTTGACGACGAATCATTTCTGGGTGTTTTCGACAACCAATCAAAATGACTTCGGGATTGTTTCGTTCAGCATCGATTGACGAAATCAATTCACGAAGCTGCGAAAAATTGCGAGATGTGATGAACATCAACGACAACCCTCCAACGCTGCGGTAGATCGATTTGCGTCGCAAAGGTTGGCTCAATACTACTTGAAAGCCCCTTCGCGATCACTGTCACCCGACAACTTAGCTCTATCAAGGTCCAGTTCGCCGCGTGGGAATCCTCTTCACGCTGGACGGCGTCGGTCGGCGGATTCAGTCCTCGCAAGGAGGTGTAATGGAGAACAGCGTTGAAGGGGGACCACGCGAGCCGTTGGTCGCCGCCGCGTCCCCTATTTGTCCGAAATGCAAAACCTACTTCCGTTTCACGGATACGTTCTTGGATGTTCGCCGGAATTTAATCGTTCGGCTTTTTCGATGCGAATGCGGTCAGCTCATCTGGGACGAAAGACCAGCATAGGCGCACCAATGGCGCCGGTTTATCCCAATGTAAATCTGGCTTGATGTCAGCGCCGCGCCCGCCGCACGCTGTGCAGATCAAACGCGGCTCAAGATCGGACAGCCCAATGTGATCCTGGCAGGGATCGGCGTTCATCTCCCTAGGCGTGTTTCTTCAGTTTGCTCGGCTTCGTCGCCCATCTGGGCGCGCTGGGGCGCGAGATGGAAAGGATCGCGCGCGACTAGTTCTCGCCGGGTTCGAGAACGAGCGCCGGCCCTCTCTGAGTGCCCGACTGGGGCAAATGCAACCCTGATATGCGATTAACCCAGGTGAATGTAGTTCCGGGGCCGGAACTCATTGTTGCTGGACGAGTTAATAGTCCTTCGACCGCGCGCGGAAACAGAATCCTTGGGAGGAATCCGTGCAAGAAGTCTTGGAAATCAACCTCGCCCTGTGGGGGATGATAGCCTGCTCGGCCGTGAAAATGGCGCAATACGCCTTTTAGGACAGCGCGCGTTGAGTCAGCCACGCAGCGGCCCAGGCTAATCCCGCCAGCCAACCTACGGTCGCAACCCCAACCGAGACTAGCCATAGACCGACAATCCAACTGTGTCGCGGGCGCGTGTTGTTCAAAGCAGCACCACCAAACTGACCGCGATGGTGGGGCCGCCCTTCCGCATCAGAGCGGCCCCTGTCTTCAAATGCTGCCCGCGTCGGACTGCGTTGTGGGCAACTCGCACAAGCTAGGCAAAAAATCGGATGGCTGCATTGATACGCGTCACAAAATCGGATCAATGCAAGAAATTGATTTGAGGCGCAAACAAACGGCCCCGACTCCGGCCAAGTAGATCGAGCAACACGACGAGGCCGGCGAGCAGAACAACGATGGCTCGGAAATTTGCGAGGTTGTGATGAATATCAAAGACGACCTTCCGATACTGCGGTACGCTTGTTGCCTTGTTTCTCCCACTGGAGCCCGCCGCGAATGGCGGGCTTTTTGTTGCCGATCAATGGCCCTGATAGCAGGCCTGGCTTGTCCCAATAAAAATCTGGCTTGATATCGGCGCCGCGCGTGCCGCAAGCCGTGCAGATGAAAGGCAGCGCTATATCGGACAGCCTAAAGTGGTCCCGCCAGGGATTGGCGCTCGTCTCGATCAAGCCCTACATACCGTGGCTCTGAAATACCTTCTGGCAGGAATGGCTCAGTCTGGCGCGGTTCTGCTGCAGACACTGCTGGACCGCGAAATCATCCGCCATTTGTTGTCGGCAGAAGCGACTTGCATCTCGCCTGCAGGCCGCTTGCTCTTGCGGTGAGCCTTGGTGACCCTGGGCAAACGAAAGCGATGGGTTGACCGACAGCAGGATCACGACGGCGGCTGCATATCGCATAGCGGACTCCCTGACGGCTTTTATCTTTCCATAATTTTTCCCAGCTCGATTTTCTGGGAAGATTATGGGCTCAATCATAGAACCCAAAACATTGTTTTAATTGATTAATGCAGCCGAGCGTTTCTCAAGCTGAAGCGAGAGCCGGGGTAAGGCGAGGCCGGCCGTGCAAGCTGGGCGCGCAGTGCCGCCAACTCCGCCGCATCACAAGGGACGTCACGCCACTCGGGCCCAGAAAACTTCTCCATGGCCTCGACCAGCATCGACAGCCACAGGGTCTGGCCTCTTCCGCTTCGCCATGACTGTGGTAGCTGGTCCATCGCCTGTTCTTGTCCCTGAATGCGCGAAGCTGGCCCTTACCAATTCCGATGTCGCCAACCGGTTCCGGACAGCCATGTCCCAAAAGAAATCGGCAAGATGTGACCTGCTTCACAAGCGAACTTGCCGCGGCAGCCCTAAACCTCCGGCATGGCCGAAAAAACCCCTCAATTCCCGTCCCACCAAGATGCGGACACGCGGGCCGACTACGCCTTGATCGCCGCCGCGAGCGGTGTGGCCCTTGTCGCGCTGATCTATCTCATCCTGACTTGACCAACCGCGGCAGCTGCCTGTCCCTGAGAGTAGGTCTGCCCGCAGGTCAAAAGGTTCAGCCACAAAGAAAATTTGGCCGAGAGAGCTCATTCGGGCTCGTTGGCACCCACGAAAAGCCGTCAAGTACCCGGCCAGCAAGCCCCCGGATTTCCCAGTGCTCATTGTGTGAATCGGGCATAAGGCATCCCGCCGCTTCCGCTTTCCTTGGGACCGGCGCTTTATCGGCGCCCCTTATCTGCCAAAGTCCCGAGAACACTCGACCGTCATGGCCCTGCCCGATTCGAACGTCCTCAAGCTCACCCCCGACCCGGGCAGCCCGGCTTACCGGAGTGCACCGCACAATATCGAGGCCGAACAAAGCCTCTTGGGCGCGATCCTGGTCAACAATGACGCGTTCTACCGGGTGTCGGACTTTCTGGAGCCGAAGCATTTCTTCGAGCCGATCCACCAGACAATTTACGAAACTGCCGGCAGTCTGATCCGGATGGGCAAGGTCGCCACCCCGGTGACCCTGAAAACCTTCCTGCCGGCTGACACCGACATCGGCGGCATGACGGTCGGCCAATATCTTGCGCGGCTTGCCGCCGAAGCCACCACCATCATCAACGCGCAGGATTACGGACGGACAATTTACGAACTCTCGCTTCGCCGCGATCTGATCCGGATCGGCGAGGACATGGTCAATGTCGCCTTCGACGCTCCCGTTGATTTTGCGCCCCGCGCCCAGATCGAAGACGCCGAACGCCGCCTGTACGAATTGGCGGAATCCGGCCGCTATGACGGCGGCTTCCAGCGTTTCGCGCAGGCCCTTACCGTCGCCGTCGACATGGCGGCCAAGGCATTCCAGCGCGACGGCAAATTGTCGGGGATCGCAACCGGGCTTCGCGATCTCGACATCAAGATGGGTGGCCTGCAGCCCTCGGACCTGATCATCGTGGCGGGGCGGCCCGGCATGGGCAAGACCGCACTCGCCACCAATATCGCCTACAACGTCGCCAAGGCGCATCGCGCCGAGGTTCAGGCCGACGGCACCATGAAGTCGATCAATGGCGGCATCATCGGTTTCTTCTCCTGTGAAATGTCGGCCGAACAGCTTGCCACCCGAATCATCGCCGAGCGCACCGGAATCCCCTCGAGCACCATCCGGCGCGGCGGCATCACTGAAAGTGACTTCGAAAAAATTCGCGACTACTCGATCGAGCTGCAGTCGCTGCCGTTTTACGTCGACGAGACCGGCGGCCTTTCGATCTCGCAACTGAACGCGCGTGCGCGCCGGCTGAAGCGCCAGAAGGGCCTCGACCTCCTCGTCGTCGACTACATTCAATTGTTGCAGGGATCCGGCAAGCGTTCAGACAACCGCGTGCAGGAGGTCACGGAAATCACGACCAGTCTGAAGGCGCTGGCCAAGGAACTGAACATTCCCATCATCGCGCTGTCGCAATTGTCGCGCCAGGTCGAGAACCGGGATGACAAGCGCCCGCAACTGGCCGACTTGCGCGAATCCGGCTCGATCGAACAGGACGCCGACGTGGTGATGTTCGTGTTTCGCGAGGAATACTACCTTGCCAACAAGGAGCCGCGTGCCGGTACGCCGGAATATGAAAAATGGCAGCTGGACATGTCGCTGGTCCACGGCAAGGCCGAGGTGATCATCGGCAAGCAGCGCCACGGTCCGACCGGCAGTGTCGAGCTCCATTTCGACGCTTCCATCACTCGCTTTGGCGATCTCGTCCCGGACAACCAGCTGCCCGACCGAACCTACTAACACCGGCCGCCGGCGGTTGAACCGCCGCTTTGCTGCGCCTAAGGTACGGCATGAACATCGCCTCCGATCCGAAATCGATTCCGGCCAATTCCATCCTCTCTCCCGAGGCAAACAAGGCAGCGGCGCAGGCCACCGCCACCGGCGTGCTGACGGTCGATCTCGATGCCATCGTCGCCAACTGGCGCAAGCTCGAAAAGACCGCCGTTCCGGCCGAATGCGCCGCCGTGATCAAATCCAACGCTTATGGCCTGGGTCTGGAACCCGTGGCCCGTGCACTGACCAAAGCCGGTTGCAAGACGTTCTTCGTCGCCAATCTCGATGAAGCCCGCGCCGCCCGCGCGGCTGCTCCCTCGTCTGCAATCTATGTGCTCAACGGTTTCATTCAGAACACCGGCGAGGGCTACGCCAAGAGTGACGCCAGACCCGTGATCGGCGATCTCAACGAACTCGCCGAATGGGACGTGTTTTGCCGTCGTACCGGCTGGTTCGGCGGTGCGGCCATTCACATCGACACCGGCATGCAGCGGCTGGGCCTGACGATTTCCGAAGCTCAGGGTCTCGTCCCCAGGATCAACGCGGGCGATCACGGCATCACGCTCGTGATGAGCCATCTTGCCTGTGCCGAAAATCTCCATCATCCGATGAACGCCAGGCAGCTCGCGAGCTTTCGCGAAATTGCAAGCCTTTTTACCGGCGTGCCCGCATCGCTGTCGAATTCGTCCGGCATATTCCTCGGACCTCCGTTCCTGTTCGACGTGGTGCGCCCGGGTGTGGCGCTCTATGGAGTCAATCCGACGCCGGAAGCCGACAACCCGATGCAGGCGGTTGTCGAACTGAAGGCGCGTGTCTTGCAGATCCGCGAGGTCGAGCGTGGCGAAAGCGTTGGATACGGCGCGACCTGGACGGCACGCCGGCCGACCCGGCTGGCGATCGTTTCGGCGGGTTACGCCGACGGCTATTTCCGCGCCGGAGGCAGCAACGACGGCACCCGCGGCGCCGAGGTCATGGTCGCCGGCAAACGCTGCCCGATCGCCGGCCGCATCTCGATGGACGTGATGGCGGTTGACGTCACCGATCTGGAAAAGAATGCGGTGCGCCGCGGCCACATGGTGACGCTGCTTGGCGACGGCATCACCGTCGACGAGCTTGCTCATCACTTCGGCACCATCGGTTACGAGGTCCTGACCAGCCTCGGCAAGCGCTACACGCGGATTTACAAGGGCGATGGTGGCGACGGTTAGGCGCCTTGTTTTCGGGTATCGTCTGGTCGACCCCGCCGATGAAAGTTGCAACCTTCAACATCAACAACATCAACCGTCGGCTGCCGAACCTGCTGCGATGGCTGCAAAGAGCCAAGCCAGATATCGTGGCGTTGCAGGAGTTGAAGGCGGCCGACAACGATTTCCCGCGTAGCGCGATCGAAAAAGCCGGCTATGGCGCGGTGTGGCATGGTCAAAAATCCTGGAACGGTGTCGCCATTCTGGCGCGCAAGGCAGAGCCGGTGCCGATCCGCAACAAGTTGCCTGGCGATGCCGACGACCGCGAGGCGCGCTACATCGAGACTGCCGTCAAAGGCATCGTCGTCACCAGTCTCTATCTGCCCAACGGCAACCCGCAGCCTGGGCCGAAATTCGAATACAAGCTCGAATGGTTCAAACGGCTCAATTCGCACGCGTCGAAATTGATCAGGCAGGATGTCCCCGTGGTGCTCGCGGGTGACTACAACGTCGCGCCGACAACGCTCGATATCTATGTCACGAGATCATGGGACAAGGACGCGCTGATCCAGCCGAGGAGTCGCGCCGCATTCGAATCGCTGGTGGCGCAAGGTTGGACGGATGCGATCCGGCGCCTTCACCCGGAAAAACCGATGTTCACCTTCTGGGATTACAAGCGCGATCGCTGGCGGCGCGATGCCGGCCTGCGGCTCGATCATCTGCTTGTGAGTCCCGTGCTTGCGCCACGGCTGAAAAGAGCCGGCATCGATCGGTTGACGCGCGGCGAAGAAGGCGCCAGCGATCACGCACCGGCCTGGATCGAGCTGAAATAGGCGCCGGCGTTCAAGCAGGAACTTGGATGGCGAAGATCAGCGGAGACTTCCAGCCTCGACAGCTTCCTGTCCTGCACGAGCCGGCCGCATACTTAGTCTTTGGTTAGGAAAGTTACCGTACGGTCACCGGTTAATGCTGGTTTAAACCAAGAAAGCTGAACGGCCACACCCTGGCTTTCGATTGGCCCTGAAATGCCTGTTCTTTGCGTTAGTGGTGAGCTCGGGAAAGTTCCGGCGATCCGCACGATGCCGGAGCCGCAACGGTACGTCGCGACTCGGCGCGGCCAATCCCGGCCGCCCGTCCTGGGGTTGGGATTGTCATGGCTGTGACGGCATCGGCGGCTTTGATCGCGGAACTGGACAAGGTCATCAAAGCCGGTTCGGCTTCGCGACAGACGCGAATCCTGAGGCAAGTGACCGACCTGTTCCGCACCGCGGTCGATCGGCTGGACGAAACCCAGTCGGATGTCTTCGACGACGTGCTCGCCCGATTGATCGAGAGCGCGGACGTGGAGTCATTGACTAATCTCAGCATGATCCTGTCCGATATCGAGCTGGCTCCGCGCGAAACCGTTTGCCGGCTTGCGCTCCATGAGGAGGCCTCGGTCGCAGCACCCGTGCTGGCAAGCTCCAACCGTCTTTCCGAAACACATCTCGTCGAGATCGCCACAACGAGAGGCCGGGAGCATCTTTTGGCCATTTCCACCAGAAGAGCCCTCAGCGAAATGCTGACCGATACGCTGATCAGGCGAGGCGATTCAGAAGTGTTCAAGGCGTTGGCACAGAATGCAGGGGCGCGCTTCTCCGAGGCCGGTTATGCCGCGCTGGTCGGTAGCGCCGAACGCGACGAAAACCTGCTCGAAGGTCTCGGCCTGCGCCTGGACATTCCGGCAAAACTCCTGCGCAAGCTGCTTGGAGCGGCCACGGATGCCGTCTGGGCGCGCCTCTCAAACGCGACCCGGCCTGTTGTACGCGACAGGCCGCAACTGCCGAACGCGGCGAGCGCCGCGGCATCAGGTCCGACAGATTATACGCAGGCGATCGAGCAGATGGTTGCGCTCAACCGCGCGGGCAAATTGAACGACTCCCCGGTAAACCGGTTTGCGATCAGGGGCGAATATACCCATGTGGTCGCAGCGCTATCCTTCATGACCGAGGTCAAGGTCGAGGAAATCGAGCCGCTGGTTCAAAGCGACCGGCTTTACGGCCTGATCGTGGCTTGCCGGGCGGCAAGACTCGACTGGTCAACTACCAGCACGATCATCCGCTACCGGCCGGGATGTCCTGCCGCCACCAAACAGGAACTCGAACGGGCTCGGGAGATTTTTGACGCCCTGTTGCTGTCGGTTGCGCAATGGACGGTCCGGTTCGGTCTCGCTCGAGACACTTCCGAAAAAATCGCGGTGGCGCGGCGGGGTTGAACCACGTCTCAGCCGCCTTCGCTCGCCTGCAGAATTCGTCAACAGAACAGACCGCTTGCAAGGCGGTCTTTTCATTCGCCGGCTGATGGCGGACGTGATTGCACGGTTGCAGCGTGCGACCAACCTAAATGCGATCGGGGAAGCGGATGATGAAGTTGTCCCGGTTGGGCATCTTCACCTTCGGCAGCGTCTCCGCATTCATCACGTCGTTCGTGCCGATCAACTTGTTCTCTGCGAGTATGTAGGCGGTGAGCGCATAGACCTCGTCGTCGGAGAGCGAGCGCGGCGCCTGGAATGGCATCGCGCGGCGGATGAAATCGAAGATCGTCGTCGAATCCCCGATGAAGTTCTTGATCGTTTTCTGTGACGCGGAAATGCCGTCGATCTTGGCATCGCTGACAAGCGCCGCGGCGAAGCCGCCCTTGCCTTTTTCGCCATGGCACATGGCACATTTCTCCGCATAGATCGGCGCGCCCTGCGCGGGCGTGCCGCTGCCCTTTGGCAGTCCCGTGCCGTCGGGCATGATGCTGATGTCCCAGTAGGCGATGGCCGCCTCGTCGATCGGTTTTCCGAGATGCGGCGTTTCAGCCAGCGAGGCGCCCGCCGTCATGGCAAGCAACAGCGAGACGGAAAAGATCGCGCGCCTAGGCGTAAACATGCCTGACCTCCCCGTTGCTCGCGACGCCCCAGCTGGTGATCGAATTATAGTGCTGATTGGGAAACGCCAAAACCGGCGGCTTCTTTGTCAACTCGCCGCGCGCGGCCACGAATTCCGTGCGGGTCGGTTGCACATTGCCGGCCTCGTCCCAGGCGCGGCTCTGCAGCGTGGCTGGGCCGCCGTCCCATCGCCAGGGCATGCGGAAGCGGGTGAAAGCCTTGCTCAGAACCGGTTCCTGAAGGGCCGCTTGCGCCCAGCTTAGACCGCCGTCAGCCGACACCATCACCTTCTCGATCCGGCCGTTGCCCGAATAAGCCAGCCCCGAAATCTCGTAGAGGCCCGGGCCCTTCAACGCCATTCCGTGCGAGGGACGGGTAATGAAGGATTTCACCTCCTGCAGGAAATAGAACCGGTAAGCCTTGCCGTTCGGCAGGATCTGCGAATAGGTCCGCGCCTCGTAGTAACTCATGGCCGGCTGTTCGATGAGCTTGATGCGGCGCAGGAACTTGACGTTCATGTTGCCCTCGTAGCCCGGTAGCAGCAGACGCATCGGGTAGCCGTTGCCCGGCATGAGGCGCTCGCCATTCTGGTAGAGCGCGATCATCGCATCGTCCAATGCCTTCTTGACCGGCACACTGCGGCTCAAACGCGGTGAGTCTGCGCCCTCTGCGATGAACCATTTCGCCTTTGGATCGATCCCGGTTTCCTCAAGCAGGGTCGAAAGCTTCACCCCGGTCCACTCCGCGCAAGAAACGAGCCCGTGCAGCGCCTGAATGTTCTCCTGCAAGGGTTCAGGAGAAAACAGCGGCGCACTGTTGCCGCCGCATTCGATGAATGTCGTGCGCGAAACCAGGGGATAGCGGGACAGCGCTTCGAGCGAGAACTCCAGCGGCTGTTTGACGAGGCCGTGGATGACAAGCCGATGCTTGTCCGGGTCGATGGTGGGGACCCCGCCATGATTGATATTGAAGTGCAGGCCGTTCGGCGTCGTCGTTCCCTCAAGGAGGTGGTGCGGCGTGCGGGCATGCGAATTGCGCGGCTCGTTGTTGGGATTGCTCAGCGAGCGCACCACCTTGGCCTCGAATTTCGAAGGCCCCTGGTAGGGCGGCATCGCCTCGCCGACTTCAAGGCTCCATGGGTCGTCTGCGAGCGGCTCAGCGGCCGCAGATGCGCTGCCGATGCCCGCACTCATCGCGCCCGCCAAAACGACGCCGCGCCCAAGCAGCGCGCGACGGTCGATCAACCCGTTTCCCGCAACTGCTTCAAAAGCCTGACCGCTCGCGCGGCGATCTCCGGATTTGGCCATCGCTTGCCCTCCCCTGAGTTCGGGCGTCATCGGCGCCCGGTTGCTTATGCGCTAGGCTAGCCCTTCTCTTGTTCAAGGACAATCGGGCGACGACCTCATCGCGGCGTCGCGATTTCCGGCGAGCCAACATCCGCAGACAAATGTACGCAGCCGACGTAACGTTGACTGGTGGCTTTGCCGTCATTCTTGACCTGCGTGAGGAGGGGCAGCTACCCGCGGTTGAATTGAAGCAGCCGATTCCATACGGAGATAAGCCCGTTGAACTTCCTGTTTGTCCTCGCGGTCGGGCTCGTCGCCGGCACGCTCAGCGGCATCGTCGGCACCGGCTCCTCGATCATGCTCATGCCGGTCCTGATCTATGAATACGGCCCGAAACAGGCGGTGCCGATCATGGCCATTGCGGCCGTAATGGCCAACTTCTCGCGCATCCTCGCCTGGTGGCGCGAGGTAGATTGGCAGGCGTGCGCTGCCTATTCCGCACCTGCGATTCCGGCCGCGGCGCTTGGCGCACGCACGCTGCTGGTGCTGCCGTCGCGCACGGTCGATATTTGCATCGCGGTGTTTCTGATTGCGATGGTTCCGGCGCGGCACTGGCTCGCCCGGCACCATTTGAAGCTTTCTCTCTGGCATCTTGCGATCGGCGGCGCCGCGATCGGCTATCTCACCGGGATCGTGGTTTCGACCGGGCCCTTGAGCGTGCCGCTGTTCCTGTTTTACGGCCTCACCAAAGGTGCTTTTTTGGCGACAGAGGCGGCGAGCTCGCTTGGGATTTATGCGAGCAAATCCATCACCTTTCAACGCTTCGGGGCACTGCCTTTCGAAGTCGCCGTGCAAGGCCTGGTCGCCGGCGCCTCGCTGATGGCAGGCGCCTTCGTCGCCAAGCGCTTTGTATTGCGGCTCGAGCCGGAGGTTTTTCGCATCATGATGGACGTCATCATGGTCGCTGCCGGCCTTACGACGCTTTGGACCGCGTTTTCATAAGAATTGGTTGTTGGCGTCGCCTCGGTCTGAACCAATTCGAGCGAAAGGCGAAGCCGAGGCGGCTGCCATACAGGCGCCCGCCATGGCCGCGGCGCTCAGCACCAGCCCCAACCTCGTTGCCCTGGTGCGGGCCGAGCGCTGGAGTGGCGTCCTGCAGCCACGGTTCCGAGCTCGGCGGTGCCGTTTGTGTCGGTGAAATGAGGGGCTATGCGCCTGAGATGATATCCGGCGTGAACATCGCCGGCCTTTCCGGCCACCATTCCATGCTATGGGAAAGCCTTCGTCCTCGATTCTGTTCGCCGAACGAAATCCCATGGCCAAAAGCGCGCTTTCCTTCGTCTGTCAGAACTGCGGTGCTGCGTATAACCGCTGGCAGGGCAAATGCGATTCCTGCGGCGAGTGGAACACGCTGGCCGAGGAAGACGTAACCGGCGCGACCACGATGCCGGTCTCGATTCGCTCCAAACGGAAGGGACGGTTGTTCGCGCTGGAAAGTCTCACCGGCAAAAGCCAGGAAGCCCCCCGCTTGTCCTCGGGCATGGTCGAGCTCGACCGGGTCACCGGCGGTGGATTCGTGCGCGGCTCGGTTCTGCTCGTCGGCGGTGACCCCGGCATCGGCAAATCGACGCTATTGACACAGGCGACGAGCATGCTGGCGCGCGCGGGCCATCGCGCCGTCTATATTTCAGGCGAAGAGGCGGTCGCCCAGGTGCGGCTGCGCGCCGAGCGTCTGGGCCTTGCGGACGCACCCGTGCAGCTTGCCGCGGAAACTTCCGTCGAGGACATCGTCTCCACCCTTTCCGAAGGCACGGTACCGCGCCTGATCGTGATCGATTCGATCCAGACCATGTGGACCGACACTGTGGAATCCGCGCCGGGCACGGTGACCCAGGTGCGCGCCTCGGCTCAGGCGTTGATCAGGTTTGCCAAGAAATCGGGCGCGGCGATCATCCTGGTCGGTCACGTCACCAAGGATGGCCAGATTGCGGGTCCTCGCGTTGTCGAGCACATGGTCGACGCCGTACTGTCGTTCGAAGGTGAAGGCTCGCAGCAATTCCGCATTCTGCGCGCCGTGAAAAACCGGTTCGGCCCCACCGACGAGATCGGCGTATTCGAGATGACGGGACTGGGCCTGCGCGAAGTTTCCAATCCGTCGGAACTGTTCCTGTCGGAGCGAGATCTTGGCAGCCCGGGCACAGCGGTGTTCGCAGGCATCGAGGGCACCCGCCCGGTGCTGGTCGAGCTACAGGCGCTGGTGGCGCCGACCTCGCTTGGCACGCCCCGCCGTGCGGTCGTCGGCTGGGACCCGAGCCGACTCTCGATGGTGCTGGCGGTGCTGGAGGCGCATTGCGGGGTCAAATTGTCCGGCCACGATGTCTATTTGAATGTCGCAGGCGGCTTGCGAATCCAGGAGCCCTCGGCCGACCTTGCTGCCGCTGCAGCCTTGGTTTCGTCGCTGGTGAATGCACCCCTGCCGACCGACGCGGTCTATTTCGGCGAGATTTCGCTGTCGGGCGCCGTCCGGCCGGTCCCCCAGACCTCGGCCCGGCTGAAGGAAGCGGCAAAACTCGGCTTCGGCCGCGCCGTACTGCCCGAATCGGCCCGTGCCGAGGTAAGCGAAGCCGGTCTGTCCCTGCATTCGGTGGGGGGACTGACGAGCCTGGTCGCAGAAATCGCGGCGCGCGGTGTTCCCAGAGGGAACCGGCCGGCAAACCGGGAAGGCGCGGCTGCAGAGAAAAATGCCACACCTGAGAGATTCCGACGCAAAGAAGGCTAGCCGGGCGTGACCTTGACCGCCCTCGCCGCTATACAACCCGCGCGCAGGGTGCGGGGCCAGCGCGATCTCGGGCCTTGCGAGGCAGCCTAAGTGACCGTCACCTAAGGTGGGGCCAATTACGCCGATTCGCGGTTTGAACTTACGAGCGGACCGACCAGCCGATGCCGATTACGATTCTTGACCTCGTACTGCTCGCCGTGATGCTGATCTCTGGCCTGCTGGCAATGGTCCGCGGGTTCATGCGCGAGATTCTCTCGATCGGGGCGTGGGGCGCCGCCGCGCTGGTCACCCTCTACAGCTACTCAAAGCTGCTGCCGACAGCCAAGACCTATTTCAACAGCGACACCATCGCAAGCGTAGCCGTTGTTGCCGGTGTGTTCATTGGTACGCTGATCATCGTCTCCGTGATCACGGTACGAATTTCCGACATGATCCTGGACTCCCGGATCGGGGCGCTGGACCGCACGCTCGGGTTCCTGTTCGGGCTGGCTCGCGGCTTGCTTATCGTCGTCGTGGCCTATGAGTTCTTCATCTGGCTTGTTCCCGACAAGCAGCGACCCGATTGGGTGGTCGGAGCCAAGTCGCGGACGATGCTGGATTCGACCGGCGAATGGCTCAAAGGGCTCTTGCCGGACGACCCGGAGAACACCATTTTGAAGAGATTCAAGAAGAATAAACCCGAGGATGAGCAAACTGACGCCGACCAGGCGGCGCCGGGGTCCGGTGATGGGTATAGCAAGCCGGCCCGCGACGGCCTGAAAAAGCTGATCGAAAAGCCCGCGGCACGTTAATACCTGTGTCCCGGTTCTGACATTCGTATCGCATCAAGTTTTGTGTGTTTTGGATTTGACATTCGCCTTGAGGAGTCGCGGCGGTAGTGAAGCGAACGTCAAATCCACCTCACCAGGCTAAAGAGAGGCGCGATGGACAGTAAACAGAGCCCTTCCGACGACGCCGAAAAACGGGAGCCGAACCCCGGCTCCCCCGCTCCGGAAATCTCCGACCTTGAAGGCGACACGTTGCGCGAGGAGTGCGGCGTGTTCGGCATTTTTGGCCACCCGGAGGCCGCGGCTATCACCGCCCTGGGATTGCACGCGCTGCAGCACCGTGGCCAGGAGGCCGCAGGCATCGTTTCGTTCGACGGAACGCGCTTTCATTCCGAGCGCCGCCTGGGCCTTGTCGGCGACACCTTTTCTCGCCGCGAGGTGATCGAGCGCCTGCCCGGCAATGCCGCGATCGGCCATGTGCGCTATTCCACGACCGGCGAGACCATCCTGCGCAACGTGCAGCCGTTGTTTGCGGAACTCAATGCCGGCGGATTCGCGGTTGGCCACAACGGCAATCTGACCAACGGACTGACCTTGCGCCGTGACCTGGTACGCGGTGGCGCGATGATGCAATCCACCACCGACACCGAAGTCATCCTGCATCTGGTTGCGCAGTCCAAGCGGAGCCGCTTCATCGATCGCTTTGTAGAGGCCCTGCGCGCGATCGAAGGCGCCTACTCGCTCGTCTGCCTGACCAACAAGAAGCTGATCGGCGCCCGTGACCCGCTCGGCATCCGCCCGTTGGTACTCGGTGAATTCGACGGATGCCCTATCCTGGCCTCGGAGACCTGCGGGCTCGACATCATCGGCGCGAAATATGTCCGCGACGTCGACCCCGGCGAGATCATCGTGTTTGACGAACGTGGCGCGCAAAGCCACAAGCCTTTCCCGCCGAAACCACCGCGGCCCTGCATCTTCGAATACATTTATTTCTCAAGGCCGGATTCCATCGTCGGAGGACGATCGGTGTACGATGTCCGCAAGGCTTTCGGCGCGCAGCTCGCGCGCGAAAGTCACGTCCCGGTGGATGTCGTGGTGCCGGTGCCGGATTCCGGCGTACCGGCTGCCGTCGGCTACAGCCAGCATTCCGGCGTGCCCTTCGAACTCGGCATCATCCGCAACCACTATGTGGGCCGCACCTTCATTCAGCCGACCCAAAGCATTCGCGAATCCGGCGTGAAGATGAAGCACAACGCCAACCGCGCCGCGATCGAAGGCAAGCGCATCATCCTGATCGACGATTCACTCG
>Ga0306923_10002109_pt1 | contig 18076 bp, 14 predicted proteins | sample sta12Can44000108_FD_203841 | JGI IMG/M metagenome (GOLD analysis project Ga0306923, IMG submission 203841) | Lab enrichment of tropical soil microbial communities from Luquillo Experimental Forest, Puerto Rico - statanox.12C.anox.44.000.108 (v2)... | ecosystem: Environmental > Terrestrial >... | reverse complement strand
CGCGGAGGCAGACGAGAGCGCCGCCCGCGCCGGCCGCGAGGAAGAGGCGCGCTGCGCCCTGGAGGAGAGCGTCAAGGAGGCCGAGGCACGCGCGGCGGGGGCGGAGCGCCGCGCGGCGGTGGCCGAAGAGTCGACTCGCGCGGCGTTCGCTCAAGCCGAGGCGGCCGAGCGACAGGCCGCGGAGCACCGCCGTGAGGCGGACGCCGCTCGCCACGGCGCGGAGGCGGCTCGCCACGACGCCGAGAGCTCGAGCGGCGAAGCCGCCCAGGCGCGTGAGCGCGCAGAGGAGCTGGCGAAGGAGCTGCGGCAGGCCCAGGCGCGCGCCGCCGAGCATGAGAGCGCGCTCGCCGCGCTGCGGTCGGACTTCGAGGCCCTCGGGAGCGAGCTGGCCGAGGCGCACGCCACCGTGGCCTCGACCCGCGCCGACCTGGAGCGCACGCTCGCGGAGCGCGAGAAGCGTCTGGCGGAGCTCGAGGCGCAGAACGCCAAGCACGAGGAGCGCGTCGTGAAGGCGTACCAGAAGATCAAGGGCGACGAGAAGATCCGCGAGAAGACGCGGAAGGCGCTCGCGATCGCGCTGCAGCTGCTCGAGGAGCGATCCCCGGCCGCGGCGAACTCCGGCGACGTCCTGCCGAGACGCGAGTAGACGAAGGGCTCTTCGCCCGCCCCGGCGTCGGGCCTCGTGGACGACCCGCTCGACTAGCAGGTCTCGTCGGCGACGTCGCGCGCCGTCGCCTGGAGGCCATCCAGGTCGACCCCGAAGTAGCGGAACAGCCGGCGCTGGTGCTGCCTCAGCCCGCGCACCGACACCCGGCGATCCTGATCCTCCAGGAGACCCGGCGCCACGACCGCCACACCCAGGTCGAGGAACTCTCTCACGCGGCCGAAGTCGACCACGACGCGCGCGTCCCGGGGGAGCGCCCGGAGCCGCGCGCGCACGTCGCGCGCGGCCAGGGCGTCGAACGTACCCTCGACCTGGATCAGGACCTCTCCGGTCGCCATTCGCGTCATCTGCATCATGCCCGGCCTCGCGCGCGACCTCGATGGTGCTCCGTCCGCCGCCCCCCAGGCAAGCGAGGTGCGACGGTCCGTTGGGGTGCGCCCCTCCGCGGCCCGCCCACAGACTCTCCGTCCGTCCTCACGGAACGTGGAAGGTGCGTGCCGCCCACACAGTGCGCGAGCCGGGCGTCGCGCGGCAGGGGCTCGCCCGCTACCAACGTGGGAGGCAGCCCCACCGGCACCCGGCGCGGAGCGCTCGGGAGTGGCGGGATGAACGCGGCCGGCGGCGCGCCTGGGCGGCGCCTGCCGGTTCCGTGCGGCGGCGGATCAATGCGACGTCGGCGTGGCGGGTCCAGGTTCCCGCCCCGTTTCCGCGCCCGCTTCGCCCTGCGCCACCTTGAGCGCGCCCAGCGCCGCCGCCACCCCGAGGAGGTTCGACGGGGAGAGCGCGGTTCGCGCCGCCGCCTTGACGAAAGGTCGGAGCGCGGGCCAGAGCCCGCCTCCCAGCAGGAACCCCGCCCCGGCCGCGACGCCCAGGACTGTCCAGGGGTTCTCGCGCATGCGGCGCTCGATCTCCAGGCGCTCGATCGTCTGCTGGATCGCCTCTACGACCTGGTCCTTCACCGCGGAGATCGCCCGCGCGATCTCCTGGGGGTCCATCGCGCCAAATCCGTCCTCGGCCATACGCCCCCCTCTCACACCCGAGATGCGAGCCGGCCGATGAGGAAGCCCAGCCCGACCGCGCAGGCGATGGCCACCATGGGGCGCTCGCGCGCGAACTCCCGGATGGCGTGATCGGCGGTGTCGGCGTAACCGCGCAGCCCCTCGATCCTGTCGGTCACGGTGTCCTGAACCTGGCGCATCGCCTCGCGTGCGCCTTCGGCCACGTCCCTGCTCCCGTTCATGTCCATCCACCCCCCGCGCCGGAAAAGTGACGAAGAAAGGTAGGCGCGACCAGTCGACCGGGAGAAGACTTCGACCGGGTTGCACGACGCGGTGCGGTGGGCGCGGTGAAGGCGCCGGCGCGGTCACGCCCGCGCAGACGAGCGAGTGCCCGCGCGCCGACGGATCGCGCGCGTGAATTCCGAGAGCTCCCGCACGCCGAGGAGCCGCACCGCCGCCAGGTAGACGGCCCCCGCCGCACCGATGGGGAGGATCGCCAACGCGAGCTGGCGGAGGACGCCGTGCCAGGGCAGCGCCCGCGCGAGCAGGACGTGCGCGCCCCACGCCGCGACGGCCAACGCCGCGGAGGCGGCGAGGACGCGCAGCAGCTGCGGGACGACCCCCGATCCGCCCAGGCCGCCGTGGCGCCATCGCCACGCCAGCGCGAGCACGGCGAAGTTGACGGTGGCGGCGAGCGACGTCCCGAGCGCGACGCCGCTGTATCCGAGCACCGGATAGAGCGTCACGTTGAGCGCCACGTTCGACGCCATGCCGAGCAAGCTGCCCAGCACCGGGACGCGCGCCTCGTCGAGCGCGTAGAACGCCGGCGCGAAGACCTTCACCCCGGAGTAGGCGTAGAGCCCGATGGCGTAGAAGAGCAGCGCCTGCGCGGTGGCGGCGGTGTCGGCCGGGCCGAACCGGCCGTGCTGGTAGATGAGGGAGATGATGGGCTCGGCGAGCACCATGAGCCCCACCGCCGACGGCACGTTGAGGAACGCCACCATCCGCAGCGCCGCGCCCATGGTGTCCTTGACTGCCGGCATGTCGCGCGCGGCGGCCCTCTGCGCCACCCCGGCGCCCGCCACCGTCGCGATGGCGACCCCGAAGACTCCGAGCGGAAACTGCATGAGCCGGAAGGCGAAGTTGAGCCAGCTCACCGCCCCGCGCTGGTGCGAGGCGAAGATGGTGTTCACGACGATGTTGACCTGCGTGGCGGAGAGCCCGATGACCGCCGCTGCCATGAGCCGTCCGATGCGGCGCACGCCGGGCTCGCGCCGGGCGCCGGCGAGCCGCGGCCGCAGGCGGAACCCGGTGGCGCGGAGGCTCGGCCATTGCGCGAAGAGCTGCAGGAGCCCGCCGAAGAGCGTGCCGATCGACCACCCCTCGACCGCCCTCACCGGGCCCGCGCCCGCGGCCCAGAGCCCGACGCCGACCGCGATGGAGCCGACGTTGAACAGCGCCGGGGCCAGCGCGGGGGCGGTGAAGCGCGACTGCGCGTTCAGCATGCCCATCACCGCCGCCGAGAGCGACACGAGCAGGAGGAAGGGCATCATGATGCGAGTGAGTAGGACAGTGAGCTCCCACTGCTGTCCGGAGAAGCCGGGCGCCACCAGCGCCACCACCTGCGGCGCGAGGAGCGCGCCGAGGAGCGTGAGCGCGCCCACCACCACCAGGATGAGCCCGATGACGAGGTTCGCCAGGCGGTAGGCCTCCGCCGGGCCGCGGTTGCGATGGTAGTCGGCGAACGTGGGGATGAACGCCGCGGAGAGCGCGCCCTCCGCGAAGAGGTCGCGCAAGAGGTTCGGGATGCGGAAGGCCGCGATGTACGCGTCCGAGAAGACGTTGGCGCCGACCAGCGCCGCGAAGAGCTGATCGCGCACGAGGCCGAGCAGGCGCGAGGCCATGGTCGCCGCGGAGATCCACAGCGCCCGGCCCATGCGGACGGGCGCGGACGCCGCCGGCGCGACGCTCTGAGTGCGCTCGTTCATGCGCGGAAGATCACACGGAGCGACGCGATGCGGATCGCTCGCCGCGACGGGACGGACATTCTGGACGACCCTCTCAGTGTTTCCCGGAGGCCGGTCCCCTCGCCGCGGCCTCCTTCTTCATGACCCAGGCCTTCGCCTGCGCCTGGATGGTCTGCGGCACGTTGCGGTCGCGCGACAGCTCCTTGATGTCCTTCTCCTGCAGCGTGTAGAGGAACTTGAGCGCGGTCGGGAGCGGGACCTTGGGGTTCTTCACGAGCGCCATCTTGATGGCGTAGACCTTGAGGTACTCGCGGTCCGAGTAGATGTGCCTGAGCACGTCCGAGTTGATGGTCCGCGAGTTGGCGAGCGTCATGATCTCGCCGTCGGTGATGCGGGGGCTCGTCACCGCCGCCATGCAGACGAGCTTGTTGGAGTCGCGCAGGAGCAGCGTGCGGGCCTCCTTGTTGCCGAGCGTGGCGAGCTTGATCTTCTCCGACACCGACATCCGCAGGATTCGCTGCGTGATGTTGAGCTTCCTCTGCTGCTCCGCCGGGCTCTCCGCCTGCATCACGGGCTGCGGCTCCTCGGCGAGCTCGGCGGCGTAATCCTGCATGAGCTGCTGGGCGGTGTCGGCGACCGGCGGTACCGCGGACGGATCGACCCCGTGGACGCGCTGGTGCGCCGCCACGAGCTGCGCGACGTCGAGCAGGGTGAGGCCGTTGCGGACGCAGAACTCGCACGCGCCGTCCACGGTGGAGGCGAGCGCGTTCGGGTTGCGGCACAGGCCGCGGATGATGTCGTCGCACCGGAGCAGTCGGAGCTCGTTCTGCCGGACGATCTCCGCCAGCGGCTGCGAGACGACCGGCGCGAGGCGCGCCACGGTCTCGTCCTTGGTCGAAGGGTTCAGCAGGATCATCTCGAGCGCGGCGTCCTTCGCGCCGAGGCGGTCGGCGAGCCAGTCGAGCACCTCGCCGGCGATCGCGTCCGACCGCAGCGCCACCCCGAAGATCTTGTCGGGGAGGCCCTCCGCGGTCCTGGCGGCGGTGGTCCGCACCGCCTCGTCCGGATCCGAGGCGAGCAGCCAGAGCAGCGTGGCGAGATCGGCCGGCGCCACGGCCGGCACGAGGCCCTTCGCGCCCATCATCCGCAGCGGCGGCGGGGCCTTCGGATCTGCGTGCTTCTGGAGCGGCTTCGGGAGGCTCTCCAACGACGGCGCGCCTGGCATCACGCGCTCCGCGGGGGCGCGACGTCGGCGGCCGGGGGCGTCTCCGGCGCCGGCAGCAGGCCCAGCATCATGGGCGGCACCTCGGGCACCGGGTGGAGCTTGCGCGACCACTTGTGCCGGATCCGGCCCAGCCAACGGTTCAGGAAGTTGGAGCGGCCGAGGAACGGGATGACCGGCCTGCGGCGCCACCCCATGCTCTCCTGCGCCGCCTTGAGCGCCGGGTCGAGCGGCGCGGCGGCGAGGCCGCGGATGATGGCCCGTACGGCGCGCTCACGCTGGCCGAGCGCGAGGTGGGCGCGGGCCTGGTTGAGGAGGAGCTCCGGCTCCGGCCCCGTCACGCGCAGCGCCTGGTCGCAGTAGAGGACGCCCAGGTTCGAGTTCCGCTCGACGAGGACGAGGGTGAGCCCGTACCACGACATGAACCGCGCCTCGAACGGCGCGCGGCGGTGGGAACGCTCGAACAGCGCGTGCGCCGCGGGCGCGTCGCCCTCGCGGTAGCGGGCGAGCCCCTCCTCGAAGGTCGCGGTAGCCTCGGGCGGCGTCTCGCGCTCCCGCCCCGTCCGCGATCCGTCCATCATCGGTTCCGCTCGTGGATGAGGCGGAGGCCGTTCAAGGTCAGGTGCTCGTCGACCTCCGAGATGGTGCGTGAGACGCCCGCGATGAGCGGCGCCAGCCCGCCGGTGGCGACCACCCTCGGCTTGAACCCCAGCTCCTCGGCCATGCGCGCGCAGATCCCGTCGACGAGCCCGACGTAGCCGTAGACGAGCCCGCTCTGCATCGACGCGATGGTGTTCTTGCCGATCACGTGCGGCGGCCGCGCGAACTCGACCTCCGGCAGCTTCGAGGCGTGCTCGAAGAGCGCGTCCATGGAGATGCCGATGCCGGGGCAGATGGCGCCGCCCAGGTACTCGCCGCGCTGGGAGACCGCGTCGAAGGTCGTGGCGGTGCCGAAGTCGACCACCACCATTCCGCACGCCCACCGATCCCAGGCCGCCACCGCGTTGACGATGCGATCGGCCCCCACCTCGCGCGGGTCCTCGTAGAGGATGGGCATGCCGGTCTTCACGCCCGGTCCGACGAAGAGCGGCTTCACCCCGAAGTACCGCTCGCTCATGCGGGTCAGGGTCGAGGCGAGGGGCGGGACGACGCTCGACACCGCCACCGCGTCGATGGCGCGCGGATCGAGCCCGCCCGACGCGAACAGCTGCTGCACCTGGATGCCGTACTCGTCGGCGGTGCGGCTGTGGCTGGTCTCGACGCGCCAGTGCTGGCGCAGGACCTTCCCCTCGAAGGCCCCCAGGACCGTGTTGGTGTTCCCGACGTCAACCGCGAGCAGCACGGCGAGAGCGTAGTCGCGGGCTTCCCCAGGGTCAACGAAGCGTCCGGACGCCCCGCGCCGGGCGCCCGTCTCACCTCCCCCGCAGCATCTCGACGTCGCCGGCCACGACCCGCTCCAGCCCCGACGCCGTGCGGACGAGCAGCGCTCCCGTCTCGTCCACGTCCTCGGCGAGGCCGACCAGGTCGGCGGACCCGACGCGGACGCGCACCTCGCGCCCGAGCGTGTCGGACATTTCCCTCCAGGCCGCCCGCACCGGGGCGAATCCCTCGGCGGCGTGACGGTCGAGCCACTCCTCGAGCGCCGTGAGCAGGGCGGCCGCGAAGAGCGCTCGAGGTACCGGGTCGCCGCGCTCGATGAGAAGGCTCGTCGCGAGCTCGCGCAGCTCGTCGGGGAAGTCGTCGGCCGCGGCGTTCACGTTCACGCCGATGCCCACCACCAGCCACTGCACGCGCTCCACCTCGGCCGCCATCTCGGTCAGCACGCCGGCCAGCTTGCGTCCCGAGGCGAGCACGTCGTTCGGCCACTTGATCGCGGCCGACGCCACCCCCGCCCGCCGCACCGCCTGGCAGACCGCCACCGCGGCCAGCAGCGTCACCTCCGGCGCGCGCGCCGGCGGCAGGTCGGGGCGGAGCACGACCGAGAGGTACAGGTTTTTCCGCGGCGGCGAGGACCAGCTCCGCCCACGGCGGCCCCGGCCGGCGCTCTGTCGCTCGGCGATCACGACCTCGCCGTGGAGCGCGCCCTCATCGGCCAGCTCCTTCGCCACGTCGTTGGTAGAGCCGACCTCCTCGTACCAGTGCAGGGCCTGCCCCACGTCGTGCGTGTTGAGCAGCGGCCGGACCTCCAGCTCGCCCAGCCGGTCCGGGATCTCGAGCAAGCGGTAGCCGCGCGCGGGCACCGCCTCGATCCGGTACCCCTGCGACCTCAGCGCGTTGACGTGCTTCCACACCGCCGCCCGGGACAGCCCGAGCTTGTCGCTGATCGCCTCGCCCGACACGAACTCGTCGCCGGCCTCGGCCAGGAAGGCCAGCACGAGCTCCTCGCTGCCGGGACGGGCGGGCTCGGGCATGGCGATCACACGGGCGCGATCTCGAACGAGACGTCCACGGCCCGCGCGCTGTGAGTGAGCGCGCCCACCGAGACGAAGTCCACGCCGGTGGCGGCGACGCGCGGTAGCCGCTCCAGCGTCATGTTGCCGCTCGCCTCGAGCAGCACCCGGCCCGCGGCGCGCCGCACCGCCTCGGCCAGGGTCGCGTCGTCCATGTTGTCGAGCAGGACGATGTCCGCGCCGGCGACGATGGCCTCCTCGAGCCCGGCCAGATCGGTCACCTCCGCCTCGACCCGGAGGAGCGCGCTGGCTCGGGCGCGGGCGCGGCGGACCGCCTCCCCCACCCCGCCGCAAGCCGCGACGTGGTTGTCCTTGATGAGCACTCCGTCGCCGAGCGCCAGGCGATGGTTCACGCCCCCGCCGGCGCGCACCGCAGCCTTCTCCAGCAGGCGCCACCCCGGAGTCGTCTTGCGGGTGTCGAGGAGCCGCGTCCGCCCGCCGCCGCGGGCGAGCGCGTCGACGCAGCTGCGCGTGAGGGTCGCCACGCCCGAGAGGCGCTGCAGGAAATTGAGCGCCGTGCGCTCCGCGGCGAGCAGCGCGCGCAGCGGGCCGCGCGCGGTCCCCAGCCAGTCGCCCCTCGCGGCGCGGGCGCCCTCCGGCCGGTCGAAGCGGCAGGAGGCGCCGAGGCGCTCGAACACGCGCTCCGCCACGGCGGTCCCAGCCAGGACGAGGTCGTCCTTGGCCAGGAACCGCCCCTCGCCCTGCGCGGACGGATCGAGCGTGGCCTCGCTGGTCGCGTCGCCGAGAAAGAGGTCCTCCTCCAGCGCAAGCTCGACGAGCCGCTCGACGTGCGCTGGAAGGAGGGCCACGAGCTATCTCCGGCCGCGGCCGCGCGCGGCCGGCTTCTTCGGCGCAACCTTCTTCGGCGCGGGCTTCTTGGCGGCGGCCTTGCGGGCGGCCGGCTTCTTCGCCTTCGCCTTGGCGGCCGGCTTGGCCTTCGCCTTGGCGGCCGGCTTCTTCTTGGCCGGAGCGCGGGCGGGCTCGGCCTCGGCGGCCGGCGTCACCGGCGCCGCCTCGGCGGGCGTCTGAGCCGGAGGCGCCTGCTCGGCGGCGGGCTGGCTCACCGGCGCGTCCGGCACCGGCGCGGACGTCTGCGTCGGCACGGGGTTGGGGTTCTCGGTGGGATTCGGGTTCGGATTCTCGGTCATGGTCGTACCCTCCGCTTCGGCCAGCATGTCGCGGTGCGCCTCGAGGCGCCGCCGCTTCTCCTTGAGCTCCTCCGCGCGCGCGCGGTCCTTCTCCACCACGTCCTTGGGCGCGCGCTCGACGAAGCTCGGGTTCGCGAGCTTCCTCTCCAGCGACGCCAGATCCGACTCTACCCTGGCGAGCTCCTTGGCGATGCGCGCCTGTTCGGCCGCCATGTCGACGGTACCCGCGAGCGGGACCCGCACCTCGAATCCGCTCCCCACCGCGACCGCGCTGCCCGGGACCCGCTGCGTCGGCGCGCCGGAGAGCGCCAGGCCCTCGACGTTCGCCAACCTCAGGATCCGGGGCTGCTCCTCGCGCACGGTCGCGAGCGCCTCGGGAGAGAGCGCGCCCACCTGGACGTCGCGCAGCGCCACCTTGAACGGGATGTTCATCTCGCCGCGGACGTTGCGCAGCGCCTCGACCACGCCGAGGACCGGTCCGAAGCCGCGCTCGGCCGCCTCGTCGACGGCGCCCTTCTGCGGGTAGCGCGCGAGCATGATCGACTCGCCCCACCTTCCGCCCACCTGCGCCTGCAGCGTCTGCCACAGCTCCTCGGTGATGAACGGCATGAAGGGGTGGAGGAGCCGCAGCGAGGTCTCGAGGCAGTGGGTCAGCACGGCCTGGGCGCCCTGCTTCTTGCGGGCGTCGTCGCCGTAGAGCGCCTCCTTCGAGAGCTCGATGTACCAGTCGCACAGCTCGTGCCAGATGAACTGGTACACGGCCCCGGCGGCGTCGTTGAACCGGTAGCTCTCGAGCGCCTCGACGGTCTCGTTCACGGTTCGCTGCAGCCTGGCCAGGATCCAGCGGTCGGCCGGCGTGCGCGCCTCCGCCCGGGCCTCGGCGCCGCCGGCGCTGAACCCGCCGAGGTTCATGAGCACGAACCGGCTCGCGTTCCAGAGCTTGTTCGCGAACGCGCGGTAACCCTCGATGCGCTCCTTGGCCAGCTTGATGTCGCGGCCCTGCGCGGTGAGCGCGGCCAGCGTGAAGCGCAGCGCGTCGGCGCCGTACTGCTCCGTGATGACGAGGGGGTCGATGACGTTCCCCTTCGTCTTCGACATCTTCTGACCCTTCTCGTCGCGCACCATCGGATGCAGGTACACGTCGCGGAAGGGCACCTCGCCCATCAAGTGGAGGCCCATCATCATCATCCGGGCCACCCAGAAGAAGATGATGTCGTGACCCGTCTCCATGACGGAGGTCGGGTAGAAGGTGCTGAGCGTGGCGGTCTGGTCCGGCCAGCCCATCGTCGAGAAGGGCCAGAGCGCCGAGCTGAACCAGGTGTCGAGGACGTCCTCGTCCTGCCGCAGGCCGCCCTTGCCGCACGTGGGGCAGCTGGCGGGCGCCTCGCGCGCGACGATGACGTGCCCGTCGGGGCAGTACCAGGCCGGGATCTGGTGCCCCCACCACAGCTGGCGGCTGATGCACCAGTCGTGGATGTTCCTCATCCACGCCATGTAGGTGTTCGTCCACTGCTCGGGGGCGAAGCGGGTCCTCTCCTGCTCCACCGCCGCGATGGCCGGCTTGGCGAGCGGCTCGATCCGGACGAACCACTGCTGGGAGAGGAGCGGCTCGAGCACGGTCTCCGAGCGCTGGCAGCGCCCCAGCGGCAGGAGGTGCGGCTTCGTCCCGCGGTCGAGGCCCTTCGCGGCCAGGAGCTCCTTCACCTTCTTGCGCGCGGCGAAGCGGTCGAGCCCCGCCACCGGTCCGGCCTCGCCGTTCATGCGGCCGTCCTGCCCGATGACGGTCAGCATCTCGAGCCCGTGGCGCTGGCCGACCTCGAAGTCGTTGAAGTCGTGCGCCGGCGTGACCTTCACCGCGCCGGTGCCGAACTTCGGGTCGACGAGGATGTCGTCGGCGATGATGGGGATCTCGCGGTCGACGAGCGGATGGACCACCTTCTTGCCGATGAGCGCGCGGTAGCGCTCGTCGTCCGGGTGGACCGCCACCGCGGTGTCGCCGAGCATCGTCTCCGGCCGCGTCGTCGCGACGACGATCTCACCCGAGCCGTCGGAGAGCGGATAGGCGAAGCTCCACAGCTCGCCCTGGTGGCCCTCCTCGTACGTGACCTCCAGATCGGAGAGCGCGGTGCGGCAATCGGGGCACCAGTTGATGAGCTTCTGCTCGCGGTAGACGAGGCCCTCCTCGTAGAGGCGCACGAAGACCTCGCGCACCGCCCGGGAGAGCCCGTCGTCCATCGTGAAGCGCTCGCGCTGCCAGTCGAGCGACGCGCCGAGCGCGGCGTGCTGCTCGCCGATGCGCGACCCGTACTTCTCCTTCCAGACCCACACCCGCTTCAGGAACTCGGCCCGGCCCAGATCGTGCCGGCTCTTCTTCTCCGTCTTCTGGAGCTCCTTCTCGACGATCATCTGCGTCGCGATGCCGGCGTGATCGGTGCCGGGGAGCCAGAGGACGTTGAAGCCGCTCATCCGCTTCCAGCGGCAGAGGACGTCCTGCAGCGTGGCGGTGAGCGCGTGCCCGAGGTGCAGCGACCCCGTCACGTTGGGCGGGGGCAGCACGATCGAGAAGGGAGGCCTCTCGCGGTCGTTCTCGTCGGCGTGGAAATAGCCGCGCGCCTTCCACACCGGGTACCAGCGCGCCTCCACCTCGCGGTGCTCGTAGCCCTTGGCGAGCTCGGTGCGGGTCTCGGCGGTGGCTTCGCTCTTCACGTCATTTCTCCAAAGGTGAATATCGTGGGGCGCGGCTCGAGCGCCGGCTGGGGAGGCCCGGCGCCCGGCACGGGATCAGCGCTGGCGCTCCTTGGCGAGCCGATCGAGCTGCTCCCGGATGATCGTCTCGGCGAGCTGGGGTACCACCTCCCACGCGATCCGCTCGATGAGCTCGCGCGACGCGCGCGAGAGCGCCTCGCGCAGCAGCACCTCGTCGGCGGTGGCCGCGGCGGACGGCGCGGCGGCCGATGGTGGGGCGGTGACGCCCGAGGCGGGGGCCAGCACCGCCGCGAGCGGCTCGAAGCTCATCGGAGACTGCGCAGCCGGGCCCTTCGGCTGGTGGCCGGTCGCCGAAGGAGGCGGCACGAACTCGGACGCAGACGCGAGCTCCAGCTCTTCCGCGGAGGCCTCCGGGAGCTCGATCGGCTCGAAGTGCGACGCCTCGCGGAAGTCGACCTGCTCCAGCGGCACGACCGGCGCTCCCGGGATCGCCTCGACCTTGGCGTGACCGGGCGGCGGTGCCAGCGCGGCGGCTGGAGCGGGAGGCGCCTCCTCGGCGAGATCGACGTCCGTCCAGTCGAGGTCGATGTCCCGCGCGACGGGAGCAGCAGGCGGGGCGGCGCGAGCCGCCGGCGGCGGCCCGGAGGGCAGCCTCGGAGAGGCCTGCGCGGGGACGACGATCGGCGAGGTCAGGCGCGCGGCCACGGGCATGGGCGCGCTCGGGCGCGCCGGCGGCGGAGACCCGGCGGGCGGGCGGGCCACGGCGGGGGGCGCCCCCTGCGGACGCACGGGCGGGGGCGCTCCAGCGGGGCGGGCGACGGCTGGAGGCGCGCCGGCGGGCATCCACGGCGGCGCACGCAGAGGAGTACCCCGCGGGGGCGTCGGCGCGGGCAGGGGAGGCGCCGGCGGTCGGGCAGCAGGCTTCGGGGGTGCGGCAATCGCGGGGCCCGGCGCGGGCGCGGCCGCCGCGGGTTGCGCCGCTCCGTCGAGCAGCTGCTTCACCTTGGTGATGAGCGCCTGGCTCTCGAATGGCTTCCCGATGTGGCCGTCGGCGCGGACGGCGCGGGCGCGCCCCTCGTCGAAGGCCTCGAACGTGCCGGCGAGGAGCAGGACCGGGATGTGCCGCAGCGCTGGATCCGCCTTCACCGCCTCGCACAGCTCGTACCCGTTCTTCCGCGGCATCACGACGTCCGCGAGGATGACGTCGGGCCGGAGCTCGCGGGCGCGCGCGAGCGCCTCCTCGCCGTTGTCCACCGCCGTGATCCGGAAGTCCTCTCCCGTGAACGTGATCCCCACCACCTTCTGGATGGTGATGGAATCGTCCGCGAGGAGGAGGTTCTTGGGCATGGTTCTTCCGTGGACGTGGGTCCGTCAGCAGTAACGCCTGGATTCCATGAATGTCAAGGTTTGCGGGCGGTTTTGGGCCGCGCCGGAGCAGCTCGGCCGCGCGATCCGAACGGCGCGCCGCAACCCCGGCGAACCCCCTGCCGCGGCGGTGCGCCGCCGACGGCATCGGACCTCGACCACCCTCGAAGAATCCGGGCGCGGCAGGCGGGCCGACACCTCGCCGAGTGCGACAGCCGCACAGCGAGTCGCACCCCGCCCACCGTGAAGAGGAGCGCGCCTTCCGCTCGACCGAGCGGCCCCAGGGACGTGGTATACAATGGGCATGACGGCCGCGGTGCTCCTCGTCGACGACGAGCGCTTCGCGCGTACCCTTTACTCCGAGTATCTGTGCGGGGCCGGCTACGAGGTGGCGGTCGCCGATTCGGCCTCCGCCGCCCTCGCCGAGCTCCGGCACCGGCGCTTCGACATCCTCATCACCGACATCATCCTCCCCGGAGCAGACGGCCTCGAGCTGCTCGGCGACGCGAAGCGGCTCGATCCCAACATCGAGGCCATCGTCATCACCGCGCTGGACCGGGTGGACCCCGCGGTGCGGGCGATCAAGTCGGGCGCGAGCGACTACCTCGTGAAGCCGGTGACGCCGGAGGCGCTGCTCGTCACCGTCCAGCGCTCCCTCGCCGCGCGCACGCTCCTCGCCGAGAACAAGGTGCTCCGCGCGCACCTCCGCCTCTTCGAGGTCTGTCAGCGAATCACCTCCTCGCTCGACCATGGCCGGGCGGTGTCGCTCGCGCTCGCCGCGCTCGCGGCCGAGCTCTCCGCCTCGGGCGCCGTCTTCGTCGAGCGGGGGGAGCGGTCGGGCCCTCCGGCGGGGGCGAGCGGGCTCGACGAGCGCGCGGCGGAGGCGCTCGCGGGCGCGGCGCGCGAGGCCCTCCCCCGCCTCGGCGGGGAGGCGCTCCGGGTGGAGACGCCGCTCGGGCCGGCGCTGCTGCTGCCCGTCGCGGACGAGGAGTCCCCACTCGGCGCCGTCTGCGCCGTCGGCGCCGCGGGGGGGGCCGAGGCGCTCAGGGCCTGTGAAGGAATCCCCGGACCGAGCCAGGCGAGCGAGACGCGAGCAACGACGCGATGCGACGCGGATCGCTCGCCTCGGCGATGGGAGGGGATTTCTTCGCAGGCTCTCAACGCAGCGGCGCTCCTCTGCAGCCACCTCGCCCTCGCGCTGCGGACGCTCGGGCACCTGCGCCGCGTGGAGCACCTCGCCTACCTCGACGACCTCACCCACCTCTACAACACGCGCTTCCTAGACCTGGTCCTCGACCGCGAGCTGCAGGCGGGCCGCCCCTTCGCGGTGCTCTTCATGGACCTCGACCGCTTCAAGGCGGTGAACGACGAGTTCGGTCACCTCGTCGGCTCGAAGCTGCTGGTGGAGGTCGGACGCGTGTTGAAGTCGTCGGTGCGCGACGAGGACGTGGTCGTCCGTTACGGCGGCGACGAATACGTCGCCGTGCTCATGGGCGTGGACTCCGGCGGTGCGCTCAAGGTCGCCGAGCGCATCCGAAGGTCGATCGAGGACCACGTCTTCCTGTCGCGCGAGGGGGCGCGCGTGCGCGTGACCGCCTCGATCGGCCTCGCGAGCTGCCCCGAGCACGCGAGGTCCAAGGCCGAGGTGCTCGACGTCGCCGACCGCGCCATGTACCGCGGGAAGCGCTCGACGCGGAACGTCGTCTACATCGCCTCGAAGGACCTGCCTCCCGCGCCGGCGCGGGAGGCGTGAGCTGGCCCGGCGGCGGCGCCTTCGGCGCTTTCGCTCGCTGACGCGAGCGGCCGCCAGGCTTCGCCGATTTCTGGGTGGGGGCTCCGCCCCCACTCCCCCGACCGCTGGCGCAGGGAGAGGGGGACGAAACGCGTGCGTCCGCGGGTGAACGACCCTCTCCCCCACCGGGGGAGAGGGCCAGGGAGAGGGGGCCGCTCCGTGATGCCTCAGTAGTCCTCGTCCATGTCGCCCATGCCGGCCGCGCCCGCGCCGGCCTTCGCCTTCTTCTTCGGCTTCTCGGCGACGAGCGCCTCGGTGGTGAGGAGCAGGCCGGCGACCGACGCGGCGTTCTGCAGCGCGGTCCGCTCGACCTTCGTCGGATCGATGACGCCCGCCTGGACGAGATCCTCGTACTGCTCCGTCTGGGCGTTGAAGCCGAAGGCGCCCTTGCCGTCGCGCACCTTCTCCGTCACGACCGGCCCGTCCCAGCCGGCATTCTCGGCGATGCGGCGGATGGGGTGCTCGATCGCCTTCTTCACGATGTCGACGCCGAAGCGCTCCGCGGTGCCGGCCGGGGTCTGGAGCGTGTCGAGCGCCGAGGCGCAGCGCAGGTACGCGACCCCGCCGCCCGCCACGATGCCCTCCTCCACCGCGGCGCGCGTGGCGTGGAGCGCGTCCTCGACCCGCGCCTTCTTCTCCTTCATCTCGGTCTCGGTGGCGGCGCCGACGTGGATGACCGCGACCCCACCCGCGAGCTTGGCCAGCCGCTCCTGCAGCTTCTCCTTGTCGTAGTCGCTGGTCGTCTCCTCGATCTGGCCGCGGATGAGCTTGATGCGGCCCTCGATGTCGGCCTTCGTGCCGGCGCCGTCGACGATCGTCGTGTTGTCCTTGTCGACCGTGATGCGCTTGGCGCGGCCGAGATCCTTGACGGTGAGCTGCTCGAGCTTGAGGCCGAGCTCCTCCGCGACCACCTGCGCGCCGGTGAGCGTGGCGATGTCCTTCAGCATCTCCTTGCGACGGTCGCCGAAGCCGGGCGCCTTGACCGCGCAGACGTTGAGCGTCCCGCGCAGCTTGTTCACGACCAGCGTCGCGAGCGCCTCGCCGTCGACGTCCTCGGCGATGATGAGGAGCGGCTTGCCGGAGCGCGCCACCTGCTCCAGCACGGGGATGAGATCTGCCATGGCCGAGATCTTCTTCTCGGTCACGAGCAGGTACGGCTCCTCGAGCACCGCCTCCATCCGCTCCGGATCGGTCACGAAGTAGGGCGACACGTAGCCGCGGTCGAACTGCATGCCCTCGACCACGTCGAGCGTCGTCTCGAGGCCCTTCGCCTCCTCGATGGTGATGACGCCCTCCTTGCCGACCTTCTCCATCGCCTCCGCGATGATGTTGCCGATGGTCTCGTCGCCGTTGGCGCTGATCGTGCCGACCTGGGCGATGTCCTTCTTGCCGTGGGTGGGCTGCGACATCTTCTTGAGCTCGGCCACGATGAGCTCGACCGCGCGGTCGATGCCGCGCTTCAGGTCCATCGGGTTGTGCCCGGCCGCGACGAGCCGCAGGCCCTCCTCGTAGATGGCGCGCGCCAGGACCGTCGCGGTGGTGGTGCCGTCGCCCGCCTTGTCGGAGGTCTTCGAGGCGACCTCGCGCACCATCTGGGCGCCCATGTTCTCGAAGCGGTGCTCGACCTCGATCTCCTTCGCGACGGTGACGCCGTCCTTGGTGATGGTGGGAGACCCGAAGGTCTTCTCGATCACCACGTTGCGCCCCTTCGGGCCGAGCGTGACCGCCACCGCCTCGGCCAGGGTCTGCACGCCGCGCAAGATGGCCTCGCGGGCGCCCTGGTGGAAGGCGATCTCCTTGGCAGGCATCGGAGTGCTCCTTTCGTCTAAAACGTAAGAGTGACGGATGCTTGACTGGGCAGACCACACTAGCAGTCCGCCCGAGCGGGCGCTAACATAACCGTCGATCGGGAGCGGTCAAGCAGTGGCCATGAGCACAGCCGAGCTGGAGCGGGCCGCGGACGAGGCCTGGGAGCGGCTCGACGCCGGCGACGCCGCGGGCGCGCTCGAGGCGGTGCACCGCGGTCGCCAGCGAGCCCGGCGCGGGGCGCCGGAGGACGTCGACCTCCTCGCCGATCTCTCGCTCCTCGAGGGGCTGGCGTTTCTCGATCTATGCCGGTTCGAGGAGGCGCGGCGAGTGCTCGAGACGCTGGCGCGCGAGTTCGACGACGCCTCGGCGGAGCATGCGCTCGGGTTGCTGGCGGAGCGCCGCGGCGAGCGGCGGGAGGCGGAGCGCCGGTTCGCGCGGGCGCGCAGGCTCGCCCCGGCCGACTTTCCGGCGCCCATCGTCCTCTCGCAAGCCGAGTTCGATGCCGCGGTCGAGGCCGCGCTCCGCGAGCTACCGGAGCCGGTCCGCCGCTGGCTCGAGAACGTCGCCATCGCGGTCGAGGACATCCCGCCGGACGACGACCTCACCGGCAGTGACCCGCCCCACCCGCCCTCGATCCTCGGGATCTTCCGCGGCTCGCCGCTCGGCGACAAGGCGTCGATGGACCCGTGGAGCCACTTCCCGTCGAGCATCGTCCTCTACCAGAAGAACCTGCAGCGCTTCGCGCGGACGCGCCAGGAGCTGGTGGAGGAGATCCGGACGACGCTCCTGCACGAGGTCGGACACTTCCTCGGGCTCGACGAGGAGGAGCTGGCGGAGATGGGGCTAGATTGAACGGTAACCCGTAAACGAGCCCGAGTCCGGTCGATGCCGGGCGCGGGCACGGGCTCCTTCACGGGCTCGGGGATCGCAGCGATCCTGCCGAAAAATGGACGGATCCGGCGCGATATCGGATGCTCGGGCCGGCATGCCCCACGTGATCGAGTCCATGGAGCTGGCGCAGGTCCTCGCCGAGGCCGAGGACATCGCCCGGAGCGTCAACCAGAAGCTCACGAGCGCCCATCAGCTCCTCGCCTTCTTCACCGTCCCGAACCGAGCCGAGATGCTCCTGCGCGACCGCGGGATCGACGAGGACCGGGTGCTGGCGGCGATGACGGACAAGCCATCGGAACCGGAGGGCATCGAGCGCGACCTGCGCGAGCGCGCCCGCGAGGTGGCCACGGGCGTCGGCGCGGAGGAGGTCGACTGCCTCCACCTGCTCATCGCGATGAGCCGCGTGCGCGCCTCCGCGGCGCACCAGCTCCTCGCCGCGTGCGGGCTACAGCTCGCGACCTTGCGGAACGTGGCGCTCTCCTACTTCACGAGCCGCATGCCACGCCGGCTGCAGCAGTTCGCGCCCCAGCCGGTCAAGGCGCCCGCGAGCTACCGACCCTCTCCCTCGACGGCACGGCCGGGCGTGGGGGTGGCGCCGACCGGAATCCCGACACCGACCGCAACGCCGGTCCCGACCGCGACTCCAACCGCGACGCCGGTCCCGGCGGCGACGGCGGCCGCGGCGCCCACGGCGATGCCGTTCGCGCGGCCCCCCTCTCCCTACGCGCTCGACCCCCAGGCGTTCCCGTGGCTCGCAGCCCTGGGGCGCAACGTCTCCGAGCTCGCCGCCGCCCGCCGGCTCGATCCCCTCGTCGGGCGCGACCTCGAGGTCGAGGAGGCGATCGACATCCTCGGCAAGCGGCGCACCAACAACCCGCTCCTCGTCGGTGAGCCGGGCGTGGGCAAGACCGCCATCGTCGAGGGGATCGCGCAGCGGCTCGTCGAGGAGCGGGGGCCGGAGCGCCTCGTCGTCGAGATCGACATGGCGAGCGTGGTGGCGGGGACGCAGCTCCGCGGCTCCTTCTCGGAGAAGCTCCTCGGCATCAAGGACGAGGTCCGGCGCG
>Ga0306923_10002107_pt1 | contig 18083 bp, 15 predicted proteins | sample sta12Can44000108_FD_203841 | JGI IMG/M metagenome (GOLD analysis project Ga0306923, IMG submission 203841) | Lab enrichment of tropical soil microbial communities from Luquillo Experimental Forest, Puerto Rico - statanox.12C.anox.44.000.108 (v2)... | ecosystem: Environmental > Terrestrial >... | reverse complement strand
TCCTCGAGCGCGAGACTACCACGCCGGGCCGACTGAAGCGACACCCGACAAGCTACGGAATACGCCCCTGAGACAGACCCAGTGGCGGAGGGATGGGGTTCGAACCTTTTGGCGCTTCGCACGAGCCGGCCCCTTGCGGCCGAAGGGAAAAGCCGTAGCGGTCAAAGCGGCTTCGTACGCGTCGTCCTCGACAATCTGCTGAAGGCCGGGGTGCAGAACACGAAGAAGGGTGAGAGGCTGCAATTCACTGAGCTCAAACTTTGGCCGGGGGGCTGGCTAATCAGTTTGGAAGAGCGCTACGAGGAGGCCGGCAGGACCCGCCGCGTCGCAGTCGTGATCGGCCCCGAATACGGCACCGTCTCCTATGGCCTCGTACGCGAGGCTGCCCGCGAGGCGCTGGACTCGGTCTTTGATACCCTGATCGTCTGCGGCTTTGCGTTCGAGCCCAAAGTCAACGAGGAGGCACTGACCCGCTTCCCGCGCCTGACAGTGCTCAAGGCGCGGATGAACAATGATCTGCACCTTGCCGATAGCCTGCGGAGCCAGACCAACAACGTCAACCTCTTTGTGATCTTCGGCGAGCCGGACATTACGATCCATCACGATGAGGATGGGCGGGTGAGGGTCGAAATCCTCGGCCTCGACATCTTCGACCCGACGACCGGCGAGGTTCGCTCCTCCAGTCTCGACGACATCGCCGCCTGGTTTATCGACACCGATTACGACGGCGAGAGCTTCTTTGTCACGCCTATTTCCTCGGCGGCAACGACCCTTACAAGCGGCTTAAGACGACCTTGAAAGCCGAGATAGACGAAGAAGTCTGGGCGACCCTCTATTCGCCCGTCAGCCGGCCATTCGAGAAACCGGAGACCGGCCGTATCGCCGTCAAGGTCATCAACCATTACGGCGACGAGGTGCTCAAGGTCTACAGGGTGTGACGCCGTGGCGGACCTCGCGCTGACGCCAAGCTTTCAGAAGAGTTTGGCGCGACTGACCCGCCAGGAGCAGAACCTGGTGCATCAGACCGTGATGCAGTTCTGGATGAACCCGGACGCGCCGGGACATCGGCTTCACCCGCTCGAAATGCGCGACTGCCGGCTTCATTCAATCAGCCCGAACATGGATCTGCGCGTCATCGTCTTTTGCGACGGCGATCGGCACGTCCTGATGTATGTCGATTATCATGACGCGGCCTATCGCTGGGCAGAGCGTCGGACGGTCACAACGCATCCCGTTACTGGATCTGCGCAGATCGTCGAGTTCGAGGAGGTTGTTCGCGCTGAGGAGCAGGTCCCCTTGCGCGCGCCTCAGCCCGACACGGCGGCGCCGCTCTTCGCCGTCGAGAGTGATGACTACCTCCTGAGCCTCGGCGTACCACCCGTCTACCTCGAGACTGTGCGCAGGATCTTCAGCGACGACGATCTGCTCGCTGTCCTCGACCGGCTCCCGGAGGAAGCGCAGGAAGCGCTGTTCGCGCTCGCGACCGGCGATCGTCCTGCAGCTCGGCCTACCGCACGAGATCTCGTAAGCGACCCGTTCTTGCATCCGGACGCCCAGCGCCGCGTCTGGATCGCTGCTGACGAGGCAGCGCTGGCCGAGGCGTTAGAACGGCCGTGGGACGAGTGGCTCGTCTTCTTGCATCCCGCTCAACGCGGCGCGGTGGAGCGCAATTTTAACTGGCCGGCACGGGTCTCGGGCTCAGCCGGGACCGGCAAGAGCGTCGTGGCGATGCATCGTGCCGCCTACCTGGCTCGGCTGTCGGCCGGCGGTCGGCTGCTACTGACCACGTTTTCGAAGACGCTCGCTTCGCGTCTGTCAGACGGCATGGACAAGCTGCTCGGTGCCGCTTCCGAAGCACGGCGGCGGGTGGAGGTGCTGCACCTGCATGAGATTTCGCAACTGGCGCGACGCGGCTGTTCTCTCACGATCGCCGACACCGAAGAGATCGAGCGGCGCCTACACGAGGCTCGCGTCGACCTCGATCCGAGGTTCACAGACGGCTTTCTGCTGGCCGAATGGGAAGCCGTTGTGGATTACTGGGGTATCAGAGAATGGGAAGCCCATCGCGATGCCGTACGCGTCGGACGGGGCTCTCCGCTTTCGCCGCGGCAGCGGCGCCAGCTGTGGGATGTGTTTACTCGCGTTCGGGAGGATCTCGACCGCAGCGGGTTCGCGACCTGGGGCGATGTATGCGATCGGTTACGGCAAGGGATCGGTGACGAAGGCGTACGGCCTTTTCGTCACGTCATTGTCGACGAAGCCCAAGACCTCGGCCCGCGCGAGCTGCGCCTCATCGCCTCCCTCGCCGCACCTGGTCCACGCGCACTGTTCTTCGCGGGCGATATCGGCCAATGGATCTATCGCTGGCCCTTTTCTTGGATTTCGGCTGGCGTCGATGTACGCGGTCGTGCGCAGCGCTTGCGGGTCAATTACCGGACCAGCGCCGCGATCCGCCGTTTTTCGGACGCGCTGTTGCCCGCGAAGCTCGCCGAAGTTGACGGCGAGGAGGAAACCCGCCAGACGATATCAATCCTCCGCGGTCCCGAGCCCGAAATCACGCGGGCAAGTCCCTTGATGACGAGATAACCGCGCTCGCCCGCTGGCTGCGCGACTTGCGTGCGCGCGACATCGAGCCAGGGCAAATCGCAGTCTTCGGGCGGACCCGACAGCTTGTCTGCGAGCGCGCGGAACCAGCCTTTGCACAAGCCGATCTCACCGGCCGGTGGCTTGCGCCCGACAGCGATCTCGCGACCGATGCGGTTGCGATCGGCACGATGCACGTGGCCAAGGGGCTCGAGTTCCGGGCGGTCGCCCTCGTCGGCTGCGATGCTGAGCACATGCCCTTACGGTACGCGTTCGCCCGCGCCGATGGCGACGACGCCCGGCGTCTCGTGGAGGAGCGGGAGCGCCAGCTCTTCTATGTCGGCTGCACCCGCGCTCGCGAAAGCCTCCTGATCACCCATTCGGGGCAGATAAGCCCCTATCTCGAGTAAATCCCGAGAGGACAGATCGCGACATGATACAGGCGCGACCGCGGGCGAAATCGGGCCGGTAAGGCAGTCGCTCGGGTGACGGAAATAGTGCAGCCCAAGGTCTACACGATCGCGCCGGAGCAGCCGTTTCTGGGGACGCTGGCGGACGGACTGCTCGCGATGACCGGCGGGGATCCGATGCGGCTGCCGCGCGTCACCATTCTGCTGCCGACCCGGCGCGTGGTGCGTGCCTTACGCGAGGCATTTCTGCGCGGCGCGCCCAAGGCCGTGAGCCCGGAACGGCCCTGCTGCTGCCGCGCATGCGGCCGATCGGCGATCTCGATTCGGACGAACTGACTTTGGCGGATGGGACAGCGGACGGCGGAACCTTGGCGTTGCCGCCCGCCATCCCCGAGCTGAGGCGCCGCCTGCTGCTGACGCAATTGGTCATGAAATTGGGTCAGCTGCGCGGTCAAGCCCCAGTAGCTGCGCCCATCCGGCGGTATAGCCGCGAGAAAGCGAGAGGATGCGGCTATGATGTCCGGGTCATCGGGCGGCTCGCTGGGACCGGGCGGTCGAGCCTGCAGCGCTGAAGGAGGATGCGGATGACACGGCCGGCAAACGCACCGTCCTACGAAGAGGACTTCGTCGCCTGGCTCGAGGACCAAGCACAGCGTGCCCGCCGCGGTGAGGCTGGCGAACTCGATCTCTGCAACATCGCCGAGGAGCTCGAGGGCATGGCCCGGAGTGACCGTCGGGAGATTCGCAACCGTCTGATCGTCCTGCTAGTCCATTTGCTGAAGTGCTCGGCTCACCCAAGAAGGCGCTCGTTGGGCTGGCTCGCGACAATTGGCGAGCAGCGGAGTCGGATCGCCACGGTAATCGACGACAGCCCCAGCCTGAAATCGTTTCCCGGATCGATTTTGGAACAATGCTATGTTGGCGCACGCTCCCGCGCCGCCCTCGAGACCGGGTTGCCTGAAAGCGACTTTCCCGAGCGGTGTCCGTTCGGTGCGGATGAAGTGCTCGACCCGCGCTGGCTTCCCTGTCGCGCCCGCGAGGGCGGCCGATGACGCGGTCGCAGGCGCGGATCGGCGATCAGGTCAAACCGCGCCCGCGGGATCCGGAACCCGCGGGCGCGAGCCCTAACTTGCCTTATCGAGCGGGGAAGTGGCGAAATTGAGATAGGTGAGAGTTACCATCACCTATCTCTCGCAATCGCATGCAGCCCAAGGTCTACACGATCGCGCCCGAGCGGCCGTTTCTGGCGACGCTGGCAGACGAACTGCTCGCGATGACCGGCGGGGATCCGCTCCGGCTGACGCGCGTCACCATTCTGCTGCCGACCCGGCGCGCGGTGCGCGCCTTGCGCGAGGCGTTTCTGCGGGCGGCACCTGGAGGACGTGAGGCCGGAACGCCGCTGCTGCTGCCGCGCATGCAGCCGATCGGAGATCTCGATTCGGACGAGCTGACTTTGTCAGATGGGACAGCGGACAGCGGAACCTTGGCGGTGCCGCCCGCCATCCCCGAGCTGAGGCGCCGCCTGCTGCTGACGCAATTGGTCATGCGGTGGGGTCAGGTGCGTGATCAAGCTCCATTGCTGCCGGGCCAGGCTGCTGCACTCGCCGCGAGCCTCGCCCGATTTGTCGACACCGTGGCAACGGAAGGCGCCAATTTCGCGCGGCTCGCCGACCTCGTTCCGCGGGATCTCGCCGCGCATTGGCAGATCGTCCACCGATTTCTCGAGATCCTGCCGAGCCAGTGGCCGCACATCCTCGCCGCCGAGGGCGCGCTCGACCCAGCCGTGCGGCGCAACCGACTGGTCGAGCATCAGGCTGCGGCCTGGCGCCGCTCGCCTCCCCGCAACCCGGTCATCGCCGCCGGGCTCACCGGCGGCATTCCGGCGATGACCGAGCTGCTTTCGGTCGTCGCCGCGCTCGACCACGGTGCCGTGATCCTGCCCGGGCTCGACCGCCGCGCGGATGATGAAGAGTGGCGGGCGATCGCAGGTGACGAGGCGCATCCGCAATATCTGCTGGCGCTGTTGCTACAGGCGCTCGGGATTGCGCGAGCAGACGTAAGAGACTGGCCTCCTACTCTCACCCCTCGCCCCCGCCATGTCCCCAAGGAGCTCGCCGATTTGCCGCTTTTCGCCTCTGCGGCGAAGCGGCTTACGCCTCAGACCGCGCCCCTGGGCCCCCGCTTTCGCGGGGGTGACGGAAGTGGCGGCGGTGACGAAAAGAGCGGGGGTGACAAGCGGGCGCGGCGGCTGCGGCTGGTCGGCGAAGCGTTGCGGCCGGCGGCGACCAGCGACGCGTGGCTCCGCTTGCCGCCGCAGGCGGCCGACACCTTCGAAGGGGTCAGCCGCTTCGATTGCGCGAGCGCGCAGCAGGAGGCGGTGACGATCGCATTGTTGCTGCGCCGCAAGCTCGAGACGCCGGGGGCGACCGCGGCACTCGTCACTCCTGACCGCGAGCTCGCCCGCCGGGTAGCCGTCGAGCTGCGCCGCTGGGGGATCGAGATCGACGATTCGGCCGGCCTGCCATTGAACCGCACGCCACCTGGCGCTTTTTTGCGTCTAGTGCTTGATCTCGCCGAGAGCCGGCTCGCCCCGGTGCCATTGCTCGCCGCGCTAAAGCACCCGCTCGCCGCCGGCGGGCTCGATCCGGCCGTCTTTCGGCGTCTGGCGCGCCGGCTCGAGGAGGCTATCCTCGGACCGCGCCCGGCCCCGGGCTTTGCCGGGCTCAGAGCGGCACTACGCGATCAAGACGCCGGGTTGCGCCGCTTTGTTGACGGGCTAAATGCCTGCCTCGGCCGGCTACCCGATCTGCTCGAGGCGGGTGCGGTGCCGCTTGCCCGCCTCGTGATACCTCATATCGAGGCTGCCGAGCGGCTCGCGGCGAGTGCCACCGAGGCCGGCAGCAAGCGTCTCTGGGCCGGGGACGCCGGCGAGAGTGCCGCGCGCTTCTGTCACGAGCTGATCGACGCCGCGCGCGACTTCCCGCCGCTCCCCGGCCGCGATTATCCGGCACTGTTCGAAGCGCTCGCCGCCGGCATGGTCGTTCGTCCGGCCTTTGGCCGCCACCCTCGGCTGGCGATCTGGGGCCTCGTCGAGGCGCGCCTGCAGCAGGCCGACCTGCTGGTCCTCGGCGGGCTCAACGAAGGCAGCTGGCCGGGTTCGGCCGAGCACGACCCGTGGATGTCACGGCCGATGCGGCGCGAGTTCCGCATCGCCGTCCCCGAACGCTCGGTCGGCATCGCCGCCCATGATTTTGTCCAGGCCTTCGGAGCGCCGGAGGTGGCGCTGACCCGCGCCGCGCGGCAGGAGGGTGTGCCGACCGTGCCGTCGCGCTGGCTGTTGCGCCTCGATACGGTATTGCGCGCTACCGGACTGGGTCACGCGCTCGGGCCGGACGAGACGGTCAAGGCCGCCGCCGAGCAGCTCGACGAGCCGGAACGTTACCGGCCATTGCCGCCGGCTGCACCCCGGCCGCCGCTCGCCGCCCGCCCGCGCCGGCTTTCGGTGACCCAAATCGAAATCTGGCTGCGCGACCCCTATGCGATCTACGCCCGCCACATCCTCGAGCTCAACTCGCTGGACGAGCTCGACGCCGATCCCGGCCGCGCCGATCTGGGCATCGCGATCCACGGGGCGCTCGACGAATTCGTCCACCGCTATCCGCGCGAATTGCCGGCCGAGGTCGAGGCGGAATTGCTGGAGATCGGCCGCGCGCATTTCGGACCGATCCTGTCACGGCCCGGCGCTTGGGCCTTCTGGTGGCCGCGCTTCGAGCGGATTGTTCGCTGGCTCGTCGCCGAGGAGCGGGTGCACCGGTCTCTCGTCGTCGAGAGCCTCAGCGAGAGCGAGGGTAGCCTGACCTTGCCCGCACCCGGCGGGCCGTTCACCTTGACCGCCAAGGCGGACCGTATTGACCGCCTCGCGGCCGGAGGGTTTTTGCTGGTTGACTACAAAACCGGCTCGCTGCCCTCGAAAAAGGAGATTAGCGCCGGGTTCGCGCCGCAGCTGCCGCTAGAAGGGGCGATCCTGCGGGACGGCAGGTTCGCCTCGGCTAATGGCACCCCCGCGGCGCTCGAATATTGGCGGCTGACCGGCGGGGTTCCGGTCGGCGAGCGCCGGCCGGTCGGCGACGATGATCCCAACAAGCTGATCCAATCGGTGCTCGACCGGGTTAGGGCGCTGATCGATCGATTCGACGACACTGAGACACCCTACCTCGCCGAGCCGGTGCCGCGATGGGCGCCGCGCCTCTCCGACTACCGCCACCTTGAGCGGGTCGCTGCGCGAGAGGACGAGGAATGATCGGAGCGACGGAAGCGCACGCGGCCCAGCGCCGGGCGATCGCACCTGGGGTCTCCGCCTGGGTCTCGGCTTCGGCCGGCACCGGCAAGACCAAGGTGCTGACCGACCGGCTGCTCGGGCTGATGCTCGAGGGCAGCGATCCGGCGCGCGTCTTATGCCTGACCTTCACGCGCGCGGCCGCCGCGGAGATGGCCAACCGGCTCAACGAGCGGCTCGCCCAGTGGATGACGTTGCCGCATGACGCGTTCGTCGAGGAGCTTCACGAGCTGACCGGGCGAGATCCGGACGACGCAATGATGCTGCAGGCGCGGCAGCTGTTCGCCCGCGTCCTCGACACCCCGGGCGGCGTCAAGATCGCCACAATCCACGCTTTCTGCCAGGCATTGCTGCGCCGCTTTCCATTGGAGGCCGATGTCTCGCCCGAGTTTGTCGTGCTCGACGAGCGCGGCGCCGCCGAGGCTCTCCTCGAGGCGGCCGAGAGCGTCATCGTCGCCGCCCGCGTAGCTGGTGACCGGGGAGAGCTCGCCGAGGCGCTAGCGGTGGTCGCCGGTCACGTCGGCGAGGAACGCTTCGGCATGCTGATGGCGGCACTCGCAGGCCAGCGCGGCAAGCTCCGCCGCGCGGTCGAGGGCGGCCACGCGGCGCTGCGCGACCGGCTCTGTGCGGCACTGGCCCTGCCGGCGGAGGCCACCTCGGAACGCCTCGCTGCCGCCTTTTGTGCCGAGGATGCGGGCGATGAAATCGCGTTGCGCGCTGCGGCGGCAGCACTCCTCGCCGGGTCGGTCACGGATCGCAAGCGCGGTGCGACCCTCGCCGCCTGGTGCGCGGACCCGCAGCAGCGTCAGCGGATGCTAGAGGTCTATGCCGAAGCCTATTTGAACGATAAGGGTGAGATTCTCCAACGGCTGATTACCCGGAGGGCGGCAAGCGCAGCCGCCTGCGACGCCTGCACCGCCCTAATGGCCGAGGCGGAGCGGGTAAGAAAATTCCGCGAGGCTCGGGCCTCGGCGGTGCTAGTCGAGGCGACTTGCGCGCTGATCCGGCTCGGCGACGCGCTGATCCAGGCCTATGACGAGCGCAAGCGAGCACAAGGGGCGCTCGATTACGAGGATCTCGTGGTGAAGGCGCTCGACCTGCTGCGCCGCCCCGGTGTGGCGCCCTGGGTGTTGTACAAGCTCGACGGCGGGCTCGACCACATCCTGCTCGACGAGGCGCAGGACACCAACACCGAGCAGTGGGAGATCGTGGCGGCACTCGCCGAGGAATTCTTTGCCGGCGATAGCGCGCGCGAGCGGACGCGCACGATCTTTGCCGTCGGCGATGCAAAGCAGTCGATCTACAGCTTTCAGCGGGCGGATCCACAGGCCTTTCTGCGGATGCGCCGGCATTTTGCGGCGCGAATCGCCGCCGCCCAGCAGGAGTGGCGGCTTGTGCCGCTGGAGATCTCGTTCCGCTCGACCGAGCCGGTATTGCGGGCGATCGACGCGATCTTCCGGCACGAAGCCGCGCATGACGGGGTGGCGCTCGACGGCGACGCGATCCGACATGTCGCCGCCCGTGCGGGACAGGCGGGGCTGGTCGAGCTGTGGCCGCCGGTGGCGCCGCAACCCGACGAGGATGCCGACCCCGAAGCATTGCCGGTAACCCGCAGCCGCGTCGCCGAGCCTTATGCCCGTCTCGCCGACACGATCGCCGCGACGATCAGGGGCTGGCTCGACCACGGCGAGACCTTGGCGGCCCGCGGTCGCTCGATCCGGCCGGGGGACGTCATGGTGCTGGTACGGCGGCGCAACGCCTTTGTCAGCGAGTTGCTGCGCGCGCTCAAGCAGCGCCACGTGCCGGTCGCCGGGGCCGATCGGCTGATCCTGACCGAGCAGCTCGCGGTGCAGGATCTGGTGGCACTCGGTCGGTTCTTGCTGTTTCCCTATGACGATTTGACGCTGGCTTGCGTGCTGAAGGGCCCACTCTTCGCGGTCGACGAAGAGACGTTGTTCGATCTCGCCCATGGGCGCGGCAAGGAGCATTTGTGGGACCGGTTGCGCAGCCGCGCGGAGACAAATGCGGCATTGCGGCAGGCGGCGGAATTACTTTCCGCCCTCCTCGCCCGCGCCGATTTCGTCCCGCCTTACGAGCTCTACGCCGAGATCCTCGGCGCCGGAGGCGGGCGGCGCGCCTGGCTCGAGCGCCTTGGACCCGAGGCAGACGACCCGATCGAGGAGTTCCTTGCGCTGGCCCTCGCCTATGAGCGCGAGCACGTGCCGTCGCTGCAGGGCTTTCTGCGCTGGCTCGCGGCCGGCGACACCGAGGTCAAGCGCGATTTCGGCGCGCGCCCACGCGACGAGGTCCGCATACTGACCGTGCACGGCGCCAAGGGGCTCGAAGCCCCGATCGTCTTTCTCCCCGATACGATGCAACTGCCGAGACCCCCGGAACCACTGTTGTGGACCGAGTGCCAAGAGCTGCCGTTGTGGCGCCCGCGCGCCGAGTTCACCGTCCCGGTCTATACCACCGAACGAGAAGCCGTACGCCGGCGCGAGCTCCAGGAATATCGGCGGCTGCTCTATGTCGGCCTCAGCCGGGCGCAGGACCGGCTTTATATCAGCGGCTGGCAAACGCGAATCGCACCAAAGGAAATTTGCTGGCATGCGCTCTGCCGTGCCGGTCTCAACGGGATCGCCACCCCGTTCGCCTTCGATGCGACGGCGCTGATCGGGCCTAACGGGTGGTCGGGCGAAGGATTGCGGCTCGCCGGCGCACAGACCGCGGCGCCCCTCTTGGAAACCCCGGCCAAGATCGCCCGCCCGGGGCTGCCTCTGCCGCATTGGGTCAGAGAACTGCCCCCCGCCGAGCCCGACCCGCCGAAGCCGCTTTTCCCGTCACGCCCCAGCGAGGCCGAACCTTCCGCTTCCTCGCCGCTTGGGATGGGCGGACGTGACCGCTTCAAGCGCGGGCTGCTTGTCCACCGGCTGCTGCAGAGCCTGCCCGAGCTACCTGCTGGAGAGCGCGAGGATATGGCGCGCCGGTTTCTTGCGCTGCCGGCACACGGGCTCTCCACCGAGGAGCAGGACGAGATCCGACGCGAGACCCTTGCGGTGCTGGGTCACCCCGATTTCGCCGCGATCTTCGGGCCTGGTTCACAGGCCGAAGTGCCGTTGGTCGGGCTGATCGAAGGCCATGCGTTGTCGGGGCAGATCGATCGCCTGGTGGTCGAGGACGACCGCGTGCTGGTCGTCGATTTCAAGACATTGCGCCCACCGCCGCCCACCGAGGCGGAGGTTGCGCCGATTTATCTGCGTCAGCTCTCCCTGTACCGCGCCGCACTCGGCCAGATCTACCCCGGGCGTCAGATCCGCTGTGCGCTGTTATGGACCGAAGGCCCGCGTCTGATGCCGATCAGCCCCGAGCGCCTCGCAGGGTGCCCGCCTTGACGTTGCTTTTTGGGCTCCCTTAATCTCTGCGACGAATTAACGCTAGGATGACCCGATGAAGCCGAACGCCGTCACCGACAGCACTTTCGATGCCGCGGTCCTCCGCGCGAGCGAGCCCGTTCTCGTCGATTTCTGGGCAGAATGGTGTGGCCCTTGCCGCATGATCGGTCCCTTTCTCGAAGAGCTCGCGACCGACATGGCCGGCAAACTGACCGTAGCCAAGGTCAACATCGACGAGAATCCGCAGACCCCGATGAAATACGGGGTGCGCGGGATCCCGACGATGATCCTGTTCAAAGACGGGCAGGTCGCCGCGACCAAGATCGGCGCGCTGCCCAAGAGCAAGCTCTACGAGTGGGTTGAATCCCTGCTGTAGAGCCGATCCGTCGTTCAGCCCGGCGGCGGAAACCGCGCGACCCAATGTCGGGCGATGTCCTCGCGGCGGCAAACCCAGACGTGGCTGTGGGCGAGGATGTGCTGGATAAAGCGGATCAGCGCCTTGGCCCGGCCCGGGTGGCCGGTCAGACGCATGTGCAAGCCGACCGACATCATCCGCGGCCGTTCCGCGCCCTCTTCGTAAAGAAGGTCGAAGCTGTCGCGCAGAAAGGCGAAGAAATCCTCTCCGGAGGCGAAAACGCCGCGGCCGAACTTCGAATCGTTGGTAGTCAGCGAATACGGCACGACGAGGTGCGGCCTATCGCCGACCCGTACCCAATAGGGTAGCTCGTCATTGTAGGTGTCGCTGTCGTAGAGAAACCCGCCGTGCTCGACCAGGAGCCGGCGGGTGTTTTCCGATGGCGCATAACGGCAATACCAGCCGGCCGGGCTCTTCCCGGTGGTCTTGCGGATCAGGTCGACGGCCGCGGCGATCTGCTGCCGCTCATCGTCTTCGGCGAGCCCGGGATGGTTGGTCCAGCGATAGCCATGGCTGCAGATGTCCCAGTCGCTGGCAGCGATCGCCGCTGCCGCCGGTGGGTTCGCCTCGAATGCCCGAGCGCAACCGAAAATCGTCACCGGCAGTCGGAAGCGCGTAAAGATCCGATGGAGGCGCCAGAAGCCGACTCTGGCGCCGTATTCGAACATGCTCTCGGCACCGAGGTCGCGCCCCCTGACGCCGAGATCGCTGCCGAGCATCTCGGTCAACCCGGTTTCGGACACGCCGTCACCCGCCGGATAGGAGAGTTCCGAACCTTCCTCGAAATTGATCACGAAATTGACGGCGATACGAGCATTGCCGGGCCATCCGGCATGGGGCGGCTCGGCGCCGTAGCCGACGAAGTCGCGCGTCATGGCTTTCCTCCAAGCCTTTCGGGGTACCAATCCTCCCGGCAAATGTCGTCGAGCGAATAGGGGCACGATTGGGGCAGCCCCTCGGCCGCCTTGTCCTCGCCACATGCGCGCAAGGACAGCTCCGCCAGACGACGGCCGTCATGATAGAGTTTCGGGAGCATGGCCTCGGCATCTCGACGCAACGTCGCGGAGATCTTGTCTCCCAAGGTAGCGCGCGCCTCGACAATTGATGCCATCCAGTCGAAACGCGGCTGCTCGGCCGGCGAATATGCGAGCTTCAGAAAATGCTCGATGATCCGCCGGATCTGGCTGCGCACAGCGTCGCGCTCGCTCCTGCCCAAATCCTCGATCTCCTCGGCGAGGTTCTCGCGATCGAAACGGTTGTCAGCGACCGCCATCGTGCGCAGCACCATCGCCTGATGTTGCGTCCAGGCAAAGAAGTCGTCGTCGTAGCGCGGTGCATCCGGCATGCTCGTCACCGTCTCGGAGCCTCCCGACAGCATAGGCCAGCATCATCCTCTGCGGGAGGAGCGTTGCAAGTCAGTCCGCCGGTGTCGGCTCGGCCTCCTGCGCCGACGCTGAGCGCGCTGCGCGGCGGGTGACCAGCGCGACAGGGACAGAGAGCAAGAGCATCAGGCTGCCCAGAATAACGAAGCTCTCCCCGGCCCCCCAACGGTCGGCGATCATGCCCATTACCGGCGGGATCACGATCGCCGCGAGCCGGTTCATTGTCTGCCGCAGCCCGACGACCGACCCCTGCCGATAACGTCCGACGGCCTTGGCCTGCACCGAAAACATCACCGGCTGAACGACGCCTTGGAGCCAGCCCCGCGCGGACTGCGCCAAGAGCAGCAGCACAAAGATGCCGCCGAGAAACGGGGTCAGGCAAATCAGCACGATCGACAGCACCGTCCCGCTCAGCATCGTGCGTTGCGGGTCGCCCAACAGCATCGCCCGCCCGGCAAACAGCGAGCCGAAGCCGCTCATTACTTCAATGGCGGCAAACAGAATGCCGATCGATGTACCGGTGAGCCCGACCCCCTTCAGATAAACCACATAGAGCGAGCTCTGCACGCCATTGGTGGCAGTGCGCAAAAAGATGATGGCCATCGTCGTCGCTACCGCCGGGATCGCCATCAGCGCGAAACAGCGCAGATAGTCGGGCAGCCGTGGAACGACGTCCCAGACGCGGAAGCTTACCTGCCGGTACGGAGCCCGCCCGTCAGCTCCTGCGATGTCCGCCTCGGGCGCACGCAGCAATACAATCGTCAGAACCAAACCCCAGACGGCGCCCAGCAAATAGGCCGGCCACGCCCCGCCCCAATCCCAGGCGACGCCGGAGATCATCGGCGTCAACGTCGTGCCGAAGCGTGCAAAGAAGCTGAACCGGCCGATATATTCCGCCTCTCCCTCAGCCAGCTGAGCGATCAAGGTCTGCGAGCCCGACCAGGCAAAATTTAGCGCGGCGCCATTGACGACCTGCAACAGCAGCAACGGCCAGAACCACGGCACCAGCGGGAAAACCGGTGCCAATGCCATCGCCGTCCAGACGAAGAACAATGTTACCCGGCGAGTCCCGAACCGATCCATCAGCACGCCGATATGAATCGAAAGGAAGACCGCGAGCAGCGAGCGCCCGCCGACGAGCATACCGATCTCACCGGCGCTCATGCCGAGCGATAGGCCGTATAACGGGATCAGGAACGTGTAAAATTCGGTGTAGCCCATCGCGAACAGCCCGGTGATGTAGATCGAGGCCGGCGGGCGGGATGGGCTAGGCGTCATCTCGGTGGGATCGATCCCCTTATCCTATCAGGGTCTGGGCGCGGCCGGCCATCCGGCATCGCATCGGATTATTCTAAACGCACGTCATGGCGCGGGCGACCCCAATCGGCTGCAGCCGCGGCGACGCGATCGACATCCTCTTCGAGCATCAGTCCTTGCTCGACAAGCTGCCGTGCCGCCGCGGTGATCGCCTCGACATAGGCCTCGGCGTCCGGATAGCGCTCGAGGATCGATCGTCGCGGATCGCCCGTCGCACGACGCTCTTCGGGGGTCTCGGGGAGCGGGATGTAGCTGCCAGAGAATTCGTGCATGGCGCCGTGGCCAAAGTCGCGGGCTCGGAGGTTCCAGCCGCAATAGGTACCGAGTGGTGCTGCCACCATCGGCGCCCTGACACCGGCCCTGTCGTTACCGTCCTCGTCGACGGCGGGCACCAGGATGGTATAATCGCCGCTAGGTACGATATCGGGCGGCTCCGTCAGAATCCCACCCTCCGCCTCCGGTCCGAAATCCAGCAGCGGTAGCGCGCTCGGCGCACGTGGCGTGGCCACCCCCGGAATATCCGGGAATTGCCGCCGCCATTCTTCGGCCACGACCAATGTGGCGTCGCCACGGTGTGGAATTCGGCTTTTAGGGGGTGGCGTTCCGGCTGTCGCCCACCGGTCCATCGCATCGATCATCGCGCGGAACAGCATCGAAGTGGCGACAATATTGAGGTAATTCTGACAAACACCGCGCGCGGGTTTCTTTGGCATCGGATCAGCGAAATGTTGCGAACTTCCCCACATGTAAATCCGCACGCCGGCCGGCTGGGGCAGATCATTGCCCCGCGTATCGGTGTGAGCGAGGGACCCGCGTCGCTGCCAGTACTCGGTCGAAGTCTGCGTGTGGATAACCATAGGATCGCTCTCCGGACGCTTTAAAATGGCGTCGCGACGTCCGGTCAGGTGATCGGTCGTCTCGGCATATGAGAACGGGAAGGTGTCGGCCGCGTTGAAGTGGTCCTCATATTGCTGACCGCCGGAGACGTCAGCGTTGGCGAAACGATGGTTGAGCCACATCCGCCCGGCCCCTGCGACGTGCGGCAAGACGCCGTCGAACACTTTGCGCCCGGCAGCGTCGGCATTGAACCCGCGATAGACGAAATCACGCAGGCACCGCCCGGTCTGCGACCGGCCCCAGGCATACGCCCTTTCGATCGTTCCGCCCCGCCCGCAGAGCGGGTTCACGCGACCGGCGAAATCTTCCTCGCCGTAGCGCAGAAAGCTGACGAAATCCCGCACGGCGACATGGCCCAACCCCAGCACCAGCGGATCGCGGCCGGTATAGATCAACTCGTAGATCCAGCCCGGCTCGAACCCACCGGGGATATGGATATGACTGTCGGACGGGATCACCGCATGGACGGCGCCCTGGTTGTCGAGGCCGGAACCGCCTTCGACCCGCGCAAAGCACCAGCGTTCGGGCGGCACCGGTACTCGCTCGTCATAGGGATAACGCCGCCGCGTCAGACGCGCTTGGCATGGGTCGAACGATGCCGTCGGGTGGCTGCGCACCGTGGCGCGGCCGCTCAGCGGGAACGTCGTAATGCCGAAGCGGTCGGCGATGTATTCGGTTCTGACGAGCCCGGTCAGCGGTCCGCTGCGCTCACCCGCAACCGGCAGGTCGAGCAGCATCCGTCCGTTCCCCGGCAAAAGATCACCCTGCCAGGCGAGCCAAACGACCGAATAGCCGCGGCGCATCAGAAAGCCGTTGCCGGCATGTGCCAGGGTACGCGGGTCGTTGGAGGCCGGAGCGTCGTTGAAGAATTGCAGCATTCGCTTGTTGCCGCGGTTGCCATAGTCGAAGAACAGACGGCGGTTACCGTATGCCGGATCGACCGGCTTCAAGATCGAGAAGTCGCCGGCGAAATGGACAAAGCCGTCGGCATCGGTTGGCGCCTTATCGAGGTCGGTCACGCCGCGTTGCGCGGGAACGCCCGGGTCGACGGCGAAATTCGCGCACCCAATGAGGCGTTCGTAAGCTCCGACGGAGCCGAATTCGTGCCCATCGGCGAAGAGAAAACGCTCGTTGATCGACAGCTCTATCCGGTTGGTCATGTCAGCACCTCCTCCCTCGCCCCGCGCAGGACCGGAGCCCCCGCCATTCCCTGCCGGACAGGGGAAATCACGAGGAAAAATCTGAGCCGCGTCGACGATGCGGCATTCGCCGTCGCGGTGAGCTTTGCCGCCGACCAGACCGGCCCCGCACAGGGTCGGGATGGCGAGTGCCGCCGCAAACCGATGTCGGCCAGGCCGCCGGTTGCTTTGCCCCAGACTTGGTAGCCGAGATCCGCCCCCGACCGGCCGTAGAGTGCGAGGAGTGCCCGTGCCAGCTCGTCTTACTCCATCGGTCAGCGGCATGATAACCATGATCGTATCGGCGATCATCGTCGATTCGCTCCAGGTTCGGGCCGGGTGATCCGCTTGGCAACTTATCGGCCATTTCTATGCGGTGCGGAAGACGGCGAGCCCTACCCTCGTTCTCTCCCGGACAGAATGATGTGAGCTCGCAGAACTCCTGGCTTTGCCAAGCGAATCAATCGAGCAGACCCGCGTGAAGGGAACTTCCCGTAACCTGGCTTGTTAGGCGCTCAATCAACTTAAATCGAGATACGAATGATCGGGGGGTAAGTTTGCGTAAACCACAGCCATCGCGATGAACGAAGGTCTCCGGATTTACAACCTCTTTCCCACGTTGGCGGGAACCATTCGGGACTGGATCATGCATCTTCCGCGAATCGCGGGGATGGGATTCAATGCTGTCTACATCAATCCCTTTCACTATCCGGGATTTTCCGGGAGCTTATATGCCGTCAAGGATTACTACCGACTGAACCCGCGATTTCGTGGCACGGAGGCAGCTGACGACGACGCATTGCTCGCCGGGTTTACCGCCGACGCGCACTCGCACGGCCTACGCGTTATCATGGATCTCGTCGTCAATCACACCTCGAGGGACAGCGAGCTTGTCGCCAGCCGACCCAATTGGTTTGCCCGCGACAGCCAGGGCGAGCTGGTCTCTCCTTATGCGATCGATCCCACCGACGCCCGGCGCAAGACAGTCTGGGGCGATCTTGCAGAGCTCGATTACCAACCACCCCAACAAGATCAGATTATCGTCTATTTTCAAGAGCTGGTACGCCACTATATCGGTCTCGGCTTTGATGGTTTCCGTTGTGATGTCGCCTACAAGGTGCCGGCGAAAGTTTGGAGCGGTCTGACCGACGCGGCCAAAACGGCGGCTCCGAGCACCGTTTTCTGCGCAGAAACTCTAGGCGCGCCATACGACGCCGTGCTCGCCCTCGGTGAGGCGGGCTTCGACTATTTGTTCAACAGCGTCAAATGGTGGGATTTTGAGAGCCCGTGGCTGCTGGAGCAGTACGAGGCGTTTCGCCACATCGCGCCGTCGATCGGCTTTCCCGAAAGTCATGATACCGACCGGCTGGTGACCGAACTCCTCGCCACCGGCGTTCCGGAGACCGAGATCGAACCCCGCTATCGGAGGGCCTACGCGTTTGCCGCGGCGTATTCGACCGGGGTGTTGATGCCGATGGGGTTTGAGTATGGGTGGTCTCGCCACCTCGATCCGGTCATCGATCGCGGCGAGCCTGAGCCCAAACGTTTCGATCTCAGCGGATTCATCGCCGAGGTCAACGCGATGAAGAAGGCGGTCCCGGCCCTGAACGAGGAGGGACCACAGCGGTTGCTGACCGGCCCGAAGGACCCGCTGGTAGTGCTGGAGCGGCAAACCGAGAGCAGGGAAGAGCGCGCGCTCGTGTTGGTCAACACCCACGAGCGTCGATCGCGCGAGATCGAGATCGCGACTTTTCTCCCGGGTCTTCACCTGACGGATGTCTCACCCGGCTACGGCCCGGTCGTCGGACCTCGGCTGGTAGTCGATCCGCTCGGGGTTCGGGTGCTACGCGCTTGCGGGTCCTTGAGGGAGCGCCCGGTAGGACTTCATCCTTTGTGGCGGCCGGAGGCACGGATTGGCATAGAAAGCGTCTATCCCGAGCTCGACGGCGGCCGCTATCCCGTCAAGCGGGTCCTTGGCGACGAATTCGAAGTCCAAGCCGATGTCTTTCGTGACGGACATGACAAGTTGCGCGCCGTCGTAAAATTTGCGTTGGCCGGTGAGGGATGGCGCGAAGCGCCACTGGTTTTGTTCGACAACGATCGCTGGGTCGGCCATTTCCGTCTCGATCGGCTCGGGCTGTGGCGTTACACGATTGAGGCGTGGACCGATCAG
>Ga0306923_10002106_pt1 | contig 18090 bp, 15 predicted proteins | sample sta12Can44000108_FD_203841 | JGI IMG/M metagenome (GOLD analysis project Ga0306923, IMG submission 203841) | Lab enrichment of tropical soil microbial communities from Luquillo Experimental Forest, Puerto Rico - statanox.12C.anox.44.000.108 (v2)... | ecosystem: Environmental > Terrestrial >... | reverse complement strand
AACATCGTCGGCTACCCATCCATGGTTCAAACCGCTGCGGCCTGAAGTAATATATTGCCTATGTCGGAATGTTGTGAACCCCCGGCAAATGTCCAAACTGCAGGCGCATTTCTCACGGGGCGTGAGAAATGCGGGTTAGGAGCATGACCGTTTCGCGTGGAAATAACTGAGGAGGCCGCGGCCTCGGATCGGCGAGATGCAAGGGTCACTAGTGTACCGTCTCGCATATAATGGTGACATCGCCGCAGTCAGTTGGCTGTTTCAAGGCGCGAGCGAAGCGCCCATATCTGAATTGATACGGGCCGAGCGAGCAACGCGGAAAAACAGCCAACCGGCCGCGGCCCAGAGGGTTCGTTGAAAATGGGCCGGCGGCTTCCTTGCTCGTCGGTTACGTATCAATTCAGATATGCGCCCCCTTACTGCCAGTCCGGCTCGGACCGCCTTGCCGGCGGCCCATTTTGAACGCAACGATGTCATCATTATATTGCGAGGCGGTACACTAGGTTGCCTTCGAAGTGGCGCCGATTGCGATTTCAGATTCGTCGGCGCGACATAGCCTGTGAACAAAACATTAATAAAAGAAGTTTTTGTCATAATTTTTTAGAATTGCTAGCACTTCCATAACGTGAACTATCTTGTTTGCGCGATGATTTGCTGCGTGTCTATTTCGAGACAGCGAACGCTTCTCGCCGGCTGAAAAATGACCGCGAACGACGCCGGAAAAGACGGCAACACCGATGCGGGACAGCAAACAGCAGGTATTTTAACCAAGGATTTGAGACATCGAGGTATTGGCAAGCATTTTGCTGAAGCTTTATTTCTATTGAAAAAAGGTAATGTATTTCCCGGTTACGGTGCGGTCAAAGTCTGCTTCCTAAGAGATGAGCAGAATTGGAGTGAGAGTCCCTCCTTTAGCCCTCTGACTTACTACGGAAAAAAAATTTGAAAAAAGTTGCGTGAATAATTTTCGAAAACAGTCCATCTAAAGGTGTCATGGTGTATCCATATCAAACCGGCGCTGTGATGCGACGATTTTTCGACGCATTGGGATATCTGGATAATTGGGAAGAAATTCTCTTGTCAAACGGGTCATACGTCTGTATTGGTGCGGCCGGAAACGAGATTGATGCGGATGCCATAGGGATTCTCTGAGCGCGGCTTTTTACTTGCATGAGCCGCCTTGATCAGCGTTCTGCGGGATAAAAATGCCTGAGTGTTTTTCGTCCATTGCAAATCAGTGTCGGTCTCCGCGCGCGTGAATACTACGAAAAAGTTCTCCACACCTTCGAAGGAAGCTTCCGGATTGGGCTTCGATTTTGCTTATCTATTTCATCTGCTTCTGCGCAAGGCCTGGGTAATTATTCTTTCTGTTGTTGTCGTTTTGTGCGCGGCAATCGTCTATCTGCTTAAGGCCCCAAGAATTTACGAATCGCAAGCGGTCGTCGAGGTCGAGCAGGAGACGCCAAGAGTTATCAATATTCAGGAAATTAACCCGGAAGAGTTTAAAGAACCGGAGGTCCTTAAGACGATCGAGCAAGCTTTGTTGAGTGAGACATTGCTTTTGCGGGTGATCAAAGCCAACGGGTTGGATAAAGACGTTTCATTCGCCCCGCCAAAGCCCGATGGCGCAAACTATCTGGACAGCGAGCTTGTCGCGCGTTTCAAGTCGAAAGTGAAAATCACGCTCCGCCGTGGGACGCGGCTGATCGATATTATCGTCGAAAACACCGATCCGCACCGGGCACAGCAGCTTGCGCAGTCCTTAATCAGCGAGTTTGTTGAACAGAATTTTCAACAAAAGCTTAATGTCTCGGAGAGTGCGAATGATTTTCTTCGCCAGGAATCTGACCGCTTGAAAGCGAAACTGCAAAGCGCTGAGCAGGCAGTTCAGAAATATCGCGAAGACCATGATGCTGTTTCGCTTGAGGATAAGCAAAACATTATCGTCGAGAAGCTGAAAGAGCTGAACCTCAGGGTAACGGAAGCCAAAAGCGCGCGCCTCAGACTGGAGGCCGATGTCGCCATCATAAAGCAGGGCAAAGTCAAGACTCCAGAGGAGATGCTGATGTTACCCAGCGTGGCCGCAGTTCCAGTGGTAGGCGAACTGCGCAAGGAACTTGCCGACAGACAATCGAAATTCAAGGCCGAGAGTCAGATTAGAGGACTTCAGCAGGAGTTGGATCGCGCGCTGATCAATGCCGGAAATATGATCGTAAAATCTTACGAGGCCGCGAAAAACACGGAAGCCAAGCTTACGGGGGCGCTAAGGGAACAGGAGCAAGCGGCGCTTCAACTCAATAAGATCGCAATCCCCTACAATGCCCTTGTTCGAGAAGTTGAGACTGATCGGGCTCTTTACGAGTCGGTTCTGACGCGGATGAAAGAAACCAACGTCAGCAAGGGAGTCGCGGAGACAAATATTCGCGTTATCGAGTCTCCGCTTCTCGCGGCCAAGCCGTCGAAGCCAAGCGTATTAAAGATTCTGGCTCTAGCTCTGGTGGCCGGTGTGGTGCTCGGGTGTGGTATGGTGTTTGGGATGGACATGGGTGACAGCTCCATTCGGAGCGTCGAAGAGCTGGAACATATTTCGGAGATTCCGGTCTTGACCGCGGTCCCGGAATCGAAACGTAAAAGGCGTGATAAAGAGTCAGTCTTGACCAGTGACCCTGGTTCCTACGAAGCGGAAGCGTTTCGGTCCCTTCGAACTGCGCTTTCTTTCCTGGGACCGCAAAACGATCGTAAAACCATCCTGTTTACGAGCGCCAATCCTGCCGAGGGTAAAACCTATTGTTCTTTTAACTATGCAGTCGCTTTGGCGCAAACGGGACTCCGAACTCTTCTCATTGACGCTGATTTCCGTCGACCGGATCTGAGCAGGGTGATCATGGACCACTCCAAGGGGCCAGGCGTAACGAGTTGTCTTGCCGGGCGGGCAACCATTTTGGAGTGCTGCAAGCCAGCCGGGATCGAAAACCTCTTTATTCTCGGAGCTGGGGGACGAGCATCTAAGCCGGCCGAACTGCTAGCATCCTGCGACTTTGCCGGCTTGTTGAGAGAGGCGGTTCACCACTTCGATCGAGTAGTGTTAGACAGCGCCCCTATCAATGCGGTTAGCGACACTCAGCTCATTGCCAAAAAGATAGATTCGGTCTGTCTGGTGGTCCGCGCGGGTAAGGTTCCGCGCCGTGCTCTGGTCAGGGCTTTTTCGCTGCTGGCTCACGCAGACTGCAACCCTGACGGAATCGTGTTCAACAGAATTGGGCGACGTTCTCGCGACGGGTACTATTTTTCCCAGTATGCCGGTGAGTACGCCAACGCGGGTGCGAGTGGAGGTTAAGATCTTGTTCGCGAAAAGTTTTCGCTGATTCGAATTAGTAAAAACCGTTTACTGGGATGGTGAACCAATCAAGGAAGGAGAAAGCAGCGTGGAAAGGACCTTAGACGTTCCGAAGTCAACGGGACTCGAGTTTGCTCCGACCCGCGCCGACCTCGGCTTAACCGAAGAGGGCCGGCAGTTCCCTCATCGGATTGCTTTTTTCTGTTTCGTCGGGGATGCGGTGGTGGTATCTGCGTGTCTTTTATTTGCCTTCTGGTTGCGCTTTGATACCGGCCTGCGGCAGTTCGGCGTGGAGGACCCTGGAATAGAGCTGGGCTCCTACTTGAACTACCTCATTTTTGGTTCGGTATCCCTGCTGCTGATACTTGCTCAAAAACAAATGTATGAGCGCTTCTGGCTGCTGCAGAGGCAATCCGTACTCAGGGAGGTGATCGTGGCCTGTTTGGTTTGGGGGTCGGCTTTTCTCGGCTTTTCGCTGTTCTTCAAGTTCCAGCCACCGCTCTCGAGGGTCTATGTGGCTTTGGCGACCGTTTCCGCGGCGACAGGACTTTATAGCTGGCGGCGATTGTTTTACAGCTTTCTCAGGCAGGAATCCATTGCCAGGAAGCTTCGGCAGAAAATCCTGGTGGTGGGTTGGACCGATTATGCTGGACGACTGAATGAAATCATCGAAAAAGACGCTTCTCATCCTTATGAGTTAGTTTGCTGTGTGGCAGGCCCCGATGGAACGTTCCAGCAACCGCCCCCGGAAGAGGTGCGACGAGTTAACAAACATAACGAGATCCGTCATCTCCTCCGCACGTTATCTGTTGATATTGTGCTGGTTGCCGATCTGGACGTGCCGGTGCATGCTTTGGAAGCGTTGGCAAGCCTTTGCGAAGAGGAACTCGTGCAGTTTAAGGTCGTGCCTTCCTACTTCAGTATTCTTATTTCCGGGCTCTATCTGGAGACCTCCGGAGGCATTCCTATCCTTGGGGTCTCGCGCCTTCCCCTGGATCGCATGTTCAATCGGTTGATCAAACGACTCCTTGATATCGTTGGGGGAATAGTCGGGTTGCTGCTGTCCATACCAATTATCGCCACGTTTGGCGCTCTTGTTTATCTGGAGTCGCCTGGGCCGATCCTGTACCGCCAGCGGCGCCTGGGCAGGAATGGCAAGACATTTAACATGGTGAAGCTTCGCAGCATGCGATTGGACGCCGAGCAAAACGGCAAAATCGGCTGGTCAACCAAAAACGATCCCCGCAGACTCCGAATCGGCGCATTCATGCGGAGGTGGAACATAGACGAGGTGCCGCAATTCTGGAATGTGCTCAAGGGTGAGATGAGCCTGGTTGGTCCGCGGCCCGAGCGCCCGGAACTGATCCGTGGCTTTAAGCACCAGATCCCACATTACAACGCTAGACATACGGTGAAACCGGGAATCACAGGATGGGCACAAGTAAATGGTCTGCGCGGCGATACGGACCTCACCGAGCGAATCATTCATGACCTTTATTATGTAGAGCATTGGAACTTACTCTTTGATCTCCAGACAATTTTCCTGACGTTTTTTAAACATACGAACGCCTCTTGATGGCGGGCATCCGATCGCGGTCGTCGAGTATACCGGATCTGTATAACCCGCGCCTCGAGTCGTACCAGAATCTATGTAACGCAAAATCTAAACGAGACCTTTGACGCAACGGCTGGCAACAACTCGATGATGGGGTTGGGTAGTTGCCACGAGTGGAAGCAAACCCCAACGGAAGAACTCGTGGAGCCAATACTTCACGGAAAATATTTGACAGACTTGAATCCGAACCGCAAGGCCGCGACCAAGGGCGGCAGCATGCCCTGGAATTTCCGATTTCGAAATTCGGATTTCGGAATTATGCTTGGCCTCCAATCCGCAATTCGCAATCCGCGATCCGCAATTCAATTGCCATGCTCCTGACCACTACTGAGATAGCACGCAATCAACCGGCCGGTTCCTGGTTCTGTCTAAGGGCCCAGCCCAAACGAGAACATATTGCGGCGGCTTGCCTGCGCCAGATGTCCGAAGTGGAGGTTTTCTGTCCCCGAGTCCGTCTGAGGAAGCGGACCAATCGTGGGCTGGTCTGGTTCGTCGAATCCATGTTTCCAGGCTACCTCTTTTCTCGATTCAACTATGCAACATTCCATCGGCAAATCAGACACAAACCCGGTGTCAGCGGTTTCGTCCAATTCGGGGAGCGTCTGGCGCTGCTGCCTGACACCTTGGTCGATGAAATCAGAATGCGGACCGGCAGTGATGAAGTCATGGAGATGAATCAAACGCTCGAGCCCGGCCAGAACGTGCAGATCACCCAAGGACCATTTCAAGGCGTAGCTGCATTGGTCACTCGACTCATCACGGCTCGAGAACGGGTCGAAATTCTCATCGAATGGATGGGACGCAGTCTGCACGCCGAAGCTAGCGTTGCTGATCTGGAGCGAGATTAGCCATCCTAGTGCATCGAGTCATAAGTAGGAGGCATACCGTTGGCTTCAAAAGGGTCTGGATGCGAGGCGTGAGTGAGGAGCATATCCGCTGCCATACGTAACGTCACTATTTATATGCGAGACTGTACATTTAACTTTGTTTTGAAATGCGACGTATTCACGTCTAACTAACAAACCGAGTGCCGGCCGGCCAACGAGCCGGAATGGCGCTTCAAAATGGAGTGGCACGTTTAAAATATGGGAGTTCCTCGAATCACGTTGACTGAAGAACAAATACAATTCTATAAAGAGCACGGCTATCTGCGACTGGAACGAATCAGTCCGCCGGAAGAGGTAGAGTTTTTGAGAGGCGTCTATGATCGACTTTTCGCTGAAAAAGTCGGTCGTCGACAAGGAGCGTACTTCGATGCAGCTAGCGCTGATGAGGATGACGACAAACCTCAAACATCACCGCAAATCATCGACCCGGTTAATTTCGCACCCGAATTGAAGAAAACGATCTTTCGCACCAATGCCCTGGCTATCGCAAAACAATTACTCGGGCCAAACGCATATGGAGTTTTCGAACATGCGATTTTAAAACCGGCCGGAATTGGGACACCCACCCCATGGCATCAGGATGAAGCTTTCCGCTTCGATTACGCACCGGGCTACAACGAGATAAGTATCTGGATGCCTCTTCAGCCGGTAGATACCAGGAGCGGATGTCTGGAGTTTGTTCCGGGCTCTCAACGGGGACCCGTACTGCGTCACGCTTCTCCCGGCAACGACCCAAGAATTCACGGCCTGGAGTGCATTGATGAGTTTGACGAAACAAAGGCCGTGGCCTGCCCGTTGCCGGCCGGAGGATGCACCATCCATCACTGCCGCACCCTCCATCATGCCGGAGCAAACACCTCTCCGAACCCACGCCGCGCCTACATCCTGGCCTTTGCAACGCCCTTGAAGATAAATCCCAAGCTTTCGCCTCAATTTCCGTGGAACGCGGAAAAACAGATGGCCAGCGAGGAACGCAAAAAGGTTTGGCGAAAACAGGGAGGATTTGTGGCCGAGTTCGTCCACAAGGTTCAGAGAAAAGTAGCACAGTTAAGTGGCGGTGCCTGACCGCCCGACCTCTGCGGAAACTGGCGGTGGAAGCCGTTGGAGGGGCGTTGCTCGTTCCTGTTTAGCGCGTACTCCCCGCATGCAGGCTCGAGTTTTAAGAGCTCTGTCCCGAAGGGACAGCAGGACTCAGCCCAGGGTTTCAACCCTGGGAAGACGCAGAATAATACCGAAGCGCCCTGCAAGGGGCGGCAGATTTGAAATTGCCAGAGACATAAACACAATTTCGTTCAACGCTACGTCTGGAGACTAACCACTCTTGCGACCTTTCAGGGCGCGTCGCTTGATGGCACACGCTTCCCAGGGTTGAAACCCTGGGCTGAGGTCTCTTGCCCCTTCGGGGCACTGAGCCCAGGAAATGAAGCGAATCCGCGGGAGTTGCAAGCAACTCCCCAATCAATGCCCGATTCCAATTGGACCTAATAGATGCAAGAACTCCTCATAGAGCCAGGCAGGACGGAAAAGAATTATTGGCGTGACCTCTGGCGCTACCGCGAGCTGTTTTACATCCTCGCCTGGCGCGACATTAGTGTCCGGTACAAACAAACTGCCATCGGCGTGATCTGGGCGGTTCTTCGCCCCTTCCTCGCCATGGTCATCTTTACGGTCGTCTTTGGCCGGATCGCCAAGTTGCCTTCCCACGGTATCCCTTATCCGATCCTGGTTTTCGCGGCGATGCTGCCCTGGCAATTTTTTGCCAACTCACTCTCAGAAGCCAGTCAGAGTCTGGTCGTCAATACCAACCTCATCTCCAAGGTTTATTTCCCGCGTCTGATCATTCCGGCCGGAGCGGTGATAACCAGTCTGGTCGACCTGCTCATCTCAGCCGTGCTTCTTGGGTTGCTGATGATCTGGTTTCAATTCATCCCCGACTGGCGACTAATCACCTTGCCTCTATTCACACTGATGGCCTTTCTAGCGGCCCTCGGTCCAGGCTTGTTCCTGACTGCTCTTAACGTCAAGTACCGCGATTTCCGCTATGTCATTCCCTTTATCGTGCAATTTGGACTGTTCATTTCGCCGGTTGGTTTCAGCAGCGAGGTGATTCCAGAACAATGGCGTCTGCTCTATTCTCTGAATCCCATCGTTGGAGTCATTGATGGATTCCGCTGGGCTATCTCCAGAGGAGCCTCAGAAATTTATATCCCGGGTTTTGCCGCATCAATGGCGGTTATCGCCCTCTTTCTCTTCCTGGGCATCTGGTATTTCCGCAAGACGGAGAAGACCTTCGCGGATATTATTTGAATTGCCGATTGCAGCATTGAATTGCGGATTGCGGATTGCGAATTGCGGATTGAAGAAGGGTCGAATTGAAACACGAGCTTGAAGCGAGAACAAAGCGTTTTGCACTTTCCGTAATCCAGTTCGTCGGTGAGTTGCCTCGGCGCAAAGTTTCGGATGTCATTGGATATCAACTGCTGAAAAGCGGCACTTCGATCGGGGCAAACTACCGGGAAGTCAATCGAGCGCAGTCTCATGACGATTTCGTTCACAAGGTAGCTATCTGTGAAAAGGAAGCTGCAGAAACAGAATATTGGCTTGAGCTGGCGTTGGAGGCGAATTTGGCCACATCGAGCTCGATAGAAGGGCTATTAAAAGAAGTTCGAGAACTATTAGCAATTTTCGTGGCGAGCGGTCGAACTGCAAAATCCCGCCGCTGAGGAAATGCGGATTGCGGATTTCGAAATGCGGATTGGGAGAGAATCGGTTGAATGCGGATTTCGGATTGCGGATTGGCTCGAGCAATTCCCCAATTCGCGATCCGCACTTTCATGAGCATTCCGTAAGTCCAAGCTGAAGAAGGAACCAGCACCAATTCGCAATTCGCAATCCGCAATTTCTTTGGCGATATTTGTAGCGATCGGTCGAACTGCCAAATCCCGCCGCTAGGCCATTCCGCAATTCGCAATCCGCAATCCGCAATTCCTTCTATGTCTGACACCGTAATCTCCGTCGAAAACGTGGGTAAACGCTACACCTTGCGCCACAAGTTGAATGGCGAGAGATATGCGACTTTCCGCGATGTCATAGCCCGGCAAGCCGCAGCGCCGTTCAAGGTCATCGCAAAGAAAATGCTTGTCCGGAACGGCTCAAACGGCTCGCACCCAGATGCAACGAATGGCCCTTCTTCAAGCAACGCGGTTGAAAACTTCTGGGCGCTTAAAGATGTTTCGTTTGAAGTTGAACAGGGGGATGTGATCGGCATCATCGGAAGAAACGGCGCGGGTAAATCCACCCTGCTAAAGATTCTGAGCAGGATCACGGAACCAACCGAAGGTCGAATCCGCATTAAAGGTCGCGTGGCCAGCTTGCTGGAAGTCGGCACCGGCTTTCACCCGGAACTTACGGGACGCGAGAACATTTATCTAAACGGTTCGATCCTGGGGATGAGCCGCGCCGAGGTCAAGGCCAAGTTCGACGAGATCGTCGCGTTCGCTGAAGTCGAAAGATTCCTCGATACGCCGGTGAAACGCTACAGCAGCGGTATGTATGTGCGGCTCGCCTTTGCGGTCGCCGCGCATTTGGATCCGGAAATTTTGATCGTCGATGAAGTGCTGGCGGTCGGTGATACTGAGTTTCAGAAAAAATGCTTGGGCAAAATGGAGGATGTTAGCCATTCCGGGCGAACGGTGATTTTTGTCAGCCACAACATGGCGGCCATCACATCGCTTACCCGGACCTCTGCCCTGCTTCAGGCCGGCAACTGCGTTTTCTTTGGGGAAACACAGGGGGCTGTCGGAAAATACCTGGACTCAATGCAATCCCAAGAATCGCGCTATGAAGCGTCGCCAGTTGTCGGCAAACCGTCGATAACCAGTGTCGAAGTGTTCTGTTCACAGCCAGGCTCGGTTCACGAGAGTGGCGCTCCTATGCGAATTGAGTTTGAATTTTACCATCCGGAGCCAATTCCCGGAGCATGCCTTTCATTTCAAATAGTTAACCAAGCGCAGGTTCCTGTGCTTCATTTTCGTGCTTACGACCAGCCCATCGAAATCTGCAAGGGTTCAGGCACGACGACGGTAGTATGTCAGATACCTAGGCTGAATCTCAATGTTGGCCAATTTAGCTTGAAAGCATATGTCGCCGATCCACCGGGGGGACAATCCTATCAACGTTTGGAGGGAATCTGTCCGTTTAGCGTCGTGATATTGAATAAGACAACCCTATGGGGGTGGCGCTCTGAAGCTTGCATTTACCATGAAGAAGCAGAATGGATAGCTCTATCCTAGGAAACAATAACAGCCTTTCGCAGATTTAAACTCGGCCTGCGAGAGCTCTGCTGACCAGGCCTCATTCCGGGATCGTCTGACTTGAGTTCGTTATTTAACCAGCCAATATTCAAATGAGGAACGTTGAGACGTGGGCCCCTTCGAAATTTGCCTTTAAGCGTGGTCGACTCAGGGCGTCCAACAACCCGCGGGAGAGCGGCCCCGGATCGAGACTGATGTGCGACCTGGTCGCAAGTTGTTACCAAACGCACGTGAGGAGCCATTGCCGTGGTCGCTTGCTGGATCTAGGCTGCGGGAAGGTTCCATTCTACGCCCTGTATCGAGAATACGTTTCTGAAACCGTATGCGTAGACTGGAACAACTCTCTGCATGGCAATGACTTCCTGGACGCGGAGTGCGACCTCACAAAGGATTTACCGTTTGCAGACGCGAGTTTTGACTCCATCCTTCTCTCAGATGTCCTCGAGCACATACCCACGCCCGAGCGTTTGTGGCGTGAGATGGCCAGATTACTCAAGCCAAGCGGCAAATTGCTGTTAAATGTACCGTTTTTCTACTGGTTGCACGAGGAGCCCTATGACTACTATCGATATACAAAATACGCGCTCCGGCGCTTTGCCGAAGCAACCGGATTCGACATTATCCTGATCAAAGAGCTTGGGGGCGCACCGGAAATTGTGGTGGATATTTTTTCAAAATTCATCTCACGGTTGGGTCCGATCGGAGCATGGACTGCGGTCGCGCTCCAGGCTGCCTGTCGAAGGCTGGTCGCCTCGCCTCTCGGGACGAGGGTATCAGAGAGGACTGCGAAACACTTTCCTCTCGGCTACTTCATGATTGCCCGAAGGCTCGGCGGCTTTACAGGCGGTCCAAGTTCATGAGCATGCGTCTGCTCCGTTCCTTAATGGGGGGAGGCGTCTGCCCGTCGTTCTGCCTCAAGAGCTCCAATCCGTTAACGGCGGGTGCAGTGAAGTCTTTCCATCAACTATGAACAAGGTGCAGCAAAACTTGGATATGGCCGAAGCGCTACTAGCAATTTGAAGCGTTTCGACTTGAATACTGATCTGACGTACGAGATATGGCTCAATTCCGAAGGTGCAATGGAATCTAACACGGTAAGAGAATACTATGACGAGTTCCTGCGTTCCCGCATGGTGAACTATCGGCTCTACGGGAACCTAAGGCTGGATCGAGCTGCAGAGCGGATTTTACCGTTTGTGGGAACAGACAGTAAGGTCTTGGACATAGGATGCGGAATTGGCATCGTCACCTCAAAGGTCGCTGCTCGGGCAAGCCGCGGGCACGTTTGGGGCATCGATCTCGGTCGCAAAAACATTTGGTATGCGAGGCAGACCGTTCAGAACGCGAACTTGACCTTTCTTGAAGCGAATGTCGTCACTGACTTCGAAGCCATAAGGAAGCAGCTACCTGCCAAGATGGACGTGGTTATGATGGTCGACGTGATCGAACACATCCCTGCCGAGGCGAGACCGGATCTCCTCGTGAAAATTCGCGCTCTATGCAGTGATGATGCGGTGATGCTTCTTACCTATCCAAGCCCGCAGTACCAAGAGTTCCTCCGCGAGCACGATCCCAACGAAATTCAGATCATCGACAACATCGTCCTACTCGAGGAGTTGCTCAAGGAAGCACGCATGGCAGGATTCAGCTTGAAGCACTACTCGCTGGAGAACGTCTGGATGCGCAATCAGTATGTTCATTGTGTGTTTCAGACTCTCGCGGCGATCACTCCTGCTAACCCTGGAGCCCGCCCCATTCGCATAGTACCCGACCTGAGTAGCGCATTCAAGAAGTGGGTCTTGGTCCCCTACCGGCGCCACAAGTACATATCTCGCGTATTTGGTGAGTCGAAATGATTAGTAGCTCACAAGACGAAACCATAAATTCGAGCGAGATTTAATGCGATATTCATAACCCGGAGGCCGTCAGTGAATCTGACCGCAGCAACCATGGGCGCTTATGAGGAAAATCCTCTAAGCCGCCCTCCTTATACGATTAGAGTTGAGTCGTAACAGTCCCTCGCCTGATTTGGATCACGGTTGAAAATTTGCCTAGCCAGTAATTCCGCCGAAGAGTACTCCCAGACCTTTGTCCGGGACCATATTAGTCACCTCCCCGGTGAGGTGTTGCCCCTGCTTGGAGACTGGCCGGACTTGCGACACAAAGGGCAATTCATTCTCCCTGAGCGATGTCGACTGGGAGTTCGCTTCTCGAACAGATTCCCCTGCTGGATGAAAGAGGGGATCCGAAAAGCTGGCGAGAACCATTTGGCTTCGTTTATTAAACGGGCAGAAGTCGTCTTGGCGGAGTTCGCCCCGGTGGGCGCTGGTCTCGTTCGTCCATGCCGAATTGCCAAGGTTCCTCTGGTCGTTCATTTTCACGGGTACGATGCCTATCACCGCAGAATTCTCGAGAAGTATCAGAAGGACTACCGGGAAATGTTTCTAAGTGCTGCTGCCTTTGTCGTTGTCTCAGAGGCGATGTGCGAGCAAGTGGGCCGGCTTGGCGCACCTCGGGAAAAAGTTTACCTCAACTCCTGCGGAGTCGATGTGCTGCGTTTTGCCTCCACCGATGCCGGCAGCAACCCACCACACTTTCTGGCAATGGGGCGTTTTGTCGAAAAGAAGGCGCACTTTTTGACGATTCTCGCGTTCGAACGCGCTCTTCGGCAGTGTCATGACATCCGATTGAGCCTCGCTGGCGATGGTCCACTGCTGGACTGCTGCAAACAATTGGTTCGGGCGCTGCGACTGGAAGAGGTGGTGGAGTTCCTTGGCGTTGTAAGTCACGACAGAGTGCCCACTATGATGCGGAGCTTCCGCGGATTTGTGCAGCACTCGGTAACGACTCCTTCCGGAGATTCGGAAGGGAATCCCGTCGCAGTTATGGAGGCGGGTGCGTCGGGGCTTCCGGTCGTAAGCACAAAGCACGGAGGAATACCTGATACAGTAGCGCACGGCGAGACCGGACTGCTCTCAGAGGAAATGGACATCGATTCGATGGCCAATCACATGGCGCTTATAGCCCGCGATCCGAGCCTCGCTTCCACAATGGGTGAAAACGCGCGAGTGCGAATCCAGACCTTTTTTTCAATGGAACGTAGTATTCAGGGCCTCTACGGCATTCTGGAAGCAACCGCGAAGGGGAAAATGTCATAGCACACGATTCAGGTCCGAACGCCCAGGACCATGATTTGCATCGTGCTGTACTGGCGAAGTCATTATCACTTTTGGCGATGGCGGAGCTCGAAGATATATGCGTTTCTGTCGCGCGCGGATAGCCATTGTTCTCCATGACTTCCACGGCCAACAAAGTCTCAGTGATCATTCCCATCAAGGGACGCCCGCAGCTATTCGCGTTGACGGCACAATCGCTCGCGGAGCAAACTTATCCGCATTGGGAGGCGCTGGTGGTGGACGATGGTTCCAGTGCGGATGAATTCAGGCGGATTGCGGAAATCGCGGGCCGCGACCAACGCATCAGGCTAATGAAAAACCCCGGCCCTCGGCGTGGAGCGCCGACGTGCCGCAATGCCGGACTGGCTGCCAGCCGCGGGGAGTACGTTGTTTTTTTGGATGGCGACGATGCGCTGGCGCCAACTTGCCTGCAACGCCGTGTCGAGGTGATGAAGTCCAACCCAATGGTTGATTTTGCCGTTTTCCCAACTTGGGTCTTTCGGGCAACACCCGGAGACACCCGCCTCTTCTGGAACCAATTCACGACGGAAAGTGACCTCGACCGATTTCTTCGTTTCGACATGCCGTGGCATACTTCTGGCCCGATTTGGAAAAAAACGAGTCTCCGGCAACAGGGTCCGTGGGATGATCGCGCTCTCTCCGCGCAAGACTGGGAGTTTCACATTCGTGCCATCGCGGCAGGATTGAGCTATATCAAGGTTCCCGAACCGGATTCATTTTGGCGGGTTTCGGGGGCCGGCTCGATTAGTTCCTCCTGGGCGAGCCGACGGCATGTCTGCAATCGGGTCCGACTCTTCAAAGGAGTGATCGCGCTTCTTCGCTCAGAGGATGCATTAACCAGGCGGCGGCGGCGGATCCTCGCGGCGGAATTTTATGTTCATGCGTTCCGCACGTTTTATGTTCATGCGTTCCGCACTGGACTCGACCGCCGCCTGGCATTGAAAATCTGGCGCACGGGACGGCAAACGAGAGTCGTGGGACTGCTCCGATTCGTGGCTGTGCTGGCGAGCGAATTCGCGTGCTGGATGGCGTACAGGGTCAATCGTTCGTATGTGCGGTTTCTATTTCCGGAGTTGCGAATGATCAGGACACACCTCGTGGCGACGACCCCGGCGGAGATCCGAAAGCGCGGCGGCTTTGTGGTCGAGTTTGTCCACAAGGTTCAGAGGAAAGTGGCAAAGTTAACTCATAGCGCCTAGCCTGGAAATCTTACGATCCAAAGCGCTCGCGGATATTATTTAAAATGCGGATTGCGGAATGCGGATTGCGGATTGAAGAAGGGTCGAATTGAAACAAGAGCTTGAAGCAAGGACGAAGCGCCATTGAATTGCGAATTGCGGATTGCGAATTGCGGATTGAAGAAGGGTCGAATTGAAACAAGAGCTTGAAGCAAGGACGAAGCGCCATTGAATTGCGAATTGCGGATTGCGAGTTGCGGATTGAAGAAGGGTCGAATTGAAACCAGCGCTTGAAGCGAGAACAGCTTTCCGAAATGCGGATTGCGGATTTCGAAATGCGGATTGGGAGAGAGTCAAGTCGAGCAATTCCCCAATTCGCGATCCGCTCTTCCATGCGCATTCCGAAATTCCGAGCTGAAGAAGGAACCAGCACCACTCCGCAATTCGCAATCCGCAATCCGCTATTTCTTTGGCGATATTTGTGGCGAGCGGTCGAACAGCCAAATCCCGCCATTAGGCCGACTCCGCAATTCGCAATCCGCAATCCGCAATTTCCTTTGGCGATTTTCGTGGCGAGCGGTCGAACGGCCAAATCCCGCCGTTAGGCCACTTCGCAATCCGCAATCCGCAATTTCTTTGGCGATATTTGTAACGAGCGGCCGAACGGCCAAATCCCGCCGTTAGGCCATTCCGCAATTCGCAATCCGCAATCCGCAATTTCTTTGGCGATATTTGTAACGAGCGGCCGAACGGCCAAATCCCGCCGTTAGGCCATTCCGCAATTCGCAATTCGCAATCCGCAATTTCTTTTATGTCTGACACCGTGATCTCCTTCGAAAACGTGGGAAAACGCTACACTTTGCGCCACAAGTTGAATGGTGAGAAATATGCGACCTTCCGCGACGTGATTGCCCGACAGGCCGCAGCGCCATTCAGAGCAATTGGTAAAAAAATGTTTGCCCGGAACGGCTCAAACGGCTCCCATCCCGATGCGGCCATTCGTCCTTCCTCCAACAATACGGTTGAAAACTTTTGGGCGCTTAAAGATGTCTCGTTTAAAGTAAAGCAGGGGGAGGTCATCGGCATCATCGGGCGCAACGGCGCGGGTAAATCTACCTTGCTGAAGATTCTGAGCAGGATCACGGAACCAACCGAAGGCCGGATCCGCATCAAGGGTCGCGTCGCCAGCCTGCTTGAAGTCGGTACCGGTTTTCATCCTGAACTGACTGGACGCGAAAACGTCTATCTTAACGGTTCGATTCTTGGAATGAGCCGTGCCGAAATTAAGGCGAAGTTCGACGAGATTGTTGCGTTCTCGGAGGTCGAGAAATTTCTCGATACGCCGGTAAAGCGCTATAGCAGCGGCATGTATGTGCGGCTGGCTTTCGCCGTGGCAGCACACCTGGAGCCTGAAATTCTGGTCGTAGATGAAGTACTTGCTGTGGGGGATGCGGAATTTCAAAAGAAGTGTCTAGGGAAAATGCATGACGTGGCGACCGGCGGTCGCACGGTCTTGTTTGTCAGCCACAACATGGCCGCTGTACGCGCACTTTGTCAGCGGGCATTGCTCTTAGTTAAAGGCCGGTTGGTTCTCTTGGAGTGCGTGGACAAATGCATCGCGGCCTACGAGAGCACTGTATCAGCCTCGCATGGGAGCACTTGGACACGGCCCTCGGCGCAGGCATCGGGTTCGCTATCGTATAAATATCTTTCTGTGAACGTAGAGGGAGAGCAGCCGCGGATGTCTCTACGGATCGAATTGGTGCTTGAGAGCCAAGGTATGCACAAGTCGGCTTTTGTCTCATTCGACATAACTGACAGCGCCGGAGTGGCGCTGATGCAAGCGCTGCCGATTTTGGAGGGATTCGTGCAGCCGCGGGAAGGGAGACAATCGTTTACGGTGCTAGTCGACCTGCCCCCATTGATTCCGGGCGAATACTGGGTCTCTCCGTGGGTCGGTTCACACAACACCGAAACGCTCGACATGATTCATCAATGCGCTGCCTTCGAAGTCAGTCGGTCACCGACCCCAGGTCGTTCGTTTCCACATACGATTGACCATGGCTACATCGTGCCGTCCTCGCGGCTGGCGCCAACAGAAGTGCTAGATCCCCAGCAAAGCTCGTGTCAGACAATGCCCCAGGGCAGCGTGATAACCCAAGAGAACAACTTAACCAAGGCGCTAGGTTGTGGTCATCCGTAGGGAGCTTGCTGTGCTTTAGTCGATCTCTGTTCGGAGAATGTGCTTTTAGAGAAGCAATCCAAACTCGAGCCGTAATCCCGGCCCATCATGGAAGGTATAGGACCATCAGTTTCTGACATCGGACGCATCCATAATGAAGATTAACGAAGATTATGATACTGCTTTTTTCTCCAATATGAGATCCGCTTCGAGCAAGTCGGCCGAAATTATTGTTCCTCTTATCATCGACCTTGTTGGTCCTCGTAGCGTGATAGATATTGGTTGTGGAACAGGGACATGGTTATCGGTCTTTAAGGCTCACAACATCAATGATATCACGGGGGTCGACGGGGTTTGGGTTAGAGATCAATCGCTCCTGATACCGGAATCCTGTTTTGTTGTGCAAGATGTGACCCAAGGATTCAATGCAGAACGTGAGTTTGATCTCGCTCTGTCTTTAGAAGTCGCTGAACACCTTGACCAAAGGTATGCGAGAAGTTTTGTCGGTACGCTGGTAAAACTGAGTTCTGTCATTCTGTTTTCTGCCGCCATACCCTTTCAAGGGGGAACTCGCCACGTAAATGAGGAATGGCCGGACTATTGGGCAAAATTGTTCGGCGAACATGAATACGTCCCCATAGATTGTATTCGTGAAAAGATTTGGAACAACGAGGATGTCGCTTGGTGGTACGCTCAAAACATTATTGTGTTCGCCGCCAAGCGTCACGTGCTGAGAAATGCTAAACTACAAAAGGCTTTCGAGCAAACCAGGGTATCGCAGCTTTCCATAGTGCATCCACGTATGTATTTGAGTATCCCGAGATCTTTGAGTCTAAAACAAACCCTGAAGGTGCTCCCAGGACTTATAATGGATCGTGTTTGTTCCAAGTTACGGCTTGTTGGGAAATTCGCGGCCAAAAGATATTCACCCTCCTCGGTCCAAAGCAATGAAGCTTAGCTTAATTATTTGCACACACAATCCACGGGAGGACTATCTTAGACGCACGCTGGAGGCGCTACGCTCTCAGACCGTGGTTTTTGCTGACTGGGAGTTCCTGCTGATCGATAACGGTACCGCCGAGCCGTTAGCCTCGCGTGTGGATCTCTCCTGGCATCCTGGGGGGAGGCATATCCGCGAGGAGGAGCTTGGGCTCACCCCGGCTCGACTGCGCGGAATAGCTGAAGCAAAAGGCGACTTACTCATATTCGTGGATGACGATAATGTTCTGGATCCGGACTACTTAACCAATGCTTTCGCAATATACGAGGATTACCCGTTTCTAGGTGCGTTCGGAGGTAGCATAGAGGGTGAATTTGAAGTGGAGCCGCCTTCATCAATCACGCCTTATTTGGAGGGTCTCGCTATCCGGAAAATTACTCG
>Ga0306923_10002103_pt1 | contig 18104 bp, 19 predicted proteins | sample sta12Can44000108_FD_203841 | JGI IMG/M metagenome (GOLD analysis project Ga0306923, IMG submission 203841) | Lab enrichment of tropical soil microbial communities from Luquillo Experimental Forest, Puerto Rico - statanox.12C.anox.44.000.108 (v2)... | ecosystem: Environmental > Terrestrial >... | reverse complement strand
CTTCTTTGGCTACTCGGAAATGGAGGTTCTTGGCAAGCCGATGTTGGGCACATTGACGCCCCTTACCGGATTTCAGGGCCGAGATATGGCGACGTTTTCGGCGGATCTCGTGCGCCACCCGAATCGCTATGCTTTTAGTGTTCATGAAAATATGCTGCGCAACGGCGAGCGGGTCACGATCTTCTGGGCCAACAAAGGTATTTTTGATGACCAAGGCGAGGTGCGCGAAGTTCTCAGGATCGGTGTGGATATGACTGAGAGGAAACATCGGCTCCGGGCCGCAGCCCAGGAACTTCGCAGCATTGGCGAAATGTTGGAAGGTCGGTCCTGGGTGCAACGGACAAAGCTTAAAGAGATCACAAGCCGCATCAACGAGATCAGTCACGAGCTGGAAAGGGCATGGCTGGAAAGTGAGACGGGGCTCTTTGAGAGTGTGGTGCCACCCAATCAATAAGGTCGGCGCCGGGTTGCATGGTCAGGAGCGGGGCTATCCGTGAATTGGCCTGGTCGGACGGGCTTCCGGGTGCCTCTTTAGATAATCGTGCACCCCGTCGTCCACCGTCGGGTAGAGCCGATCTTCTCCTATCTTGTCCAGCAGCCCACAGCGCCGAAACATGTGACGGACTGGATCCTGAATTTCAGCAAACAGAACCTCTGTGTTGGTCTTCTCGGCTTCGGCGATTAAGCCCAACAAAGTATCTGTGGAAGAAAGGTCGATTCCAAAATTTGCATGTAGATTGATGAGAATCGCTTGGAGCGGGGTGCCCTTGGAAAGCAGAAACCTTACTTCGTTGCGGAATCGAAGAGCATTGGCAAAGAATAGCGGTCCATTCAGACGCAGGATCTCCAACCCCCGAATGGGCGAATCAACAGAATTTCCTCCCTCGCCGTAGCTGTGCTCCCGGCCCGGTACGGGGCGCAGCCGGGAGATCGAGAGATGACTCGCTCCCCAAATGAATCGAACTAGCGACAGCAGCACAGCGATACCGAGGCCCTGCAGTATCCCGAGAGTAACAACTCCGAACAGGGCCAACATGGCTTGCGCGAACTCGCCGGCATGGAATTGATAAAACCGCTTCAGTTCTCCGACCTTCATCATCCGCACCACTGCATGGATGACGATCACCCCCAGGATGGCCTCGGGCAAATTGTGGAAAAGCGGCATGAGCGCGAATAACGTCACCAATATCATGCTGGCTGCCGCCAGCGACGAGACCTGGCTCTTCGCACCGGCCCGGTCGTTGACCGCCGTGGATGACATGCTGATGCCGCTCACTAATCCTCCAAGGCAGGCCGCGGTCACGTTTGAGATGCCGATGGCGATTAGCTCTTGGTTCGGCTTGATATCGTATCCGTGTGTTCTACCGAGCGTATGTCCGACCCCCAGGGCCTCGGAAACAACGAACAGGACAATCGCAAAGGCTCCCGGCAATAAATCCAGCACGTCATCTAGCATTACCTTAGGCAACCTCAACTCGGGCAACCCAGCTTGCATGGCACCGACTATCTGGACGCCATGTTCGTCCGAAAGTCGGAGGACCGAAACCGCTATGATTCCGGCCGCCATGATGATCAACGGCGCTGGCGTGCGGGGACTTCGCGCCTCAAGGAGGTATAGCAAGACTAGCGCCCCGGCGCCGAGGAGGAACGTTACCCAATTTGCCTCGCCCAGCTGCTCAACAAGATGCCAGAGTTGATAGACAGTCTCGCCGTGGCCGTGGGGCAATCCAAAGATCTTGGGCGCCTGGCTTACAGCGATATGGATCGCCAGCCCGAAAATGAACCCTGTCATAACCGAGTGAGAAATGAACGCGGTGATGAATCCCAGCCGCAGCAGCCCGCACAGCAGGAAGATGATGCCTACGATGAGGACCAGAAGGACGAGTAATTCGCCCAATTCGTTGGGGTTGGATACCAGGAATGGCGCGACTACTGCCGCCATCATGATTGAGGAGCCCGAGGTCGGAGCCGAGACCGCCTGCCGAGTGGTTCCCAGTACGGCATAGACAAGAAGGGAGGCCAAAAGAGTATAGAGTCCAGCCTGCGGTGGTGCGCGCGCCATCACCGCGTAGGCAATCGCTTCAGGAACTAAACTCCCCCAGAGCGTGAGTCCGGCGAGAATGTCGGGGCGGAGCCAAGCAGTCTCATAGGTGCGCAGCCAGCCAACAATAGGAAGAACCTGCGCAACGGCGCCTGGCTTGGTAACTCCCTTAAGTGCATCGTCCATCTTTTGGCTGGTTTCAATCGCACACTGTCGATCGATGGTCTGATGCGTGTGGGTCATTGCGTTAATCAGGACCTAGGTCAAGAGACCGAGAACCTCGATATTCGCCTCGCACTTACGATAGCCCTGCTCAAGCTCGCCATACTCATCTGACACATTAATGTTGACTAGCGAAAAGTGCAGCGGCCATTGTTCGGTGACCTCGGCATAATAGACGCGAAACTCCTGGCAAGAGCTTAGATGGTCATAGTTAAGCGATCGAACCCCGTTGCATTCGGCCGACCAAACGGTCGTTTTTGGCAATGACAACAACTCTTGGCTTGGGCGAAATCCGTCCAGCGCGATCAGCTTGAAATTCTTAGCACCAAGATCGAGGGCAACGCTGGCGACATCATTCGCGATGGCACATCCCGACGAATGGCCGACAATGATACACGGCTCGTTGCTTCTCCCCAGGATGTGCATGGCAATATCCTGCGAATAGCCCCATTCCGCCAACGGATCATGGGCGGAGGCACCGGGTGGATAGGGAAATACAATGGCCGTTGCGCCGGGGACTTTCGCTTCGAGCGATTTGCCCCATGCCTCTACGTCCGCAACGGCGGAGCGGTATCCACCGAAGAAATAGACGTACACGGAGCCGTTGTTACCCCCCAACTCCGGCGCCGCTGATTCCCGATCGTCCTCAGCCAGATCCGTGAGTGCGACAACGCGCCTAACGCGGTCGCCCTGCTGTGCACGCGCACGCACCGGCCACGCAGCTGCTGTGGTCCCGAGGAGCGCGATGAGGTCGCGGCGGGTCATTCGATGACTTTGTCGGCGAGAACGAGCGGGGTTGAGCTTCGACCCTCAGCAACCGGCTCCGAAAACACGAATGAGAAGTCCTGAAACTCCTGGGTGGGCAGATCCTTTGCGCTGGCCATCATCCTGAAGGTATCGATCTGAGATTCAATTTCGGTAGAAGCCTTAGCCTGTAGCGGACGATTGCTTCGGGTGATCCATCCAGCAACAGCGACGATCAACGCACCGGCGGCAATGGCTGCGAATGTGGTTTTGTGCATCTGGCTCTCTCCTTCGTCTGGCGTGAACCTAGGACAGTTGCCCGCCATCGGTTTGGTATCGTTTGTATCGCAGACCGCCTCGATGGTTGCGATCGCACCGCGCAGGTCTCAGCTGCGGCCGCGGATGCAACTTTGATCTTTCGATATCGCCACGATGTCACCCGTCAGCGATTTCGGATCAGCGCAAGGCGAAGGCGCGGCACAATACGTCGGACGCCAGGTTGAGGTCGTATGCAACGCGTTCGGCTGCGACGCCTCGTTCTCCGATTTCGATCTCGGTCACCCCGGTGAGCCCGATCTGTGGCGCCTCGCGCCAGTATTGAAGTTCCTTATGCGACCGCAGCTTCATTGGGCCTCGCAGGAAGAAAGCGAGCTCGTGCCGAGTGATCGCTCCTGTACAGGAGAGTCTGTCCTGCAAAAGATCGAAGTATTTGTGCAGCGACCGGCGATCGAAACTTCCGACGAACGGATCAGTGAACCGATAGCTCGGGGCGGTCGCATCGAGGATCTTTTCCAAGTCGGTCTGCGCCCAACCTTCGATGTATCGATTAAGTGGTGAAGTCGGGTTTGCGTTCTGATCGCGGACTTTATCGAGAAGCTGCACCACTTTCGGTCCGGCATCGTCCATGCGGCACGGGTCGCGAGACATCTCTGAAACTCGCAATGGCCGTGCGATTGCTGCAGAATTCATCATGACCTGTACCCTCGTGACGCATTTGCGTGTTCAGGTTTCACGCGACAACAGGCCCGGGCGCGCTCAATTGAACACCAGGGAGTAATCGTCATAATGGGCAACAGGCAGGTGTCTTGCGCCCATCGTGATCTGCAACGGATTGATCTGTGCGCCGGCCGGTACGTCGATACGCGCCCGAGTAGTCGAAGTGGCCCAAATTCCGACACCAGCGAGCATTAACGCAATTGCGGCCACCAAACTGATCTTGCGCATTTGAGTTTCTCCTAGAGGTCCCAATACCATGCGATCTCCTTGCCTTGGCGCACGATCCGCACCATGATGCGAAGCGTCCGTCATCAGGCCGCAGGAATCTGAGCCCGGACCGGCCGGAAGTCATGAAACTGCGCTGAAAAAGTTCTTAAGCGTTTCTGAACTGGCACCAGATCGGGAGATGGCAGCAACGTACATCCTCGGTCCGTTCCGCCTTGATGCGGAGACGGACACATTGTTCCGTGACGGCGAGCCCATTTCGCTGGGCCATCGGGCCGTCGCAGTGCTGCGCGTGCTCGTGGAGCAGCGGGGTATCCCGGTTTCCAAGGACGCGCTGATGGAAGCCGCGTGGGCCGGTCTCACTGTCGAGGAGAGCAACCTCGCAGTGCAGATCGCAGCCCTACGTCGAGTGTTTGGGGAGGAGCCTGGCGGCGAGAATTGGATCGAAACCTTGCCCCGACGAGGCTATCGATTCGTCGGTCCGGCCAGCATCCGGGACCAAGGTGCCCTCACCGCAGCATCGCAGGCCGCGGATTTTCCCATGGCCGCCGGTTCCTCGAACCCCACGCTTCCGGACAGACCATCCATCGCCGTTCTGCCATTTCAGAACATCAGCGCGGACCCTGAACAAGAGTACTTCGCCGACGGCATGGCCGATGAAATCATCACGGCGCTGTCACGCTTTCCGTCGCTGTTTGTCATCGCGCGGAACTCCAGCTTCACTTACAAGGGCCGGGCCGTCGACGTGAAACAGGTCGCGCGCGAACTCGGGGTGCGTTACGTGCTCGAGGGGAGCGTGCGCAAGTCAGGAAATCGCGTGCGATTCACCGGGCAGCTCATCGATGCGACAACCGGCGGAAACATTTGGGCGGACCGCTTCGATGGTGCCCTGGAGGACGTATTTGAGCTGCAGGATCAGGTGACCGCAAGGGTGGTGGGGGCCATTGAGCCACGGCTCCAACGCGCGGAGATCGAGCGTGCGGGACGCAAGCCGACCGAGAGCCTCGACGCTTACGACTACTTCCTGCGCGGAATGGCCAGTTTTCATCTGCACAATAGAGACAGCCTCTTGGAAGCGGTGCGGCTCTTCGCGCGCGCGACGGAACTCGACCGCAATTACGCCTCTCCCTACGGAATGGCGTCGTGGTCCGGCGCGCTCAGGAACAGCCACGGCTGGATGGTTGATCGCGAAAGTGAGATCGCGGACGCCGTGAGGCTGGCGCGTCGCGCGGTCGCGCTGGGCAAGGATGATCCGACCGCGCTGTGGTCAGGCGGCCTTAGCCTGGCTTATATGGCTAAGGAGGTCGAGGCTGGCGCCGCGTACATCGACCGGGCGTTGGTTCTGAACCCGAATTTGGCGGCGAGTTGGAATGCGAGTGGCTGGGTGCGCATGTACCTTGGCGAGTACGCAAGCGCTATTGAACATTTTGAGCGAGCCATGCGGCTGAGCCCGCTTGATCCGCTGACCTACTTTGCTTCAACCGGCATGGCCTTTGCGCATGCCTTTGCCGGTCGTTACGACGAGGCGATATCCTGGGCGACCAGGGCCCTCCATGAGCAACCGAACTGGGCCACTGCACTGCGGGTGGCGGTGACGGCCAATGCTCTTTCGGATCGGATGGTCGAAGCGCGGGCGGCGATGGCCTGCTTGCGCGAGGTCGATCCCGCGTTGAGGCTTGGCAATCTTGACCGGGTAGCGCCGCCGCTCAGGCGGACGGAGGACCGCGTCCGCTTCATTGAGAGCCTGCGCAAAGCAGGATTGCCGGAGTGACCCGACAGCCGGTTCGTCGGTGACCGCTTCGATAATCCCAACGGCATCACAGTGACCAACGATTTTGCAACGGTCGAAGCCACATACGACGCTTCAACGGATCGAATTGCTTCTGCTGCCCCAGCCAGGGGGATTGCGAGGCAGCATACCGAATTGGTGAGGATCAGTCAGGAGGTTGCCGCGCTGCGAGATTTCGGCCCGTCTGGTCGATAAGACACGCGCCTAAAATCCCGCCACCGCCTCTAGTGTTTTCCCCGCCTCCACCTGCGAACGCCGCGTCGCTTCGAGCCGCGTCGCCGCTTCCGGCGGTATTGCGATCTCCTTGGCAAACTCAGGTCTGGCGCGAAGCTTGTCCATCCACACGGCGACGCGCGGGTGCAGCCGTGCGAACGGGTAGCCGCCCAGCGAGAGCCGGTGGGCGTAAATCAACCAGGCGATGTCGAGCACGCTCAAACTGTCGCCCATCGCGTAGGGACGCTGTGCTAGCAGCTGGTCGAGTGCATCGAAGGCGACACGGAACTTGTGCGCGGACGCGCGTGCCCGCTCGTCGGTGAAGCCTTCCTTTGCAGCGCGCTGCCAGAAGTCGATCTGTATCTCCTTGTCGCGATCCTTGACGCCGCGCACGGTGCCGGTGCCGTTCGCGGCATAACTTTCGAGCATCACCGCAGGCTTGGGAGGCCCAGGGGGGTTGAATACGAATCGGAAACTCAGCGTGCGAAGATCGAGGTGCAGGTCATCCTCGTGCTTGAGCAGGGCCGTGATCTCGGTCTCGTGGCCTGACGGAATGAGCTTTGGGGTCGGGAATTTCTGTTCGAGATGCTGGATTATGTCGTTGCTCTCGATATGCACAGCACCGTCATCCACCAATACCGGCACCAGCCCGCGCGGGTTGATGCCGAGGAACCATGGCTGGAAGTTTTCGTTGGTAAAAAGGTCAACTGGGTGGGATTCCCACTCGATGCCTTTGACATTGAGGAAAATTCGAAGCTTCTGTGAACACGATGAGCCCATGAAGTGGAGGACGTGCACACCCTTCCAATCGAGCACCTCGCGGGTCTTAATGTCCCCATTGACGAGTTGAACCACGTGTTTCCTCCCTTGAGATTGAGGGTCAATAAGGTCCCGCGGCTCGATCTGGCCGCAGCAAAGGCTCGCTCGCAGGCGCGGACCAGCTCTGGCCCTGCTCGTAGGATTTGGCGTAGCGATAAAACGTGCCTTCGAAATTGCCCAGCGCGATGATGAAGCCGGCCCAGCCGTCGCGATAGCCGCGCTTGAGCAGGAAATGCTTGATGAATGCCCAGCTCCCGTGGGCGAGCGCGCCGGTCATGGTGGTCTTTCTGCCCGCAAGCTTGTCGGCTCCGAGCGTGGAATACCGGTTCATCTTGCGGATGACCTCCTCCAGATTGCGGAACGGAAATTGCCAGATTTCGGCATTCAATTGCCCCATCCGCCGTGGCGTCAGGAGCTCGTAGCCTTCATGTACCGGATCCTGACTGTATCGCATCGCGCCTTTGCGGAAGAGCTGCGGCTGTCGAAAGTTGGGATACCAGCCCGAGCCCCTAATCCAGCGGCCCATCATGTAATTGCGCCTCGGCACCAGATAGGCGTCGTGGGCCGGCGTGGACGAGAGGAGCGACAGTATCTCGTCGCGCGCTTGTGCCGTGCAGCGCTCATCGGCATCGAGACTGAAAATCCAGTCGTGCCGGCATGCCGCGACCGCCTGATTGCGCAGGTCGCCGAAGCCGCGAAAGGGAACCTGCACGACACGCGCGCCCATGCCCTGCGCGATCTCGCTCGTCTTGTCGCTGCTGCCGGAGTCGACGACGATGATCTCGTCCGCCCATAGGACGCTCGCTATCGCGTCGGCGATCTTCTCGGCTTCGTTATAGCCGAGGATATAGGCCGATATGCGTTGCATGTTCTCTCGTTGTTGAGCTTGATCGCGACGCACGCTATCACAGAGCGACATGTCCGGTCCCATCTCTCTCATTGTGACGACCTACAATCGTGCCGACGCGCTCGGGGCTGTATTGGCGGCGCTGGCACGCCAGACCGACCGGCAGTTTGAGGCGGTGATCGCCGACGACGGCTCGGGGCCTGCGACCGCCGCCCTGATAGAGCGTTGGCGCTCGCGCATCGGTGTCCCGCTCAGCCACGTCTGGCAGGTGGACCGCGGGTTCCGTGCAGCCGAAATACGCAACCGCGCGATCCTGGCCAGTCGCGGTGAGTACTGCATATTTCTCGACGGGGATTGCCTCGTGCGCCCCGATTTCATTGCACGGCACCGTCGATTGGCGGAGCGCGGCTGGTTTGTCACCGGCAACCGCGTGCTGCTCTCGGAGGCCCTGACGGCGGCGGTGCTGCGCGAGGGCCTGCGGCCGGACACGTGGACGGCCGGCAAGTGGGTCAAAGAACGCCTGCGCGGCGGGATCAACCGATTGACTGCGGTGCCGCGTCTGCCGCTCGGACCGATGCGCAAGCTCGCTGCCCGCCAGTGGCGCGGCGCGCGCTCCTGCAATCTTGCGGTCTGGCGTTGCGACCTTGATCGCGTTGACGGCTTCGATGCGACATTCAGCGGCTGGGGACGTGAAGACTCCGATCTGCTCATTCGGCTCATCCATTCCGGCATCCATCGCAAGGACGGTCGCTTCTCAACCGGAGTGATCCATCTCTGGCATGCCGATGCCGACCGCGCGCGGCTGTCCGCCAACGATGCGCTCATGGATGCCACATTGACCGGCAAGCGCACGCGCGCCGAGCTTGGCCTCTCCGCGCTGCGGCAAGATGAGGGCGCAGAGACTCGCCGCAAAGAGGCCCGATGCTGAAGCAGCCGACCAGACTCGAGCTGCCGCAGCGCCCGCGCATCCTGGTCATTACGTTGCGCCGCCTTGGCGATGTGCTGCTTGCGACGCCGCTCATCCGCAGCATCCGGCGCGGCTTCGGCGACGCGACCCTGGATGTGCTCGTCTTCCGCGGCAGCGATGCCATCCTGTCGGGAAATCCGGACATAGACAGGATCATGACCGTGGCGGAGCGACCGTCGCTTCGGGAAACGCTCGCTTTGGTTCGCCGCCTGTTTCGCCGCTACGATCTTGCCGTCTGCACACAGCCGGGGGATCGGCCGACGTTCTTCGCCATGCTGGCGGGACGCCGCAGGATAGGCCTTGTGCCGCGCCCGGGCACAACCGGCTACGGCTGGAAACGCCATGCGCACCACGTCGCGATTATCCCTGAGCCCGAGACCCATCGGGTCACGCAGCTGATGGCGCTCTGCGATGCGCTGGGCCTTGCCCCTAACGCTGAGATCGTCTGTCCGGCAGACCCCGATAATTGCGGGCCTCCGTCACCGGAACCTTATGCGGTCCTGCATGCGAATCCCTTCTATCAGTACAAGCGCTGGACCGATGCGGGCTGGCGCGCGATTGCCGCCGGGCTTGCCGAACGCGGGCTTTCCATCATTGCCACCGAGGGGCCGGACCCGGCCGAGCGCGCTTATCTCGACCGGGTATGGGACCGTGACGGCCCGCCGGTGCGGCGGATGCGGCTTGGCTGGCCGCAGCTTGCGACTCTCCTGCGGAGGGCCCGGGTCTATGTGGGGCCGGATACGTCGACCACGCATCTCGCAGCGGCCACCGGCTGTCCGACCATAGCGCTCTATGGCCCCACCAGCCCGCGCCTGATCGGCCCCTGGCCGGCGGGCGGTCTTGCTCGGCCCTGGGATCCCTCCGGCACGATCCAGCATCGCGGCAACGTCTGGGTGGTGCAGAATCCGCAGCCCTGCCTGCCCTGCGAGAAGCTTGGCTGCGAAGGTCACCTCGCAAGCTTCAGCCGCTGTCTCGACGAGCTGACATCGGGACAGGTTCTCGCGGCGATCGATCAGGCGCTCAAATGCGACCTGGTTGCGGGCGTTCACAGGGCGTGATGCTGCTCCAATCCCTCCCCGCAGGGGAGGGTGGTCGAGCGAAGCGAGACCGGGTGGGGTACGGGCCACATTCCGCCCCACCCGGCCGCCGTCGTTGCGTCCACCCCCGTGCGGGGAGGATTACGGAGTTTGCTGCGCGCGCCAGAATGACAGCGCCACATGACTCAAGACCCTCCTGCTCGAGGCGGCCGGTCATTGTCGGGACAGAGATGCGCCGACGAGCCTCGCTCCTCACGTCTCGGCGCGCCGCACGCGCGCGGCTTCGATGTCGTCGCGGTTGATGAGCACCATGTGCTGCTCGCTCGGCGGCTCGTGTCGGCCGACGCGACTCCGGAAACCGGACCTTCTTGATCTTATGTATCCGGCAGGATACATAAGCCGATGCCCGAGGTCCGCCAGACCGAAAACTTCGCGCGCTGGCTGGCGGGCTTGCGCGACAGCCGGGCGCGGGCGCGGATTAATGCTCGTATTCGGCGAATGTCGCTAGGCAATCCTGGCGATGTGAAGCCGGTGGGAGGTGGGGTATCGGAGATGCGTATCGACTATGGGCCCGGCTATCGCGTGTAATTCGTTCGCCGCGACGAAGCGGTTGTCATCCTCCTCGCGGGCGGAGACAAGAGCACGCAGGATCAGGACATCGCAATGTCGATCAAGCTTGCGGGTGGTCTGTGAGGCGCATGGCCATGACCGCAAAACGCAAGCCGAAAGTCAAAACTACGCCGTGGGATGCGGTTGCACATCTCAAGACAGATCGCGATATCGCGCACTATCTCGAGGCCGTATTCGAGGATGGCGACCCGGCGTTGGTGGCCGCAGCCTTGGGGGACGTCGCCCGTGCCAAGGGCATGGCACGGATCGCAAAGGCGGCGGGACTCGGACGGGAAAGTCTGTACAAGGCGCTCTCGCAGGACGGCAATCCGCAGCTCGCCACCGTGCTCAAGGTGCTGCGTGCGCTCGGTCTCAAGGTGAAGATTGCGGCCTGAGATCGTTAAAGTAGCGGTCTCTCGGAACCGCTCGGCAACGGACAAGCCGAGGAACTCCGGCGACATTGAAGCACCTAAAGGAACCCCACAGGAAACACTATCGTGTCGGACTCCGCGGCTATTTAGCCGCAGCCTCATTGAAGCAACGCGTTCTTGGCGCCGTCAAGAAATGCCGCGAAACTTCCGCGGTTTTTTAGCCGCGCGCGCCGCGCCCCTAGTGGCCGGCCTTCTTCTGCTGCGTCGGTGCAGGATTGCGCTGGACGAACATGGAGGGATCAAACGGCTCGTAGGCCTGCTGCTTGCATCGATCGATCGCGACCCCGGCACGCGCGTCAATGATTTTGTCGCCGAGAATGAAAACGGCGTATTCCTGGATCGAGTCGGCGGTGTGTAGCTTGAGGCAAGTGACCCAGGCCGGTCCGCGAAGGTGGTTGACCGGCCGAACCCCGGAGATCTCCATCGTTCCAGGCACGGCGTTCGGAAAGATGCTTGCGATGTTGTCGGCGACAATCTGCCGATAGTTCGGCTCGGCAAGATCTCCCTGGAGCGGAGGATCGGCAAGGTATTGGGTGACGCTGCCGGACGCGCATCCGGCCAGGGCAACGCCAAGCGCGAGGACGCAAAAACGCACGATCGTTCAGCCTGCTGAGAGCACCTGAGCGATCCTGCTTACCCTGTCGATATCCATCCCATTAACAACCATAGATTGCAATGATAGGATTGGAGGCTCGGTTTCTTGACTTTGTGCCTACTGTTTTCAGCGCCAAATTCGCTGCCCGACCACGGCGGACGGGTTGAGTTGGAGATGGCAGTCAATGCCAAAGCCCGGTAATGAACCCCATAAGGGCCGCGGTCACAGGCGGCGACAAGGGTAGCATGATCCGCCTGTCGACCTTTACGCCGCGAATGTGGCTTATTCTCGCGCATGACCTCCTGGTCACGGCCGCTGCCATAGTTGCAAGCTTCTTCATTCGATTCGAAGAGACCGGACTCATCGATCGTTGGCGCCTCTTGGCAATCGTGGTGCCGGCGTTCGTGCTTTACGCCGGGCTCATCTTCGCAGTTTTCGACCTCTACAAGTCGAAGTGGCGGTTCACCTCGCTGCCTGATCTCTACAATATCGTGCGCTCCTCTACGGTTTTGGCGGCGACGCTGCTGGCGCTCGATTACGTTCTGCTGGCGCCGAATTTCTACGGCACCTTCGTTTTCGGCAAGATCACCATCATTCTGTACTGGTTGCTGCAGATCGCGTTCCTGAGCGGGCCGCGCATTGCGTATCGCTATTTTCGCTATACCCGCACGCTTCAGCATGCAAAAGCCGGCGAGGCCGCTCCGATACTGGTGCTGGGCAATGCCGCGGACGCCGACGTGCTGCTGCGGGCGATCGAGAGCGGCGCCGTCAGAAAAATTCGTCCGGTCGGAATCCTGTCGCCATCCCGAGCCGACCGTGGGCAGGCTGTCCGTGGCACTTCCATTCTCGGTGGGGTCGATGACCTCGAGGAAATCATCGCCGATCTCGCAGGCCGCGGTGCCCGCGTGACGCGGCTGGTGCTTACTCCGAGCGCGTTTGACCCGGAATCAAAGCCCGAAACAGTCCTGATGCGAGCGCGACGAATTGGGCTCGCCACCAGCAGGTTGCCTTCGCTGGATGCCGGCGGGGAGGCGCTGGCGCTTGCTCCGGTACAAGTCGAGGACTTGCTGCTGCGGCCGGGCGTGAAGATCGATTACGGCAGGCTGGAGAAATTCATAAGGCACAAATCGATTGTCGTCACCGGAGGGGGCGGATCGATCGGCGCGGAAATCTGTGATCGCATCGTCACCTTCGGCGCCAAACGTGTGCTGGTCGTGGAAAATTCAGAGCCGGCGCTGCATGCGGTCCTGGAAATGCTTGCGGCCAAAAGGAGCCGCGCAGACATTGACGGCCGGCTGGGCGACGTTCGCGACCGCGAACGCATATTCGGTCTGCTCACCCAGTTTCGGCCGGACATCGTATTCCATGCGGCGGCTCTCAAGCACGTGCCGTTGCTCGAGCGGGATTGGGGAGAAGGCGTCAAGACCAACGTCTTTGGCTCCGTCAACGTTGCTGACGCTGCCCTCGATAGCGGCGCTTCGGCAATGGTCATGATCTCGACCGACAAGGCGATCGAACCCGTATCGGTGCTGGGGGCCTCGAAACGGTTTGCAGAGATGTATTGCCAGGGCCTGGATAACGATGTTGCGCGCCGCGACGACCCGGCAAGGCGCGCGATGCGCCTGATTGCGGTTCGTTTCGGCAACGTGCTCGCCTCCAACGGCTCGGTGGTGCCCAAGTTCAAGGCGCAGATCGAGGCCGGCGGGCCGCTCACCGTGACCCATCCCGAAATGGTGCGCTATTTCATGACCATTCGCGAGGCCTGCGACCTTGTCGTCACCGCGGCGAGCCATGCGCTCGAGGTCGGGCACGCCGGCGTGTCCGTCTATGTTCTCAACATGGGTCAGCCGGTCAAGATCGTCGACCTCGCCGAGCGCATGATCCGGCTCTCCGGTCTCGAGCCCGGCCGCGATATTGACATCACCTTCACCGGCACGAGACCCGGGGAGCGGCTGCACGAAATCCTGTTCGCGCGCGAGGAGCCGACCGAGCCGATCGGCATCGAGGGCATTGTTGCGGCGAAGCCTGTGAGCCCTTCGCTCAAGGCAATGCGGGGGTGGCTCGCCGCTCTCGAGCAGGGCCTCGCACGTGAAGATCGCTCTGTGGTCTTCAGCGTGCTGCGCAATGCAGTTCCCGATTTCGGCGGCGAGGCGGCGTGAATCCCTCCCCGAAGGGGAGGGTGGTCGAGCGGAGCGAGACCGGGTGGGGGGACCAGGCACAGCACTCTTTTTGTCGAGGCAACCCCACCCGATCTCCGGTCGCTGCGCTGCCGGAGATCGACCTCCCCTAAGGGGAGGTATGACAGGCACAGCACTTTTCGCCTCGCGGACCCACCTGATCTCGGTGGGTGATCCGGTTCTTGCTCAACGCTTGCCGCGAGCCAGGCTGGCGAGCAGCCAGGTCACGATCGCGCCTGCGGCGGCTAGCGCGAGCCAGCCGAGTCTCGGTGCGGCGACCGTGGAAAGCGCAAGTGCGGCGAGTGCAAGGTTGGCACCGAAGACCCGTCCGACGACTTGAAGGACGCCCAAACCGCCATCAATCGCGCGCTGATAGAAATGTGTGCGATGAGCGCGCCAGAACTCCTCGCCTGCCGCAACCCGTCGGGCGAGCGTGATGCTTGCATCGGCGAGATAGTAGAGCGGCAGGATGAGCGCCGCGGCGAGATGGCCCCTCTCGGCAAGCTGCAATAACAGCCAGCCGAGCAGGAGCCCCATGGGCAGGCTCCCGACATCGCCCAAAAAAATCCGTGCCACCGGCTTGTTGAACGGTGCAAATCCGATGATCGCGCCGAGCAGTGCGGCGGCAAGCACCGTGGCCGCGAGATCCATCCCGCCGGCGAGACCAATGAGCGTAACGGCGCCGAGTGCGGGCACGAATTCGGCGACCGTCATCCAGTCGAGGCCGTCCATGAAATTGACGAGGTTGACGAACCACAAGCCGCCGAGAAACAGGCAGCCGCGCTCCACCCATCGCGGCAGGTGGGGCAGGATTTGCCAATCCGCCGGCAGCGCGGCGACGGTTGCAGCGACGGCAATGCACTGCATGACAAGGCGTGACCTTGCCCGCAACGTTCGCATGTCGTCGATGAGGCCGACGGCCGCAAGCAGAACCATTCCCGCGGTCGTCGCCAGCAGCTCGGCCCCTTGCTCCTGCATGAGACCAGGCACGAGCATGATGGCGGCCCAGCCGACCGAGAGCGTCGCCATGATTACGGCAGCGCCCCCTCCCTGCGGGGTAGGCACCTGGTGCGACGAGCGCGTGTTCGGATGCGCCAAGGCGTAACGTGCGAGCCACGGCTGCAGGAGCAGGATCAAAACGAGGCTGACAAAAAATGAAAAAGCCGACACCGCTGCAAGGACCCACAAACGTGCAAGGGGCTGCTCAGGCATTTCTGGTCTGCTCGCTGACCGACTGTGCGCACAGTAGCAATCTCGGCGCGTGCAATCTCTCCCTGGAGCGGATAGTGGTTTGCGATCTGCTCCAGGTGCTCAATGGCCGAAAGCGCTATACGGCTGCGCAAACGTCTGCCGGCCTTGCCGATAGTCGTTTTTTCGATGCGGCCCGCCCCGCGGCGCCCGTATGGGTTTCCTCAGATGACACTCGGGTAGCGCTTCACCCGCAGGGCGGTAGCGTGGCTTGCCAGCCGGCGCCCGGTTGGAGGCAAGGTGGACTCAACTTTCGATAGATTATATATGATAATACATCAAATAGTTGCATTTTGACCAAACAAACCCGAATTCCCATTCGTCCCGCTCAACCCCCCAATTCCTCCCGCACCGCCTCAATGATGCGGTCCTGAGTGGGCTCATCGAGATAAGCGTGCATGGGAAGGCTGATGACCTCCTGGGAAAGGCGCTCGGCGACCGCCGCACCGCCCGCGGCCATCGGAAAGCCTCGGTAGGGCTCCTGCCGATGCACCGGGCGGCGATAATAGATCGCGGTGGGGATCCCCTTGGCCTTGAGCGCGGCAGCCAGCGGCTCACGCTGGCTGGGGACGAGGCGGATTGTGTACTGCGCCCAAGTCGACGACCAGCCGTGCCCCAGCTTCGGGACTGTCGCGACATCGGCGAGCGCGGCGCAATAACGTCTCGCAATGCGGGCGCGCGCGGCGAGCTCATCCGGGAACAGCTTGAGCTTCTCGATCAGGACGGCGGCCTGGATGGTGTCGAGCCGCCCATTGAGGCCGATGCGCGCGCAATCGTACTTGTCTCGCCCTTCGCCGTGAACGCGCAGCGATCGCAGGATGTGCGCGAGCTCATCATCGTCGGTGAAAATGGCGCCACCGTCGCCGTAGCAGCCGAGCGGCTTGGCCGGAAAGAAGCTGGTCGCTGTCACCGGGGCAACCGCGCCGAGCCTGCGGTTTCCGTACGTGGCGCCGAAAGCCTGCGCTGCGTCGTCGAGGACGAAAAGTTCCTCCGATTGCGCAATGGCGGCGATGCGGTCGTGGTCGGCGGGTTGGCCGAACAGATCGACCGGAATCACCCCTTTGACATTGAGCCCAAGGCCGCGCGCCACCGCGCAGGCATCGCGCAGGCTGTCGGGATCGAGATTGAAGCTCGCCTCCTCGACGTCCGCGAACACAGGGGTAGCGCCGACCAGCGCGACCACTTCGGCGGTCGCCGCGAAGGTGAAGGTTGGGCAGATGACGGCATCGCCTGGGCCTACTCCCTTCGCCATCAGCACCATCACCAGCGCATCGGTGCCGCTCGCGCAGCTCACGGCATGGCGCGCGCCGCAGAATTGGGCAAGCTCGGCTTCAACTGCGCGCACCTCGGGGCCGAGGATGAATTGACAGTGCCCGAGCACGCGCGCGATGGCTGCATCGACCGCGCCCCCGAGCCGGCGTTTCTGCGCAGCAAGATCGATGAATGGAATGGGCACCTGAACGACGCGCACGCGCTCATTCGTGACGGACAATGCACACCCCTCCGGCAGGATCATTCGCAGAGGCTTCCTAGCACGCCGCCAGCCGCTCCGCGAACGGTCCAATCGCGGAGGCGGACACGTTTTGAATCAAAGAGTTACGGCCGTCCGGCATCCGCGGCGCAGCCGGCCAATATTGCAGCTTCCCCGATCGTCCGGCAAAAGCTTTTCCCTCGCAGACGAGGCGGAGGAAGATAGTGCCACACGGTCGAATGCTCGCCGTCATCGGGCTGGGCTACGTGGGTTTGCCGGTCGCCGCAGCCTTTGCCAGGCAGGGCACGCCCGTCATCGGCTTCGACATCGACGCCACGCGCATTCGCGAACTCAGGTCGGGATGCGACCGCACCCGCGAGGTCGAAGCGAAGGACCTCGTTCAGAACCTGAGCTTGACCTGCGATCCGCGCGAGATCGCAGCGGCTGATTTTTTCATCGTGACCGTTCCCACCCCGATCGATGCCTCGCGTCGCCCCGACCTCTCGGCGCTGCTGCTCGCTTCAAAAACGGTGGGAGGGGCGCTCAAGCGGGGCGATGTGGTGGTCTACGAGTCCACCGTCTATCCCGGCGCAACGGAAGAGGACTGCGTGCCGGTCCTTGAAGGGGTCTCGGGCCTTGCGGCCGGACGCGATTTTACAGTTGGCTACTCGCCTGAGCGCATCAATCCGGGTGACAGGGCGCACCGCTTCGAATCGATCAAGAAGGTGATAGCGGCGCAGGACGCTTTCACCCTCGACATCATCGCCGCTGTTTACGGCTCGGTCGTCACCGCCGGCTTGCACCGGGCGCCGTCGATAAAAGTGGCGGAAGCCGCCAAGGTCATCGAGAACGCGCAGCGCGACCTCAACATCGCCTTCATGAACGAGCTCTCCCATCTTCCAGGAGCTCGGCATCGACACCAAGGATGTTCTTGCCGCGGCCGCCACCAAATGGAATTTCCTCAACTTTACACCGGGTCTGGTGGGCGGACACTGCATCGGTGTCGATCCCTATTACCTCACCTTTCGCGCGCAGAAGGCGGGCTATCATCCCGACGTCATCCTGGCCGGACGGCGCATCAACGATTCCATGGGAGCGCGCGTCGCACGCGAGTGCCTGCGCCGCCTCCTGCGCAACGGCTCGCGGCCGGAACTGGTTACGGTGCTGGGACTCACATTCAAGGAGAATGTGGTCGACATCCGCAATTCGCAGGTGGTCGAGATCATCCGCGAGCTGCAGTCCTTTGGCGTTGAGGTGCAGGTCCAGGATCCGCTCGCAGATCCGGCTGCCGCCGCGCACCAATACGGCATCACGGTTGAGAGCGACAGCAAGCCCGCCGACGCCGTCGTGCTCGCGGTGGCGCACGACTGCTATCGTGCGGCCGGCTGGCCGCTGATGACGCGGCTTCTCCGGAGCGAGCGCGGTCTGGTGATAGATGTCAAAGGCGTGCTCGACCTCTCGACCAAACCGGAAGGGATCGATGTTTGGCGGCTTTGAGAGGAAAGAGAATGTCCGGCTAGTGTCCCGGTTCCGACGTTTGTATCCCTTTGCAGCACGCGCTTGTACAAACGTCGGAACCAAAGGGACACTAGCAACTATTTGAGTCTAGTGTGGCTTTGGATTTGACGTTCCTACGAATGACTCGCGGCAATGCTGGTAGGAACGTCAAATCC
>Ga0306923_10002100_pt1 | contig 18110 bp, 15 predicted proteins | sample sta12Can44000108_FD_203841 | JGI IMG/M metagenome (GOLD analysis project Ga0306923, IMG submission 203841) | Lab enrichment of tropical soil microbial communities from Luquillo Experimental Forest, Puerto Rico - statanox.12C.anox.44.000.108 (v2)... | ecosystem: Environmental > Terrestrial >... | reverse complement strand
GCGCCGCAGGGCGGCAGGGAGCGGCGTGGCGGCGGCCGAGGTCGAGGCCGAGGTCGGGGAAGGTCGGGGTCGAGGTCGGGGTCGAGGTCGAGGTCGGGGTCGAGGTCGAGGTCGAGGTCGGGGTCGAGGTCGGGGTCGAGGTCGGGGTCGCAAGCCGGAGGCGCGACGCGAGCAGGATCGGCACCGCGATGAGCACGCCCGTCGGCCGGGTGAGCGCGGCGAGGAGCCCGCACGCGCCGGCGAGGCCGGGTCGCCCGCGTGCGAGCGCGACGAACGCCCCCGCCGTCAGCACGAGGAAGAGCGACTCGGAGTAGGCGCACGAGAGGAAGAACGCGCCGGGGAAGAGGAGGGTGAGGACCACGAGGCGGCGCGCGACCGCCGCGTCCCCGGTGACGGCGAGCGCCCATGCCCGGACGAGCGCGAGGCCGGCGAGCGCGGCTGTATTCGCGACGGCGAGCGCCACGAGGTAAGCGCCGACCTGCCCGCGCCAGGCGGCGGGGAGGAGCGCGTGGCCGGCGCGCACGAGGAGCGGAAAGAGCGGGAAGAAGGCGAGGCTCGACTGCGCGCCCGCGGCGCCGGGCGCGTAGCCGCCGAGCGCGATCGCGAGGTACCAGCTCGTGTCGTACTTCCCCCACAGGTCGAGCGCGGCGGTGGGCACGTAGGTCCAGCCCCGCGCGGCCGCGACCGGCTGGAAGTAGGTCCACGACGGCGCGAACTGCGAGGCATACCAGGCCGCCCCGAGGAGCCCGGCGCGCAGGACGGCGAAGGGTGCGAGGACGTCCCGGGCGAAACGCCCGGAGGCCTCGGCGAGGAGCGCGCGGCGCGACACGCTCGCCTTCTACACCGTCCGTCGAGGCGCGGCCCAACCGGGACGATGCGGGATCCGGCTCGCAGGAGCGCGAAATCCGACACGTCCGGTCGATCTTGATCCGGATCAATGCGTAGACCGGCAGGGGCGGACGTACGCTCGTATCTCTCGATGGGGTCAGGAGTTCGCACGATGACGCGCCTGATGTCGCCTCGCGTGCTGGCCGCGCTCCTCGTCGCCATCCCCGGGGTCGCGAGGGCCGCGACGGGCGCGCCGCCTCCGGCCGCCCCCGGGGCGCGCGACGAGCTGGTGGAGGCCGAGCCGCCGCCCTTCTCTCCGGGGATCTTCCCCTGCAGCCAGTGCCACGAGGGCACGCCGAACACCGAGCGGCGCGAGCTCGCCTTCCACGACGAGATCCAGGCCCGATTCCGCCACGACTCCGAGCACCGCTGGTGCCTCGACTGCCACGACGCGCAGAACCGCGACCAGCTCCACCTGGCGAACGGCTCGCCGGTGAAGTTCACCGAGAGCTACCGGCTCTGCGGACAGTGCCACGGCGACAAGTACCGGGACTGGCGGGTGGGCGTGCACGGCAAGCGGATCGGCCACTGGGACGGCAAGAAGACCTACTTCCTCTGCGTGAACTGCCACGATCCGCACGCGCCCCGGTTCGCGGCGCTGAAGCCCGAGCCCCGGCCGCTGCGGCCGGAGGAGATGCGGCGATGACCGAACGCCGCTCGTTGCCGGTGCTGCAGGACGGCGACCCAGGCCGGGAGCCGGACTGCGAGGCCGCGGCCACCCCGCCGCCCGGGATGTCGCGCCGCACGTTCCTCCGCACGGCCGCCGCCGGCGCGGGCCTCGCGGCGCTCACGGCGTGCAACGTCGAGGAGATGCTCCGCAAGCACCTTCACCAGCTCTCCCCCGAGGAGCTCCAGGCGCTCCTCCGCCGGGTCGAGCGGAAGAACTCCGAGCGGTTCGGTCGCGCGGTCACGGTCTCCGCCGAGGGGCCGCGCCCCGGCGTCGAGTTCGGCTACGGGCTCGACCTGTCGCGCTGCGTGGGCTGCCGCCGCTGCGTCTACGCCTGCGTGAAGGAGAACAACCAGAGCCGCCGGAACCCGCAGATCCACTGGATCAAGGTGCTGGAGATGGACAAGGCGCACGGCGTCGACCTCGTCCACGCCGACGCCTACTACGAGGCCGAGACGGTGCCGCGCCCGGGCCACTTCTACATGCCCGTGCAGTGCCAGCAGTGCCGGAACCCGCCCTGCGTGAAGGTGTGCCCCACGAAGGCGACCTGGAAGGAAGAGGACGGCATCGTCGTCATCGACTCCGACTGGTGCATCGGCTGCCGCTGCTGCATGTCGGCCTGCCCCTATGGCGCGCGCCACTTCAACTGGGCGGAGCCGCAGCTCCCCGCCTCGGAGCTGAACCCGCAGACGCACCTCCTCGGCAACCGGCCGCGGCCGAAGGGCGTGGTCGAGAAGTGCACCTTCTGCATCCAGCGCACGCGCCGCGGGCTCTATCCGGCGTGCGTCGAGGCGTGTCCGGTGGGCGCCCGCAAGTTCGGGAACCTGCTCGACCCGGAGAGCGAGATCCGCAAGGTGATGGAGACGAAGCGCGTCTTCGTCTTCAAGGAGGAGCTCGCGACGCAGCCCCACTTCTACTACTTCTACGCGACCTGACGAGGCCACCGATGCGTCGAGCGTTCGAGTTCGTAGCCGGGTGCGCGCGCCTCGTCACGCGCGGGAACCGCGCCTACTTCGCGTGGCTCGCGGTGCTCGGGGTCGCGATCGCGATCGGCGCCCTGGGCTACGCCCACCAGTTCCGCACCGGCCTCATCGCGACGAACATGCGCGACCAGGTGTCGTGGGCGTTCTACGTGGGCAACTTCACCTTCCTCGTCGGCGTGGCCGCGGCGGCGGTGCTCCTCGTCATCCCCGCGTACGTGTACGAGTGGGGGCCGATCAAGGAGGTCGTGATCCTCGGCGAGCTGCTCGCCATCAGCGCGATCACGATGTGCCTGCTCTTCATCCTCGTGGACATGGGGCGGCCGGACCGCTTCCTCCACGTGATCCCGCTCCTCGGCACGCCGAACTGGCCGCGCTCGCTCCTCACCTGGGACGCACTCGTCCTGAACGGCTACCTCGCGCTGAACCTCGCGGTGGTGCTCCACATCCTGTGGAAGGCCTACCACGGCGAGCACTACTCGAAGCGCGTGGTGGTGCCGCTCGTCCTGCTCTCCATCCCGGCGGCGGTCTCCATCCACACCGTCACCGCGTTCCTCTACAACGGCATGGCGTCGCGGCCGTTCTGGAACGCGTCGATCCTGGCGCCGCGCTTCCTCGCCTCGGCCTTCTGCTCCGGCCCGGCGGTGATGCTCGTGCTGTTCCAGGTGCTGCGTCGGTACGCCGGCTTCCCGATCAAGGACGAGGCGATCTTCAAGGTGGCCGAGCTCATGGCGTACGCCATGTTCGTGAACCTGTTCCTGCTCGGCGCCGAGCTGTTCAAGGAGTACTACTCGGCCACCGAGCACCTCCGGTACACGCAGTACCTCTGGTCCGGCCTCGGCGAGCACCGCGCGCTCGTGAAGTACGCCTGGACCTCGCTCGCGTGCAGCGTCGTCGCGTTCGTGCTCTTCCTCGTGCCGCGCACGCGACGCAGCTTCGTGACGCTGAACCTCGGCTGCGTGCTCATCTGGGTGGGCGTGTACATCGAGAAGGGGATCGGGCTCATCATCCCGGGCATGACGCCCGACACGCTGGGCGAGATCTACGAGTACACGCCGACGTTCACCGAGTGGTCGATCGCAGCCGGGATCTTCGGCGTCGGCTTCCTCGTGTTCACCCTGCTCGTGAAGATCGCGGTCCCCATCCTGCAGGGCAGCTTCCGGGCGCGCGGCGCCCCCGCGCCGGACGCGGACCCGCGGGCCCCGCTCGCCGCCTCCGCCCACTGACCTCCACGGAATCCGCAGCACCGCAGCGCACACCAGTCAGGAGCACGCCCATGATGAAGCGCGTCCTCGCGTCCCTCGCAGCCTCCGTCGCCCTCGTCCTCGCCCTGCCGGCCGCGGCCAGCGAGACCTCCGATCTGTTCGCCACCCGCTGCGCCTCGTGCCACGGCAAGGACGGCAAGGGCTCTCCGATCGGCCAGAAGATGGGCGCACCCGACCTCACGAAGGTGAAGGCGAGCCCGGCCGAGCTCGAGAAGACGATCACGGACGGCAAGGGGAAGATGGCGGCGTACAAGGGCAAGCTCACGCCCGAGCAGATCAAGGGCCTCGCGATGTACGTGAAGGCCGGCCTGAAGTAGCCCGGGGATCCGGAGGCCGGCGCGCCCTGCCGGCCTCCGCGATATGTACGGGGCATGCTCGGCGCCCTCTACCGGCCCTCGCTCGCGCTCGCGACCGACTTCTACCAGCTCACGATGGCCGCCGCGGCCTTCGAGAGTGGGATGGCCGGGTACGAGGCGGCTTTCACGGTCTCGTTCCGGAGGAATCCGTTCCGCGGTGGCTTCGCGGTGGCGGCGGGGCTCGAGACGGCGCTCGAGCTCGTGGAGCAGTTCCGCTTCGACGAGGACGACCTCGCCTGGCTCGCCGCCCAGGAGGACGCCCGCGGCGCGCCGCTGTTCAGCCCCGCGTTCCTCGAGTACCTGCGCGGGCTCGAGCTCGCGATCGACCTCGACGCGGTGCCCGAGGGCACGCCGGTCTTCCCGTACGAGCCGCTGCTCCGGGTGCGCGGGCCGATCGTCGCCTGCATGCTGCTCGAGACGCCGCTCCTCACGGTGGTGAACTTCCAGACGCTCGTCGCCACGAAGGCGGCGCGCGTGTGCCAGGCGGCGCGCGGCGCGCCGGTGCTCGAGTTCGGGATGCGCCGGGCGCAGGGGTTCGACGGCGCCGTCTCGGCGGCGCGCGCGGCCTACGTGGGCGGGGTGGCGGCCACCTCGAACGCGCTCGCCGGCCGGCTCCTCGGCATCCCGGCGAAGGGCACGCACGCGCACTCCTGGGTGATGCTCTTCGACGACGAGCGCGAGGCGTTCGAGGCCTACGCGCGGGCGATGCCCGGGAACTGCATCCTCCTCGTCGACACCTACGACTCGCTCGAGGGGGTGCGGCGCGCCATCGAGGTGGGCCGCTGGCTGCGCGAGAACGGGGCGGAGCTCCTCGGCGTGCGCCTCGACTCGGGCGACCTCGCGTGGCTGTCGCAGCAGGCGCGGCGGATGCTCGACGACGCCGGCTTCCCGAAGGCCCAGGTGTACGCCTCGAACGAGCTCGACGAGCACATCGTGGAGAGCCTGATCGACCAGGACGCGGCGATCGGCGTCTGGGGCGTCGGGACCCGCCTCGTCACCTGCATGCCCGACGCCGCGCTCGGCGGCGTGTACAAGCTCGGCGCGGTGCGCCCGCCGGGAAAGGGCTGGGTGCAGCGGGTGAAGATCTCCGAGCAGGCGGCGAAGACCTCGATCCCCGGGCTCCTCCAGATCCGGCGCTTCCGCCGCGACGGGAAGATCCTGGCCGACATGATCTGGGACGAGCTGCAGGGGCCGCCGCCCCAGCAGGCGACGATCATCGACCCGGTCGATCACACCCGGCGCCGCGAGATCCCCGCCGGCACGGCGAGCGAGGACCTCCTCGTGCCGGCCGTGCGTGCCGGCCGCGTGGTGTACGCCCGGCCGACCCTCGCCGAGATCCGCGCCCGCTCGCAGGCGGAGCTCTCCGGCCTGCACGCCGGCGTGCGCAGGTTCGTGAACCCGCACCAGCTTCCGGTGGGCCTCGAGCGCCGACTGTTCGATCTCCGTACGAACCTCGTGCTGGAGGCCCGCGGGCTGGCGTCTCGCGAGGGGGGCTGACGGCGTCGCGCGGAGAGCGCAGACTCGGCGCCATGCGCAAGGAGAGCTTCTTCCGCACGCCGCGCGAGGCGGCGCTCGCGCTCATCGCGCGCGCGCCGGTGGTCCACCTCGCGACGTCGCGCCCGGACGGCGAGCCGGTGCTGCGCGCGATGCACGGGGTGCTCGTCCAGGGCGCGATCTTCTTCCACGGCTCGCCCGCGGGCGAGAAGGTGGAGTGCGTCGGACGGCGCGCGGTGGTGTCGGCGGAGGAGCTCGTCGCCGAGATCCCGAGCTGGTTCCTCGACGAGCGGCGCGGATGCCCGGCGGCGACCTTCTACCGGGCCGCCCAGGCGCACGGGCGGATCGAGGTCGTCGAGGGGAAGGTGGAGAAGGCCCACGTGCTCCAGGCCTTCATGGAGAAGTACCAGCCCGAGGGGCGCCACGCGAAGGTGGAGCCGGGCGCGCTCTACGACGCCGACCTCGACGGCACCATGGTGCTGCGGATCGACCCGGAGCGCGTGGACGGGAAGGACAAGCTCGGTCAGAACCGGCGCCCGGCGGAGCTCGTGCGGATCGTCGAGCACCTGTGGGCGCGCAGGGCCCCGGGGGACGCGGCGGCGGTGGACGCGATCCTCGACGCGAACCCGGCCCTCGATCCCCCGCCGTTCCTCGCGAGCGCCCAGGGCGTGCGGCTCCGCTGCGCCATGGGCGCGGAGTCGGTGGACGAGGTGGCGGACCTCCTCTCCGGCGTGCCGTGGCTCTCGGGCGTGCCGCGCGAGGCCGTGGTGCGGGCGCACCTCACGTCGCAGGCCTGGATCGGCGCGCGGGGACCGGAGGGAGAGCTCGCGGGCAGCGTGCGCGCGATCTCCGACGGCGAGGTGGCGGTGCTCGCCGATCTCGTCGTCGCCCCGGCCTGGCGGAACCTCGGCATCGGGAAGGCGCTCCTGCGGCTGCTCCTCGACCACCCCGCGGTGCGGCCCGCGCGCATCCTGCGCATCCACCTCAGCGAGGCGCACGCGCTCTTCGAGCGGTTCGGGTTCCTGGTCGCGTCGTTCCGCCGCCGTCCGGCCGACCCGCTGGAGATGGTGCTCGAGCGCGACGCGCGGTAAGTTCGCGCGCGATGCCCGCGCCCAATCCGTGGTCGCTCGTCCCCGCCGCCGAGTACGAGTCGTTCATGGGGCCGCAGGGCGTCGATCAGCTCGCGCCGCTGTCTGCCATCTTCGCGAGGGTTTACGGCGCGCTCCGGCCCGCGCGCCTGCTCCTCCCCGGCGTCGCCACCGGCAACGGCCTCGAGCACGTGGACCCGCGGGTGACCCGCCGCGTGGTCGGCCTCGACGTGAACATCCAGTACGTCGCGGTCGCGCGGCAGCGGCACCTCCGGCTCGGCCCCGCGCTCGAGCTCTACTGCGAGGACCTGCTCCACACGCGGCTCGACGCCGGGAGCTTCGACCTCGTCCACGCCGCGCTCGTCCTCGAGCACGTGGAGCCGTTCCCGGCGGTGGAGCGGTTCGCCCGCTGGCTCGCGCCCGGTGGCGCCTGCGCGGTGGTGCTGCAGCTCGGGGGGGGCGAGCCCGCCCGACCCGACGGTGCGCTCCTGCGCCAGGTGACGGAGCAGGCGCGGCTCGTCGCGCCCGCCGAGCTGCGGGCGATGTTCGAGCGGCAGGGCATGGTGCAGCGGAACGCGTTCGAGCTCCCGGTGCCGCAGGGCCGCCGGTTCTTCGTGGGGCTCTTCTCGAAGCCGAAGCCGCCGCCGGGCCGCCGCTAGTCCGCCGTGCCCCGCCGGTGGCACGGGACACGGGAGTCGCGGCTCGCCGGGGCGAGGCTAAACTTCCAGTTGCGTGGCCCGGCTCCTCATCGTCTCGAATCGCCTCCCCGTCACGGTGAAGCCCGTACCGGGGGGCGTCACCGTCACGCGCAGCATGGGTGGGCTCGCCACCGGGATGAAGGGACCGCACGAGCGGCTCGGCGGCACCTGGATCGGCTGGCCAGGCCCGCTCGAGGGGCTCGACGCCGCGGCGCGCACGGAGGTGGACCGGCAGCTCGACGCGCTCCGCCTCGCCCCGGTGCCGCTGACCGCCGACGAGGTCGCCCGCTACTACGAGGGGTACTCCAACTCGGTCCTGTGGCCGCTCTTCCACTACTCGGTGGCCCGGCTCCCGCCGGAGGTGCGCGACTTCGACGCCTACGAGGCCGTGAACCAGCGCTTCGCGGACGCCGTGGCGACGCGCGCCGCGCCGGGCGACCTCGTATGGGTCCACGACTACCAGCTCATGCTCGTGCCGAAGCTCGTGCGCGAGCGGCTGCCGGAGGCGCGGATCGGGTTCTTCCTCCACATCCCGTTCCCCACCTCGGAGATCTTCCGGATCCTGCCGCAGCGGGAGCAGCTCCTCGAGGGGCTGCTCGGCGCGGACCTCGTGGGCTTCCACACCGCGGCCTTCCTGCGCCACTTCTCCTCCTCGATGCTCCGGATCGTGGGCACCACCACCGAGGTGGATCGCATCCACTGGCACGGGCGCGAGGTGCGGCTCGGCGTCTTCCCGATGGGGATCGACGCCGCCCGGTTCGAGGAGGTGGCCCGCTCGACCGAGGTGGAGTCGCTCGTCGCCGGCCACCGCGCCTCGGGCCAGCGCCTGCTGCTCGGGCTCGACCGGCTCGACTACACGAAGGGGATCTCGCGCCGCCTCCTCGCCTACGAGGCGCTGCTGCGGGCGCACCCGGAGCTGCGCGGGCGGGTGAACCTCGTGCAGGTGGCGGTGCCGTCGCGAGAGGGCGTGGAGGCGTACGCCGAGCTGCGGGAGGAGGTGGACGCGCTCGTCGGCCGCATCCACGGGGCCTTCGCCACTCCGGACTGGTCGCCGATCCACTACATGTACCGCACGCTCTCGCAGGCGGAGATCGTCGCGCTCTACCGCGCGGCCGACGCCTGCATCGTGACGCCGATCCGCGACGGCATGAACCTCGTCGCGAAGGAGTTCGTCGCCTCGCGCGTGGACGGGGATGGGGTGCTCGTGCTCTCCGAGTTCGCGGGCGCGGCGGAGGAGCTCTCGGAGGCGGTGCTCGTGAACCCGTACGACGTGGCCGCGACCGCGGAGGCGTTCCATCGGGCGCTGGAGATGCCGGAGGAGGAGCGCCGCGCGCGGATGGAGTCCCTGCGCGAGCGGGTGCTCCGGCGAGACGTGCACGGCTGGGCGCGGTCGTTCGTGTCGCGGCTGGAGTCGATGGCCGGCACCACGGTCGAGGCCACGCGCCCGTCGCCGGCGCGCGACGTGGCGGCGGCGCTGGAGCGGGTGAGCGCGGCGCCCAAGCTCGCGCTCCTGCTCGACTACGACGGGACGCTCGTCCAGTTCGCAGCGACGCCCGAGCTCGCCGCGCCGGACGCGCCGCTCCTCGCGCTCTTGCGACGCCTCGCCGAGCGGGCGGACGTGCACGTGGTCTCGGGGCGCAAGCGCGCGACGCTCGAGCGGTGGCTCGGCGCGCTCCCGGTGGGCCTCCACGCGGAGCACGGGTACTGGAGCCGGCTCCGCGGGGGGGCCTGGACGTCGCCGAATCTCGGGCCGGTGGCATGGCGCGAGCCGGTGCTCGCGATCCTGCGCGACTTCGCCGAGCGCACGCCGGGATCGCTCGTGGAGGAGAAGACGGTGGGCCTCGCCTGGCACTGGCGGATGGCGGAGCCGGAGTACGGCGCGGCGCAGGCGAAGGAGCTCTCCGTGCACCTCGCGACCCTGCTCACGAACGTGCCGGTGGAGCTGCTGCCGGGCGACAAGGTGCTCGAGGTGCGGCCGCTCGGGATCCACAAGGGGCGCGTGGCCGTGGAGGTTCACGCTCGCCAGCCGGACGCGTTCCTCGTGGCGCTCGGGGACGACCGGACCGACGAGGACCTGTTCGCGGCGCTGCCGGAGGGCAATCTCGCGGTGCACGTGGGGCCGGCGCCGAGCCGTGCTACGCTCCGGCTCGCCGACGTCGGCGCGGCGAGGGCGTTCCTCGCGCGGATCGCGGGGTGAGACGCGATGGCGGTGTACGAGACGCTCGCGATCTGGGAGTTCCCGCAGGACGCGGAGTACTCCGCGATGGTCCAGTTCGTCCAGGAAGAGGTCGGGGACCCGGACGCGTACGCGGTGCTCCTGTCGACCCGTGACGACATCCTCGCGGTGCAGCTCGCGTCCGGGGCGATCTCCGGCGATTCCGACTCGCGCTTCTACGTCGAGGATCGGGGCGGGTACGTGCTCGTGCGGCGCGAGGAGTGGCCGCCGATCGCGCCGGGAGGCGCGCCGCGGATCATGCTCACCCTGCGCGAGTGGCCTCACCGCGATCGCGCGGCGTGACGGCGCGGGCGCGATCGCGGACTAACGGTCGACGACGCCGGTGGTCTCGACGCGCAGCTCCCCGCCCTCGAGCCGCCCGAGCAGCCGGAGCAGCCCATCGAGGAAAGTGATCGGGTGCGGCGGGCAGCCGGGGATCCAGAGGTCCACGGAGAGCTCCGGTACGCCTGGGAGCCCGTCGTGCTGCGGTGGGCTCCCGCGGAACGGGCCGCCCGAGCAGGCGCAGGCGCCCACCGCGACGACGAGGCGCGGCGCCGGGGTCGCCTCCCACGTCTTCAGGAGCGCGAGCCGCATGCCCTCGGTGACGGGGCCGGTCACGACGAGGCCGTCGGCGTGGCGCGGTGAGGCCACGAACTGGACGCCGAAGCGCGAGGAGTCGAACTGGACGTTCCCGGAGGCGTTCAGCTCCGCCTCGCAGCCGTTGCAGCCGCCGGCGGACACCTGGCGGAGCCGGAGGGAGCGGCCGAAGAGCCGGCGCGCCCGCTCGTCGAGCGCCGCCGCGAGCAGCGGGGCGTCGCCGGAGACGACGAGCTCCTCGCGCGTGCGAGCCGCGAGCCGGTAGTCCTTCCCGAACGCGATCGCGCCCGCGGGACAGGCCTCCTCGCACGCGGGGCAGAAGGTGCAGCGGCCGAGGTCCACCCGCATCGTCGACTTGCCCGCGTCGAGGATCGCGCCGGCGGGGCAGGCCTCCGCGCAGGCCGCGCAGCCGTCGGTGCAGCGCGAAGGATCCACCGCCGGGCGGCCGCGGTACCGCTCCGGGAGGCGCACCGGCCCGTCGGGCCAGGCAACGGTCTGGCGACCCATCCCGGCGCGCAGCCGCAGGATCCGTAGGATGTCGTCGAGCATGGCTAGAGGTCGTGCCCGCAGTAGGAGAGGTCGAAGCTCTTGTTGCAGAGCGGGAAGTCGGAGATCTGCTCGCCGCGCAGCGCCATGGCGAGGCCGAACCAGTCGTGGAACGAGGGGTCCTTCACCTTGTACCGGGTGAAGCGGCCGCTCTCGCCTGTGACGGCGACGTGGGTGATCTCTCCGCGCCAGCCCTCGACCATGGAGACCACGAGCTTCCCCGGCGCGGGCTCACCGCACGCGACCCGCGTCGCGCCGCCGGGCAGCTTCCGCAGCTCCCGCAGGACGAACTCGATGCTGCGCTCGCCCTCGAGCCGCCGCAGCCACGCGCGCGCGAAGACGTCGCCCCGGTCGCTGGTCACGACGGGGATGTGGCGGAACCGGAACAGGCCCGACGGGTGGTCGCGCCGGACGTCGCGCGAGACGCCGCTCGCGCGCGCGGCCGGGCCGACGAGCCCGAGCGCGAGGGCCTGCTCGCGCGTCACCACGCCGGTCCCGTCGGTGCGGTTCCGGGCCGAGGGCGAGCCGAAGAACAGATCGGAGGCCTTCTCCGCGCGCGCCCACGCCCGCTCGAGGCCATCGGCGAGCCGCTGCGCGCCGTCGGCGGTCACGTCGAAGCGAACGCCGCCCGGCACGAGCAGGCCCCGGCCGAACCGGTTCCCGCACAGCTCTGCGAGCGCGTTCAGGAACTCGGCCCGCAGCGCCCCGCAGGCCGACGCGGTCGGCAGGAAGCCCACGTCGCCGGCGAGCATGCCGAGGTCGCCCACGTGGTTCGCGAGCCGCTCCAGCTCGAGCGCGACCGCGCGGAGCGCGAGCGCGCGCGGCGGCGGCTGGCACCCGGCGAGCGCCTCGCGCGCGTCGAGGTGCGCGAGGAGGTGGCCGACCACGGTGTCTCCGGCGATCGACTCCACGACCGCGATCGTGCGCCGGTCCGGGCCGCCCTCGAGGAGCGCCTCCACGCCGCGGTGCTGGTAGCCGAGCACGATCTCGAGGTGGAACACGTGCTCGCCGTGGCACTGGAAGCGGAAGTGGCCGGGCTCGATCACGCCCGCGTGCACCGGGCCCACGGCCACCTCGTGCACCTCCTCCCCCGACATCGCGAAGAACGGGTAGGCGCCCGGGATCGGGGAGGAGGCGGCGTCGCCCTCGGGCAGGCTGGCCTCGCCGCCGGGGCTCGCCCCGCGCTCGAACCGCAGCGGCTTCAGCCAGGGGTGCCCCTCCGGGCGCACGCCGTGCTGCTCCCAGATCTCGCGCTCGAAGCCCTGGAGCGACGGGCACTCCGGCACGAGGGACGGCCACGCGCGCTCGACCCGCGTGGAGAGGAGGCCGAGCCGGCCCTCGCGGTCGTCGGCGAGCGCCGCGAGGACGAGGACGCCTCCGCCGCCGGCACCGGTCCCGAACATCGAGGTCACTCGGCCGCCGGCCGCGACGACGTCGGAGACGATCTGCTGGAAGTCGCCGACCGGGAGCTCGGGGATCTCCCGCGCGTCCACCGCGATGCCGTTCCAGGCCTCGAGGACTCGGTTCCCCATCTCAGGACCCCGTTCCGACGACGAGCGCCGCCGCCGAGTCGAAGAGCTCCCGCAGCCCGCGCGGCAGGAACAGGCCGAGGGCGAGCACGAGGCCGAGGAGCACGAGCGGCGGCCCGGCGCTGAGCCACGTGTCCTCGGTGTCGGGGCGCGGGCCCGACGACGGCTCGCCCTGGACGATCTGGAGGACCGTGGCGCCCATGCCGATGAAGACGACGCCCAGGAAGGCGAGGTAGAGCGCGCCGACGACGTACCGCCCGCCGCCGAACGCTCCGTTCAGGATCGCGAACTCGCTGAAGAACGGGCTGAAGGGCGGCGTTCCGGTCACGGCGAGGAACCCCGCGAGGAAGAGCGGCCCGGAGAGCGGGAGGATCCGAGCCGCGCCGCGGACGCCCTCCACCTGCTTCGTGCCGAACGCGCGATGGATGTTCGCCGCCGAGAGGAACAGGACGCCCTTCGTGAGGCCGTTGCCGAGCGAGTGGAAGAAGGCGCCCGACGCCGCGGCGCCGCCGAGGCCGAGGCCGACCGACAGGATCCCCATGTGCTCGACGGAGGACCACGCGAGCATGCGCTTGAAGTCGCGCTGACCCACCATGAACACCGCCGCGACCGCCATCGAGAGGAGCCCCATGGCCACGAACGCGTCGCGCGGGAAGGCGTCCTCGCCGGCGGCGCGGCAGACCTGGTGCACGCGGCCGAGCGCGACGAACGCGAAGGTGGTGACGCCGCCGGAGAGCAGCGCGCCGAGGAGGCCGGGCGCCTCGCCGTAGGCGTCCGGCTTCCAGCTGTGCAGCGGTGCGAGGCCCATCTTCGTGCCGTAGCCCACGAGGAGGAACACGAACCCCGCGCGCACCCAGGGCTTCGACAGCGCCGGCCCGGCGGCGACGAGGTCGGAGAGGAACAGTGAGCGGGGGCCGCTCGGCGCCGCGCCCGACAGGGCGAAGAAGAAGGTGCCGAGCAGCGCGAGCGCGATGCCGAGCGAGCAGACGAGGAGGTACTTCCAGGCCGCCTCCAGCGACCTCGCGTCGTGGTCGAAGTAGATGAGCGGCGCCGTCGAGAGGGTCGTGAGCTCGATCGCGACCCACATCACCCCGAGGTGCTGGGCGAGGCCGACCGCGGTCATCGCGCCGAGCAGCACGCACAGGCCGCCGACGAAGATGCGGTTGTCCCGGTCGCAGCGCCGGCGCAGGTAGCCCTGCGCGTAGACGGCGCACGCGAGGAAGAGGACGGTGGCCGTGGTGAGCGCGAGCTTGCCCACGGGATCGACCCCGAGGTACCCGCCCGCGCCGGGGGGCGGCGGCGACGCCCAGATCGCCGCGACGCCGAGTGCGTGCAGGGCGGCGGCGGCCAGCATGAACAGCGGCCGGGTCGCGTTGTCGCGGAAGGCCAGCGCCAGCGCGCCGAGGCCGAGCGGGACGAGCACGAGGAGGACGAGCATCGCGCTAGTCCCTCAGGGCGGACAGCTTCGCCGTGTCGAGCGAGCTGAACTCGCGGTTGATGTGGAACATCACGATCCCCATCACGAAGACGGCCACGAAGAGGTCGAGGAGCACGCCGGCCTCGACCATCCTCGGCATGATCCCGGAGAGCAGCATGCCGAACACGAAGACGCCGTTCTCGAGGACGAGGAACCCCATCACCTGCGTCACCGCCTTCTTGCGGGCGACGACGAGGAGGAGTCCGGTCCACACGGTGGCGAGGGACGTCGGCACGAGGAACTCGTGCTGGCCGGCGATCGGCAGCGGCAGCCCGCGCGAGAAGACGAACGCGAGCGCCACGCCCACGGCGCCGAGGATCATCGAGGAGACGAAGCCGATGACGGGCTCCATCTCGCGCCGGATCGCCGCCTCCCGGATGGCGCGGAAGAGGAGCCACGGGATGACGAGCGCCTTCACCACGAGGGCGCCGCCGGCGAGCAGGAGCGTGTGCGCGGGGTGGTGCTCCGCGGTCGCGATGAGCACCGGGAGGATCGAGAGGAGCGCGCCCTGGAGCGCCACCGCGCGGATCGCGGCGTTGAGCCGGCTCGACGCGAGCAGGAAGAGGTCGAGGACGACCACCAGGATGAACACCGAGTCGGTGAGGGAGGACATGGCGGTCACCGGAGGAGCAGCACGAGGCCGAAGACGGAGAGGACCGACGCGCCGACGAGGAGCTGGGGGACGCGCACGAGGCGGAGGCGCGCCATCACCGACTCGACGACGCCGACGAGCGCCGCGAACCCGACGAGCCCGACGACGAACACGGCCTCGGCGGCGAGGACGCTCTCGAAGTGGAAGCCGAGGACGAGGCGCGTGAAGATCGCGCCGAACAGGAAGAGCTTCAGCGAGGCGCCGTAGAGGATGAGCGCGAGGTCGGGGCCGGAGTGGTCGAGCACCATCACCTCGTGGATCATCGTGAGCTCGAGGTGGGTGTTGGGATCGTCCACCGGGATGCGGGCGTTCTCGGCGAGGGCCACGACGAACAGCGCGATGGCGGCGAGGACGAGGGCTGGGGCCGCCTCGCCCCACGCGACCGGGAGGCCGGGGCCGAGCATTCCCGAGAGCGAGAGCGTGCCGGTGGCCCGCGCGAGCACCACGAGCGCGAGGAAGAGCGCCGGCTCGGCGAGGCTCGCGAACGTCACCTCGCGCGCGGCGCCCATCCCCTCGAACGACGAGCCGGTGTCGAGCGCGGCGAGCGCGGTGAAGAACCGCGCGAGCGCGAGCAGGTAGGCGAAGAGGATGAAGTCGCCGCTGAACGCGACCAGCGCCGGCTCGCCGGCGACGGCGAGGAGGAGGCCCGCGGTCGCCACCGCCGCGACTCCCACGATCGGGCCGGCGCGGAAGACCCAGGTCGTGGTCCGGCTCTGGACGGTGCCCTTGCGGAGGAGCTTCGCGAGATCCGAGTAGAGCTGCAGGAGCGGCGGCCCCTGCCGGCCGGCGAAGAGCGCCTTCACCCGGTTCACGACGCCGAGGAGGAGCGGCGGGAGGAGGAGGAACAGTCCGACCTGGAAGCAGGCGCGCAGGATCATGGCTGCCTCAGCCGAGGAACCGCCACGCGAGCACGACGAGGAGCGTGGCGAGGAGGAAGGCGACGTGGAGGTGGATGAGCGGCCGGAACAGGAGCGGCCGCAGGAGCGCGGCGACGCGGCCTGCCGCACGCGTGGCCGGGAGGAGGAGGCGGTCGAGCACTGGGTCGGGCAGGTGGGACTCGAACGCCGCCGCGCGGGGGAACGGGCCGCGGGGAGATTGGAGCGAGGCGCGCGGGCCGAGCGGACCGAGCCGCCGGACGAGCAGCTCCGCGAGGGACGAGGCGGTGTACTGCATCCGGGCGGTGGGCGCGGCGAAGCCGCAGCCCCAGGTCTCGGCTCGCGCCGATGGGCCGCGCAGTGCGCCGCGCGCGAGGGCCAGCGCACCGGCAGCGAGAACGAGCACGGCCGCGATCGCGCTCACCCTCGCGGCGCCGGTGACCGCAGGCGCCGCCGCGGCGGCGAGCACTTTCTCCTCGGTACCCGACCACTCCGCGGCGGCCCGCACGAGCGGCCCGAGCCAGAGTCCGGGGAAGATCCCGATCGCCGCGCAGCCGGCCGCGAGCGCCGCCATCGGCGCGAGCATCGCGCGCGGGGCCTCGTGCGCGCGCGAAGCCTCCGCCGTCCGCGCGGTCCCGAGGAACGCCGCGCCGTGGACCTTCACGAAGCACGCGCTCGCGAGGCCGCCGATGAGCGCGAGCGTCGGGAGCGCCACGGCCGCGAACGCGACGAGGTCGCCCCCAGGACGGCCCAGCGCCGCGAGCGCGCCGAGGCCGACGAGCCACTCGGACGCGAACCCGTTCAGCGGCGGGAGCCCGCAGATGGCGGCCGCGCCCACGAGGAACAGGGCGGACGTGAGCGGCATCGCACGCGCGAGGCCCCCCAGCCGGTCGAGGTCGCGCGTCCCGCACGCGTGCTGCACGCACCCCGCGCCGAGGAAGAGCAGGCTCTTGAAGAGCGCGTGGTTCACCACGTGCAGCCCCGCGCCGGCGAAGCCGAGGACGAGGAGCCCGGTGTCCCCGCGCGCGCGCCCGAGCAGCGCGAGCCCGGCGCCCATCGCGATGATCCCGATGTTCTCGACGCTGTGCCAGGCGAGGAGGCGCTTCAGGTCGTGCTGCCCGAGCGCGAACGCGACGCCGAGCACGCCCGACAGCGCGCCGAGGACGAGGAGCGCGGCCCCCCAGCCCGGCGGCGGCGCCGCGAACACGCCGGTGAAGCGGAGGAGCCCGTAGATCCCGGTCTTCAGCAGCACGCCGGACATCACGGCGGAGACGTGGCTCGGGGCGGCGGCGTGCGCGGGCGGGAGCCAGAAGTGGAGCGGCACGAGGCCGGCCTTGAGGGCGAACCCGGCGAGGGCGAACAGGAAGATGCGCGTCCCGGCGGCGCTGGAGGCCGGGAGCCCGGCCATCGCGGCGAAGTCGTAGGAGCCCGCGGCCTGGCGCAGGAGCGCGAACACGGCGAAGAGCGCGAGGGTGCCGACGTGGGTGGACGCGAGGTAGAGGAAGGCGCTCCGCTGCACCTCCGGGCGCTCGTGCTCGGTGAGGACGAGGAAGAAGTTCGCGAGGGCCATCACCTCCCAGCCGATGAGGAACACCACGGCGCCCGAGGCGGCCACGAGGAGCGCCATGCCGGCCACCGCGAGCCCGTAGAAGAGCTGGAGGCGCACGGCCGCGACGCCCGCGTCGGCCTGCGGATGGTAGCGGAGGCCATACACGGCGCCCGCCCCGGAGATGATGGAGATGGGCGCGAGGAAGCAGGCTCCGAGCGCGTCGAGTCGCAGGGGCAGCGCGGTCGGCGCCGGACCCGCACCCGACAGCACCGCCGCGGCGGCGGCGAGGCCGGACACCGAGCCAGCGCAGACCATCGCGCACGCGGCCCGCTGGGCGATGGCGGGCCGCCGCGCGAGGCCCGCCGCGGCGAGACCGCTCAGGGCGGGGAGGGCGATGGCGCCGGCGAGGAGGACGAGGATCACGCGCGGAGGAGGAGGAGAGCGGAGAGGACCAGGATGGTCGCGACGACGTAGAGCAGCTGGAGGTTGAGCCGCGCCTGCTGGAACCGGCGGAGACGCCCGAACCACTCCGCCGTCCAGGCGAAGGCGGGCTCGAACACGCGGGCGCGCGCCGGGTCGTCCGCCTCCGTAGCGAACCGGGCGGCGGACGGGAAGGGGCCCTCCGGGGCGGCGACGGAGAGCGCCGGCCGGAGCGGGCCCGGCGAGACGGACCGCGTCGCGAGCTCCGCGTAGGAGGCCGCGGTGTACTGGATGCGGGCGCTCTCCGCGGAGAAGCCGCAGCTCCACGTGGACGACGCGCGCACGTCGCGGCGGGAGAGCGCGCGGCGGGAGAGCGCCGCGAGCGCGGCGCCGAGGACGAGGAGGGCGCACAGCCCGAGCCGCATCGGGCCGGCGAGGGCCGCGGCGGCGGGCGCGAGCGCGCCGGCGACGTCCGCCTCGGGGACGCGGAGGACGACGGCGGCCGCGGGGGCGACGAGGGCCACCGCCTGCGCGGGGAAGAGCGCGACCGCCACGTTCCCCGCGCCGAGCAGCGCGAGCGGGGCGACGAGGAGCGGTCCGCCCTCGTGCGCCGAGGCGGCGGCGGCGCTCCTCGGGGCCCCGAGCAGCGCGATCCCCACGAGCCGGGTGAACGCGGCCGCGGCGACGGCGCCCACGAAGGCGAGCGTCGCGAGGGCGAGCCAGGCGAGGAGCGCGAGCGACGCCGGCGCCGTCTCGCCGCCGCGCAGGAGGCCGATGTAGAGGAGCCACTCCGAGACGAAGCCGTTGAGGGGCG
>Ga0306923_10002099_pt1 | contig 18112 bp, 19 predicted proteins | sample sta12Can44000108_FD_203841 | JGI IMG/M metagenome (GOLD analysis project Ga0306923, IMG submission 203841) | Lab enrichment of tropical soil microbial communities from Luquillo Experimental Forest, Puerto Rico - statanox.12C.anox.44.000.108 (v2)... | ecosystem: Environmental > Terrestrial >... | reverse complement strand
CTTCCTGCGCCAGGCGCGCGAGCAGGGGCTGCGCTTCAGCGCGCTGATCGGCCACGGCGCCGGCTACGGCGTCTACGACAAGCTGAAAGAATCGCTCGGCCGCGATGTCAACTACTTCTTCAACGTCGATCCGATCTCGATCTGGCTCACCAACGAGAAGTCGCTGCGGACGCCGCTGCCGGCCATGATCAAGATGGTCGGGGAAGAATACGAGAAGGCGCGGCCCGGCACGCAGGTGCGCTCGGCGCACGTGGGCATGTCGGCGAGCAATACGTACGTGTTCATGACCGAGGTGCTGCCGCGTGCCATCAAGAAGCACGGCGGCATCGACGCCGACGCGCTGCGGAAAGCGGCGCTCGAGGTCGATCTGCCGGAGGGCGGCACCATGCTGGGGTTCGGCGTGAAGTTCGAAGGGGAGTCCGAGCCCATGGCGGGACAGAACGATCGCGCGTTCCCCGTCATCCTCCAGTACGTCGACGACAAGCCCTATCTGGTCTGGCCCAAGAGCCAGCAGCAGCGCGAGCCGGTCTTGCCACTGCCGGGCACGTCGCCGTACGCGGCGCAGTGAACATCGCGGCCTAGCTGCTTGCTAGCCGTCCAGGGCCTCACCAAGCGCTTCGGCGGCTTCACCGCCGTCAACGGGGTGTCGTTCGGGGTCGAGAAGGGCGAGATCGTCGGCCTGATCGGCCCCAACGGCTCCGGGAAGAGCACGATCTTCAACATGCTCTCCGGCACCCTCGTGCCCAACGCCGGCACGATTCGCTTCGAGGACCGCGAGATCGCGGGGCAGCCGCCGTACCGGATCATCAACCTCGGCATCGGTCGCACGTTCCAGATCCCCCGGCCGTTCCGACGGCTCTCCCTGCTCGACAACGTGGTGCTCGCGGGCTACTTCGGCCAGGGCCGGCACTCGCGGGCGAAGGCCTTCGCAGCGGCCGAGAAGGCCCTCGGGCTGGTCGGGCTGCCGACCGACCGAGCGGCCACCGTGGACGGGCTCGGCGCGGCCGCGCTCAAGAAGCTCGAGCTGGCCAAGGCGCTCGCCACCGAGCCGAAGCTCCTGCTGGCGGACGAGAGCCTGAGCGGCCTGGACGAGCACGAGATGGATCAGGCCGCCGAGCTCCTGCGCCGGATCTGCCGCGAGCTCGGCGTGACGATCATCTGGGTCGAGCACATCATGGGCGTTCTGATGCGCGTGGTGGATCGCGTGATGGTGCTCGACCACGGCGAGAAGATCGCCGAGGGGCTGCCGGCCACGGTCGCGAGTGATCCGCGCGTGATCGAGGTCTATCTCGGAAGTCGCGCCGCGGCGGTCTCGGCGGCGGCCGCCGCCGGGCGCGCCTGATCGGCCGTGTCCTCCGTACCGCCGAATTCGGCCGCGCCGATGCTCGCGCTGACATCCGTCCGCGCCGGGTACGGGACGTTCCAGGCGCTGTTCGACGTCTCGCTCGAGGTGCGTCGCGGCGAAGCGGTCGGCGTCATCGGCCCCAACGGGGCCGGCAAGACGACCCTCATGCGCGTCATCTCCGGGCTGATCCGGCCCACCGCCGGCACGCTCGTGATGGAGGGCGTCGACCTCGCGACCACGCCGGCGCACCGGATCGTGGAGCTCGGCGTCGCCCACGTGCCGGAAAGCCGCCGCCTGTTCCCGCGCATGACGGTCGAGGACAACCTCCGGATGGGAGGCTTCGTGCCGTCGGCCCGACCGAAGTTCCACCGCCAGCTCGAGGTGGTCTACGAGCTGTTTCCACGGATGCGCGAGCGCCGGCACCAGCTGGCCGGCAGCATGTCGGGCGGCGAGCAGCAGATGTGCGCGATCGGCCGCGCGCTGATGTCCGAGCCGAAGCTGCTCCTGCTCGACGAGCCGTCGGCCGGGCTCGCACCGGTCCTGGTCGAGCAGGTCTTTCAGCTGGTCGATCGGATCCGGGCCAGCGGCCTCACGGTGCTCATCGTCGAGCAGAACGTCCAGCAGGTGCTGCGGGTCGTCGACCGCGCATACTTGCTCAAGACGGGCCACATCCAGACCGCCGGGCGCGCCGCGGACCTCCTGGCGAGCGACAGCATCCGCGAGGCGTATCTCGGGGTCTGAGCGAGGAGAGAAGCCCTGGGCATCTTCGACATCTTCCTGCTCGAGGCGGTGATCAACGGGCTCCTGCTGGGCGGGGTGCTGGCGCTGCTGTCGCTCGGCCTCAACCTGGTCTTCGGCGTGATCGACGTCGTGTGGATCTGCTACGCCGAGCTCATCATGCTCGGCATGTACGGAATGTACTTCCTCTACACCGTCTACCACCTGCCGATCGTGTTGGGCGCGGCGATCTGCATCGTCGGCGTCGGCGTGCTCGGGCTGGTGCTCCACACGCTGGTGATCGCGCCGCTGCTCGGCGCGGCGCCGATCAACCAGCTCCTGGCCACCGGCGGCGTCCTGTTCTTCCTGCAGTCCGCGGCGACGGTGCTGTTCGGCGTCGAGTTCAGGAACCTCGGGCTGCGCCTGCCCGTCCTGAAAGTGGCGGGCATGTTCGTCAGCTACTCGCGCCTGCTGGCCTTCGCCGCCGCGCTGATCGCGATGGTGCTCGTCTACCTCTTCCTGACCCGCACCTACACGGGAGCGGCCATCCGCGCGATCGCCCAGGACCGCCAGATCATGCCGCTCATGGGCGTCGACACGCGACGAATCTACCTGATCACCTCGGGGCTCGGCGGTGCGCTGGCCGGTCTCGCCGCGTGCCTGCTGGTCCTGCAGTACGACGTGCATCCCTTCGTCGGGCTGACCTTCGGGCCGATCACGTTCCTCATCTGCGTCCTCGGGAGCCTTGGCAACTTCGCGGGCGGCTTCGTCGCGGCGTTCGTGTTCGCCGGGATCATCTCGGTCGGCGGACTCTACCTCGACCTGGAGTGGGGCTACGTCTTCGCGTTCGCCTTCTTCATCGTGATGATGTTCGTGCGGCCCGAGGGCCTGATGGCTCGGCGCTCGTGAGCCGCTATCTTCCGTGGATCGGCGGCGCGGCGCTGCTCGCGATGCCGTTCGTCTATCACCAGCCGTACCCGCTGCACATCCTGATCATCATCCTCATCTGGTCGTTCGCGTACACGTCGTGGTCGATCATGGGCCGCTTCGGCCTGGTCTCGCTCGGCCACGGCGGGTTCATGGGCGTCGGCGCCTACGTGACCGCGCTGGCGTGGAACTACGGTCACGTCAGCCCCTGGATCGGCGTCCCGCTGGCGGTCGTCGCCGCCGCGGCGCTGGCGACGGTGGTCGCGTATCCGTGCTTCCGCTTCCGGATCACCGGCCACTACTTCGCGCTGGTCACCCTGGCGCTCTCGGGTATCGTGCTCCAGGTGATCACCGCCACGCGCGACTTCACCGGCGGCTCGCTCGGCTACACGCCCGAGCGTTACCGGGGCGGCAGCTCGCTGTGGGCGTTCCAGTTCAGCGACAAGACGACCTGGTACCTGATCGCGCTCGTGGTGTGGGCCGCCGGGCTCTACGTCTGGAGCCGGGTCGACCGGAGCATGCTGCGCTACGCGCTCGAGGCGATCTCCGAGGACGAGGACGCGGCGGCCGCCACCGGCGTGCACGTGACCGCCGAGAAGCTCAAGATCACGGTGCTGAGCGCCACCATGACTGCGCTCGCGGGCGCGCTCTACTGCCAGTACCAGATGTTCATCTCGCCCGACACGGTCAGCGGCATCTCGGTCTCGCTCCAGATGGTCTTCGCGGTGGTCGTCGGCGGCATCTACGTCTCGCTCGGCCCGACCATCGGCGCGGTGATCACGATCCTGCTCGCCGAGGTCTTGCGAATCTGGTTCGGCACGCGGGCGGTCGGCTGGGACAATCTCGTCTACGGCGTGCTGCTGGTCCTGTTCATCATCTTCCTGCCGAAGGGGATCATCGGCAGCCTCGCGGATCTTCGCCGGAGCGTGCGATGGACCTCGAGCTGAGGGACAAGGTCGCGGTCGTCACCGGGACGAGCGTCGGGCTCGGGCGCGAGATCGCCCGGGTGCTGGCCGCAGAGGGGACGCAGACCATCGTGATCGCGCGGCGTGCTCATCTCTTGGCGACGCTCCAGGACGAGATCGAGCGCGCCGGCAGCCCGCGGCCTCTGGCGCTGCCGCTCGACCTGTACACGCCCGATGCTCCGGCGAAGGTTCGCGACGCCGCGCTCGCCGCCTACGGGCGCGTCGACATCCTGATCAACAACGCCGGCGGCTCGCGCCCGATCCCGTGGGACTCGCCGGACGCGGCGTGGGACGAATCGTTCTCGATCAACTTCACGGCGGTGCGCCGCATGACCCAGACGCTTCTGCCGGGGATGATCGAGCGCCGCTGGGGCCGCGTCCTCTGCGTGACCGGCAGCGCCGAACCCTCGGGCGTCAACGCCGCCGTCGCGGCGAAGGCCGGCGTGCACGCGTGGGCCAAGGGGCTCTCGCGGGAGATCGGGCGGCACGGCATCACGATCAATTGCCTGTCGCCCGGCCGCATCCACAGCGAGCAGATCGACGAGCGCCTGCATCCGACAGCCGAGAGCCGGGCCGAGTTCGCGAAGAACATCCCGCTCGGTTACTTCGGCGAACCGTCCGACCTGGCTTACCTGGCCGCGTTCCTGTGCTCGCCCCGGGCGCGCTACATCACGGGCGAGCGCATCCACGTCGACGGCGGCCTTCACCGCGCGGTCTGAGCGCATGCCGGCCATTTCCCGCGACGTCTTTGTCTTCCTCGCCGAGCTGCGCCGCCACAACAACCGCGAGTGGTTCAACGAGAACAAGGATCGCTACCTGGCCGAGGTACGCGATCCGATGCTCGCGCTGATCGCCTCGCTCGCGCCCGGGCTCGCGCGGATCAGCCGCCACATCTCGGTCGATCCGCGGCCGTCCGGCGGCTCGCTGATGCGGATCTACCGCGACACGCGATTCAGCCGTGACAAGACGCCGTACAAGACCAACGTCGGCATGCACTTCGGTCTCGAGGCTCCGAGAGACTTCGACGCGCCCGGCTACTATCTGCACCTCGAGCCCGGCTCCGTGTTCATGGGCGCGGGCATCTGGCATCCCGGCGCGGACGCGCTCCGCACGATCCGCGAGGCGATCGTGAGGGATGCGCGAGGATGGAAACAGGCGAGGCAAGTGGGACTCTCGCACGACGAGAACACCTTGAAGCGCCCGCCGCGGGGCTTCGATACCGATCATCCGCTCATCGAGGACATCAAGCGTTTGTCGTTCACGACCGGCGTCGAGTTCAGCGAGCGCCAGGCCTGCGCGCCCGACTTTCCCTCGTGGCCGCCTGCCGCCGGGCCACGCCGCTGATGCGGTTCCTGACTCGGGCGACCGGGGTCGCCTTCTGAACGATCCGCTCTCGCCCTGACGGGCCGTCCGGCGTAGCATTGGGGCCGCCGTGAGCCCAGGACAATCCGCCTCCGCCCCAATCGCCGCGCCGCTCCTGACGCGAGGCGAGCTCCTGCGGCGGGCGTCCGCGCTCGTGCCGGTCTTCAAGGAGCGCGCGGCGCGTGCGGAAGAGCTCAGGCAAGTGCCGCCGGAAAGCGTGCGCGATCTGCTGGCCTCGGGGCTCATTCGCATCGGCAACCCGCGCCGGTACGGGGGCCACGACGTCGAGGTGGACACGGCCTTCGAGGTCGGGTTCGAGCTCGGGCGCGGCTGCGGGTCGACGGCCTGGTGCTACTCGCTCTGGGCGGCGCACAACTGGTGGCTCGGCCACTTTCCCGAGCGGTGCCAGGAGGAGTTCTTCGCCACCGGTCCGGACACGCTCTTCTCCAGCGGGCTGAACCCCGCCGGCGGCAAGGTCGAGCCGGCGAACGGCGGCTTCCGGATCTCCGGACGCTGGGGCTTCTCGAGCGGCTGCGACGCGGCCACCTGGGTCATGGTGGCGGTGCCCGGCGCACGGCCCAACGAGCCCCTGTGGCTCCTGCTCCCGCGCTCGGACTACCAGATCGTCGACACGTGGTTCGCGTCGGGCATGCGGGGGAGCGGCAGCAAGGACATCGTGATCAAGGACGCGTTCGTGCCGGCCCACCGCGCCGTCGACCCCGAGCGCTGCGGCGTCGACGTCATGACCGGCTGGGAGCTTCACGGTCGTCTCAGCTATCGGGCGCCGCTCAGGTGTCTGGCGGGATGGGATCTGGCAGCGCCGCTCATCGGCATCGCGCAGGGCGCGATCGACGAGTTCGTCGCCCGCGCCCAGCGCATGTCCGGCCCGGGCCGGGCTGCGGACTCGGTGGCGCTCCAGCTCCGGCTCGCCGAGGCAGCGGCCGAGGTGGACGCGGCGCGCGCGCTCCATCGCCAGGACATCCGCGAGATCCTCGACCGCGCCGCGCGCGGCGAAGGCTTCTCCGATCTCGATCGGATCCGCTACCGCCGCGACAAGGCGTTCATGGCGCGGCTCTGCGTCCGCGCCGTCGATCGCCTGTTCGAGGGCAGCGGCGCCCGCGCGGTGATGGACTCGGAGCCGATCCAGCGCTGCCATCGCGACGCGCACGCCGCCTCGCACCACGCGGCGCTCAGCTGGGACCTCGTCGCCGAGCAGTTCGGCCGGCAGAGCATGGGACTATGAGGAGACAGAGATGAAAGTCGTCGACGCGATCGCCGAGATCATGAAGCGCGAAGGCGTGGAGTTTCTGAGCACGTACCCGACGACCCCGGTGATCGACGCCGCGGCCGCCGCCGGGATCCGGCCGGTGCTCTGCCGCCAGGAGCGCGTGGGCGTCGGCATCGCCGACGGCTTCAGCCGCACCACGAACGGCCGGCGGCTCGGCGTGTTCGCGATGCAGTACGGGCCGGGCGCCGAGAACGCGTTTCCCGGCGTCGCCACGGCCTACTCCGACTCGGTCCCGATCCTGATCCTGCCGCTCGGCCACCAGCGCGACCGCGCGCAGGTGTTTCCGCTCTTCAGCTCGGCCCGCACCTACGCGTCGGTCACCAAGTGGGTCGAGACGTTGAATCAACCCGAGCAGCTCGGCGAGGTCATGCGGCGCGCGTTCAATCTCTTGAAGATGGGACGCCCCGGCCCCGTCATGGTCGAGATCCCGGCGGACGTGGCCGTCGCCGACGTCGCCGAGCAGGTTGCGCTCCAGTACCGGCCGGTGAAGGCCACGAGCCCCGCGGGCAACTCGCGCGACATCGAGGCCGCCACGCGCGTGCTGCTCGAAGCCAAGCAGCCCCTCATTCACGCCGGGCAGGGCGTGCTGTACGCCGAGGCGTGCCCCGAGCTCCTCGAGCTCGCCGAGCGACTGCAGATTCCGGTCATGACCACGCTCGAGGGGAAGAGCGCGTTTCCCGAGGACCATTCGCTGGCCCTCGGCACCGGCGGCGGCGGCGTCATGTCCGGCCCGTCGCATCACTTCCTGTCCCGGGCCGACGTGGTGCTCGGCATCGGCTGCAGCTTCACGAAGCACGGCATGGCCTCGAACATCCCAGCGGGCAAGACCATCATCCACGCGACCAATGACGAGCGCGATCTGAACAAGAACTACACCGCCGAGCATCCGATCCTCGGCGATGCCAAGGCCGTTCTACGCCAGTTCATCGACGCGGCCAAGGATCTCCTGCGCGGCCGTGCCCGCGAGGGTGGCGCCGCGGCCGAGGTGAAGCAGGCGAGGGAGACGTGGCTCGCCGAGTGGATGCCCAAGCTCACCTCGAACGAGGTGCCGATCACACCGTATCGCGTGATCGGGGATTTCACGCAGGCGATCGACCCGCGCGACGCGATCGTGACCCACGATTCGGGCAGCCCGCGCAACCAGCTCGTGCCGTTCTACCGGGCCACGGCGCCGCGCGGCTACATGGGCTGGGGCAAGTCCCACGCGCTCGGCACCGGTCTCGGTCTGATCATGGGCGCCAAGCTCGCCGCGCCTGACAAGTTCTGCGTGAACTTCATGGGCGACGCCGCCTTCGGCATGACCGGGCTCGATTTCGAGACCGCCGTGCGCTGCGGCATCCCGATCACGACAATCGTGCTCAACAACTCCGCGATGGCGATCGAGCGTCACGCGCTGGTGGTCTCGCACGACCGCTACCGCACGCGCGACATCGGCGGCAACTACGCCGACCTCGGGCGGGCGATGGGCGGCCAGGCCGAGCGGGTCACCAAGCCGGCGGACATCATTCCGGCACTGCAGCGCGCCCGGAAGGCGAACCAGGACGGGCAGGCCGTGCTGCTGGAGTTCATCACCAGCGAAGAGATCGCCTTCTCGCACCGGCGGGCCCTCTAGGCCGCGAGGGACCGACTGATGCGATTCGGCTGGCTGACGCTCGCCCATTCCGGCTCTCCGGACGGGGACTACGGCGCGATCCAGGACCTGGTCGCCCAGGCGTGCTTTGCCGAGGCGGCCGGATTCGACGAGATCTGGCTCACCGAGCACAACTTCACCGGCGAGAGCGTCTACTGCGATCCGATCCCGTTCGCGAGCGTCGTGGCCGCGCGGACCTCGCGGATCCGCATCGGCTTCGCCGTGATCCAGCTCGCCCTTCGCCATCCGATCCGGCTGGCCACCGAGCTGGCGCTCCTCGACAACCTCTCGAATGGCCGGCTCGATGTTGGAGTCGGCCACGGGACGAACTTCAACGAGTACGAGTTCGTCGGCTTCGGCCTGCGCAGCGACGACAGCCGCGAGCGCATGGAGGAGACGCTCGACGTCATGGTGCGCGCGTGGACCGAGTCGCCGCTGGTCTACGACGGCAAGTTCTACCACCTCCGCCTGCCCGAGCTGCGCCCACGCCCCCACCAGCGGCCGTATCCGCCGATCTGGCGCAGCGCCTCCTCCGCGGCTTCGCTGCGCGAGTACGGCCAGCTCGGCGCGCCGCTGATGCTGGCGCGCATCCCGCTGGCGCGTGTTCCCGAGCGCCTGGCCGCCTACGCCGGCGGGCTCGCCGAGAGCGGCCTTGACGGCGAGCGGCAAGCGCGGCTCCGCGAGCAGGCCGCGCTGTGGCGGTTCGTTCACGTCGCCGACAGCCAGGCCCAGGCCGAGGACGAGCTGACCCAAGCACTCTTGCAGACGCGCCGCCACATGGTCCACGCGCGCGAAACCAACAACCCGTCGGATTTTCACGTCCCGGCCTCGCGCGTGAATCCGTGGAACGATCCGCACATATCCCACGAGGACGGCGTGCGTTACTCGCTCGAGACCTCGACGCTCTACGGCACGCCCGCGCGCGTCGCCGAGCAGGTGGCCGAGCTGCGTGACGCCGGGGTCCATCACGTCTTGTGTCAGATCAGCTACGGGTATATGCCGCACCAGACGATCGTGGAGTCGATGCGCCGCTTCGGCGAAGAGGTCGCACTGAAGTTTCGCTAGCTCGACACTTCTACCGGTAACGGTGGAGGCTCCGGGTGGGCCTGTCATCCTCAAATTCGACCGCTCGTCCGATTGCCGGGACGGCACCCCGACCCACGGTCATCCTGCATGTCGAGGAGGATCCATCATGATGACACGCAGGATCGGACGGCTGGCGGCCGGCGGTGCGGTCGCCCTCACGCTGTGCTGTGCCTCGATCGAGCCGGCTCATGGACAGGCTTCGACGCCCGGAGGCTTCCCCAACGTGGTCAATGCGCTCAAGGCGTCGCCAGGAGTGCTTGGCGTCGAGACGGGACAGACCGCGAGCGGCCGTCGGGTCATCTTCGCATGGTTCGACGGCAAGAAGTCGCTGGTCGAGTGGTATCACAGCGATGTGCACCAGCGGGCGATGCGAGTGGTTTACCCGAACGGAACGTTCGGCCGCGAGCCGCTTCCAGATTTGCCCGACACCACCGGCCCGATCCTCACGATCGTGTCGGTCAAGTTCGCCGATGCGCCGGAGCCGGGAGCGAGCGCGCCGCGGATCGTCGCGATTGGCATCGAGCTCTACGGGCCGCTGCCGGGCGGCGTGGCGGTTGGCGGGCGATTCGCGCCCGCGGCGGTCAAGGTGCCCGGGCTTCGCGACATCGACCTGGCCACGGCGCGGCAGGCGGAGAACCCACGATGAGCTCCAGACGCTGGACGCGGAAATGGGCGCACGACGTCGAGACCGACGGCTTTTCTCCGCTGCCCACTCAGGTGGTCTCGAACGAGGAATACGTTCCGCTCGACCAGACGCTGGAGCAGCGGCGCGTCGCCGCGCTCGTCGCCGAGACGGTGTGGCGCAATTCACGTCACCTCGGAATCAGCCGGCGGCAGTTCATGTCCTCGAGCGCCGGGATGGCTTCGGCGTTCCTCGCGCTGAACACGGTCTTCGGTCGCTTCTTCGAGGTCGAGCCGGTCGAAGCGCTCGAATCGGCGGCGGACGAGCGCAGGCCGTCGGACCAGTTCGTCTTCGACATCCAGACCCACCACGTCGCCGCGCCGCGCCAGTTCCCGCAGATCCTCGGCATGCGGCGCACCGGGCGCTTCTGGAACCCGGCTCTCGAGCGTGACCGGGGAACGATGGAGGACGTCTACCTCGAGAATTACATCAAGGAGATCTTCCTCGACAGCGACACGACCGTGGCCGTGCTGAGCGGTATCCCCTCGGCCACCGACGCGAGCAACATCCTGCCGCCGGACATGATGGCGCAGACGCGCGACCTCGTGAACCGGCTGGCCGCATCGCAGCGCCTGGTCGCTCACGGGCTCGTGACGCCGAACAAGGGGCCTCAGGACCTGGACGAGATGCGGCGCCAGGCGGCCGATCCGCAGATCAGTGCCTGGAAGGGCTACACCGGCTTGCCGTTCGGGAGCCCGCCGAAGCCATGGCGCATCGACGACGAGAAGGTCGCGTACCCGATGCTGGAGGCCTCCCGCCGGCTCGGCATCAAGAACATCTGCCTGCACAAGGGCCTGCCACTGCAGGGAGGCGTCGAGGAGTTCTGGCACCCGCGCGACATCGAGCGCGCAGCGAGCGATTTCCCCGATCTGAACTTCATCGTCTACCACGCGGCGTTCCACTCGCTGCGCCCGCTGCTCGAAGCCGCCCGCGACGAGTTCCGGACCACGGCGCACGTCAACTGGGTGACCGACCTTTGCGAGATCCGCCGGCGCAAGCCAGGGCTCACGAACATCTATGCCGAGCTCGGGTCGACGTTCGGCCAGATGGTGATCACCTCGCCGATGCTCTGCGGCCACGTGCTCGGGATGCTCATCCAGTCCTTCGGCGCCGATCACGTGCTCTGGGGCACCGATTCCATCTGGTGGGGCTCGCCGCAGTGGCAGATCGAGGCCCTGCGCCGGTTCACCATGCCCGAGTCGCTGATCAAGCGGTTCGGATACCAGCCCCTGACCTCGCCCGTGAAGGCGCAGATCCTCGGCCTCAACGCGGCGCGGCTCTACGGCATCGATCCCGCCCTGCATCGCAACCCGGTCCCATCGGATTACGTGTCGAAGCTGAAGGCGGCGTACCGTGATGAGGGGGCGAGACCGAGCCTCACTCAGTACGGCTGGGTGCTCGAGGAGGTGTGACGACCGGTGGGAAGGCTAGTCAAGATCCTCGCGGCCAACACGCTCATCGCCGCGCTTTACGCGCTCCTGGCGGGGGCACTGATCGGCTGGTCCGCGGTACCCAGGTCCTTCGCGGTCACGCTGATCTATGCGAACGTGATCGGAACCGCGGCGCACTTCATCGTGGGGCCGCTTGGTGAGCGGCTCTCAGGGCGCACGATGGGGATTCGGTGGCTGGGCGTAGCACTCACGATGCTGGTCGTCACCGTACTGGGCTCGCTCCTGGCGGGCACGTTCGCCGGGGCACTGGGCCTGTTCGGCGACACCCCGTTCTGGGCTGCTCAGCGCACCAGCCTCGGGATCGCCGTCGTCCTCGCGATGACGGTCGGCATGGGAATCTCCGTCCACGAGAGCACGCGGGCGCGGCTCGACGAGACCCGCGAGCGCCTGCGCTCTCGCGAGCTCGAGATCGAGCGCGCCCATCGCCTGGCGACCGATGCGCGGCTGGCCTCGCTCGAGTCGCGCCTGCATCCACACTTCCTCTTCAACGCCCTCGCGGCCATCGCCGGCCAGGTGCGCGAGGCGCCGGATCGCGCCGAGCGCCTGCTGGTGGAGTTCGCGGATCTGTTGCGGGCCTCGCTCGACGCGGCCAGACGCCACACGGTTCCGCTCGGCGACGAGATCACGGTGGTCCAGTCCTATCTCGAGATCGAACATGCGCGGCTGGGCGAGCGGCTCCGTACGAAGGTCGACGTGCCCGACGAGCTTAGGACCTGGCCGGTTCCGCCCCTCGCGCTGCACACGCTGGTGCAGAACAGCGTCAAGCACGTGGCGGCCGCGCGGCCGGCGGGCGCGGAGATCCGCGTCGAGGCGCGCCGCGCGGGCGATCGTCTCGCCGTCTCCGTGTGGGACGACGGCCCGGGGTTCGATCTCGACGAGGCGCCGGCCGGCCACGGGCTCGAGACGCTGCGCTCGCGGCTGGCCGTCCTCTTCGGACCCGATGCGACGCTCGAGGCCACGCGCGGTGAGGAACGCGCCAGGATCACGATGTCACTGCCCGCCCGCACGGCGATCGCGGAGCGCGCATGAGCGGCCGGCTGCGCGCCTACGTCGTCGACGACGAGCCTGGCGCGCTCAAGCAGGTGGTGCAAAGCCTGAAATCCACCGGGCGGGTCGATGTGGCCGGGACGGCGACCTCGGCCGAGACGGCGCTGGTCGAGATTCCGGCGCGGGACGTCGAGGCGCTGTTCCTCGACATCCACATGCCCGGGATGACCGGGTTCGAGCTGCTGGAGCGGCTCACAGCGAGCCCGCTGGTCGTCTTCGTCACCGCCTACGACGACTATGCGCTCCAGGCCTTCGAGGCCGCGGCGGTCGACTATCTCCTGAAGCCCGTCAAGCGCGAGCGCGTCGAGCGCACGCTCGAGCGTCTCGAGACCCGCCGTGCCGATCCGGGCGCCGCCGGCGTCCAGGCCGTGCTGGAACGCCTGGCCCGTTATTACCGCGACACGAAGGGGCCGGTCTACGCCGACCGCATCAGTGTCGACCTCGGCCAGCAGCGCACGCAGCTCGTCGAGACCGCAAAGATCACGCACTTCCTGGCGCAAGGAAAGGGCACGCTCGCGGTGACCGCCGCCGGCAGCCACCTGGTCGACCGCACGCTCGGCGAGCTCGAGGAGCGCCTCGACCCGCGACAGTTCGTTCGCATCCACCGGAGCGCCATCGTCAACCTCGCGTGGGTGGGTGAGGTCCATCCCGACCTCGGCGGGCGCCTGGTCGTCCGACTCAAGGACGCGACGCAGACGGAGCTTCAGGTGGCGCGCGACCGCGCGCGGGCCTTCAAGGAACGGCTGGTGCTCTAGTCGCGATACCCCGATCCGGGTATCGCGCCCTGTCGGCGCAAACGCATAGGCCAAGTGCTCGTCGCATCAATGCGATTCGTCTTTTACCGGCGCGCGCGGTGGCCGCGCTATGCTGCGAGGCGGGGATATGATCAAGGCCCACCACTTTGATCCTTCCTCCACTACTGTGATCCTATGGTGAAGCGTAATGCGCTCTAACCAGCCGCTTGAGCGGGCCGGCATGAACGCGCGACGGTGCCGTCCGCGCTCCAGCGCCGGCCGCTCAGCGCCAGGTCGTTCGGCGCACCAGATGGCAGTTCGACGACCGCTGGTGATCCTCGCGCTGATGTTGCTGGTCTTGCCGGGACTCGTGCTTCACGCCTCGGGCAAGCCCCTCACGACGATGGCCCATGGTCCCAAGGGCAACGTCGAGTTCGAGACGCGCACGCTGAGCGCAAGCGACTTCTGGGGCGGCGTCAAGACTGGGCGGCCCGTCACCATCTCCGGCGAGTTGCTCCTGGCAGAGGGCGAGGACCGGGTGCCCGCCGTCGTCCTGTCGCATGGCAGCGGCGGTGTGGATCGTGCGGGGGACCTCTGGGCTCGTGAGCTGCGATCACAAGGCGTAGTGGTGTTCGTCGTCGATAGCTTCACCGGTCGCGGCATCACGAGGTTCCCGTCCGAAACAGAGCTGAGTCGCATCGGGCAGGTGTACGACGTGTACCGGGCCCTCGCGCTCCTGGCGACCCATCCCAGGGTTGACCCCGGCCGTATCGCGCTGATGGGCCGGTCGCGCGGCGGCGGACTGACCCTTCTCGCCGCCAGGACCCGGTCGCTCAAGGCCCAGGCGCCCGAGAATCTCCAATTCTGCGCGTATCTCGCGTTCTACCCTACGATCAGTACCCTGGTCGACTACGGGCCGCTCGTGAGCCGCCCGATCCGCCTCTTCTCGGGCACTGTCGACGAGGCCGCTCCGATTGCCGCGGTCCGCGACTTCGCCGAAAAGCAGCGGGCGGCCGGTGCTGACGTCAAGCTGTTCGAATACGAAGGCGCCCACCACGCGTTCGACAGCCCCGACTTCCGGACGCCAGCGGTCGCGCGGATCGGGACCGTCTCGTTCACGGTGCACTACCACCCGCAGGCTCACGCGAGAGTCAAAAGGGACGTGAAGGCGACGCTGGCCGAGGTCTTCGCGAAACCGTGATGCAGACCGACGGGACACGGAACCAGCAAACGCGGGGGGCCAAACGCATGCAGCCGACGGCGCGCCACGGTTAACACGTCGCGTTCGGCGAACTCACAACCATCAGTCGAGGAGGTCTGCTCATGAAGAGGATCTCGGTCATGCTCACGTCGCTCCTGATTCTCGCCGCCCCATCGCTGGCGCTCGCGGGACCCAAGGAGGATGTAGGCGCGGCCACGCAGGCGTGGATTGATGGCATGAATAGCCACAATGCGGAACGAGTTGTTGCTCTTTATGATGCGGAGGCGGTGTTGTGGGGCACGCGGTCTTCCACGCTCCGTGACACCCCTACCACCGTTCGTGACTACTTCAAGGTCCTCCAGACCGTTCCCTCGTCCTACAAGGTTGTCGTCGGCGAGCAACGGATTCGGATCTACGGAGACATGGCAATCAACACCGGGACCTACACGTTTTCCGAGGACCGCGACGGGAAACCGATCACCCGCCCTGCACGATTCAGCTTTGTCTACCGAAATCGCGACGGGCGATGGTTGATCGTAGACCATCACTCGTCCGCGGTGCCTGCTCAGTAGGCGGCTATCGGAGCCGCGTGACGTGTCCAGCCGGGCGTGGCTCGATGGGGCTGGAGGAAGCCATCGAGCGCATTCGGCGCCGCGGGGTTTGATGGACACCGGCATATTTATTTCCGACGATGCCGTGACAGTTGTAGGGACGCCAATGCTGCCCAACAAGTCGCTGCAGCCGACCGAACACAGCGCGGCGGCCGAGCTCGTTCGTTGGGCCCGAGACTGGCGTTCGTTCACCATCTGAAGGGAGCTCAGCGTGACGATCTATAACGCCGCCGGTTACACGATCATCGTCATCTATGCACTGGCCTGCACGTACTTCGCTCCGCTGCACATCGGCCCTGGGACAGGATTGTTGATCGGCGCCGCCTACTTCCTGGTGTGCTGGTTCATCGGGGGACTGTATTTGTCGTCCGTCATCCACATGGGGATCGCCCACCGCGCACTCGACTACCAGGAGTGGTTCGTCAAGACCGTCACCGTCGTGAACAACACCTTTGGGGTCTACATCAATCCGGTCACGTGGGTGAATCGCCATCGGCTTCACCACAAGTTTTCTGATCATCCCGGCGATCCCAACAAGCTGTCGTCCGACGGGTTCTGGCGAACTCTGTATTTGTGCCTGTTCCCCTACCGGTGCGAAGCCAACATGGCCAACGACGAGATCTTCAAGTCCTGGTCGTTCCGCCTCGTTTCGAACCCGGTGTTCGCGGTGCTGTCTCAGGTGTTCAACTTCTGGCTGTTGTGGCTGCTGGTGGGCGACCTGCGTTTTGCGATGGTGGTCTGGGGCGTGTTCCGCGTGTTCGCGATCTGGATCAACATGATCCAGAACTACTGGACCCACGACCGGAGGTTCGGTTACCGGCGCTACGATGACGAACGCGACAATGCGATGAACATCGGCGAGTGGCTACCGGTCACGGCGACCTTCAGCGCTTGCCTTCAGAACAACCATCACCATTCCCCGGGGATGCTGCGGTTGAGCCACGACGAATCGGAATACGACTTTGGATTTCTCACCGTCAGGGCGATGAAGGCGTTGCGCCTGGTGCGGGCGACGACCAGGGGTGCGGAAATCCCCAGGGAGTGCCCGCTGACTTCGCTGAACTTCTAGCCGCCGCTAAGCCGTCTGCTTGCGGGTGAACGGATAGAACGTCTGCCCCCAGAACGTGCCCGGGATTTTCTCGTTGGCCAGGCCGTAAGCATCCGGCCACTTGCCCTCGGGGTAGTAATAGGTCCCGAACATCTTGTCGATCCACGGAAAGTGGATGGCGAAGTTCTTGTCGATGGCCTCTTCTTGCGACGTGTGATGCCAGTGATGGAACCTCGGAAAAATCAGGTAAGGCTCCAGCCACTTGATGCTCGGACCGAAATTGGAGTGCGTCCAGGTCGCGTGCAGCGTGACGAACAAGAGGTAGGCTACCAGCATGTCGTGAGAGAAGACCAACATCATCGGAACGAGGATGAACCCGCGCACGACGACGTCATCCACGATGTGGGACCGTGAACCCGCGATCCAGTCGAGTCCCTTCGAAGAGTGGTGAATGGCGTGGAAGCGCCACATCCACGGCACCGAGTGGAAGGCGCGATGAATGGCGTATTCCGCCAGATCCGCCACGAAGACTGCCAGGAAGAACTGGACCAGCCAGGGCAGGCTACCGATCGCCCCTTGCAAGCTCGGAATGGCGAAGAGAGCCGTGAGCTGGGTGGCAGGCAGCAGGATCAGGAAGGTCGTGATCTGGGTGGGCAGGTGCGTGGAGAGGAAATACACCACGTCCAAGAGCCACTCGTTGCGGAAAACACCTTGCTTCGGATAGGCCGGCCACAGCACCTCGAACGGCGAGAAGATCAGCGTCATCAACAGCATGTCCAGCAGAAACCAGTCCAGGCCGAGGGACGGGCCGTCGTAAAGCGGTTCGTTGATCGGGACACTGGCTCCGCCCCACAGAGTCGCGGCCAACGCCAGCGCCATCCCGGTCAAGCCCAGAATCTTCTTCTTGCGCAGGATCGCGGACGCAACCCCGAAAATGATCGCCGCCACGATGACTGTCTGGATCAACATGCGCATCAGGTACATGGGGTAGTAGGGCCGCAGATTCGGAGAACTCAGCAGTTGTGGAAAGTGCAGGCACGCCACCGCCCCGAATGCGAGCAGCCCGCAGAAGGTCGACAAGACCCCGCTCCACCAGCCGGTTCCGAACCCGGTGGGGTCCTGGTCGCCGAACATCGCATTGATTTTCTGTTCGAGCATGGCCGCTCACTTCGTAACTTATCATTAGGGGCGATGAGCGCGAAGAGATTGGCCCCGGCTGGCTGAACATCGCCACGCACACGGGTCTGCTCCGAACCATCTTTAGCCAGCCGTGCCGAGAGGCTCTCAGAGGATCTGCTGCTGGGAGATCCGCGCTTCGCGCTCGACTAGCACGTCCTGGCCGCCCGCCATTCCGCGACCATGGTGTCCGCGTCGAGTGGGGCCAGGCGCGTGGGGGGCCCTTCGGCAGCGCGCGCGTTGACCCGAGCGATCTCGGCGTTGAGCGCCGCGATTCGCTCGCGGACCGCGCCTTCGTCGGAAAGCGTCCAGATCCGCTCGAGCTCGGCCTCGACCTTTCGAAGTAGCTCGAGGCCCGGCGGCAGCACGGAGACCTTCTCGCGCTTCACCCACCAGTCCGGGTCGTGGCCCTGGTCCAGATCCGTAAACGGCTTGCCCGCGCCGGGGAGATTGTCGAAAGCGCCCTCTTCCCGGGCGAGGCGGATCAGCTCGTCGCGCCAGGTTTCCCAGCTCATCCCGGCGGGCTTGCGCTCGGTCATGACGCAATGGAACGAGCACAGCAGGGCAATGTCAAGAAGCCGCCTGCCGCGAGTGGTATTCTTGCCGCCCGAAGGAGACCACGCCATGTCGACCAACCTCGCTGTCGTCGTCGATCCGGAAGCGCCGGGTCGGCTCGTCATTCGCCCCGTGCCCCAGCCCACCGCCAACCGCGACGAGGCGCTCGTGCGCGTCCACGCGATCTCGCTCAACCGCGGTGAGGTCCGCCGTTCGGGCAATGCCGCCGCCGGCTGGCGGCCGGGATGGGACCTGGCCGGCGTCGTCGAGCGCGCGGCGGCGGACGG
>Ga0306923_10002095_pt1 | contig 18120 bp, 19 predicted proteins | sample sta12Can44000108_FD_203841 | JGI IMG/M metagenome (GOLD analysis project Ga0306923, IMG submission 203841) | Lab enrichment of tropical soil microbial communities from Luquillo Experimental Forest, Puerto Rico - statanox.12C.anox.44.000.108 (v2)... | ecosystem: Environmental > Terrestrial >... | reverse complement strand
TGTCCCTTCCACGGCTGGACCTTCACCAACTCTGGCAAGCTACTGAAGGTCAAGAGTCCCGAAGGGGCGGGTTACCCGGAATGCTTCAACAAGGACGGCTCGCACGATCTGACGAAGATCGCCCGCTTCGAGTCCTATCGCGGCTTCCTGTTCGGCAGCCTCAATCCCGATGTCGCGCCGCTCGTCGAGCATCTCGGCGAAGCCGCCAAGATCATCGACCTGATCGTCGACCAGTCGCCGGAGGGTCTCGAAGTGCTGCGCGGTGCCTCGACCTACGCCTACGACGGCAACTGGAAGCTGCAAACCGAAAACGGCGCCGACGGATACCACGTCACCTCCGTGCACTGGAACTACGCGGTGACGACCAGCCGCCGCAAGCAGGCCGAGAAGCCGGATGACATCCGCGCCATGGACGCGGGCAGCTGGGCCAAGCAGGGCGGCGGCTTCTATTCCTTCGAGAGCGGCCACCTGCTGCTGTGGACCAATTGGGCCAACCCGGAAGACCGGCCGAACTGGGAGCGGCGTGACGAACTGGCCGCGCAATTCGGTCAGGCGCGTGCGGACTGGATGGTGCAGCGCTCGCGCAACCTCTGCCTATACCCGAACGTGTACCTGATGGACCAGTTCAGCTCGCAGATCCGCCACTATCGGCCGATTGCCGTCGATAAGACCGAAGTGACGATCTATTGCATTGCACCGAAGGGTGAGAGCGCGGAGGCGAGGGTGCGGCGCATCCGCCAATACGAGGACTTCTTCAACGCCAGTGGCATGGCGACCCCAGACGATCTCGAGGAGTTCCGTGCTTGTCAGATGTCCTACCTGGGCCGCACAGCGCGCTGGAACGATTTGTGCCGTGGAGCCGCGCACTGGATCCGGGGTGCTGACGAAGCGGCCAAGTCGATTGGCCTGAAACCGTTGATGAGCGGCGTGTGCACCGAGGATGAGGGGCTGTTCGTCGTGCAGCACAAGTACTGGCAAGAGAGCCTGCAGCGCGCCCTCTCCGCCGAAGCAACCCCCGAGGCCTAGGAGCAGCACGATGTCGAGCACACACGAGAACCACAACACCGCGGCCATGCGACTCTCGCCAGAGGACGTCCAGCAATTCCTGTACCGCGAGGCCCGGTTCCTCGACGACAAGGAGTGGCAGAACTGGCTCGCGCTCTATGCGCCTGATGTGGAGTTCTGGATGCCGTCCTGGGACGACGATGATCAGCTCGTCACTGACCCGCAGACCGAAATTTCGCTGATCTGGTACGGCAACAAGGGCGGGCTCGAGGATCGGGTCTTTCGCATCGGGACCGAGCGGTCGAGCGCAACCAGTCTGCCGGAGCCACGGACCTCGCACAACATCAGCAACGTCGAGATCCTCGAGCAGGCGGGCGGCGTCTGCCGGCTGCGGTTCAACTGGGTGACGTTCAGCTACCGCTACAAGACCGTGGACACCTACTTCGGCACGTCCTACTACACGCTCGATACCACCGGCCCGCAGCCGCTGATCGTGCGGAAAAAAGTAATTTTAAAGAATGACTACATCCACCATGTGGTCGACATCTACCATATCTGAATCCGGTTTGACGTGCCGGCCAGAGAGAAGTCCGGCACGCGCCCGACTTCATGTTGGTCTTTGTTCCTGCCGCGCAATCGCCTTCTGACAAGGGGTATGGCCATGGATGCTGACACGCGACCAACCTCCGCTTTGATTCCCGACCATCTCTTGCGCTTTCCCAATACTGATGGATCGCGGGTCCCGCTCGACGTCTATCGCTCGCAAGAGATCTACGACCGCGAGCAAGAGCAGATTTTTCGCGGACCGACCTGGAGCTTCCTCGCGCTCGAAGCCGAAATTCCCAATCCCGGTGACTTCAAGTCGACCTTCGTGGGCGACATGCCGGTTGTCGTCACGCGCGTTGGAGAAAACGAGCTGGCCGCATGGGTCAATCGGTGCGCGCATCGAGGTGCTATGGTCTGCCGCGCAGCGCGTGGTAATGCGACCTCGCATACCTGCGTCTATCACCAGTGGAACTACAGCAACCGCGGCACTTTGCAAGGCGTACCGTTTCGACGCGGCCAGAAAGAAATGGTCGGCATGCCGTCGGACTTTGATCCCACGGCCCACTCCTTGCGCCCGTTGCGCGTCGAAAGCTATCGTGGCCTTGTGTTTGCGACGTTCAGCGACGCCGCCACACCCCTTTTTGACTACATCGGCGAGCAGATGCGGCCATGGATAGACCGCATTCTTCATAAGCCGATCGTGTACCTGGGTTGCACGCGTCAGTATTCGAAGTCCAACTGGAAGCTCTACACCGAAAACATCAAGGATCCGTATCACGCGAGCCTGCTGCATCTGTTCCATAACACGTTCAACATCCTGCGCGTAGGTATGAAGGCGCGGGCGATCGCGGACGCAACCCACGGACTTCACAGCGTCCTGACAGTGACAAAAAACGAAGAAGCGAACACGGACGAGTATCGCGCGCAGAGGATCCGCTCGTTCAATCAAGGGTTTCAGCTGCAGGACCCGTCGTTGCTCGACCATATCCAGGAATATGAAGAGCTGACCACCAACCATATACAGTCGATCTTCCCGCAGCTCGTACTTCAGCAAATCCACAATACGCTGGTGGCGCGTCAACTGCTCCCCAAGGGTCCGGGCAGCTTCGAGCTGATCTTCCACTTTTTCGGCTACGCCGACGATACGCCGGAGCTGAGAGCACTGCGCATCAAGCAGGCTAACTTGGTCGGCCCCGCCGGCTACATTTCGATGGAAGATACCGAGGCCACCGAGCTCGTGCAGCGCGGGATCCCCCGGCATGACGCAACGGAATCGTTGATCTTGATGGGCCGCGATCGTCCCGAGCAGCAGGATAGCTTGATCACCGAAAGCCTGATCCGCAAGTTCTGGATGGGCTACCGGCGTTTGATGGACCTGTGAGGACCGCCATGGAAGACCTGCAGCTGTGGTTCGAGATCTCTCGACTCCAGGACCGCTACGTGAGCACGCTCGACAATGACCGTCTGGAGGAGTGGCCGGACCTGTTCACAGACGATTGCCTATACGAAATCGTGCCTCGCGAGAATGCTGCCGGCGGGTTTCCGATCGGCCTCATCCATTGCGACAACAAGCGCATGCTGCACGACCGCGTTACCTCACTGCGTCAGGCGAACATCTACGAGGCGCATAACTATCGGCACATGACATCCGGTCTAACGCTGCAGCGGATCGATGCGAATACAGTCGAAAGCGAGTCGAGCTACGTCGTGATCCAGACCCGCACGGAAGGCGACTCGTTCGTGTTCCAGGCGGGACGCTACGTCGATCGCATCGTGCGGACACCGGTGGGGTGGCGCTACGCGTCCAAGCGCGTGATCTATGATACATCTCGCGTCCAGACGCTGCTTGCCACCCCGATCTGAGCTGCACCAGGCGCGATGGAGGGGGGGACTGCGATGATCTCTCCAGGACGCTTCGCCGGCAAGGTCGCCGTCGTCACCGGCGCGGCGCAGGGCATCGGCCGTACCGTGGCACTCCGCATCGCGCGCGAGGGCGGCAGGCTCGCGCTGGTCGATCGCTCTCCGCTGGTCGAGGAGGTTCAGCGCGAGGCTGTGGCCGCCGGCGCTTCAGCGACCGCGACCATCGCCGATCTCGAGACCTTTGCCGGCGCCACCTCCGCGATCGAGAGCGCGCGGGAACGCTTCGGCCATATCGACATCCTGGTCAACAACGTCGGCGGCACGATCTGGGCGAAGCCCTATGTGGAGTACAGGGAGGCTGAGATCGAGGCGGAGATCCGCCGCTCGCTCTTCCCGACGCTTTGGTGCTGCCGCGCCGCGCTGCCGGGAATGCTGGACCGCGGCGCCGGCGTCATCGTCAACATCTCTTCCGTCGCGACCCGCGGCGTCAACCGCGTGCCCTACGCGGCGGCGAAGGGTGGCGTCAACGCCATCACCGCGTCTCTCGCCATGGAATACGCGGCGCACGGCATCCGCGTCTGTGGCGTGGCGCCTGGCGGCACCGAGGCCCCGGCGCGGCGCATCCCGCGCAACGCCGCGGAGCCGAGCGCGCCGGAGAGGGAATGGTACCGTCAGGTCGTGGACCAGACGATCGCGTCGAGCCTGATGAAACGCTACGGCACCACCGAGGAGCAGGCGGCGGCGATTCTGTTTCTGGCTTCGGACGAGGCTTCGTACATCACCGGCATGACTTTGCCGGTAGCGGGCGGAGACCTTGGTTGAGAAATTCACCACGCCCACCCCGGAGGAAAAGTCGATGAGCGAGTTGTTGCTTGAGACCCGCGAAGTACAGAGCCTGCTGACAAGGGTCAGCGGTCTCGGGAACGACAAGGGTGACCCTCGCGTGAAGCGCATCGTCCACCGCGTCGTGTCGGACCTGTTCAAGACGATCGAGGAGTTCGACGTCCAGCCGGACGAGTTCTGGTCCGCGATGAGTTACCTGACCGAACTCGGCAAGGCGAACGAGGTCGGCCTGCTGGTGCCCGGCCTCGGCCTCGAGACCTTCCTCGACCTCCGCACGGACGACGCGGAGCGCAGGGCCGGCATCGAGGGCGGGACGCCGCGCACGATCGAAGGTCCGCTCTATGTCGCCGGAGCGCCGCTCTCGAAGGAAGAAGCAGGCTCGACAATGGCGGCGAAGAGGGCGAGGTGCTGTTCATGGACGGCCAAGTGCGCGATGTAAACGGCAAGCCGATGGCTGGCGCCCTCGTCGACGTCTGGCACGCCAACCCGCTCGGCGGCTATTCCTTCTTCGATCCGTCCCAGCCGAAATACAATCTCCGCCGCCGCATCGAGACCGATGCTCAGGGCCGCTATCGCTTCCGCTCGATCCTGCCTGCGGGGTATACCTGCCCGCCGCAGGATCCGACGCAGAAGCTGCTCGACCAGCTCGGCCGGCACGGACGGCGCCCGGCGCACATCCACTTCTTTGTCACTGCACCGGGCTATCGGAAGCTGACGACGCAGATCAACATCGGTGGCGACGAATATCTGCACGACGACTTCGCTTTCGCCACGCGCGACGGCCTGATCCCGGAGGTGCGTCGCTCCGCCGACCCGGCGGAAGTGCGTGCGCGCGGCCTGAATGCGCCGTTCGCGGAAATCCGCTTCGACTTCATCCTGCATCGTGAGCGCGCCAATGCGCCTAGCACCGTGGTGACGCGCGCGCACGCCGAAGCAGCCTGAGGCGCGCCGGCGCAACTCGCGTGGCGCCCCTTGCTGCACCCACTAGGAACCAAGTCATGCCCGCCCCTCTTCCGGCCGGCCCGGCCGGCTTGCAGCGCGATTTCGCCATCGCCTCGATCCGCAGCACCATCGTCGACGTGCCGACGGTGCGCCGACACGAGCTCTCCTCGCTCTCCGTCACGGCGCAGAGTTACGTCATTGTCGAGCTGCGCTTGGCCAACGGCACGGAGGGCATCGGCGAAGCCGCAACGCTCGCGGCCCGCGCTGGAGCGAGGAGAGTGTCGAAAGCATCAAGGCTACGATTGACGCCTATTTGGCACCAGCCTTGCTCGGAGCCCCGGCGAACCGGTTCGCGGCGGCGCGCATCCGCATGGACGCGGCGGCGAGGCGCAACAATGCCGCCAAGGGGGCGATCGAAAGCGCAACGTTCGACGCGGTCGGCAAGACACTGGGCGTTCCAGCCGTGCAGCATCTTGGTGGCGCCGTACGCGAGAGCGTGCCGGTGCTGTGGACCCTTGCCTCCGGCGATCCCGCCCAGGAGATCGAGGAGGCGGAGGAGAAGCTGGCCGGACGCCTGCACGACACGTTCAAGGTGAAAATCGGCGCCAGATCCCCGGAGGCCGATGTCATGCGCCTGCGTCGCCTCGCCGACGCGCTCGCCGGCCAGTGCCGAGGTGCGCCGTACCGTCATTGATGATCAGACGCCTTTCATCCCGCTGGTCGTGCCGCGGGCGTCGGGCGAGCTCACCGAGCTCGAAGCCAAGCAGGTCAAGATCGGCGCGCGACGCTACATCGGCTGTCGCAATCTCGCCGAGGCCCGCCGCGACGCCGAACAGCGCGAGGCCATCCTCGGCGGGCTGCGCGCCAAGCTCGCCCAGGGCGACAAGGCGCTCGTCGGCAACAGCGGCTTTCGCCGTTATCTGAAGACGGTCTCGGCCGAGCATTTCGCCATCGACGAGGCGCGGGTCGCCGACGACGCCCGCTTCGATGGGCTCTACGTGTTGCGCACCAATAGCAAGATCACCCCGCTGCAGGTCATGCTGCGCTACCGCGACCTGTTGCGCGTCGAGCAGTTGCTGCTCCAAGCCAAAGCCGTGCTCGCCACCCGTCCGATCTACCACAACAGTGACATGGCCATACCGGCCATGTCTTCTGTTCCTTCCTTGCCCTGCTGCTCGTCAAAGAACTCGAAGATCGCCTCCGCCGGCATGGCATCGCCGCCGAATGGGGCGACATTCTGCGCGATCTCGATCGGTTGCAGGAAATCCAGCTCGATCAGGATGGCAAGCGCTTCCTGCTGCGCACCCCGACCACCGGCGTCGCCGGTAAGCTCTTTCAGGCAGTCGGTGTCGCCCTGCCGCCCAATATTCAGGAAATCCCGCTGCCGAACCCGCAGCCGGCTGGCTGACCCGCCGGCCTCGATGCCGTGGTGCTAAGACCGCGATCCGGAACTCCAAGCCATTGGAATATATCCTCTTTCTTAAAACCGCTGTTTAAGTCGGGCTTTGGCAGCAAGTCTCGGGCGACAGCCAGTTTGGAGTTGAGCTGTTTTTGAAAATCGCACACGAATATCGTCACGATAATTCGTTTTATTCGTCTCTTACGGAGACACAACTCGGCGACTTCTATATCTGGCTTGAGCAGACATTTCCGGTCCGACAGGACCCGCACCGCCAGGGCGGCGGCGCTTTCTTCGCAGGCCCACGAGCCTCTGTGGCCCGCCTCAGAGACGGGATCCTCAGCCAACTCGTCAATAAGGGCACGCTCGCTGCGGTCGAGGCGTTGCAAAACATCCTAAATCAACTCCCTGACCGCGATTGGCTCGCGTATCAATTGCTCGACGCCGAGCAAGCCATGCGCCGGAAGACGTGGCCCCCGCTCTTGCCCAGCGAGATCATCCGGGTCACGGAAACCACACGCGGCGTTCTCGTCCAGTCCGCGGCGCATCTCGCCGACGCACTCCTTCAAGCCCTACGGCGGTACGAACGCGAGTTGCACGGCGAGCAGACCCCCATCAGGGATCTCTGGGACCGGCAGGCGAACCGTACCTTCAGACCGGTGGATGAGAACGCGCTCTCGGATCATGTGCAGCGCTTTTTAAAACGCGACCTGGTTGACGGCGGAATTATCCTCAACCGCGAGGTAGAAATTGGTCGGGTCCCTGGGGCCGGTGCCGGAACACGCACCGATATCAAGGTCGACGCGCTGCAAACATCGGAACACTCTGACACTTTCAACACCATTACCGCGGTGATCGAGACCAAGGGCTGCTGGAACCGAGAACTGCGTACCGCGATGAAGACTCAGCTTGTTGACGGCTATCTGGTAAAACTTGCCGCTCCCGTTGGGATTTATTTAGTCGGGTGGTTTGATAAGCTTAAGTGGGATACCGCAGACTATCCCAGAAACGATACACCAGATTGGAGCATCGAGCAGGCACAGCGTCAATTTGATGAACAGACTGCAGCTCTACCTAAAGCTTTTATCGTGAACGCGGTTGTTCTTGATTGTCATGCAGCATGATTAACAACGCCTCGATCCGGACCCCCCTGCTCGCTGCTCAAGGCGGGTGCGAGGAGCCGCTGCGCGTCTCTTCATCCCGGTTACGATCTCGCCATTCACCATCCCCACTCGGACGGATCGGTGTCAAACATCAATCTGATGCAACTCGGCTTCAACGAAGGCAGCCGCGTCGGTGTCACTTCTCCGCCTCCCCCGTAGGCGTCGCCAAGCTATTGCAAGCGCTGGTCAAGATAGCCCGCGCCGAGAAACCCGAGGTCGAAGCTGCGCTGCCGCCACCGACCCCGTCGCTGGTCAAACCGCAGGTGGCGAGACAAGCTTAGCCAGAGGCTCTGTTATGAGGTGAGTGGTCGAAGCCGATTTGCCGGCTAGGCCTTGATCTTCCACTCGCCGCTTGGCGTGCGGCACCAAGTGAGCCGGTAATCGCGACCCGGTGGCTGTCCGGCGGCGACGATGTGATTGCGCACGAGATGGCAGGCCATGCCCCGCGAGTGGAACACCCGGAGTATAGTGGAGGTGCCGGAGGTATTCGTCTGGGGATTGCTCCACGTCTCGGAGCGCCCGGCTTTGGCGGGCTCAGTTGCATTCAGCCGCGCTATGCTGTCGAACAGCAGTCGGTTGTCCTCCGGCGAGAGGCCCGGACCTCCGCGGAACGGGTTGATCTGGGCCTGCGCTGCCGCGGGCAGGAGAATGAAGGCCGCGAGCGCGGCCGACAAGCGGCATGATGAACGGGGTCGCATACGCGTCGCTCCGCTTTTTGTCAGTGGCGCCGGGTGCCGACGAGCCGATAACCGCTTTGCTCGATCTGGCGGTTGACGACGTCGGCGAGTTCTGGATTGCCCGAGAGGCCGCTGATCAGATCGGCGAACATGCCTGCGACGGCGACAGCAGCGATCGCCATGACGTCGGTGCCCGGCGGTGAGTACTGCTCTATCGTCCGCGTCAGGGCGGCGCGCGCGACCTGAACGACCATATCTCGCTCACGGGAATGTGTGTCTCTTGTCATATGGAGTTCCTCGCGTGTTGCGCGCACGAGACTACCATGTAATTGCGTTTTTGACCAATGATCAGGCAGATGCCTTCGGTCGAGCCGGGACGAAAGCGGATCTGCGGACTAGAGCTCGCGCGATTTTCCCTGAATCGCACTTCATTTGGGGAGATGGCGGCCTCGAAGTATAGGCGGCGGTTCGGCGAATCGGCGCTGCCCTCCGATATCGGCCAAGACGCGGGTGACGAGAACGATTAGAAGGGACAAACGGCAAACAGCGCGCGTTGTGGCGGGCCTGCAGAGGGTGTGCTTGGACAGGGAGCGGAGGACATGCCAGCTGAGCTGACCAACCTTAAAGTTCGGGATGTCACCGTCAAGCTGCACCGCGCGGGGCGCGGCGCCACAGTGCTGTTCCTCCATGGCGTGGGCGGCGTGCCGCAATGGCTTCCGTTTTTCGATGCGCTGGCGGAGCGCTACGAGCTGCTGGTGCCCGAGCATCCCGGGTTTGGCGGCTCCGACGATCCGCCATGGATCACCTCGATGTCGGACCTTGCGATGTTCTACCTCGACCTGGTCGAGGAGGCGGGCCTCGACCGGATCCACCTGATCGGCAACTCGCTCGGCGGCTGGCTCGCCGCCGAGATCCTGATCCGCGACCGCTCGCGCTTCCGGAGCCTCGTCCAGCTGGCACCGGCCGGCATCCGCGTCAAGGGCGTGCCGTGCGGCGACAATTTCATCTGGGGGCCCGAGGAGGCGGTGCGCAACCTCTATCACGACCAGACCTTCGCCGACCGCATCCTGGTGCTGACACCTGACGAGGCGCAGATGGATTTGATGCTGAAGAACCGCTTCACCGTGGCGAAGCTCGGCTGGCAGCCGCGCTGGTTCAATCCCGATCTCGAGAAATGGCTGCACCGCATCAAATTGCCGTCGCTGATCGTCTGGGGCGACGATGACAAGATCATGCCGCCGGCCAATGCGGCATTGTGGTGCGACCGCCTGCGGGATGCGCGCCTTGTGATGATCGAGAGCTGCGGGCATCTCCCGCATGTCGAGCACGCCCCGCTCGTCGCCGGCCACGTCCTCGACTTCCTGGAGGGGGTCGCGCCATGAAGCTCGTCGCTTTCCATCTCATGCCGTACCGGCCGCTCGACCTCGCTGAGGCGGCAAAGCACCGTTCGCCCTGGGTGGTACTGCCGAACCAACTCTACGACCCGGTCAAGGGTGCGGAGGAATATGCGCGCCACATCGATGCGCTCGTCTATGCCGAGGAACTCGGCTTCGATGCGATCGGCGTCAACGAGCATCACCAGACCGCATACGGCTTGATGCCGGCGCCGAACCTGATCGCCAGCGCGCTGATCCAGCGCACCAAGACGATCAAGATCGCGATCCTTGGCCGTGCGCTGCCGTTGGTGAACAACCCGATTTACATAGCCGAAGAGTTCGCGATGCTCGACGTCCTGTCGAAGGGCCGGATCATCGCCGGCTTCGTGCGCGGCATCGGCTCGGAATACCATTCCTCCGGTGTCAACCCCTATTTTTCGCATGAGCGCTTCCACGAGGCGCACGATTTGATCATCAGGGCGTGGACCGAGCCCGGTCCTTTCGCCTTCGACGGCGACCACTTCAGCCTGCGCTACGTCAACCTCTGGCCCAGGCCCTATCAGAGCCCGCATCCGCCGGTCTGGATCCCGTCGCAGGGATCGAGCGAGACCGTCGCCTGGGCGGCCGATCCCAAGCGCAAGTACCCGTTCCTGGTGACCTTCTCATCGGCCGACCTCGTCGCGCGCTATCACAACACCTATCGCGACCAGGCGCGGCAATACGGCTATGAGGCGGCGGCGGGTCAACTCGGTTGGGCCTGCCCGATATATGTCGCGGAGACCGACGAGCGCGCCCGCCAGGAGGCAGGGCGGGCGGTCGAGACGCTGTTCAACGATTTCCTCCGCCAGAGCTTCGAGATGCTGATGCCGCCCGGCTATACCTCGATCGCCTCGATGAAGAATTTCATCAGCATGCGCAGGGGGCTGGGCGGCGGCAAGTCCACCGCCGAAGGCCTGATCGAGAGCGGCACCGCACTGATCGGCAGCCCTCGCACCGTGCTGGCGGGGATCGAGCGGATGCGCGAGCGCACCGGCTTCGGCATCCTCGTGGCGCTGCTCCAGTTCGGCGTCCTCTCCGACGATCTGACGCGGCGCAACATGGACCTGTTCGCCGCCGAGGTGATGCCGCATCTGAGGAACTGAGGCGCCGCCTCGTATCGCGGGGGCTGTCATGCTGCGCCTGCCGTGAGGCCGGCGCTCGGGCTGACTCCCCCTTGACGATAGCGGTATTTATACCACCACAAGCCGATCAGCTCGTGGAGCGCGCGGTAGCTGGCGAGCAAATAGGGAACTTGCGGGAAGAAGGAACTGGCCGAGAGCGAGCGGGGCTCGTCGGGTCGCCGCTGGTCCGTTTGTCGAGGGGAGCAAATGGCCGGGATCACCGGGTAGCCGACTGCGTGAAACGACCAGAGGGCTCGCGCCATGTCCCGGCAATGTGTGATCAGCAGCGCAGACGGCACACCTGCCTGGCGCAGGATGTCCGCCGAGAAAGCGGCGTTCTCGTAGGTATTCAGCGAACGATCCTCGTGCCAACGCACCGACACCCGAAAATCCTCTTGCAGCACCGTGCTCATCATTCCGGCGAGGGAATCGTCGATCCCGTCCGGCCTCCCGCCACTGACCAGCACCGGCAGTCCGAGACGCCGCTCTTCTCGTGCCGCCTCGGCGAGGCGCTCGAGGGTCAGCGGTCCCACCGTGTGCGATTGACCGGGAGTATCGCTCCCCCGGTAGTCGGCTGACAGCACGATGATCGCCCCGGGCGGCCCCTCGGAGGGCAGGATGGGTATCGCTCCGGCGAGGGCCTTGACCGACCCGATCAAGTAATCCGCCACGACCGGCATCGAGGCCAGGTAAAGAAGGGTGCCGCCGAACGTTGCGACGAGAAGGCCGAGCCGGGTCCAGCGCCAGGCAAGGACGAGCCCGATGACCGTCAGCAATATGAACAAATTCGGCGGGATCAAGGACGAATAGGAGAGCCAGGACATGGCAGTTTCGGCCGAGAGGTTGATGGCGGTTCTGTATCGCGTTGCGTCCGGTTCGGAAACTGGAACCGCTCGCGGCCGTCTCAGCTCCTGCTTCGCGTGCAGGTCGGCTCGATCAGCGCCCATTCTGCGTCCATCATGCGTGCCCGGCTTTCTGTCTGGCGCTCGTAAGACCGGCCGCGCTCGAGGCCCAGCATGATGTCGAGATAAGCCGCCGCTCCTGAGGCTCCCTTGCCGAGATTAGTTCGCCTCGATCAAATCATCCGGGCGGGGCAGGCTGCCGGCATCACTGGTCAGGATGCGATCGGAACTGGTTGTCATGGTTCTCTCCATTTCGTCGTGCCCGCGAAAGCGGGCATCCAGGGCTGCCGGCACGGCCGATCAGGTGGGCTCCTGGGCTCCGGCTTTCCGCGGGAGCGACGACAAGAGGGCGAGTGCAACGTTGGCTCAACGCCAGAGCTCGCGGCTGGCTAAGGCCGCACCCTGCGCCAGCGTGTCGAGCTTGGCCCAGGCGATGTCGGGGTGGACACGGCCGCCGAGCCCGCAATCGGTCGAGGCAATGACCCGCTCCCGCCCGACCAGATTGGCAAAGCGCAGGATACGCTCGGCGACCAGCTCGGGATGCTCGACGACGTTGGTCGCATGGCTGACCACCCCTGGCAGGATCAGCTTGCCGTCGGGCAATTTGACGTCCCGCCACACCTTCCATTCGTGCTCGTGGCGGACATTGCCGGCCTCGAACGAATAGGCGCCGGAGTTGACCGCCAGCATCACATCAACGATGTCGCGCATCGGGATGTCGGTGGTGTGCGGTCCGTGCCAGCTGCCCCAGCAGAGATGGAACCGGATCCGCTCCTGCGGCAGGCCGCGCAACGCGTGGTTCAGCGCCTCGACTCGGACCATGACGAACTTCCTGTAGTCCTCGACCTTGGGCTCGGGATCGATCATGTCCCAGCTCGTCGCGGTCGCCGGATCGTCGAGCTGGAGGACCAGGCCAGCATCGAGGATCGCCTTGTATTCCTCGCGCATCGCCTCGGCACAGGCATAGAGGAACTCCTCGTCGCGCTCGTAATAGGTATTGGGGATCCGGTAGGCGCTGCCCGGGGCGACCGCGGTCATAAACCCCTCTTCGACCCCGGCCGCCTGCAGCGCCGCCTTGAAATTGGCGATGTCGGCGTTGATCGCCGCGTGCCCGGTATAGCTCAGCGGACCGACGCAAATCGGTCCCGTCGTCGGCCGCGGTCCCATGAAGACGCCCGAGACCGGGTCCGCATAGGCCGCGGCGAACCGCACGCGGTCGCGCCGGCTGGCGGCGTTGGTCAGCACGATCTCGCCCGGGCGGGCGGGACGCGGCGTCATGTGGTCGAGGCCCGGTCCGCCGAGGTCGAGCCCGCCCAGGCGCTGAAACGCGTAATTCCACCACGCCCCGTAATTGACCCGATTGCCGACCGACTTGCCGAACTCGCCGTCGCCCGGAACGTCGATGCCGAGGGCCTTCTGACGACGCACAACGTCGCCTACCGCCGCGCGTAATGTCTCCTGAAATGCCTGCTCGTCGCTCGCCTCGCCCGCTTCGCGCGCTCGGTTGGCCCCGATCAGGGCATCCGGCCGAGGCAGGCTCCCGGCGTGGCTCGTCAGGATGTGGTCGGAGCTGGTTCTCATGGTTCTCTCCATTTCGTCGTGCCCGCGAAGCGGGCATCCAGGGCTGCCGGCACTGTGGGCTCCTGGGCTTCCGCTTTCGCGGGAGTGACAAAAAGAGGGCGAGTGCAACGTTGGCTTACCGCCAGAGCTGGCGGCTGGCCAGTACCGCACCCCGCGCCAGCGCCTCGAGCTTGGCCCAGGCGATGTCGGGATGGACCCGTCCGCCGAGCCCGCAATCGGTCGAGGCGATGACCCGCTCCCTCCCGACCAGATTGGCAAAGCGCAGAATACGCTCGGCGACGAGCTCGGGGTGCTCCACGACGTTGGTCGCATGGCTTACGACCCCCGGCAATATCAGCTTGCCGTCGGGCAGTTTGACGTCCTGCCAGAGCTTCCACTCGTGCTCGTGCCGGACGTTGCCGGCCTCGAACGAATAGGCCTGTGCGTTGATCGCCAGCATGACCTCGACAATGTCGCGCATCGCGATGTCGGTCGTGTGCGGGCCGTGCCAGCTGCCCCAGCACAAGTGAAAGCGGATGCGGTCCTGCGGCAGGCCCCGGATCGCGTAGTTCAGCGCCTCGACCCGGACCATCGTGAATTTCCGGTAGTCTTCAAGGGTCGGCTCGGGATTGATCTGGTCCCAATTCTCTGCGATAGCCGGATCGTCGAGCTGCAAAACGAGACCGGCATCGAGGATCGCCTCGTACTCCTCGCGCATCGCATCGGCGCAGGCGTAGAGGAGCTCTTCTTCGCTCTTGTAGTACATGTTGCCGATCCGCGAGGCGCTGGCCGGAGCGATCGCGGTCATAAACCCCTCCTCGGCACCGGCGGCGGCGAGAGCGGCCTTGAAGCGGGCGATGTCGGCGGCGATCGCCTCCTGCCCGGTATAGGTCAAGGGTGCCACACAGACCGGGTGGGTAGCGGGCCGCGGCCCAGTGGTAATGCCGGAATCGGGATCGGCATAGGCCGCCGCAAAGCGTGTACGGTCGCGCCGATCGGCAAAGCTCGTCAAGACAACCTCGCCGGGACGCGAGCGCCGTGCCGGCATCTCATAGAGGCCGAGCCCGCCCATATTGAGTCCGCCCAGCCGCAGGAACGAGTAGCGCCACCAGGCACCGTAATTGACGCTGTGCGCCATCGCCTTGCCGAACTCACCATCGCCCGGAACGTCGATGCCGAGCTCCTTCTGGCGGCGCACGACTTCGGTCACCGCGGCGCGCAGCTGCTCCTCGATGACGCGATCGTCACGGACCTCGCCGGTTTCGCGGGCCCGGTAGACCTCGATCAGCTCATCCGGCCGCGGCAGGCTGCCGGCATGGCTGGTCAGGATATGGTCGGAACTCGTTCTCATGGTCCTCCCCATCGGGTTTGCCGAGCCTCGCACGTGCCGGTCGGACGGAGCAACCCCCCGGCGCCGGCAAATTCCCGCCAGCCCCCCAATACAGCGAAATCCTCAAACTGGCCTTTCGGCCCGCCGGTTTGCCCAACGACCAACGAGCCTAATCAATGACTTGCGTCGAAAAATCCCTAGTTTAACGAACAGGGAGATTTTTTCGCGGTAACAGGGAAGTCTTATCGACCGAACAGGGATCGGGATCCACGATTTAGCCCCTATCAGGGAAATGACAGGGAAGTCGGGAAACGGAGTCGACACGATCGACTGCAATCTAGTGGTGCCAACCATACGGACCACTCCCACAGCCGCTTTTTCGTCGCCCCCGCGAAAGCGGGGCCCCGGAATGCGGGCACCGCTTTGTGGCTCTGGATGCCCGCTTCCGCGGGGCATGACGGCGCGGCGGGTGGGCGCCAAACGTTAGAAGGCTACCACTTAGGCAGTCTGGTGAAGCGGCTGGATGCCGAATTGAACAGCAGCGTTCTGCCCCATCATGCGGGCGATCAGCGGCTCGGGCACATCGGCATCGCGCAACCTCGTGATGGCATCCCAGGCGCTCGTCGCATCGTGCTGCGGGTAGCGCGAGCCCCAGACCACCTTCGCGGCAAAATCCTGCGGCAATTTCTGGATCAGCCGTTCCTCGGCGTCAAAGCCGAGCATGACGTTGCCGTGCTCCCACATCTCTTCGGGCTCGGTGCTGACCGGGTAATGATGCAACAGCGGGATCACCCGGGTCGAGGCTTCCATCTTTTCCAGGACCTCCTGCATCCAGGAGGCCTTGCCGTGCGCGACGACGACCTTCATCCCGGGATAGCGCTCCATGACCGCGAAACCGATCAGGGTGGAGGCGACGAACATGTGGTTGTCGAGCCAGGGGGCGAGGATCGGCGCCAGCGGATGGCCGAGTGGTGTGGCTCTGGTGAAGGTGGTGTTGCTCGCGGCAGCACCCCCGGCGAACGGCCCGCCACCCCCGCCGGGAACGGCCGGCTGCGCCAGCCGGTCCTTGATCTTCTCGAAGAACGGACCATGCGAGGTCCATTCCGGGTTCCACAGGCCCGGTGTGGCGTGCACCGCCGCCGTGATGCCGAGCCGCTCCAGCTCGGCCCATAGCGGGTCGTAATAAGGATGGTTCAGATAACGGTCTTCGACAAAGACCGGGCGGATGAAGACGGCGCGGAACGACGGGATGCGCGCGACCCGCTGCAATTCCTCGAGCGCAAAGTCCATGTTCTGCAACGGCAATATCGCGGCGGCGAACAGCCGGTTTGGCGCCGCCTTGCAGAAATCGGCGATCCAGTCGTTGTGGGCGCGGGCCAGCGCATAGGCCACGTCCGGGTCGCGCACCAGACAGAACCCTTCGGCGAACCAGGTCGGGTAGAGGAGCGTCTGATCGACCCCCATCGCGTCCATATCGGCGAGCCGGGCCTGCGGGTCCGAGGCGCCTTCGGTCATCGGGTGCCTGGCGCGCGGATCGAGCTCTCCGATCGCATCCCAGGTCATGCCGGGCCGCCACAGCGCATGTCTCGGCAGGTTGGGGTTCCCGGTGTCGCGGAAGATCTCACCGTTGATCTTCAGATACGCGCCGGTCCGGCCTTCCTGCCGCCACAGCGCGTGCTTGCCGAGCGTGCGGTACCGCGGCTCGAGGTATTTCTCCCACAGCGCCGGCGGCTCGACGACATGGCTGTCGGCGTCGAACACCGCGAAGTCCTTCGTCGCCATCGGCACCCCCGCCGCAAACCTTCGGGTCATTCCCTCAGGTACGAGTTGAACCAATCGAGCGTGTGCTGCCAGGCCTCCTTGGCCGCGGCTTCGTCGTACCGCGGCGTCGTGTCGTTGTGGAAGCCGTGATTGGCGCCTTTGTAGATATGACCCTCGTGCGCCACATGCGCCTCGGTGAGGGCGGCATCGAACGCCGGCCATCCTGAAGTAATACGCGTGTCGAGCTCGCCGTATTGCGCATTTATCGGCGCCTTGATCTTGCCCGCATCCGCAGCGCTCGGTTGAGCCCCATAGAAGGGAACCCCGGCCGAAAGATCGGAGCCCATCCGCACCGCCAGCTGATTGACGACACCGCCGCCGAAACAGAAGCCGACCGCCCCAAGTTTACCGGTGCTGTCCGGGCGTGATTTCAGCCACACGGCCGCGGCGAGGAAATCTTCCATCATTTTGCCGCGGTCGACCTGGGCGAACAGCGCTCCGCCCTTCTCGTCGTCTCCGGGATAGCCGCCCACCGAGGTCAGCCCATCGGGCGCGAATGCGATGAACTCGGCAACCGCCAGCCGTCGCGCCACATCCTCGATGTACGGATTGAGACCGCGATTTTCGTGGACGACCAGGACCGCGGACAATTTGGTCGTATTTGCCGGCCGCACGAGGTAGCCCTTGATGCTTCCGTTGCCCTGCGGCGACGGCACGGTGTCATAGTCCGCCTTGATCCGTTTGTCGTCCCGCGGAACTTGGATGGCCCAGGCATAATTCGGCTTCAGCATCTCGAAGAGCGCCGCCGCGGTCACACCGCCGACGGCAAATTTTTGCGCACGATCCAAGAATTGGCGGCGGCTCAGCCCACCGTGCACGTAGCCGTCGAACAGGTTCAGAAGCTCTTGCGGGAAATCCGATGCTTTCTTTCGTTCCATATTCATGCCCCTCTAGAACGCGACTGGTTGTGTCCCGTAGCGGAGAGTATCACCAAGCCGCCGACCTCCGGCGCTTTGGGCATGCCGACTTTTCGCTGCTGATGGCCCTGAGCACAGAAGGCTGCGCTGACTCGCCTAGTTCACCGACCTACTCCGGAGCGCGATCCAGAATTCTCTTTAGTGTGACCGCTCCGTTCAATCCGGCAGCGGCGACGTGTCCTCCTTCGGCAATCCGTCTGCGCTGGGCGTCCTCCCAGTGACGGCCATCGAAGAACCGGGTGGGCTTGAGGCTCGGCCCGTCGATATCGTCGAGACAGCGGGCGTTGACCGTGATGTTGTCGGGTTGTGAACGCGGCACGTAGAACGCGTGCATTCCGCAATGCGAGCAGAATGTATGCTGGGCCACGCCGGTGCCGAATGTGTAGGACGTCAGCGAGTTCTTGCCGCGCAACAATTGGAAATTCTCCGGCTCGACGGAAAGGTGGAGGATGCCCTTCTTCGTACAGACGGTGCAATTGCACTGCGACAACAGGTCCAGATCGACCCGGGCGCGGAAGCGGACTCGGCCGCAATGGCAGCCGCCCTCGCGGTTTTCAAGCATTGGCTAACACTCCTTCAGCCGACCTTAGTCTGAAAGCTCCGGTGGATGGCGCTTCGT
>Ga0306923_10002091_pt1 | contig 18127 bp, 19 predicted proteins | sample sta12Can44000108_FD_203841 | JGI IMG/M metagenome (GOLD analysis project Ga0306923, IMG submission 203841) | Lab enrichment of tropical soil microbial communities from Luquillo Experimental Forest, Puerto Rico - statanox.12C.anox.44.000.108 (v2)... | ecosystem: Environmental > Terrestrial >... | reverse complement strand
CCCCATAAACCACATCGCCCCCCACTTGCACCGTGTCCAACCACCGGTAAACGTCGCTTTCCCCAGCGCCGATGGGCGGCGTTTGAGCACTCAGTATTTCCATGAATCCTGCGATCGCGCGGAGATTCGTGGTAATCGGAATCGTCTGACGCCCGGTCCGCACCTTGTCGAACCGGAGAGAGATTCTCGCCGGTGAGCCGCTCTTCCCGGCGTCTACTTCCACAATGTAACCGAGAACACGACTGCCCTCCGGGATCTTGGCTCCACCAGCCAACGGAACATCCTGCATGATCCTGGCACTAATCACTTCGTTAGCCTTGCTCCTTGACGATGAAAGAGAGGAATTCAACCGGACAGGCAATATCGTCCCTGGCGTAACCTTAATTTCGTTTTTCGCCGCTTCTTTCTCGGCGATGCCCGAACCGACCCGCCCGGTTGAGGAAGCAGCATGGTCCCGGCTCCGAGAGTTTCCTGGTTGGGCTGCGCTCGGATGCGTGAGGAACGTGGCGCACAGAAGCGCTCCCAGCAATGGCCACAGAAATCCTGCAAGACCACGATCCGCTGTTGCCCTTCTCGTATTCATAATCTTTTTTTCCCGATTTCCAACCGTTCCATCCCTGCACAGGCCGCCTACTCAGCTTAGATGCAAGGTCGAGGAAGGCGGGAACATTCGCAGGGGTGCGTTCGACAACGACAATCACCCGACTTCGCAGTCTGGGCTGGAACACTGTTGTAAGCCGACGAACCCTGCGGGCCGGGGCAAAATAGACGATCGCTACCGCCACGGCACCGGCACGAGCGCTCCGGCGCCAGAAAATCGCCATGCCACCCGCAATTAGCCGGATGCCAGTGATATACGCCAATACTTCCTGACCAGGAATGTGGCCGCCAAGGTCCCGCAGATACACGTGAGCGCGTAACAGCAAAAACAGAGGGAACTCACCGATTGAGGCCTAATTTGCGCAATATCTCACGGAAGCCTGGCTCTCCATGCAAACCAGCCAGCCTCGGATCGATTTTGGCGAAGGGTGACTCTGCCGAACGCTCCTCGCACGCTCTTGTCAGCCAAGCTAGTGCTTCGCCCTTCTTCCCGAGACCTACATAGCAAATCGCCACGGGGTAAGCCGGCACGTAGCGTTGCATCATGATGCGCTTGATCTGGCCGAGCAGCTGCGACGCATCACTGCGCTTTCCTGCGATTCCGCAAATGTGCGTCAGCGACGCGACATAACGCACATTGCCGCCTTCCAGGGCGACCGCTCTTCGCGCCGACCGAATTGCTTCCCGGTACATTCCTTTTTGAACGTACGCCCGGCCAAGAACGTAGTGTGCGTGCGCAAAGGTGGTTTCGATATCCAGCACGCGACGAGCTTCCTCGACCCCTTGGTCATAGCGCCCGGCGCGGTAGTAGGTAATCGCAACGTTCGTTTGTGCGGTTAGGCTTACCGGGTCGAGCGCCAATGCCTTCTTTGCTTCGACCACGGCTTCTTCGTGACGCCCCATTGCGACCAGGTAATTTGCATAGTAAAAATGTGCCGACGAATAGTTAGGATTCAACGCGATGGACCGCTGGAACTCGCGCTCCGCGTCTGCCCACTCGTACTCGTGAAAGTCAGCATGCCCCAGCGAAGAGTGCGGTTCCGCAACTGCCTCGTCGATAGTGATGGCTTTCTCTGCCCATTGCCTTGCCTGTGTAGTCGCTGCTCGCGTCGGCATGTATGCATCGTCCAGCAGAGACAGGTACGAGTCCGCCATCCCGGCATATGCGGATGCGTATCCAGGATCGTGCTTAATCGATTTCTCAAACTCCCGCAAGCTGTTGTGGAGTGCTTTTCCGGTTCGCTGGTTCCAGAGATAGCGTCCGCGGAGGAACTCCTCATAGGCCCGCGGCTCGACTGTCGAAATACGCTCTAACCGGGCCTCGGCTTGGGGAGCCAGTTTGATCTTGATCTCGCTCGCGATTGCCGTTGCCACATCGCTTTGGATCGCTAGAATGTCTCCAATCCCGCGCTCGTATTTGCGCGCCCAAAGTTGCGTTTGATCGCCTACCTGAATCAGCTGCGCCGTGATGCGCACGCGCCTGCCTGCACGGCGTACGCTGCTTTCCAGCAGGTACGCTACCCCGAGCTCCTGACCGATGCGCCGCGCACTCTTGTTGCTCCCTTTGTAGCGCATTGCCGAAGTGCGCGCGATTACTCCGAGCTTCTCCGGGTTCAGCTGGCTGAGCTGTGTGATCATTTCTTCCGTCAGTCCGTCGCTGAAGTACTCCTGGTTTCGGGCGCCGCTCAGGTTTTGAAATGGGAGTACAGCTAACAGGAACTTTTCGCTGGCTACCCCCTTTTCTGCCGGGATTTCTTTGACGGGCAGCATGAACCTGTAGCCGCGCTTCGAAACCGTCGCGATGCACTCCTTTACCTTCGCGGGAACGTATAACTCGAAACGAAGTACTTGGCATGTAAACGCAAGAGAAAGGACAAAGCAATGTTACACATAAACGACGAAGCTCCCAATTTCACCGCGGAGACCTCCCAAGGAAGGATCAACTTCCATGAATGGATCGGCAACGGTTGGGCGATCTTGTTCTCCCACCCCAAGGACTTTACCCCCGTGTGCACCACGGAACTCGGTTCTATGGCCGGGCTGCAGCCTGAGTTTGCGAGGCGCAATTGCAAGATCATCGGATTGAGTGTGGATCCCGTGAGCAGTCACAGCAAGTGGGTTGTAGACATCGAAGAGACCCAAGGCCATAAAGTCAACTATCCCATGATCGGGGACCCGGAACTCAAGATAGCCAAGCTTTATGACATGCTGGCCGCCGACGCCGGCGATACTTCCGAAGGCCGCACTGCGGCCGCCAACGCCCCCGTGCGCACCGTGTTCGTGATTGGTCCCGACAAGAAGATCAAGCTGATGCGTAGCTACCCGATGAGCACTGGCCGAAACTTCGACGAAATCCTGCGAGTGCTTGATTCGCTCCAACTCACAGCCAGGCACTCAGTCTCTACACCAGCGAACTGGAAACCCGGCGACGACGTGATCATCAGCGGTAGTGTTTCCGACGACGAAGCCCGGAAAAAGTATCCGGGTGGCTGGAAGGCACCTCGGCCCTATCTGCGCATCGTTCCCCAGCCGGCGGATAAAACCGCACGCAAAAATGTTGCCTGATCGCTAAGCAACGCCAACCGCCGTGCCTCGCACACGCCTCCTCCTTTTTTGGAGACGAGACAAAGGCACGGCAGCCGTCGTTGCTTCCAACCGAAGCCCATCAGCACGTTGTGTTTGCCGTCGTCAACCCCTACGATCAGCTCTTTGCCCTGGGCCTGAGCCAGGGCCAAAGAGGGACCTTTTGAATATTTGAAGTCTCCATAAGCACTGATTCCAGAGAGCGGTCATTCATGAGTGGCGCAAACACTACCCGGCGTTCTACAATCCGAACGACTGAGCTTCACTGGCGACGAAAAAGATGATGTCCACCGCATGGAGTTTTTTGCTGGCTGCCTCCCTGTTCCTTGTCTCCGGCTGCCGTGTCAGCAAACCCGGTGCGGTAGAGAGCGAAATGGCGAAGGAAGTGAAGCACAAGATCACGGTCGGCGGCAAAGACGACCTCAACCCCATCCCTGCAACGGCCGAAAACATAGCGGATGGTCGAGAACACTTCGGTCACCACTGCGGTATTTGCCACGGTTTGGATGGTCAGGCCAGCGGCGTCCCGTTCGCGGACAAGATGTCGCCACCCGTTCCCGCACTCTCTTCTAAGGATGTGCAGGACTATACAGATGGCCAACTGAAATGGATTATCGCAAATGGCATTAACCCGTCCGGAATGCCGGCCTGGAAGGGCATACTCAGTGACGAGGAGATGTGGAAAGTGGTCGACTTCCTCCGTCACCTACCCCCCAAGGGCAGCCTGGGGATTCCAGAGGTCTACAAAGAAGAAGAGAAAGAACACGAACATATGCACGAGGAGAAAAACCACAACTAGCCTGCCGGCGTTAGGAAATTCACCACGTCGCTTACTTCTTTGCAAGCGATCTGACGTAATTCACTACATTCCAAACCTGCTCCGGCTTCATCCGTCCTTCTTCTCCTGTCATCTGCCCCTTGCCATTCATGATGATCCCGTAGATCTCTCCATCCGTCAGGTCCTTCAACGCCGCTCCATCGCGGTAGTCTTTCAGCTTCAGGTGCATGCTCTCCGCCAGGTCGCCGTCACCTGCCCCTTCTTTTCCGTGACACATCGCGCAATCAAACCCAAAAGCCTTCTTCCCCTGCGCAATCGATTCCGGCGAAGTCTTCACGGGGTTCACTAGCTTGCTGGCATTCCCAGCGGTCTTCTCCCCACCTGCTTTTTCTTCTCCGGGCTTCTTTTCTTGCTGCCAAACGGTAAGCCACAACACTCCCCATAATACAATTGCGATCGCTCTCATGGCCTGATCTCCGTTGCCGACGATATTCGTCGACAGTCCACCGGCCCCAATCGCCCTAAGTATAGTCCTGTCAGACGGAGATTCGCTGCGGCAAGTTGTCCGGTTAGGCACGGCGCCAAGTTAGCGGTCTCGAACCGCAAACGCGCCGCGGGCACGCGACCTGTTTACGCTTCGAAATAGGCTCCGTCCTCGAGTTCGGCAATCAGTCCCGGCTGCTTCGCCTGCCACCGCAGGAGCTCCTGAGTTCGCTGACTCGAGGCCGGGCAATCGATACCAACAAAGTGCGCCAGCCAGCCAAAGTGTTCGGCGGCCTCCTCGGGCGACTTGCTGACAACCGGGACATTCAAGCGGCGGCCGATTACCTCGGCGATTTCTTGGAACGGCACACCTTCGTCGGCGATCCCGTGATATCGGGCTCCCCCGGAACCCTTTTCCAGCGCCAGCCTGTAGAGATGCGCAGCATCGAGCCGGTGCACGGCGGGCCAGTGATTGAGTCCGTCGCCCACATACGCCGAAACGCCCTTTTCACGCGCAATGCGGATGAGAGCCGGCACGAAGCCGTGATCGCCATTACCATGGACCGAGGGTGGAAGCCGCAGGACCGACACACGCACCCCTTGCGATGCCGCGGAAAGCGCTGCTTCTTCCGACTTGCGCGGAAAACTGGGATGGGGTGAATCCTCTTCCGTTGCGAGGGGGCCTTGGCGTTGAAGCAGCAAGGTCCCGGATGTCACCACCAACGGGCGGTTAGACCCGGCCTGCGCTGCACCGAGCGCCTCGATGGCGCGCCTGTCTGTCTCGGCGGCAGGCCCGTAGTTCAAGAAGTCGTGGATAAAAGCGGTGTGAATCACACCGTCCGTAGCAGCCGCTCCACTGCGCAGACTTCCCGTATCTCCCAGATCGCCTCGATGTACCTGCGCGCCGGCGACAGCAAGCGTCTTGGCGGCCGCATCCGAGCGAGCGAGGCCGAGCACCTGATGGCCCTTATGAATTAGCTCCTGAACGATGGCAGAACCAACGAAACCTGTCGCCCCGGTAACAAATACTTTCATGAGTCACTCCTTCGCATGAATTTGTCGGAATACCGAATCAGTGTGCGGACTGCCCTGCCGCCGGAACACTCGCGGCGATCGCGTTGAGCTCGGCGATTGCATGCGCGGGGAGCTCTAACGCTGCAGCAGCGAGATTCTCTCGGAGATGGTTTGTCGAAGATGTGCCGGGGATCAGTAGAATGTTGGGAGAGCGCTCAAGAAGCCATGCAAGCGCGACCTGCATTGGGGTAACTTTCAAGGATGCTGCTACTCGGTCGAGCCCCGACGATTGCAATGGCGTGAATCCTCCCAGCGGGAAGAACGGGACATACGCTATGCCTTGCTTGGCGAGGGCATCGATGAAGGCATCGTCACCGCGGCGGGCCACGTTGTAGAAGTTTTGGACACAAACGATCTCCGTGATTTTCTGAGCCTCCTGGAGTTGCCGGGGCGTGACGTTGCTGAGGCCGATGTGACCAATCAATCCGTGGTGCTTCAGTTCGGCCAGCGCAGTCAGGGGCTCCTCGATCGGTCCTTCCGTTGGCTCCAGGACGGAACCAACCCGGAGGTTGACGACCTCGAGCCGGCCGACACCGAGATTCCGAAGATTGTCATGAACGCCGTCGGTCAGCTCCTTGCGCGAGAGGGCAGGAATCCATGATTTGTCTTGGCCACGACGGGCACCCAGTTTTGTCACGATTACCAGGCCGGCAGCATAGGGATGAAGCGCCTTCTTGATAATCTGATTGGTCACATGGGGGCCGTAATAGTCGCTGGTGTCGATATGGTTGACACCAGCCGCGGTGGCCTCTCGCAGAACAGCTATCGCAGCCTCAACGTCCCTTGGAGGTCCCCAAACTTCAGGGCCGGCAAGTTGCATCGCGCCGTAGCCCATCCGGTACAAGTTGGCTGCGGCGCCTGGGAGTGCAAAGGTGCCTCCGAGTTTCGTTTGTTTTGCCTGCTTCGTCATTGTGCTTTCCTTTCTGCCGATCCATTTTCTTGATTTCCCTTGCCTTCGACATAGTAACGGCTAAAACGACTCCCCAACCATCTCTTCGCTTTTCGTCCAAAGGGCCTCGGCAGTCTTTGGATCGAGTGCATATCCGCGTACGCCTTCGCTTACGCCGCTGATGGTCATGTCGTCCGGCACAATTTTGCCGACATGGCAATTCTCGCAATAGCGGCCGCCGATCTCCGCCCCCGGCGCGACCCCACCGGCCCATACCGACGTTGCCGCACCTTGCGGGATGCTCTTCCATTGGAAGGGACCCTTCCCCTCCGCACTGAGCTGCTCGTCCAGTTGTTTGATCATGTTTTCTAATCGGCTCGGGTCCATGTGCCTGGCCAATTCAGTGTGAATGACTCCGGGATGCACGGCGGCCGCACGTATACCGCGCCCTCGGTGACGCCTGTCGAACTCAACAGCAAAGAGGACGTTTGCGGTCTTCGAGCGGCCATACGCCACCAAGGGCTCATAGGGTGTGCGCTCAAAATTCGGGTCTTGTAGGTCAACGTTCGAATAACGATGACCCGCCGACGACAAGTTGATTAGTCGACCGCCCGCGCGCAGAAGACCTGCGATTCGGTTGACGAGAACGAAGTGCCCTAAGTGATTGGTGCCAAATTGTGTCTCAAAGCCATCCATCGTATTGCCAAACGGAGTAGCCATCACACCCGCGTTGGCTATAACCACGTCGAAGGGCTCGCCTTTTTTGAGCAATTTTTCGGCGCAAGCCCGCACGCTCTTAAGGTTGCCAAGATCAAGCGCGACCAGTTCGAAGCTGCCGCCGTTGGCCGCAGCAGCCTTTCGTACTTGTGCCGTCGCTGCTTCCGCCTTAGCCAAATCCCTCGCCGCACCCACGACCTCTGCGCCATGCGCCGCAAGTGACCGCGCCGTCTCTACGCCCAGCCCAGCCGAAACGCCCGTAACAAGAATCCGCTTACTTTGTAGATTCACGCCGGACAAAACCTCGTCCGTTGTTGAGGTTGCCCCAAATACGCCCACCATTTTCTTCTCCTTCCCGTCTAAGATTCCGTGCTCGAGCAGCTGACATTTGACGAGCCGCCGGGTTTGCGATAAAACGGAGAGTGTCTCCGAATCCTTAGATAATCGGAGAACATCTCCGGTTACATGGTTGTTTGGTATGCCCAATCCACGTTCGCAACCTGCCAGGCGGAAGCCGCGCCGCGATGCGCAACAGAATCGCGACCGTATTCTCGAAGTAGCCAAGCAGGCGTTTGCCAAGTCCGGTGCAAATGCCAGGTTGGACGATATCTCCAAACAAGCACAGGTTGGAGCGGGAACCTTGTATCGCCACTTTCCCACGCGCGATGCACTTCTTGAGGCCGTCTATCACAACGAGGTAGACAAGCTGGCCGCCGCAGAACGGGAGCTTTCCGGGAAATTGCCGCCGGTCGAGGCCTTGCGGGCCTGGATGTTGCTCTTCGTTGACTACATCGCGGCCAAACACATTATCGCGCCCGCCCTGAATACCCTAGTCGGCGGGCCCTCGAAGGTCTATGAGGCTTCCCGCGCTCAGATTCAGGGGGCAATTCAGTCCCTGGTGAAGCGCGCAATCCAAAGCGGCGACATACGGCGAGACCTCGAACCATTCGATCTACTCCGTGCACTGATCGGCGTATCCAACGTGGCCTCCGCGCCCGACTGGCCGCAAAGCGCCAGGAGACTCGTGGATATCCTCATCAGCGGTTCGCGGCCAAGCAAATAGACCCCGGATCGATTTGTGGTTCCCGTTCTCTTCGGCCGGCAGACTTTCATGAAATGCGATTTGCTGAAGAACCCGCACCCGCGATCATGAGAATACAGTCCTCTTTCTCAAGAGATCGGCAACGGTTTCGCAGTCGCGTTATGTCACGTTGCCCGTCATCCGTTAGCAACCAGTGCAAGCTCAGCCGTGCGTTCAACTGCTCTGCAGTCGTTCCAGTCCGGTACTATTCCTACAGGGGCTGTGAAGGCGTTGGCGGTGTTAAACTGCAGTCTGAGTGAATCCATGACCGAGTTCGACGCCCGACGGACGAAGAGTGGCGTTTAACCGGAGTTCCCAGGGCGTGACTTCAATCTACACGGTGCCGGTTTCGGGAGGAGCGGAACAACGCCTTGTCTCAGGCGCTCAATACGGCTGGGGTCTAGCGTGGACGCCCGACGGTCGCGAGATTGTTTTCGGAAGGGCTGGCTGGCTCGCAAATGCTGGTTGGCTTTGGAAGATAGCCAGTCGCGGAGGTGAGCCAGAGCGACTGCAGTTCGGTCAAGAGGGGGTCGAACCTTCGATTCGCGAAAACCGCCTGGTGTACGCGCGCCAGGTGGTGAATATCAACATCTGGAGGAAGGAGCTCAATGCATCGCTTTCGGCCGGCCCTTCCGACAGGTTCATACATTCGACGAGAATGGAAAGCGGCCCGCAGTTCTCGCCTGATGGAAGTAGGATTGCCTTTGAATCTACTCGTAGCGGGGCGTATGAAGTCTGGATGTGCCGAAGCGACGGGAGCGACGTGGTTCAGCTCACCCACTTCAACGTTGTGAGTGGAACACCACGCTGGTCGCCAGACGGGCGACAGATTGTTTTCGATTCCAGTGTTCCCGGCAACACAGACATTTTTGTCGTGGACGCCCAGGGCGGCGTGCCTCACCAGCTGACCATTGAACCATCGAGCGAGAGCGTACCCAGCTGGTCCCGAGACGGGCACTGGATCTATTTTGCGTCGGATCGGACTGGCAGGTATGAGGTATGGAAGACGGCGTTGACGGGCGGGTCGGCTGTCCAAGTGACACATCAAGGTGGATTTGCTGCTATCGAATCCCCCAATGGTCGATTCCTGTATTACGCAAAGAGTCAGACGCTTCCGGGATTGTGGCGCATTCCGACTGAGGGCGGCGAAGAAGTTGAGATTATCAGCTCCCTGGAAGCTGGTCACTGGGGTTATTGGGCCGTGGTGGAGAATGGCATTTATTATCTCGATACGACGGCCAAGCCGGCGATCGCCTTTTTCGATGTCAACACCCGACGCGCCACGCGAATTTTCGATCTAGAGAACCGTCCAGCGAAAGAAGCGCCGGGCCTGGCGGTCTCCCCGGACAAAGGGACAATCCTTTACACTCAATTGGATTCGTTAAGCAGAGATATCGTTCCGAGTTGCCGTCAACCCGCCCTCCCCACGACCTCGGAAGTATCGATTCAAAGCAATCGGGAAACGAAGCGGATCGTTCTCAAGCGAATGAAACACTACAGTTCGGTATTCTTGCGGCTCGCCCTTGGCATCTCTTTTCTTTCTGCTGTGGCAGATCGGTTCGGCCTGTGGGGAAGCTTTGGACAGCCCAACGTGTCTTGGGGAGACTTCTCGCATTTCGTTGCGTACACCGGGAAACTTAATTGGTTCATGCCATCCGCAGCGATTCCAGCTTTGGCTTGGCTGGCTACTTGCGCTGAGACTCTGCTGGGCGTCGCGCTCATTCTCGGCGTGTTCACGCGCGTCGCCGCCTTCTTGGCGGTTGGCTCCTGCTTTTATTTGCTCTCTCGATGACCTTCGCCCTGGGGATCAAAGCGCCGGCTGAATCTGTCTGTTTTTTCTGCCTCTGGCGCAGCTTTCCTGTTGGCCACTTGTAGAAAATATTCCTGGAGCCTCGATTCGCTCCGGTCCCGGGAGGAACGATGAAAACAAAACCAGGGATGCTCGTAATAGTCTTAATAGCCGTCGGTTCTGCGGCCTTGGGATCTTGGAGACTGTCCGCTACAGCCAACCAGGCACATGACACCGGAAAAAACGCCCGCGTCGCAATTTCACACGCCCTGCCTCGAATGGACGCCGATCATCTGGATGCAAAAGTATCGAAGTCACCTATCAGCCTGGAGCGTCCAGCCCGGCCCACAGCCATCCCTGCGCCGTCCTCGCATACGTCGCGGAAGGCGCCATCCGCAGCCAGGTCAATGACGAGCCGGAGCATGTCTACAAGGTTGGAGAGACTTTCTATGAAGCCCCCAATGAAGTTCATCGAATATCCGCCAACGCCAGCCAGAGCGAACCCGCCAAGTTGATTGCATTTTTCGTGTGCGACCACGAAGGGCCGCTGACCGTCGCGGTTCCGGCCTCGAAACACCAACCATAACTAGGCAAATTGGATTGAACTCCAAACAGCCAGCCGCCCAAGCGGGTGCTATCAGGAGTGTGCTGGCATAAACCGGTGAAAACTTGCGGTGAGAATTTGTTTTGAGCCGCTTACTGGGACCAATAAGAAATAGCGCGGGAGTCAGTCTCGTAGAGACTGCGTTCGCCAAGTGACGCCGTCCAGACCCAGATTTTCGCTGCGTCCAGTTGCGCTGGGCGTCGATTTCGTACTCGTAATATGCGGCATACTGGAGATTCCCTGACTCATCCCGCCATTCGACGCTCTGGGGGTTGCGCCGTTGCGCGTCCAGGTAAACGTAATGGACGCGGGACTGTTCACAAGCCCCACCCCGGCAAGCATAGGTTTCGAAAGTATCGTTGCCATTATCCTCGGAAAAACCATCTCCATACTGCCGTGGCAGACCGGGAAGCTCCCAAAAAGAAACCAGCTTTCCACCGACCACGTTCCAGGTCAGTTTCGTGTTACCGAACGAGTCAAAGCTCGCGAACTGCTCGCTCTTGGTTTTGGGATCAAAGGTATGTCGAACATGGGAAGATGATTCACCGTCCTCTCGCCAGCCCCATTGCTCCGTGTCGTTGCCGTCCTTGTCCGTGTTCACGACCGTTCGGTCCAGCTGGTTTCCGGCCGCGTCAAGCCTATGCCACTCGGTCGTGTGCCGGTATTCGTCGTAACTAAGCAGAACTCGATATTGCAGCTCTCCATCCTTGTACAAAGACTGTTCGGTTTTTCCAAAAGGCCCCACAAACTCGTGGCGAACCATATCGCCCGTTGATGCGTCTTCCGCAACGCGTTCCGTTATATGCCCCTGTCCATCAACCACAAGCTGAATAATTTCGCCGAGAAAGCTGCATTGAACATCTGCCCTGACCTGGTCTAGTTTCCGTTGGGGTCGAATTCACATTCCCAACAGAAGATCGGAACGATCAAGCTCGGCCCAGTGGGCTGTTGCCAAGGTACGTTTGTTCGGCTTGCTGTGGTGGAGACCGCTTTGATGCGCCCGGCAAGGTCCATACGCTGCGCATCTGTCGGGTTGGGCTTTACTGGTAAGCCGGCCAGGAGTTGACGATTATTGAGCAACGTCCGCCGGTTAAGTCGGCCCCAGAAAGAAGAAAGACCGAAATAGGTTAGAATTACGGTTGACACTGCCACAACGCGGGAGTAGCGTCAGACTTGTTTCCAACACCCCCGCCCACCAGCTCGCCTATTAGGTCTTCAGGTTGAGCAGGGATGTCCGACCACCTTTGAGCACTTCATCTCTGATTCCAGCACATGAAGTGCCCCTGAGATTGTTAGGCGCGCCATCATTAACGAAGGAGAAAACCAATCATGCCTATCAAGAATCCTAAGGAACTATTTGTGAAGTTGCTGAGCCATGTTCGGCAGGGGACCGAACGTTCGGCAGGAATCTACAAGGAACTGAGTGATGCTGCGCAGAACCCGGAAATCCAGGAGGCGCTTGCTGCCAGGGCTTTTGTATCCCAGCAGAACCTCGAGAAGCTGGACGAGGTTTTCAAAATGATCGGCGAGAAACCGGTGAACGTCGCCGGACCGCTCCACGACGTTTTTGTGGAGGACTTTCGCAAGGAGCTTGCGGAAATCCAATCCCCGGAGGCGAGAAGGCTTTTTGTCTTGGCAAAGGCCAATCACCTGAGCCACATGCGCACGGCGGAATACGTCACGTTGGTGGCAGCGTCCGATATCTCCGGTCATCATGGCGTCGGCGTACTGCTTGAAAGCTGCCTCGCGGATCACCTGGCCTTCGGCGAGCGGACCAGGCGTTTGATCCATCGCGTCATCGAAGAGAAGATCGCAGCCAGAGCTGCGGGCTGAGCATTTTAGTTTGCAAAATCGCTCTGATGCAGGTGCGCATGGTCCTGTCTCGTAGAAGCAGGATCGTGCGCGTGCTTTCAGGAAATTATTTCCTGCTTGCCCGCGATGCGGCCACAAATCGGCTTTAGTCTTTTTGTTTGCTTCCTGCGTCTTTGCCTCGGAGCAGGGCCTCAATTTCCGGCTTGCCGGCACGTTGTGCCCAATCCGCCGGTGTCGCCTGCCAGAGAATATCCCGCAAATCCGTTCTGGCGCCGCGTTCGACGAGCAGCCGCACAACTTCTCCGTGGCCCCGCCCGGCAGCCTGGTGCAGTGGCGTCGTATGCGAATGGCCTCCCACCGGGTTATATCGATTTGGGTCTTCCCCTGCGTCGAGCAACAAACGAACAGTCTCCACATAGCCCAAATCCGCAGCCACACTTAGCGCCAAATGCCGATCCTCTCCGCTAGCCCCCACGAGCAACCGGCGCGCATCCTCCGTGCGCCCTAGAGCCGCTGCTACCGGCAAATCAACTCGCGCGCCACGTCCAATCAAAGCCTTCAGCGCTTCAACCTCACCGTGCAGCCCGGCAGCGTGTGCGGCGGCATTTGCATCCGCTCCGTACTCACACAAGACATCGATGAGCGCGAGTTGCACGCCACACTCACGTGGCACCCTTCCGGTCGAGACCAGCGTCAGCGCCGCATTCCGCGCGAATTGGCTCGGACCCGCATCCAGAATGACCCTGGCCAACTCAACGATGTTTGTCGGCAGAGCCCCTTGGCGAACCGGGTTTTCCGCCACGAATTCCAGCAGTGTTGGATTCCGAAAGTAGTTGCCTCCCTCAAACACCACACGCTGGCGCGCCAGGTGTGGATGTCTCTTCAAGTGCGCACGAAGGCCTGACACCTCGCCCGCATCAAGCAGATCCACCGCTCGGCGAAATACTTCATCTTCAATTCGCTGTTGGTGTGGCAAATCCAGCCGATCGGAGAGGGTCGGCCGTTCAATATGCCGCTTCAGCCTTGTCCAGCTTGGAAAGCCATACTGGCGAGCGATCGCCAGCTGCCCATCACTCAGCCTGAGCTGGGCGTCGAAAATTTCCGAATCCGTAGCGCCGCCGAAACGGGGATGAAATTCCCTGATGCGCTGAGCTGCTGCCTGTGCGCGTTCCGCATGATCCTTGAGCAAATCTCTCGATTGATACTTAAGCTGCGCGAGGTTGGGATTCGACGGTAAACTTCTGACTGGCATGACGAACTTCCTTTCGTATGCCCAGGTCCGCATTTACGGGCGAAAGTCAGTTCGTGAAACGAATTGTTAACAGCAGGTGGACTTCTGTCCTTTCCGCGGACCGGATGCGCCCTTCGCGCTCCAGAAATATACCACGAGACGGCGGTCGAGCAGGATCAGCGATGGCTTCGGTCAAAAAGGTTCAGCTTCGGCCGCTCTCCCAGCAGATCGGCGAGGCCGCAATTTATTGCCGGCCAAGAGAGTCATACGCTAGGCGCAAGGGCGCACTTGAGAGGCGTAGCCACCCACTGTAAGGAGTATAGAGTTCCAGGATCATCAGGATGGCGCCAGATACGCACAATGCCGCCACGAAAAAAGTGGTCACCGCCGTTGCGTTCGGAGACGAAAACAGTCCCCAACTGAAGAAGATAGCCGTCAGCCAGAAGATCATCACGTATAACAACGGCCTCAATACCGTCGTGGAGCTCTGTTCGATAAGCAGCGAGCGCATCAATACCACACTCTTGAGCAGGCTTGTTGCTTCAGACTTCATCACGCGATGTTCGTCGTCCTGCGGAGCGAGGGCTCGAAGCTGGTTATAAACGTCCGCCGCTGGTGCCGCTGTCGCCGAAAACTTCTTTTCCATTCGGTCGTTTGGCCAGTTCTCGGCCAGAATCCGCTCGACCGATAGTCGCAACGATTCGCGGACCCCGCTGGCCTCGGGGCCGTACTGTTGCAAAAGGCGGCCCAGCGACGACACGTCCGCCGACATTTGTACCAGCTCGTCGGTCTGCTTATTGTAGTAAGAATAGGCCGAGCTAATCAGAAGCCCCAGCGCGATCCCGGCTATCGTTCCCACCAGGCCCATCCCAAGCCGCACTACTTCCTTCGTGTCCGCATCTATATGATGCTTGGGCAATCGGGGGCCGATGAACATTCCTAGCAGCGCGCCCCCGAAGGCAAAAGTGAACGCAATTGCGCTGATTTCGATGGAACTCATGCCGTCATTTTGCACGGATTACGAGCGGCTAGGCACTGTCTGAATCGACAGTGTCTATAGCCAGGGCCAGGTTAGACATTTGAGCGGACTGCCCGCCCCTTCCCGTCTTGGCGTTTCAGAACTCAAGTACTAGTCGCGACCCGTTTACCCTTCGCGTGGCATGGCGCCTGCAAGCAGAAGAACCGCGCCGCAAAACATCAGTGTATCCGCCACATAATTAAGACCATTGCCTAGGCTGGCGCGTTCCACTACTCCAATCGGCACATAGACGACCAACTCCACGACGAGCACGGCCAAGCCAACCCACGCCGCCGCCGCGCGAGTTTTCTTGCCAATGAGCAGCAGGGTACCCGCGACGGCGTAAACCATGGCCGCCAGGTACGTCCAAAGTGCGTGTCCGTAAACGTACCCGGGTGTCACCCGTTCCAGGGGAATGCCGGGAACGTAATTGCCGTGCATGAATTGCTCGATGCTGAAAAACAACACCGGAATTGCAACGAAGTATCGCGCAATCGTCGCAAGGGTGTGCCTGCCGCGCTCGCTCCGCTGCCCGCTGATGGTAGCTGCCAGCGCCAGAGCGCCGCCGCTGAAGGATAACTCTCGCAGCGCCAGCGTCAGCGCAAACCGATTTCGCGGATTTTGTACCCAACCGGGAGCGTCCATCAGCACGACGAAAAGGAAAAACGTCAAGGCGAGCAAACTCGCGGAGAGACGGGTCCGAATCCCCGTCACCACGCTGAGCGCGGCCGCGATAAAGCAAGCGCCTACGAAGTACGCCCAAAATTGATGCCACGGAATCCACGCCGGTACGATCGATGCGATGGCCTCCGTCAGCGTGAAATGTTCGGTGCCAAAAGCCGCGAGTGGCGCCGCGAAAAAAAGCGGCCCGAAAAGAATCAGCTTGTCGAATCCTCGCGCCTTTTGCCAATCGCCGCGAACAAGAATCGCCACCAGCCCGATTGCAAGAACCACTCCACCGACACAATACGACCAAATCACCTGGCTGGGAATTGCAACGAGAACTATAACTGCCGACGAATTCACCAAAGCGCTGCTCACAACGATTCCTCGTTTTCTCGACGAGCTTTTTTGTGGCTCACTTGGTCTGCTTCAGGCAGACGTCACGCTTAAAGCGTCACGGCAGTCCGTATGTCTTGGTCTCGGCTTGCAGGGTCGCAAGCGTGCGTCGAGCGCATAATCGAAAACATTCTCGTAGTCCGTAAAGCGCATTCGGGGAATAGCAACGAACTACCGGTGCCCCGCCCTCTGGTGTTCTTCCGGAGCGGCCGAAATCCCCATGCGGCGCAGTTCTTCGGAATAATATTTGCGGAACAGCACGTCCCACTCTTCGCTGCCCTCGAGGATTTCCTTTTTCTGCGAAGTAATCCGCTTGCGAACCTCTTGCTCGACTCTCTCCTCTTCCTTCAGGACATTCGTCATCGACTGGACCATGTGCTGCCGGATCGTGTCGCGGTCCTCCACGAATTCCACTTCGTTGCTCTGCACCAGCAGGTCGATGATCTGGTGCGAGATGCGAACCACTTTTTCGCGCGTCAATCGCATTTTTCGCTTTCGCCTCGGTTCCCTGCTCTACCGCAAAATCAGTTTCCGGTCGCGGGCTATCTGCCCCTTCACCTTCTTAAACATCTCCTGGTAAGAAATCCCCGACCGCCTCATTTCGTCCTGATGCTGCGTCAGGATGTTTCGCACTTCTTCGTTCACTTTGTCTTCCACCGTGATCTCTTCCATCATCCGCAATCGTACACGCGTAATGACCGGGTCCAAATCCTTTTCTTTAATCTCGACGAGTTTGTCATCGACAAGTTTCTTGACCACTTCCGACGCCATGTAGCCCACATAATCTCGATTCAAAAGCATCTTAGCGACTTTCCTTTTCGGGTTTGCAAACAACTGAGTTTACAGGGGCCCACGAAAATTGGCAACAAAGGCACTGTTTCCCTAGAAAGATACAGCCTGGCGTGAATGGCACGCGTACCGCCGGAGACCGGTTGGCCACCTCATCACAAGTCGTTTTGCGCGGCCGACTCCTCGGCACTAGCTCGCGCCGAACGGCCAGCCTTCAAGAGTAGAACGGCAGCAATGGTCGCGATCAGTTCCAGGCGATAAGCCCAGCAAATCGGCAATGAGAATTACTGCTTGGACGCCTGTTCTATCACTGCTGCAGAATCTACCCGCTAGCTCAGTAGAAAGGAGACTAACGATGATCACCTCATCCACAGAAAGATTGGCTGCTTACCCAGTAAAGACTACCGCTGCTCAAAACGAGCACAACGGTAACCTGGAAATCAGTTCTCCCGGCGCAGCGTCGGGCGCAGCAAACATGAACCTCCCAGGGTCCGTCGGATTTAGCCGCGGACAGCAGTCCCTGGACCATTCGGTTTGGTACAACGGTGCGCTAATGACGTTTCTGGTTACCGGTGAAGATACGCACGGACAGTTCGCGTTGATCGAAGCGGTTGGTAGGAGAGGCAGTGATGCGCCGCCGCATATCCATCACCGGGAAGATGAGATCTTCTATGTATTAGAGGGCGAGATCGTCTTTTCGGTCAGCGATCGCATAATCAAAGGCACGCCCGGCACCATGATCTTCTTACCGCGCGACGTGCGTCACTCGTTCACCATCGAATCAGAGCAGTACCGGATGCTCATTCTTGTTACACCCGCCGGCTTTGAAGCGTGGTTCAGGGAATTCAGTGTACCGGCGCCCGCAATGACGATGCCGCCGGCAAATGAACTTGCATACGGCGAGGTACAAAGAATGTTGGAGGCCGCTCCTCGATATGGCCTAGAATTTGTGTTGCCATAAACACCAGGAGTGCAATTCGGAACTGGTCGTGTCGGTCCGGATTAATTAGGTAATCGGCAAAGTACATTCCTGACGCGATCGCAATTCGCGACTGCGGCAAAATTGTACAAAAAAGGGCACTTGTGAAACCTCCTATCTCCTAGAGCTGCCCACCCTCGAAGCGATATTCGCCGCTCGTATAAGTCCGCAGCGCTAGACCGATGTAGGCCCACAACTGCCGCTTGGTGCGAAAGCGATGCGGCGTCTGCATAATCGCTACCAGCAGAGCTGCGCGAATCGGACCGATCGAGGGAATTTTCTGAAGCAGCTTCACCGCGGAGTGCTTGCGACTTTCCACCAGCAGTTCGTAACGCGCTTGATGACGCAACGCCGCCAACGCATCGAACTGCTGATAATAAAATTCCGCTCGACGGCGCACGCTCCCTTCCGCCAGCTTCCCGAGCCATTCTGCCCGGTAGCGGAGTGCATAGACCTGCTGGCCGGCACAGGGAATCCCCCAACTCCGGTAGATTGCTTTTGTCCTTGTCATCACTCTCGTGATATCCCGAGTAATCGCCAGATACGTGCGTGCCAGTTCTCGCAAGGTACGAAGGCCGTGCTCGCCGTGGTAGACCGACTTCAATTCGTTCCGGTACAAAAGCCGCGCCAGTCCGCGTGCA
>Ga0306923_10002086_pt1 | contig 18148 bp, 14 predicted proteins | sample sta12Can44000108_FD_203841 | JGI IMG/M metagenome (GOLD analysis project Ga0306923, IMG submission 203841) | Lab enrichment of tropical soil microbial communities from Luquillo Experimental Forest, Puerto Rico - statanox.12C.anox.44.000.108 (v2)... | ecosystem: Environmental > Terrestrial >... | reverse complement strand
TTCTTGTTTGATCTGACGGAAAATATTGGTATAAAAATCCAATCCTAATTCAGGATGATGACCACCTTGCAATAACAACTGGTCGCCACCATATTTCATGGTATCGGCAATTTTAATGCGATATGCATCCATATCTGTAATATATGCTTCGCTATGACCGGGTATTCTGTAAAAATTACAAAACTTACAATTAGCAATACAAACATTGGTAGTATTTACATTTCTATCAATTTGCCAGGTAACTTTTCCATGAGGTACTTGCTTTTTACGTAACTCATCAGCCACAAACATTAATTCTGCCAATGGAGCATGGTTAAACAAAAACATTCCTTCCTCTTTACTGAGAAATTCAAAATTCAATGCCCGCTGATATAGGTCTGCTAACTGCATATCCGATTTATTTTTGTGAAGATTACAAGAAATTTACAAAGATTACAAAGTTAAGGTTGTAACGTTATCAGCAAAGAAATCATTCAAAACAACCATCCTTCCCCTCTTTTTTTCGCTTATCAAACTGCCTGTTTAATATTTGAATAACAATCGCTTTTAATGTAACTTGTTGGAGCAAGCTTGTTTTATGAAACAATTTCTGCCATACCTGTCTCTTGTTATCAGTTTTTTTGTAAATAATATATTTGCTCAGGAAGAATTTGTGCAACCGCCGGCAAGCTTTATTACAAAATTTAAATTCACACAACTTACCGGGGGTATTATTATTGTAAGAGGATTATTAGACAACCATCCCGATTCTTTAAACTTTGTTTTAGATACAGGCAGTGGCGGTATCTCATTAGATTCTACAACCGTAGAAGATCTTCATTTAGCAAGAGAAAAAAGTGATAAAACCGTTAGAGGTATTGCAGGAATAAAAGTGGTTGACTTTACGTATAAACATTCTTTGCATTTACCGGGACTTACAATAGACAGCCTTAATTTTCATATTAACAATTACGATTTGCTTACAAGTGTTTATGGTGTTAGGATTGATGGCATCATCGGGTTTTCTTTTCTAAGAAGATATATTGTAAAAATTGATTACGACCGTTACACCGTAGAAATATACACACCCGGCAGTATTAAATACCCTAAAGGTGGTTACTTAATGCATCCTAATTTTAACATGCTGCCTTACGGTAATGCTCTTATTGAAGAAAACACATCAATAAACGGAAGGTTTATTTTAGATACCGGTGCAGGACTATGCATGCTGCTTTCACAAGACTTTGTTGACGACAGTTCTTTTCTAAGTAAAAAGCAAAAATTATATCTTACACAAACAGAAGGTATCGGCGGAAAAAAATTAATGACAACAACCGTAATTAAAGAAGTGCATTTTGGCCCTTACAGATTTAAAAAAGTACCCATTTATATTTTTAATGATGATTATAATGTTACTTCTTACCCTTTCCTTGGCGGGTTGCTTGGGAACGATTTATTACGAAGGTTTAATATAATTATCAATTACCCCGATCAATCCATTTATTTTAAACCCAACACACATTATATCGATTTTTTTGATTATTCCTACACAGGGTTAGGCATTTATGAAGTAGATGGCAACATAACAATAATTGATATAATACCGGGCTCTCCCGGAGACAAAGCCGGCTTTAAAAAAGATGATATTATTTTTGCCATCGACAATAATTTCAGTAAAAACATACAGGTTTTTAAAACATTGCTTCAGAATGCCAACGCTAAAATGAAAGTAATTGTTATAAGAGATACCAAACCGGTAGAGCTTACCTTAAAAATCAAAAGTATTCTTAAATAAATCCAATCCTTTTATGTGCTGATTTGCGGCCCATCTTTTTCCGTTATTTTGCACCCTTATTTGTTGTAGCTCATGATTCAATTTAACAGGTTTGTTTTAGACAATGGATTACGTGTTTTGGTACACGAAGATCATTCAACCCCCTTAGCAGTAGTAAATGTAATGTATGATGTTGGTGCAAGAGATGAGCAATTTGATAAAACAGGTTTTGCTCATTTGTTTGAGCATTTGATGTTTGGCGGGAGTATTAATATTCCGGATTATGACGAGCCACTGCAAAGGGCCGGCGGAGAAAATAATGCGTATACCACCAACGATCTTACTAATTATTATTGTTCGCTTCCGGCAGAAAATATTGAAACTGCTTTTTGGCTGGAAAGTGATAGAATGTTAAGTCTTGCTTTCAGCAAAAAAAGTTTGGATGTACAGCGCAAAGTAGTTTGCGAAGAGTTTAAAGAACATTACATTAATAAACCCTATGGCGATATATGGCATAAAATGAGGTCATTAGCTTATAAAAAACATCCATACCAATGGATGACGATTGGCAAAGAATTAAGCCATGTTGAAGATGCCAAGATTGAAGATGTAAAACAGTTTTTCTTTAAACATTATCGCCCGGTTAATGCCATTTTAGTAGTTGCAGGAAAAGTAAAAACAGATAAAATAAAACTGTTGGCAGAAAAATGGTTCGGCAATATTGAAACGGGTGAAAAATATATTCGCAATCTTCCGCAAGAGCCAAAACAAACAGAAGCCAGATTGCTGAAAGTAAATGCCAATGTGCCTTTAGATGCCTTTATAAAAACATGGCACATGGCGGCAAGAATGGACAACGAATATTATATAGCCGATTTAATAACAGATATTTTAGGTGGTGGAGGCTCTTCCAGATTGTATCAAAAATTAGTAAAGGAAAAACAGGTTTTTTCTGCATTGGATTGTTATCATTTCGGAACAGTTGATCCCGGATTATTGGCTATTGAAGGAAGATTGGTAAAAGGTGTGGAGATGGAAGATGCCGAAAAAGCAGTGAATGAAGAAGTAATCAAAATGCAAACTGAATTGATTACTGAAAACGAATTGCAAAAAGTAGTGAACAAAACAGAAAGTGTAATGGCTTTCGAGGATATGAGTGTGATGAACAGGGCTAACAGCCTTGCCATGTACGAGTTGTTAGGTGATGCTTCTTTAATGAATACAGAATTGGAGAAATATCAATCCATCACAACAGAAGATATTAAAAATTATTGCCAAAAACTGTTTGATGAAAACAACAGTAACACAATTCATTATTATAGTAAGAACTAAACCTTTTTCTTCACTGTTGGATTGTTTAATAAATTTTAATATTACTTTATTAAAAGACGGAATAAAAAGAAGAGTATTTGGAAACATCGATTAATAAATATTAATTAACCTCTCTCCAAAACGCTGTGGTAAAAAATATGAACAGAAAAAACGCTCCTAAAATATTAGATGCAGTTGAGTTTGATTTACAACTAAAGCCTTGTGATTGCTATACATTAGATAATGGTGTTCCGGTATATTCGGTTGATGCCGGTGCAGAAGAAGTAATCATGCTCGAATTTGTTTTTTATGCAGGTAATTGGTACGAAGAAAAAAATATTGTAGCCGCTACTGCCAACTTTATGTTGAAGAATGGCACAAAAAATAAAACTGCTTTTGAAATTAATGAACATTTTGAGTTTTATGGTGCCTATCTTACCAGAAACTGCTATAACGAAACCGCAACATTATCGTTACATACATTGGCCAAACATTTGCCAAAGTTATTACCGGTAATAGCTGAAATATTGACCGAATCTGTATTTCCGGAGGAAGAACTTGCTATCTACCGGCAAAATCAAACACAAAAGTTAGAAGTTAATTTAAAGAAGTGCGATTTTGTTGCCAATCGTTTAATTGACGAATATGTTTTCGGTTTTCAGCATCCTTACGGGAAATACACATCCACTGTTGATTATAACAATTTGCAAAGAGAAAACATCATTCAATTTTATCAGCAATATTATTCAAAAGGGAAATGTATGTTATTTGTTGCAGGAAAATTACCAGCAAACATGCAACAGCAACTCAATCGTTTCTTTGGTTCATTGCCATTCAATCAATCAACAATAACAGAAAAAAAATTTTCATATTCGCCTGCTGCAGAAAAAAAATATAAAATCATTAATGACGAAAACGGTGTGCAAGGGGCTATTCGTTTGGCAAAACCATTTCCCAACCGGCATCATCCGGATTTTTCTAAAGTGCAAGTGTTAAATAATATTTTCGGTGGGTTCTTCGGTTCAAGATTAATGAGTAATATCCGTGAAGATAAAGGCTATACCTACGGTATTCATTCCTACATTCAAAATCATATTCACGATACTGCATGGATGATAAGTACAGAAGCAGGAAGAGATGTTTGCGAAGCAACTATTTCTGAAACTTACAAAGAAATGGAAATACTTCGTAAAAAATTAATTGGCGAAGATGAACTGCATTTGGTTCGCAATTATATGATAGGAAGTTTATTGGGAGATTTGGATGGTCCTTTTCAAATAATAGCAAGATGGAAAAGTTATATCTTAAACAACTTAACTGAAAGCTATTTTTATAACAGCATCAACACTATTAAAACCGTTTCTGCAGAAGAGTTACAGGAGTTAGCAATAAGATATCTTAACCCCGAAGATTTTTACGAGCTTATAGTTATATAATAAAACGGCTCATGGTAAAAACAATGAGCCGTTTTTCAGAGCAATATTTTACATGAAAGAATCGTCTGCAGTAGGGCCATATAAACCCGGCACTTTATTTCCTGTAGCCCGTAAATAAACAATCATTTCGCCACGGTGATGGTATAAGTGATTATACAAAAATCCTCTAACCACCTGCACTCTTGGCATTGCCGGAAAAGCATCAACACCATTCATTGTCATTCTCCAAAGCTTCATCATATCTTCATCTTTGGCATTTTCCAAAGCTTTTTGTGCAACTTTTACATTTTCTTCAAACTTGGCAACAATATTAGCTGCTTTGGTAATATCGCCTTTATCGTACTTGTAAGTACCCATATCAAATACATCTTCATTAAAAGTTCCATCAAACCAATTGTAAGTTTCGGCAATATGCGAAGCCAACTGAGCTGTTGTCCACGATTTTTCAGAAGGTTTGTAATTTAATGCCGAATCAGGAATGGCATTTAATAATTTTCGGGTATTTTCTACTTCATGTAAAAATTCCCCCGTTAAGGCTTGTACAATCATTGTTTTGCGTTTTTGGTTATTACAATAAAAATAATATTATTTAATAAGTTATCCTTACCTTAAAGAAATAACGTTATAAATACTATCCTAAAATAAAAACTTTTTTCATGATTTCATTTCTTTCAAAAACATTGGTAACTGCAGTAGCCATTTTAATTGCGGTATTTGTTTTACCCGGCGTTCATATTGACGGAACCTTAACCGCAATTATGGTTGCCGTAGTATTAGGTTTATTAAACAGTTTCATAAAACCAATTTTAATTATTTTAACCATTCCCATTACAATACTTACTTTAGGTTTATTTCTGTTAGTCATCAATATTTTAATTATCCGCTGGGCATCGGAAATTGTTCCCGGATTTAAAGTAGATAGCTGGTTTTGGGCACTGTTATTCAGTTTCATTGTTTCATTGATAAGCTCGTTTATAAACAGCTTAATTAAAAATAGTAGAGAAAATAATTAGATTTTCCCTTGATTCCAGCTTTTGTATTTTATAGCATCGCCTGTTGCCACGCTCGGTTCACAGTTCCGCTTTTATGGCAGCAATACATTGTTATTTTCTTGTAAATACCGGGTAATAAATTTAGGAAAAGCCAGCTCGTTTATTTTAGCGGCAATATGCCATTGATGTTTAACAAGACTATGCGGCAGAGTTGGTAATTCTATGGTAATAAACTGCCCCTTTATTTGTTGATGCGTTAACTGTTGTTTTTCTACAGCAGAAATATTTTTTAGTGTAAACTTTACAATGCCTAATTGTTCTTTTAAAAAAATTTTCACCGCAATATCTGTCCAGTGAATTGCTTCGGTTGATTCGAGTAAGTAAAAATCAAACAGGTTTTCCCAAATATCTTTTTGGGTTCTTTTATGTATCAACACTTTATCGTCACACAAAAAAATAAAAAAATAAAACCAACGGTTTTTTTTGAGTAATACTTTTTCCTTTACCGGCAATTCATTTACAATCCCCGCATCAAAAGCTTTGCATATTTTTTTAATAGAACAACTGTTACAAAGCGGTGCAACAGGTTTACAAACAGTGGCACCAAAATCCATAATTGCCTGATTGTACAAACCGGGTTCTTTTTTATCAAGCATTTCAGTTGCGGTATCCGAGAATATTTTTTTGCCTTCGGTACTGTCGGTTGGGGTGCTTATATTAAAAGTCCTTGCTAAAACCCTAAATACATTTCCGTCTACAACAGCATGGGGTAAGTTATAAGCAAAAGATGCAATTGCCGAAGCTGTATACGGGCCAACACCTTTTAAGGCAACAATTTCCTCGAAACTTGCAGGAAAAATCCCATTATATTTTTCTGCAATAAATCTGGCTGTAAATAATAAATTTTTGCACCGGTTATAATAGCCTAACCCTTCCCATAATTTAAACGCATCTTCGTCATTTGCTTTTGCCAAATGCTTAATGGTGGGGTATTTTGCAATAAATTTTTCATAATATGCCCATCCCTGTTCTACTCGCGTTTGCTGTAAAATAATTTCACTCAACCATATTTTATAAGGGTCTTTCACTCCTTTCCATGGCATTTCGCGTTTATTATGGTTTAAATGCCAATGTATCAATAACCGAGTAAATGAGTTAGACTTCATATATCGCAAATATTAAAAACAACAACCGATAAACAATTGCATTTGTTTGAATATTTAAAAAAAAATCAAACATTGTTCCTCAATTACTAACACATTTAAAAAAAATGTGTAACTTTCTTTTTGAAATAAAAAAACTGTTTCATTTATTCTACGATATTCCTAAAAACAATTAAACAAAAAGTATGAGAAAGTCTGATTTAATTAACAGTATCTCAGAAAAAACTGGTATTCCAAAAGTAGATGTACTGGTTACATTAGAAACCATGTTTAAAGAAGTAAAGGAAAGCTTAGCCAAAGGAAATAATATTTATATCCGCGGTTTTGGAAGTTTTATTACCAAGAAACGAGCAGCCAAAATTGGTAGAAATATCAAGAAAAATACGGCTGTAGAAATTCCCGAACATTTTATTCCGGCATTTAAGCCTGCAAAAGAATTTTTACAAGAAGTGAAAAGCAAGCTCCAGTCTGAGTAAATTTGCTGCAAATTAAAAACTGAGTGAAACGCCAGCAACTATTACTTATTTCGGGAGGATTGGTTATATTAACCCTGTTATTCTTTTTTGGAAAAACAACATCTTCAAAAAAAGAAATCCCTGCAATGCCTGCACAACAGGCTAACCAACAGAAGAGTATCTCCTTTAATGATATACTTGCAAGTGCCCGTCAAAAAATCTCAAAAGAACAAAACGACCGTTTAATTGCAATTGAAAATGCAGTAACAAGGGGCGATGTAAAAGACCAGAAAATACGCATATACCATCAACTTGCCGGCTTCTGGAAAGATAGTGCAGCCATCTTTGAACCTTATGCTTATTATACCGGAGAAGCAGCTAAGTTGGAAAATTCGGAAAAAAGCCTCAACTTTGCCGCCCGACTTTTTGTAGATAACCTTTTAGCAGCAAGCGACCCCACTATGCAAAACTGGTTAGCCACAAACGGAAAAGATCTTTACGACAGGAGTTTGGCTATCAACCCAAACAACGATTCGGCTAAAATTGCAATAGGTGCATGTTATATGTTTGGCAATATTTCTGACAATCCGATGCAGGGTATTTTAACTGTTAGAGAAATTGCTCAAAAAAATCCGGATAACTTATACGCTCATTGGATATTAGGTTTGGGCGGAAAGAAAAGCGGACAATATGATAAGGCCATTGAACATTTTACCAGAATAATTGAAAAACATCCGACAGATGTTGAAGTTGTTTTTCAATTGGCAGAAAGCAATGAATTGAAAGGAGATAAAGCAGCAGCCGTTAAATGGTACGAGCTTTCTAAAAAACTGGTAGACAATGCAGGTATTAAAGCAGAATTAGACAAGCGAATTCAGAATTTAAAATAAACTTATTGTTTAACTTATTAAAACAGACAGTGTATGCCTTGTGGTAAGAAAAGAAAACGTCATAAAATTGCAACGCACAAACGCAAAAAACGTTTAAGGAAAAATCGTCATAAGAAAAAGAACAAATAGTTCTCGATTTTGAAACGATAAAGAAGCCCTCCTTAAAAGGGCTTCTTTATACTCTAATCGTATTTGCCCTAACTCATCTATCGCTGCAACTTTACCTTTCCTTCCTTTTTACGGCGAATACTTTGAGGTTTTGATTTAGTAATGCCTGCAAAATGCGGGGTGTGATTGTATACTTAAAAGTTGCAAATTTTGTGAACAAAGAATTAATTATCAACGCAGCTCCTTCCGGTGTTGAAATAGCATTATTGGAAGATAAAAAACTGGTTGAATTACATAATGAAAAAACCGATGCAAATTTTGCTGTTGGTGATTTGTATCTTGGAAAAGTAAAAAAACTTATTCCCGGTTTAAATGCCGCATTTATTGATGTTGGCTTTGAAAAAGATGCTTTTTTACATTATACGGATCTTTCCCCGTATGCCCGTTCTATCTTAAAATTCACTCAGATGGCTATTGCCAGCAAAGATGAAAACAAGTTAGATTTTGCATCTTTTAACATAGAACCGGAAATTGTAAAAACCGGGAAAATAAACGAAGTATTAAGCGGTAAGCCCAATGTGTTGGTTCAGATATTAAAAGAACCTATTGCCGCAAAAGGTCCAAGACTAAGTTGCGAACTAAGTTTACCCGGACGCTTTGTTGTAGTTACTCCTTTCAACGAAATTGTAGCAGTTTCTAAGAAAATTCATTCATCCGAAGAAAGAAAAAGATTGCAAAAAATTGTTGAAGCCATTCGTCCTAAAAACTTTGGTGTTATTGTAAGAACCGCTGCCGAAGGAAAATCAACATCAGAATTACATCAAGATTTATTAGAATTGGTTGAAACCTGGAATACCATTCAAAATAATTTAAAGAATGCCGAAGCACCTGCAAAAATTTTAAGTGAACAGGATAAAACAACCAGTATTCTAAGGGATTTATTAACAGAAGATTTCAATAAGATTGTTGTAAACGATAAAAATATTTATAACGATACCAAAAGTTATATTCAGCGCATTGCACCCGAAAAAACAGAAATTGTTAGTTATTACAATAACGGCTCTTCTATTTTTGATCACTACGGAATTACCAAACAGGTTAAAAGTTCTTTCGGTAAAACAGTTAATCTCCCAAGCGGTGCCTATTTGATTATTGAACATACAGAAGCTTTGCATGTAATAGATGTTAACAGCGGCTATAAAAGTGTAAGCAATAATCAGGAAGAGAATGCACTTGAAACCAATATGGAAGCCACAGAAGAAATTGCACGTCAATTAAGATTGAGAGATATTGGTGGCATTATTGTGATTGATTTTATAGATATGAAATTGCCCGATAACAAAAGAAAGTTACAAGAGGCAATGGAAGAATTTATGAAAAGCGATAGGGCGAAACATTCTGTATTACCTATTTCTAAGTTTGGGTTAATGCAAATTACCAGACAAAGAATGAGGCCTGAAGTAAATATTGTTACTACCGAGATTTGCCCTTCTTGCGGAGGAACCGGTAAAGTAGCTTCTACATTACTGTTAGAAGATGAAATTGAAAAACGTTTGCATTATCTGGTTACGCATTCCCACAAAAATTTAACCTTAAATGTTCATCCGATTGTTTATTCGCATTTAACAAAAGGGTGGTTTAATTCCATCATAAAACAATGGAAACGAAAACATAAAATAAAAATTAAAGCGGTAGCTAATACAAGCTATCAATTAATAGAATTTCATTTTTTCGATAATCAGGAAGAAGAAATAAAATTTTAGTTTGTCAAACAAAAAAGCCGATAAAAATTTATCGGCTTTTTTGTTTGTTGCTATAATTTTTTATAGTGAATTATAATAAGCGAAAAATGTTTTTATATCCTCAACATTTTTAAATGATAGTTTCTTTTCTTTTAAATAAGCATCCATTTTTTCCTTTTTATCTACAGTAAAAAGCGAAATAAAATCTTTGTCTTTTTTTAATCGTTTTATACTTCCATTTGTATAAACAAAGTACTCAATGTAATCATCAAATTGACTCGACTTTTCACCAGACATTTCATTTTTAATTTCATTTATTTTCCTCTTATCAGATTTTAAAAGAATAATTTTTCCATTAATCAAAATTTCAAAAAAATCTTTCTCTGTTAAATTATCTACTGGCGGAATATTTGTTACAAACTGTTGTACTTTAATTTTCCCATCTGCTAACGTATCTATATAAGCCACTTCCTTAATAGTACCAGCCAGCAAAAACTGTTCTTTATTATTATCATCTAGAAAATGAACTTCATTACTACATACATCAATTCTCGTTTTGATATCTTTTGCTTTCCTTCCATCAGCAAAAATCAAAAAAGATTTTTTGAATTCATCAAATAAGAAAGGAGAACCTGTAACATTTATATATTTCTGTTTAAACGGTGTGCCATCAACTTGCCTCACGAACACCTCCTTATCAAAGCTTTGTCCAGGTGTTTCACTTGATGGCAAACGAATGGTTTGGCTTTTTATAAAGTTTGAATTAATCAAGAGTATCAAACTTAAAAGGAAATACTTTTTCATTTTCATAAAGATGGTATTAAAGTAAAAGAGCCCTTTAATTAGGGCTCTTTTAAAGAGAGCAAAATATTTCTATTTAGGATTTTTTGTAGGAGCACTACCTGAAGCAGCCGGATTATAAGCCAATTCATTATCCGGAACATCCCAATAATCAAGATATCCGTAAGTTATGGTTGCCTTGGTATTTAGTGTACCGCCATTATCAACAACAACACAATTGGTTCTTGGATTATCCAACAATCCCCATCTGCGAGCATCGTAAAAAGATAAACCAATAAACGCCAAGGCAATCCTTCTTTCTTTTCTCAACTCTTCTTTAGCTTGAGCAAGAGATAAACCTGATCCTGCCAATGGAGCTAAACCGGCACCCTGATAAGTACGAACATTGTCAATACTTTGCAAGCCTCCATTAATATCTCCGGAATAAATTTTTGCTTCAGCTTTCATTAATTCATTTTCTTCGTAGCTGCCTGCAAGATATAATTCATATGCACCGGGAGATGTATTGGCGAATACTTTTGCGCCACTAACACCATTACCACCATTGTACAAAGTAAAACGAGTATTAAAAACGTTTCCACGATCTGTATTACCAATCCACTGAGTGGTTTGTTTTATATTTTGAACATAACGTTTGTCTGCGGTATTAAATTCCTGAACCCAACGTTCACTCAATTTATAAGTACCACCGCCGGCAGCAGATGATTGAATTTTTGCCGAAACAACACCGCTTTGCGGAGATAAGAAATCGCCTGTTGCATTAGATCTTCCTGTAAATACATTGTCACCATTACCTATACCACTGTTCACCAAAGAAAGGATGCTTGTCCATTGTGCGGCTGTCATATTAGCTACTGTAGTATTCACTAAAATATTTCTGGCTTTTAGTGTATTGATAGCTTTTTTCCATTGGTCTGTTGTTGGTACTGCACCTAATCCTACCTGATTGAATGGAGGAATAATGGCTGTCATTACAGTAGTATAATCTGCAGCACTACCTGCAGCAGTAGTTAAAGCAGCAGTAGCTTTATCTAATTGTGCATTTGACTCATCAATAATTTTTTCTTTTGCAACATAATTCCCATTAGTTGCGAAAGATGTATTATTAATTAATCCTGCATAATAAATACTACCAATTCTTGCATACGCAAAACCTTTCCAATAATAACACCAGGCTTGAATGGTTGCCTTTTTTGCAGCAGCATTACCTGCAAAAGTAACTTTATCTAATGTTTCTAGAACACTATTACAAGCCGAAATCATATTATACATATAACCCCACTCGTAATAAATAAAGTTTTGTCCTTGATAGCTGTTTTGATTAACCTGACGCAAAAATGCTTTGAAAGTATTTGGCGCATTAGGATTTAAAACAGTTGTGTTATTATCTAAAACCACTTTATCAGGGCAACCGATTTGATTTAAGAAAGAGTTAGCAGCTTCTGCGCCAATTTCATCTCCTAACAAGTCATGAAAGCCGATAGCACCGGACCAAAACAATCCGAATACACCATCACCATATTTCAAATCTCTAAATCCATTTACATAAACTCCACCCTGCGCCAACCCAATGATACCAGCTTCAGATGTCGCACTTGCCGGAGTTGGAGAGTTTGGATTTATAATTTCTAAGTCCTTTTTACAGCTTACACCCAAAAGTGTTGCTGAAAGAATTGTTATTAACAAATATTTTTTTTGTACCATAATTAATATTTTTTAAGATTATAAACCAATGTTCAAACCAACTTGATAGGATTTCAAGTTTGGAACAGTATTATGATCAACACCACGGTCAAATGCTGAGTTAGCAGTACCTGAACTGATTTCTGGATCCATGCCTGTATACTTGGTTAATGTAACCAAATTACGTCCTGATAATACTAATTGTAATTTTTGAAATTGTTTGATTTTGAAAATTTTTGCAAAATCTAATGCTGCAGAAATATTTCTTAATCTCACAAAAGAAGCATCTTCATAGAAATAATCTTTTGTACCATTTCTTGAAACCTGAGCATATACACCACGGTAAAATGCAGACCAAGCACCTGTTGTACTATTGATTGTAATTGGATTATCATAGTCGCCTGAAATACCATCACGATACATCCACTCTTTTGTTTGATTATATAAATGACTTCCTTTGACCCAATCAACTTGTGCGGAAATAACTAAGAAATTACTGAACGTAAGATCATTAAGAAATGTAATGTTAAACTTTGGGTTTGGATCTCCGAATGAATAAGTATTTGGTGTTACATATGGTTGTTTATAATTACCACTTGTAGAACTGTTATAAACCACCCATCCATTACTTGCAGTTGCGTATTGAGATTGATTAGCTTTATCTATATATAAATTTCCATTCTCATCTGTTTGATTAACAGAATGTAACATTCTATAACCGTATAGCTGCCCAACTTTTTCACCTGCTTGCAAAATATAACTAGAGCTACCGGCACTTGAAGTAATTACAACCGGAGGCCCTGTTACAGAAGTAATTTTCGATGTTTGTTTACTAAAGTTAGCTGTGAAATTCCAATTCCATTTTTTGCTACTTAATACATTTAAACCTAATGAAGCTTGTATACCGTTTGAACTTAAACCGAATGCATTGTTAAGTATTGTTCCTGTACCTGTAGATGGCGCAGCATCAACAGCATAAATAACATTATCGGAACTCCTTTTCCAATAAGTTAAATGCAGGTCAATTGTTTTTAACCATTGGCCCTTTAATGCATTAAAGCTGAGATCTGTACCAATTTCTAATTCTTTAGAAATTTCTACGTTTAAATCTTGATTAGGATTAGATGTTCTGAAAACAAAGGCACTACTTCCTCCCAAATTCTTTGTACCTAAAGTTGGTTGTCTGTCAAATGCTCCAGGTTGAATACCCGCTTCTCCATAACTTGATCTGATTTTAAATTCGCTAATCGTATTTGTAATACTTCCTTTCCAGAATGGTAAAGAAGATATTCTTAAATATCCATTAGCCATTGGGAAAGTTTGAGGTTTTTGGCCACGACCGAATGCAGAAGAATAATCACTTCTAAATCCAGCAGTAACACCACCAATATCACCCCATTCAAATTTTTGATTAACTAAATAGCCAAAGGTTAAAAATGATTCTTTATAATCGCTTGCTACATAATAGGTAGCCATATTTACAGTTGTATATGGCGTGTACGAAGGTGCATCTACACCATATGTTGCATAAGAACTGTAATCCTTTTTACGATAATCGTATGCAAATAAGGTAGTTGATTTAATTGGCACTTTTAAATGAAAATCTTTTTCAAAATCAAAACGAACATTCGCAGTGCCTAAAAAATTTTGAAATGTTGTTTTGTAATCTGTAGTATTAATTTCACCTGTTTCTGTTGCTGCAGAAGGAGCACCGTAAGAAGTTCTTGGATAATAATATTCCAACCAATATTGCCAATAATCCGCATTTAAATTATTATCCTGTGCAGAAATATTATTTATAATTTCATCTGTTTGATAATTCAAACCATATTTTGCATCCAACTCAACAAACTTGTTTACTCGGTAGTTTAAGTTGAAATTTTGAATGATGTCGATTTTCTTATCGGTTACAGCACCATATTGTGATTGATAGTTCGGGTTATAACCATTTACACCAACTGCATCGCCAAAATAAGCACCATAATTTCCGTCAGGGCTTTTATAGTCATAATTAGCAAATGGTCTACTGTTATTCAAAGCATAGAAGTAAGTACGACCGGTTGGATCTAACAAAGTGTTTTTTGTATATGCCAACTGCGTTAAAGAACGAAATTTAAGTCCTTTGAATAATTCAACTCCAATATTTGAAATTAAATTGCTTCTTGAGTAATCGCCGTTTCCTTTAAATACGCTTTTTTGGCGATTGTCTGAAGCCAAGATGCTAAAATCAATTTTATCCTTTGCTCCGGAGATTGAAAGAGAATTGTTGTACATATTTGTGTTTTGAAAGAACATTTTATAATGATCGTAATACGACAAATTTTTATTATATGCTTTATTATTATTGTTTGTTGGATCCAAGCTATTCCAAACAACATTATCGGTATAGCTGCTTAATGCATTATCGAAAGCCAAAATACTGCCAGATGCGCCTAAAACATTATTATTTGCATCGGTTTGCAAGCTATGATAGTATGCTTTATGCACTTTACCCACATTCAACAATTCGTTGGTAGCAATACTGGTTGAAAAATCTATGTTTGTTCTACCCTGCTTTCCTTTTTTAGAGAATAATTGAATTACACCATTTGCACCCTGTGCACCATAAACAGATGCAGCAGCAGCACCCTGTACAACTTCAATTCTTTCAATACCGTTTAAATCAAGAGTATTAAAATCTGTAGCGGCAACCTGAATTCCATCTAACAAAATCATAGGCATTGTACCAGCTCTTAAGCTGTTGATACCCCTCAATAAAATATTTACCGGTGCACCTGGAGAACCATTGGTGCTGCTAATTTGGGCACCTGCAATTTTGCCTACCAAGGCTTGGCCTGCATCAGCAGTTAATCCAGCGGGTAACTTATCACTTGTTACAGATTCAACTGCAAAAGCAACTTTCTTTTTGCTGGTTGCAACACCTAGGCCAGTTACAACCACTTCACTTAAAGCTTTTACATCAGTTGCTAATGAAACAGAAATACCGTCTAAAGCTTTTACTTCTTTAGAATCGTAGCCTAATGAAGAAATTACAAGACTTGAGCCTTTTTTTACTGATAATGTAAAGATTCCATCGGAAGAGGTGCTGGTACCATTTTTTGTACCTTTTTCAAGAACAGAAGCCCCTCCAATCGCGGCTCCTTTTTCATCAGTAACTTTTCCTGTTACTGGTGAGGTTTGTGCAAAAACAGAAATACTGAGCAATAGCATTGCACAAAACCCCATTAGGGTTTTTTTTCTCATGTTACTTTAGTTTTGGTAATAAAATGCCGTTAATAACGTCTATTGACCGTTCAAAATACCAAAAAGCTGCAACAAAGCCAAAAAAAGTTCACATATTTTAAATTTTTATACAACGAAGAACAGGGTATATGCACCTCTGTTCGGTACTTAAATTAAACACCTGCTAAAAATCATTTTTACAGTTCTGGCAACCTGAAGTAGAAATATTTATCAATTTTTGCAGAATTACTGAAACAATATATAACAAATTGATTTCCAGGTTTTTTTATATTTTTTATGCAGCTCTAACATTATATATTCGGCAACTTTTTCCTAATCTTTTGTTGGTTAAACCCCGCTCAAAGTTATTCACAGAACTAAAAAATAATTTTGCCATCTGCACCATTATTGTAATTTAGTGTCAGAATTTAATGGGTTAGTAAGTAAGAGGGCTGACAGTAATGTTAGCCCTTTTGCATTTGGTATTACTTGTGATTTGCTACATTATTTGCTTATGTTGAAGTGTGCGACGCAACAGGCGTTACATAGAATTACTGCTGCCGGAATCATAAAAATTTCTCTTCTCCTTTTCGCAATTATCTTTACACTATGAGCAAAATAAAAACCGCTTTTTTTTGCAGTAATTGTGGATATGAAAGCACTAAATGGCTGGGCAAATGCCCATCGTGTAACACATGGAATTCTTTTGTTGAAGAAGTTGTGGACAAAGGCAACAATAAGGAACAAAACTGGAACGAATATCATTCCGAAAAAAAAATATCTAAGGTTATTGCATTAAACGAAGTTACTTCATCGGAAGAAAAAAGAGTTGTAACAAAAGATGCAGAATTAAACCGTGTTTTAGGTGGTGGCATTGTTACAGGCAGTATTGTTTTGGTTGCCGGCGAACCCGGTATTGGTAAAAGCACTTTGTTTTTACAAGACGCATTGATGATGAATGAACTTATTGTTCTTTATATAAGCGGTGAAGAGAGTGAACAACAAATAAAAATGCGTGCAGACAGATTAAAGATTAGTAACGAAAATTTTTATCTGCTTACAGAAACAGGATTGCAAACCATTTTTAGTGAAATAAAAAAACTGAAACCTCAATTAGTAATTGTAGATTCTATTCAAACTTTACAAACAAATTTAATTGACTCGAGTGCCGGAAGTATTTCACAAATAAGAGAATGTGCAGCAGAGTTTCAACGATTTGCCAAAGAAACAAACACACCTGTTTTTTTAATTGGCCATATTACAAAAGACGGGACCATTGCAGGCCCTAAAATTCTGGAACACATGGTTGATACTGTTTTGCAATTTGAAGGAGACAGGCATTATGCTTACAGAATTTTACGAACACTAAAAAATCGTTTTGGTAGTACAGCAGAGTTGGGCATTTATGAGATGACCGGTGAAGGGATGAAAATCGTATCGAACCCTTCTGAAATTTTAATTACACAAAGAGAAGATCAATTAAGCGGAACCGCTATTGCTGCTACATTAGAAGGCATGCGGCCCTTGTTAATTGAAGTACAATCTTTAGTTACACAAAGTGTATATGGCACACCCCAAAGAACCGTTACCGGATTTGATTTAAGAAGATTACAACTGTTATTGGCTGTTTTAGAAAAACGTGGCGGATTTTTATTCGGTACAAAAGATGTTTTTGTAAATATTGCAGGTGGTTTAAAAATAGAAGACCCTTCCATAGATTTATCTGTTATTGTTGCGTTGCTGTCTTCATATGAAGATGTTTCTGTTCCGCATACTATTTGTTTTGCAGGAGAAGTTGGATTGAATGGAGAAATACGTGCCGTTAACAGAATTGAACAACGTATTGCAGAAGCAGAAAAATTAGGATTCGAAAAAATAATTGTTTCTAAATACAACAAAAAAAGTTTTGATCCGAAAAATTTTAAAATAGAAATTGTTGCATGCAGCCAGGTGCATGAAGTATATCAATATCTGTTTTAAAGATAACAGGAACAGTCTATAATTCTATTTTTCAACTCCTGTTTTCAATTAATTTAAAATATTATGTATTTTCAGGTATGATTGCTTCCATCAAATCATACGCAAATAATTTTCTTCATTTATTGTATCCGCATTATTGCATCGGATGTGGAACTGATGTTATTAATGATGCTGATTCGCTTTGCATTAAATGCGTTTCCGATCTTCCTGAAACAAATTTCTTTGAGTTGCCCAATAATCCAGTTGAAAAAACATTTTATGGAAGAATACAATTAGAAGCGGCAGCATCTGCATTTTATTTTACGAAAGATTCTTTATTGCAACAATTGATGATAGAATTAAAATATAAAAGTAATAAGGATGTTGGTTTTTTTCTTGGAAAATTGATTGCGCAACAAATAAAAATATCCAGTAGGTTTAATGAAATTGATATTCTTGTACCGCTTCCACTCAATCCAAAAAAAGAACAAAAAAGGGGGTATAATCAGGCAAAGATTATTTGTGATGGAATGGCATCCATGCTTCAAAAGCCTATTGTTGATAAAGCTGTTATCAGAACTCATTTTACCGAAACACAAACCAAACAAAACAGGGTTCATCGCTGGCAAAATA
>Ga0306923_10002084_pt1 | contig 18151 bp, 21 predicted proteins | sample sta12Can44000108_FD_203841 | JGI IMG/M metagenome (GOLD analysis project Ga0306923, IMG submission 203841) | Lab enrichment of tropical soil microbial communities from Luquillo Experimental Forest, Puerto Rico - statanox.12C.anox.44.000.108 (v2)... | ecosystem: Environmental > Terrestrial >... | reverse complement strand
ATCCTGCGGGACAAAGGGACGGTAATTCGCCTTCGTGATGTGCGCGTCGGCGGTGAGACTCGCGACCAAGATATCGGCCTTGCTCTTGGCATAAAGCAGATGCCGGATGTGACCAGGATGCACGAGATCGAAGACCCCATGACACATGACCACCGTGCGTTGCCGTGGCCGAGGGCCGATCGCGCGACACAGCTCTTCGACATTCTTGATCTTGTGGCGGAAGGCCTCGGACAGCTCGGTCATGTGATCGATCTCGATCCCAAATGATCAAACCAAGTGCGGGTCGCTTCGGCAATCGAAGCGGCATCCCACAACGGTGCGTCCCGCCAATTGTCGATTTCGGCCATCATGCGGCTCACCCCCTCTTCGAGACTGACACGCGGCTGCCAGCCCAGTTCACGCGTGATTTTGTCGATGTCCGCCCAAGTAGTGTCGGGTTCGCCAGGCCGCTTCGGGATGTAGGTGACAGGACCGCCGATCAGCTCGACGAGGCGGTTGACCGATTTCGGATTGCCCGCACCGAGATTCCATATCTCTCCGGTGAGCGGCGTTTCGGCGGCGAGCAAAAAGGCTTCGGCGACATCGCTGGCGTAGACGAAATCACGCCGCTGGCTGCCGTCGCCCACCACTGTGAAAGGCTTGCCGGCCAATTTCTGTTTGAAGAAGACACCAAAGACGGCGCCGTAGGCTCCGGTCGTTCGGACCCGGGTCCCGTATGCATTGAAGATCCGAACCGAGTTCACCGGCAAGCAGTAAACCTGGTGCCAATGGAGCGCGGCTCGCTCGCCCAGATATTTCGAAAGCGCATAAGGATATTGCGGCGCGATCGGGTTGTCTTCGCGTGTCGGCGTCGCTGCGAGCCCGTAACATGAGGACGAGGCCGCATAGACCAATTTCCTCACCTTCGCATGGCGTGCCGCCTCGAGCACTCGGACAGTGCCCTGTATGTTCGTCTCCATGTATTCGGTCGGGCGCTCGATCGACGGCACGATGTCGCCAATGCCGGCGAAATGGAAAACGAGCTTGGCATCTGCGAAGACCGGTGCGGCCCGCGGGAGATCGCGGATGTCGCAGCGCTCGAAGGCTAGATCAGGGTTGTGGGCGTGGTGCGCCAAATTGGCTTCTCGCCCGCCCGCCAGATTGTCCACGACACGGACGCGAAAGCCGCACTCGAGCAGGCGATCGACCATATGGCTGCCGATGAAACCGGCACCACCTGTGACGATCGCGACGTCGCGAGCTGTCATGTCGCGCCGATCCGCTTCATCGTCCGGACGTTGTAGTACCAGTCATCGTCAAAGCTGTTTTCCAGGAGGTGATTGCGGAACGCGCGGCTCAGATCACGAATCGCATCCTCGATTGTGCGTTTCGCTTGGAAACTCAAAACGCGGCGGATCTTGTCGGAATTGACGTGATAGGAGCGGTTGTCGTCGGACGGTGTCGTGACGATGTCAACCTCCGGGCGTCCCGGTATTTCTTCCTCGACGACGCGCTTGACGATCACGGCGAGATCAGCGATCGAATGATTTTCGAATCCGATATTGAAGATCTCACCGTGTATTTTATCGTGCGGTGCGGTCAACATCAGCTGATAGGCGTCGACCATGTCCTCGATATGGAGGTTGGGACGCATCTGCATGCCGCCGAAAACGGTGATCGTGCCTTTGTTGACGGCGTGGTTGGTCAGAATATTCACCGACAAATCGAGCCGCGTGCGCGGGCTGTATCCGCAGATCGTGGCGGGGCGGATAATAACGACGGTAAAGTCGTTGGCCATGTGTTTCAACAGCAATGGTTCGCACATGCCCTTGAATTTATTGTAGAGGGTGAGCGGTACGAGCGGATGTTCCTCAGTCACTTCCGGTGAGTTGCTGACCCCGTAGACCGAGGAGGATGAACAATAAACAAAGCGGCGAACACCCGCCCTCTTGGCGGCAACCACCATCTCCTCGAAGCAATCGTAATTGATCGTCTTGGACAGGCGCTCGTCCAGCTCGAAGCTCGCATCGTTAGAAATGCAGGCCAAGTGAAGGACGGCGTCCTGTCCCTCGAACAGCGCGGCAAGCTTTGCTGTGTCGCGAATATCGCCGCGGACAACGCGCAACTCCGGATCATTCGGTAAACGGCAGCCGAAGAACAGCGAATCATAAACCGTCACTTCATAGCCTGCAGCCAGCAGCCGCGGCGTCAACACGTGACCAACATAGCCGGCGCCGCCGGTGATCAGCACTTTTTGCATCGCGGGCTCACCAAACAACGCTGCAAGCGAATTCTGCGAGCCATCCGCGAGCCGCGAGCGAAGATCCGGCAAGGATGCGGCCGCAATCCGCCCCTTCGGCGAAAATATTCACGCCGCGCCAACCAAAGCGCTCCATATTTAATCCCCTCCCCCGAGCTCGGAAATTTATGACAGCCTTAAGGCACCCGGGCAACAGTTCACGCGCGGCCGACAACGATCTTTGCAGCCTCACCGAGCGACGAAACGATGCAATCGGGCCGGTTCGGGTGTTCGTTGACCTCGATCGCATCGACCGGAAGCTGCTCGGCGAGCTGTTGCGGCGCAAAGGAGCGGCCATCGTGGAATTCGGGGATTGCCAGAACCCCGTCTCGGTCGAGAAAGACTGCGCGCGCCCCGCCCTCGCTCACCATTTGGTCTTGTGTGTCTGCAGCACCGGGTGCGAAACGAGGCAGTGCCAGACAACCGCTTGCATCCCCTCCGAGAGCGGGGTTACCCGGTCCGGATCGACAGGCGGAATGACGATCACGACATCGCCGTGGCGAGCGGTATGACCGCTCGCGCGGCCGACGACGCCAAAGACCTTGGCGCCGCGCTCTCTGGCGAGATCGATAGCGCGCACCAGATTGACGCTGACATTGCGCTCGGCGTCCCCGCCGCCAACTGAAAAGATCAGCAGCGCATCATCGTTGTTCAGGCGGCTGACTTCGAGCCAGCCGGTAAACACCGTGTCCCAACCCTCGTCATTTGTGCGCGCAGTCAGCTCGGAGACGTTATCGATCGGGGAGTACGCCTCGATGGCGCACAGCTTGCGGAAATCATTGACCGCATGACTGCAGTTACCGGCGCTGCCTCCGACACCGAGCAAAAAGAGCCGCCCGCGGCGCTCGCGCAGCGCCGCGAGCTCATGCGCCAAACGGTCAATCACGGCGCCGTCGATCTCTGCTGAAATGCGGCTGATAGCCTCGAAGAACTCCGCAACGTGATGCGTCATGGGTGACGGCGCCGAATAGTTAGTGTTGCGTCCTGGTTGCTCATACGCAGCCGGACAGCAAGTGGTAACTCCGTGAGTCCTAAGGCGCAAGGTGCCTTGACGGTGGCATTGGCGTTCGGCCATAGGAAGCGCATGCTCGCCTGTGTCCCCTATCGCTTGTGCCGAATTTCCGCGGACTCCGTTTCGCGGAAGAGCTGAATGAGTGCGCCCGTCATCGGTTTCGCTGGGATGACGCATCTAGGCCTCGTCTCCGCGGTCGCCACGGCGGCGCGAGGCTTCGATGTCATCGGCTACGATGCGGACGAGCGCCTGGTGAGGCGCCTCGACTGCTGCGAGCTTCCGATCCTCGAGCCCGATCTCGACCGACTGCTGAGTGCCAGCCGGCATCGCATTTGCTTTAGCGCCGACGCCAGAGATCTTGCTCGCAGTGACGTCGTTTATATCGCTGCCGATGTACCGACCGACGGGGAAGGGGATAGCGATCTCGCCCCGATCGCTACCCTGGTCGAGGAGGTCTCGAATCATCTGCGAGACGCGGCAGTTCTCGTCGTGCTTTGTCAAGTGTCGCCGGGCTTTACGCGCAGCATCGCAACCGTTCCGCATAATCGGCTGTTCTACCAGGTCGAAACGCTGGTGTTCGGACGCGCGGTGGAGCGGGCGCTCAATCCCGAGCGGTTTATTGTGGGCTGTGCCGAGCCGGCGAAGCCGCTGCCGGCCCGGTATCGCCAAACCCTCGAGGCGTTCGGCTGCCCGATCTTGCCGATGCGTTACGAGAGTGCCGAGCTGGCAAAAATCAGCATCAACTTCTGTCTTGTTGCCTCCATCACAGTCGCCAATGTCCTCGCCGAACTGTCCGAATCGATCGGCGCCGATTGGTCGGAAATCGTCCCGGCATTACGTTTGGACCGGCGCATTGGCCCCCATGCTTATCTCAATCCTGGGCTTGGCATTGCCGGCGGGAATCTCGAACGCGATCTTCGCACCGTGCTCAATCTCGCGGACAGCGGGAATACCGATGTCGGTGTTGTACGTGCATGGATCGCGAACTCGCGTCATCGTCGGGAGTGGTGCTGGCGGGTGCTCCAAGAGCGGGTCCTGAAAATAAACCGTAATGCGCGAATCGGGGTCTTGGGCCTGGCCTATAAGGAGCATACGCGCTCGACCAAGAACTCTCCCTCGCTCGCACTTCTCGCACGATTGCGCGGTATGGACCTCCGCGTCCACGATCCCGCGGTTCCGGCCGCGATGGTGCCGTTTGCCACCGGCTGTCCCGATCCGCTGGGTTGCGCCGAAGGCGCGGACGCGTTGGTGCTCGTAACGCCGTGGCCCGAATATCGCGAGTTGCGGATTGCCGATTTGGCGCGGGCGATGACCGGAAGAGTGATCATCGATCCGTACCGACTGCTGAACGATGAAGAGGCGGCGGCAGCAGGTTTCGAATACCATGCTCTAGGTATGCCGCCTCTCGGACCCGCCGAGCCGAGGCCGTGTTCATGCTGATGCATGGCAATGATCGTGCCGCTGCACCCTCCCGCGTCGTGGTTATGGGGGCCGGCGGGTTTGTCGGCAATGCGATCGCCGCTCGATTGGAGCGGGATGGGGTCCCGGTGCTACGCCTGACGAGGCGCGAGGTCGACCTGTTAGCCTCGGACGGTGCTGACCAGCTCGCGGCGCTGCTGCGCCCCGAGGACGTCCTTGTCGGGGTATCGGCCTTGGCGCCCTGCCGTAACATCACGATGTTGCGAGACAACATCATTATGGCGGCCGCAATGCTAAGGGCTGCGACGGCCGAGCCGCTGGCGCTTGTCGTCAACATCAGCTCCGATGCGGTCTATGCCGATTCCGCGACCCCGCTGACTGAAGCGTCGGCAAGAGCGCCCGATTCGCTCCACGGGGTCATGCATCTGGCACGCGAGATCATGTTCGCGAGCGAAATAAAGGCGCCACTCGCAATGCTTCGCCCGACCCTGATCTATGGTGCCGCGGACCCGCATAACGGCTATGGGCCGAACCGCTTTTGGCGGCTCGCCGCGGCAGGTGAGCCGATCAAGCTGTTTGGGAAGGGCGAGGAGAGACGGGATCACGTGCTGATCGATGATGTCGCCGAACTCGCGGCTCGGGTCATTTACCGGCGCTCGGTCGGAGTGCTCAACATTGCGACTGGCATGGTCGCGAGCTTTCACGAAATTGCCGGGATGATCGTTCGATTGACGGGTCGCCTGGTGCCGATCGAGGAACTCCCGAGAAGCGGTCCGATGCCGCACAACGGCTACCGCGCGTTTGACATAACGGTGTGCAGCAACGCTTTTCCAGACTTCTCATTCGCGACGCTGGAGCGCGGATTGAGGGAAATGATGGAAGCGGCGCACAACAGCGGAACGGGTGCGATCATATGACCGGCGCGGTACGACGATGGTCACAATTGTCCATCTGATTACCGGACTTGAGACCGGAGGCGCGGAGCGAATGCTCTCTCGCCTCGTGACGGGTTTAGATCGGGCGCGACACCGCTCCGTCGTGGTGAGCATGACCGGGCAGGGGGCCGTGGGTCCCCTGCTGACAAGCGCCGGTATCGAATTGCATACCCTCGATATGCGGCGAGGAATGGCGGATCCGCGCGGCCTGACGCGCCTCACTCGCATCCTGCGCCGGGTGCGCCCCGGGATTTTGCAGACCTGGCTTTATCATGCCGATTTCCTTGGTGTGCTCGCGCAGCTGTGGGGGCCGCCCTTTGCTCTCTTCTGGAATATCCGGTGCACCGAATCGATCGGGGCTGATCGCGTCAGGCGGTTACTAAGCTGGTGTTCGACAAGACCGGATGGCGTCATCGTCAATTCGTTAGCCGGTCAGCGCTTCCATGAGCAAATCGGATACCGGCCACGCCGCTGGGAACACATCCCGAACGGTTGCGACGCAAGCCTGTTCCGATTCGACGGAACGGCGCGCGTAAACTTGCGGCGAAAGCTTGGGATACCGGATGGCGCGGTTGCGATCGGGTTACCCGCGCGCTTCCACCCGATGAAGGATCACGCGAATTTTCTCGCCGCTGCAGCGAGGCTTGCTGCAGTCCGGCCAGAGGTAGTCTTCCTGCTCATAGGGTCAGGCGTTGACAGGTCGAACCGGGCCCTGACAGAGATGACCGAGGCGCATGGCCTCGTAGACCATGTGAGATTGCTGGGTGAGTGCGATGACATGGTCAGCGTCTACTCGGCACTTGATATTGCGACGTTGTCGTCTGCTTTTGGCGAAGGTTGGCCTAACGTGCTCGGAGAGGCGATGCTGTGCCACGTCCCGTGCGTTGCGACCGACTGTGGCGACGCCGCCGAAATCCTCGGCCCGACAGGTATGGTAGTACCGCGGCGTGATCCGGAAGCACTAGAAGCAGCTTGGCAAGCATTGATCTCGATGGGACCCGGTGCGCGCCGATCGATCGGCGCCGAAGCTCGTAACCGGATCGTTTGCTCCTACGACCTGCGGGCTATCGTCAGCCGCTATGATGCGCTCTACAGCGAGTTCTTCGAAGAACGTTGCCTGCATCAAGGACCGGCGCAGCGGCGGTTCGGCCGATCGGCCGGCACGGTCTTGCCAAGGCGGTCAGTTCGTAGTTGAACCAGAGCGGTTGCCCGCGACGACAGGACCATTTGACGTGCCATCAACGGCCTGGCGTTTCCTTGGGTTTGGCGCTCGCTGGACGCGTTATTCGGATCATGATATAGGGCCTGAGCGGAAGGGGTTGCCGTTGGGCTTTAGAAAAATCGGCCGAGCAGCGTAGAAGTTTCGTAACAATAGCCCAGTAATCGCTGAAACATGACGCATTCTCAGACTGTTCCCGACGCCGGAACCAGCCGGATCGTTGAGTTGATGGAGCCGCCGACTCGAGTCGTTCTCGCGGTAATCGACCTTGTCGAAGGAGTGCGCAAGAGCTGGCTTTGGACGACCTTGGCACAGCAGGATGTGAAGCTTCGCTATCGCGGCTCGATCCTTGGTCCGTTTTGGCAAACCCTCACGACGGCTGTGATGATCGGGGGAATGGGCTTCATCTATTCGAAGTTGTTTCACACCGATCTTCACGATTATTTGCCGATGCTGAGTGTCGGTCTGATTTTTTGGATGTTCATCGCTGGAATGGTGACGGAGGGCTGCGGTACCTTTATTGCGGTACAAGGCATCATCCAACAGGTGAAACTGCCGTTCTCGCTTCACGCCTATCGCCTCGTTTATCGTAACTTGCTGACGCTTGCGCATAATTTCGTGATCATCCCAATTGTTCTGTGGTTGTTTCCGCACTCGATTGTGTGGACGAGATTAATCGAACTGGTTCCGGGCCTCGTACTGATCACGATCATCGGCGTTTGGGTCAGCGTATTGCTCGGTATGATCAGCGCGCGCTTCCGCGATGTGCCGCCAATCGTCGCCAGCATCGTGCAAGTCGTGTTCTTTGTAACCCCGGTCATGTGGCCTGTCCAAGCGCTTGGCACCAACGCCTGGTGGGCCCAGCTCAATCCTTTTTTTGCGGCCATCGACGTCCTGCGCGGCCCGCTGCTCGGTCAGCCGACCGCGCGGTATTCGTGGGCGATCCTGGTGATCATGACAGTCTTCGGATGCGCTGTTTCGTTCGCGTTCTTTGCAAGATTCCGCTCGCGCATCGCTTTTTGGGTCTAGCGTCCTTGTCGTTCCTTCGTCTGCGCAATGTCTGCGTCGACTTTCCGATCTATCAAGGCAGCAGTCGATCGCTGAAAAAGGCGCTGCTCGCCACCTCGACGCATGGGAATCTCGCGCGAGACGCTCTGGATCGAATCAATGTCCGCGCTCTCAGCGATGTGAGCATCGATATCTTGAATGGCGATCGGGTCGGACTGATCGGTCTGAACGGAGCGGGCAAAACCACCTTGCTCAAGGTGCTCGCCGGCGTTTACGAGCCGAGCCAGGGGCGTTTTGTCTCATCGGGCAGCGTCTCTTCGCTGCTCGACACTCAAGTCGGTCTCAATCCCGATGCGACCGGGCGCGAGAATATCATCCTGCGCGGCATGTATATGGGCATCCACCCGCACGAGATGCGTATGCGCGCCGACGAGGTGGCCGCGTTTACCGAACTCGGCCACTACATCGACATGCCGGTGCGCACCTACTCGGCAGGAATGATGATTCGCCTGGCCTTCTCGATTTCCACCTGTATTCCGCCCGATATCCTCATCATGGACGAATGGCTGACCGCGGGCGACGCCCAGTTCTTGGACAAAGCTCAACGGCGCGTCGAGGAGTTCGTTCGCGGTTCGAGCATCCTCGTGCTTGCCTCGCATTCGACGCAGCTGGTCGAGCAGTGGTGCAATCGTGGGATTTTGCTGCATCAAGGCCGGGTCGTCACAATGGGTCCGATCAAAGAAGTCGTCGCCGCGTATCAAAGGATAATCGGCGGCGCGATCCTCGAGGCCGCGGTTCAGATTGCAGCAGCCGGGCTAGGATGTTGAGGTCGATTATGGGAGGATTGACACTCGACCGTCCCATGCGCATCGTGTCCCAGCCGGGAGGCGGCCTGTCTAGGCGGCATTACAGAGGAAATTGCTAGCGCCGTCAGCCACTGCTGTCTTCGACGCCCCTATTTGGAATTCGGAACCGGCCGGATGGCTGAAGTCAATCTCCTGCGTCGCTATCCGCGAGCCAAGCGCAATATCGAAAAGCGAACCGGCGCGCAGAGTGAGGAAAATATCCGTATCGCGCGGCAATATGGACGCGAATATTTCGACGGGTCACGGGATACTGGGTATGGGGGGTATCGCTACGATGGAAGGTGGTTGCCGATTGCCGAGGACATAATCGAACATTTCGGCCTCAAGCCCGGTGATCGCCTGCTCGATGTCGGGGCGGGCAAGGGTTTTCTCGTCAAGGACTTCATGAAAGCCTGTGCGGGGCTCGAAGCGTTTGGTCTCGACATCTCCGAATACGCGCTGATGCATTGCGAGCCTGAAATCGTCGGGCGGCTGCATCTCGGCAATTGCGTCAAGCTGCCATTCCCGGACGGCAGCTTTGCGGCGACGATTGCAATCAATGTCGTGCACGACCTCGATCGTGCAGAATGCATTACCGCAGTGCGGGAGATCGAACGCCTGTCCCCGGGACGCGCCTATATCCAGGTCGATTCGTATCGCACTCCCGAGGAGAAGGAGATCTTTCTCAGCTGGGTGCTTACCGCCAAGACGCATCATGATCCGGTCGGCTGGCGTCAGCTCTTTGAAGAGGCGGGCTATACGGGCGATTATTACTGGACCATCATCGAATAACGAGAGGGGACGAGCCATGATCAACAGCTTCGACGCGCGTCTCGCGCGGGAGCGGTGCCGGCACTATCGCCGGCGCATCCTCGACATCTCTCAGCAAGTCGCAGCGTTGCACATCGGCTCGGCTTATTCATGCACTGAGATTGTCGACTGCATCTATCGCGGGCTAATGCGCCACAATGCCGACGGCTCCTCGCCCGACACGTTCCTGATGTCGAAGGGTCATGGCTGCATGATCCAATACGTCATCCTCGAGGAGCATGGAGTATTGGAGCGCGCTGACCTCGACGCCTATTGCACACCCGGCGGCCGTCTCGGCGTTCACCCCGATTATGGCAATCCCGGCATCGAGGCCGCCACCGGGTCGCTCGGTCACGGCCTTTCGATGGTCTGCGGCATGGCCTTGGCCGAGCGGGCGCGTAAGAGCGCCGGCATCATCTACACCGTGCTCAGTGACGGTGAGGTTCAGGAAGGCTCGACTTGGGAAGCAGTGCTGATGGCCTCCTCGCTCCGTCTCGACAATGTTGTGGCGGCAGTCGACAACAACGATTTTCAAAGCCTCGGGCGCACCTCTGAAACTCATCCGAGCTTCTATCCACTTGGCGAAAAATTCAGGGCGTTCGGGTGGGAGGTAGCGGAGGTCGATGGGCACGATTCCGGGGCCATCTTCGAGGCGGTCGCCGGGCGACAAGGTGGCCGGCCATTCATGCTCGTCGCCAAGACAGTCAAAGGAAAGGGTGTCAGTTATATGGAGAATGTGCCGATCTGGCACTATCGGGCGCCGAGCAAAGAGGAATATTTCCGTGCGATCGACGAGTTGGAGAGCGCGCGATGAGAAATATGTTCGCCGAGGCTCTGTATCGCGAGGCGACTGAAAATCCAGACATTTTCATCGTCGTAGCCGATATTTCCCCGGTCGGCAACATGGCGAAATTCCGCACGGAATATCCCGAACGCTTCATCAATGTCGGGGTCGCCGAACAAAGTATGATCGGCATTTGCGCCGGGCTTGCGCTCAAGGGGTGTCAGCCTTTCGCTTACACGATCGCGACCTTTTCACTTTACCGGCCGTTCGAGATCGTGCGCGACGATCTGTGCTACCAGAACCTGCCAGTGACGGTCGTCGGAATGGGCGCCGGCGTCATCTACTCCGATCATGGCGGGACGCATCATACGATGGAGGACATCGCGATCGCCGGCGCGATCCCGAACATGCAGATCGTGGCCCCGTGCGACCCCGCCGAAGTCGCTGAGGCGACGCGATGGTGCGCGCGGCAGCGAAACGGGCCGGTCTATCTGCGCATCGGCAAGTCCGGCGAACCGAACCTGACCCAGAATGCCGATCCCTGGGTGTTTGGCAAGTTGCGCTGCCTGCGCCGTGGCTCGGATGTCTGCATCCTCTCCTACGGCGTCATAAGCAAAATGGCGGCCGAGCTGGCCGACCGCTTCGCGGCGGAGGGAAAATCGGTCTCGTTCTTCTCCTGCCACACGCTAAAGCCGCTCGACCGCGACGGCATCATCGCAGCCCTTCAACGCCACAAGCACGTCATCGTCATCGAGGAGCATGTCCCGCAGGGCGGGCTTGCGCCGCAGACCAAGCAGATCGCGTGGGATATCCAAGCGCGCTGCCGGCTCGACACCTTCACGCTCCAGGATCGGTTTATCCACAATAACGGACGACACCACGACCTGCTGGCGGATCACGGGCTGAGCCTCGCCGCAATCTCGCAACGCGTCGGGCTTGGGTGAGCCACGATGAGCGATCGACGCCACAACGAGAAGCTCGCGATCCACGGCGGCGAACCGGTGCGCCGCGAACGGATGCCGCCGCGCCTCGCGCTCGGCGACGAAGAAGTCCGAATGATCCAAGAGGTCATCGCCTACTATCGGGAGCAACAGATCGACCCGGGCTACCAAGGGCCGTTTGAAAAGCTCTACACCGACGCTTTCGTGTCGATGATGGGCGGTGGTTATGCCGATGCGGTGGCGACCGGGACCGCTTCGCTGTTCGTGTCATTGGCGGCGCTCGATCTGCCCAAGGGCAGCGAAGTGCTGGTGTCGCCGATCACCGACCCGGGGTCGATGAGTGCGATCATTCTGAACGAGCTAAAACCGCGCCTGTGCGACAGCAAGCCCGACAGCTACAATATCGGTGTCGAGCAGATCCGCGAGAGGCTTAGCCCGAACGTCTCGGCGATCCTTCTCGTTCATGCCGCCGGCCATGCCGCCGAGGCCGACAAAATCGTCGGCGAAGCACACGCGCGCGGCATCCGCGTCGTGGAAGACTGCAGCCAATCGCACGGCGCCAAGATCGCCGGCCGGCCGGTCGGCACCTTTGGCGATATCGCCGCTTTCTCGACGATGTACCGCAAGGCCCACATGACCGGGCCGTCTGGCGGGGTCGTCTATTGCCGCGATCTCGAGCTCTTTCGTCAGGCGCTCGCCCATTCCGATCGCGGCAAGCCACGCTGGCGCGAGGATTTCAGCGACCGGGACCCTTCGACCTATCTCTTCCCCGCGCTCAATCATCACACCGACGAAATCTCTTGCGCGATCGGTGTGGCTTCGCTAGGCCGCCTCAATCTGACCATCCTGCGGCGGCAATCCTTTGTTTCCGATGTCGTGGCAGGTCTCGCCGAACACGCCAAAATCTGTCGGCCTTACGCGCATAGCCCGGCGGATTCGCCGTTCTTCTTCCCAATCGTCGTCGACACCGACCGGATCAGCTGCAGCAAGATCGAATTTGCCGAAGCTGTCCGCGCGGAGGGCATCGACCTCAACCCGCATTACCGTTTCGTCGTCGATGAGTGGCCGTGGGTTCGGCCTTACTTGGCAGACGGGTTCAAGACCGAGAATGCCCGCAGCATCCGCGACCGATCATTCTGCCTTTACTTGAACGAGAATTACGGGGAGGCCGAGGCCAACGACACGGTCGAGGCAATCCTCAAAGTCGAACGCCATTTCGGCAAACCGGACTGAGAGGCCAAGAACGGCCGGGAGCGATGTCGGACCAGATCCTCACCGGCAAAAGTGCTGCTTATCGAGCTGCCAGCGAGGCATTGCATCGCGATCCCCTCGCCGACCGACAAGCTGCCCGCTTCCGCAAGCTGTGGGAGTGCGGGTTCGCCGATCTCATTCGCGCCGATTTCTATGGCCTGCTCGCTTTGCCCGAAGGGGCATCGGGGAACCTCCTCGATGCCGGCTGCGGCACCGGGATCGAGGCGGCGAACCTGCGACGCTTGGCGCCGGGACTGAAAATACATGGTGTCGACGTCTCATCCGTGACGTTGGCCGGCGCAGTAGCACGACCCGATGCAGATAACGCCGTCTTCTACCAAGCGACACTAGAGCGATTGCCTTTTGCCGATTCCGTCTTCGACTATATCGCCTCGCACGAGGTCATCGAGCACGTCGAGGATCCCTCGGTGGTTCTTCGCGAATTCGCACGCGTGCTCAAGCCCGGCGGCGTCTGTGCGATTGCCACACCCAATGGTGCGAGCTGGTGGCTGGAACATCTGCGTCAGCGGGTCAAACGGGTGCTCGGCCGGCGCGGCGCCCCAATCGGCGAGGACCACACACGGCCCCCATCCTTTTGGCAGCGGGAGTTCGACCGCGCCGGGTTTGTCGTGGAGCGTCAGATCTTCGATGGAGCGGCAATCGAATTTCAGATGCTTGTGGCTCCAGCTGAGTGGATGCCGATATTGAGCCGCCTGCTCGAGCCCCTGCGCTCGGTGCCGGTGGTCAACCTTGTATTGTGCGACCGGGTGAAGTTCCGTCTGCTGAAGCAAGGACGCGCGACTGAGCCGGCAACCCCAATTTCGCCCTGCTGTCCGATTTGTCACATGGCTTTATCGGAAAGCGATGGTGCCGCGTTGTGCGGTGATGGTCATCGCTTTGCCCGCAATCGGCACGGTCTCATCGATTTCACTGCGATCGCACCGGAGATCGACGTCGAAGCAAGCGCGCTACCAGTGGCGTCGAGCGACATCGCGGCGCCGATCCACCGTTCTGTTCGAAGCCGTCGCTGGCGACGCCGCGCTCTCGTGGTCACGAGCGCAGGTTACGCGGGGCTCCTGTTGCTACTCCTACCGCTTGGGTTAATCGTGGGAACGTTCTACCAGCCGTTCCGAGAGCAACGCCGCTCATGACGTCGGCCCACCGGCGCATGGCTGGGGCGGGAGGATTCGAACCTCCGAATGGCGGAATCAAAATCCGGTTACCTACCCTGCCGAGAGCCGCCAGTAACCGCGGGTACCACCGAGATCGGCTGAATTGCTTGACTTTTCGCTACCAAATTCCGACATACGCCGCCATGGCTACGATCTCCGGTGATACCCCGGTGATACCCAGAGGTCCAACCACGTCGGGAGAAGGACCCCATGCGAGGCAAGATCACGAAGCGCGCGGTTGACGCGTTGACCGCCGCTCGCGGCGTCGAAACGGTGTTGTGGGACACTGGGGTGAAAGGCTTCGGGGTCCGTGCCAGGCCGGCCGGCGGGAGGAGCTACATCTTGCATTACCGCGTTGGCACCGGCCGTGGCGCCGCCCTGCGCAAGTTGACGATAGGCAAGCATGGCTCGCCCTGGACCCCGGAGATGGCGCGGATCGAAGCGAAGCGGCTGCTCGCCGAGGTTGCCGCGGGCCGTGATCCCGCGAGCGCGCGGCAGGACGAGCGAAATGCGCTGACCTTTGGCGAGTTGATCGACCTTTATCTGGCCGAAGGTGCGGGGCACAAGAAACTCTCCACGATCAAGGTCGATCGAGGCCGAATTGAGCATCATCTACGACCGTTACTTGGCAAACTGCGAGCCGATCAAATTGGTCGCGCCGACATCGAACGCATGCGGAATGCCGTAGCGGCCGGCAAAACAGCCGATAAGGTCGTGAGCTCCGATCGGCGACGACCAGGCAGCATCGCCACCGGCGGCAAGGGTGTCGCCGCGCAATGCGTGGCACTCGTAAGTTCGATCTATGCTTTCGCAATTGGGCGTGGCTTGTGTAGTGAGAATCCGGCTCGTGGCGTCAAGAAAACGCCGGTGCGCAAGGTCGAGCGCTTCCTTTCGGAGGCCGAGATCGCCCGGCTGGCGGACGCGCTCGATATTGAAGCCCAACAATCGGCCAACCCCTACCCGCCCGTGGCGATAAAGCTGCTGCTCCTAACCGGCTGTCGCAAAGGCGAGATCGTCAACTTGCGCTGGGAGCATATCGATTTCGAGCACGAATGCTTGCGGCTGCCCGACAGTAAGACTGGCGCGAAGGTGGTCTATCTCAACGCGCCGGCGCGGGCATTGTTGCAGGAACTTCCGCGCATGGCGGACAATCCGCGCGTGATCCCCGGCGTGCGGGCCGACAGTGCAGGACCTGTGATCGACAAGGTCTGGGCACGCGTGCGCAAAGCTGCCGGGCTTGCCGATGTCCGCCTGCACGATCTCCGACACAGCTTCGCGAGCGTCGGTGCCGCCGGCGGGCTGAGCCTCCCGGTCATCGGCGCCTTACTCGGTCACAAGCACGCGACGACGACGGCGCGCTACGCGCACCTGTCGGCCGATCCTCTCCGGGCCGCCAACGACGCGGTGGGAGCGAGAATTGCCGCCGCGATGAACCGAAAGGTCGGCGCCGCTGCATCGGCCGAGGTGGTCACGCTCCCTTCCCGGAAAGGCAACGCGACCGGCTGAGTTTGCTTGCGCGGTACTGACGCGAGGTATCTTTCAGTGAGATGCATGTTTACGGGAAAGGACACCAACTCCAGCGAACATGTTATCCCGCGCTGGCTCCAGATGAGATTCGGTTTAGCCGAGCAGACTTTGATCGTTCCGAATGGGGCGGCCCTCAAATATAAGCACCACAAGGTGCCGGCGGACCACAAGGCTAATAATCGCTTTGGCGAGATCGAGGATCGCATATCCCGAGGGGTGCTGAACCCGGCCTAAGTGTATCTGTGGGCGCTCAAAATCCATATCGGATGCATCTACCGAGACGCGTCGTTGCGATTCGACATCAAGGACGCAAGTTCGCCCTTTATGCTCGATGTATCCGATTTCACCCACGAGGTCTGGCTGTTTCAGCGGCTCTACGAGGTATGGACGAACGGCGGGACGACCAACCCAGCGCCTTTCGGCAGCGTGTTCATTATCAACTCACCCAATCCGACGCCGCGGTTTGATTTCATGCATTGCCTTGTTACAGGCACTGTCGCCATCAACATCGGCGACAAGTTCATATTCGTCGCGCTCTGGGATCAGGGTGACGGCATGCACGCCGACATCATTGAGCAGTGGCAGACGTGGCACGCGCCGCGTTTGCAGTCGCTGAGGGGTTCAGACGAATTCGATGCCAACTGCTACCTTGCGCCGCATGTCTGGGCCTGCGAAAGCGCGTATTGGCTCTACAGGCACCGCCGTGCCTTTTCGATCCTTAAGACGCGGCAACAAATCATCCTAGTTCCGCCGTTCGCGCGGCCGGAGGGCGCATCGCACAAGGAAGCGGAGTATCGGCAGGTATGCAAGAACTTCGGCCTCGATCTCGTCCACTACAACGGAGAGACCAGCAACATTTACCGGCCGATCCAGTTTCCTTCGTAACCGTCGCATACGTCCTTCGCGTCGGCCCAAGTGGTTCGCGACCGGCAACAAAACCCGGCGAGCTTGCTTGTGTGGTACCGCTGCTGATACCATCTAGCCGACGAGAGTGGACAGAGCATGCCGCGCGCCGACAGGACGCTCGACCGCATGCGGGCCAACCCGCGCGACTGGCGGATCGCGAGCCTTGAGGCGGTGGCCGCCGCGAATGGTGTCAACGTTCGCAAGCCGCGCGGAAGCCACGTGGTTTTCGAGCATCCCGGCGTTGCGGAGGCGGTATCCGTGCCGGCGCGGCGGCCGATCAAGCCGGTTTATGTCCGCCGCTTTTGTCGCGTTCATCAAGGCGGTGCGAGCGAGCCATGAGTGACATCGAATATCGCTTTACGGTCCGGCCGCTAACCGAGGAAGACGGTGGCGGCTGGCTGGTCGAGTATCCCGATCTGCCAGGCTGCATGTCCGACGGCGAGACGATCGAAGAAGCCATCGCCAACGCCGATGACGCAAAACGCTCCTGGATCGCGGCGATGAAGGAGGCGGGCCGGTCGATCCCGCCCCCTTCGGCCGAGCCAGCGGAGGGGTACAGCGGCAAATGGCAGCTTCGCGCCCCGAAATCGCTGCATCGCCGCCTCGCCGAGCGCGCCAAGCGCGAAGGGGTAAGTCTCAACACCCTCGCCGTGACGTTGCTGGCCGAGGGCTTGGGCGAGCGCTCGGCTCATGGCGCCTGAGGCTCACAACCCCGATCCGGCCGAGGCCACGCCTGACCTGCCCGACAAGATCGCGCCCGCCGATCTCGAAGCGCTGAACCACGCCCTGGCAGGGCTGTTCCAAGAGCTGCGTTTCGCGCGAAGCCTTCCTCCCGGCGAAACTCATGGGCGACTAAGCGCTGCCGTAGCGCTCGGCGCGGCTTGGCGTTTTCTCACACGGTTCGAGCCGGTGTTGACGGAGACGCTCCACGTGCCGCTGATGAGCCTGCATAGCGCGCTGCTCGCGCTCAACGAGAACAATGTCGAGCCGATCCTGAGGCCGAGAAAGCAGACCGGTCGCGCGGCATCCAGCCCCAGGCGCTACGCGCTGATCGGCATCGCAGTCGGCGCCGCCCGGCGTCTTGAATGGACGGGCCAAGCGCCCATGAAAGCGAATAGGGCGATTGCGACGAAGCTGAATGCTCTCGGCATCAAACCGACCCGCGGTAAGGGTGGCGTCACGGCGGACACGCTGCGCCGGTGGCGTGAAAGGATCAACGCAACCCAGCCATTGCTCCGATCGCTGCCGCAGATGCTCCAGTCGGAGTTGAGCGCCGAAGACCTCGGGTGGATTAGTGCCTCCCAAAACGCGGAGAGCATGTTGACCGATGAGTGGCGCAAGAAGATCGCCGCGCTCGTAGCCGCCGATGCTCGACGCTTCGTGCTGCTCTCCCTGGAGAAGTCCATCTCTGGAATGAAGCTAGCCGATCCGGCTAAGCCCGCCTCTTAGCCGCGCGCCACCTGCGCGATCTCTGCGCCGTGAGCCGCCGGTGGTCGGCGGCAGACGCAAGGATCGCCAATGGACCTACTTACCCAGCCTCAAGCCGCCGAGCTTACTCGGCTCTCCGGCCGGACCCTTGAGCGGCACCGACTGGCCGGCACCGGTCCCAAGTTCGTGCGCCTCGGCCGGCGCGTGCTCTACCGCCGCGACGATCTGGAGCAGTGGCTCATCGAGTGCACCTACCGGAGCACGTCAGAGGCCGACGCCGCGCGGCCTCACGCTGGTTCGCCCTTGGTTTGAGATGCCGCCGAAACGACGCGGCTCCGGCGGGGGTGCACCGTGACGCTGCTCGGCGCCCGCGATATCGCGCGAAGGCTCGCGCACCGCGTCGACCGCCTCGTCATCGATCTTCTGCCCAGTGGTCACCGCGAGGGTCAGGAATGGCGCGCGGGCAGCGTCGCCGGTGAGGCAGGCAATTCCCTCGCAGTGCATCTCAGCGGCCCCAAGGCTGGCGTCTGGTGCGATTTCGCCACCGGCCAATGCGGCGACGCGCTCGATCTGGTGCGTATCGTTCTCCGCGTCGACATGGCCAGAGCACTCGATT
>Ga0306923_10002083_pt1 | contig 18153 bp, 18 predicted proteins | sample sta12Can44000108_FD_203841 | JGI IMG/M metagenome (GOLD analysis project Ga0306923, IMG submission 203841) | Lab enrichment of tropical soil microbial communities from Luquillo Experimental Forest, Puerto Rico - statanox.12C.anox.44.000.108 (v2)... | ecosystem: Environmental > Terrestrial >... | reverse complement strand
CGTAACGCCGCCACCAACAACAAGGACGAACGCAGTGAGCACAGTCTGCCGCCGTTCTTCACGGAAATGCTCAACCGCAAGTGGCTGGGCGACAAAACGAAGGGCGGCTTCTATAAGAAGCAGAAGGGCCCCGACGGGGAAAAGCGCTTCGTCCTCGACTGGAAGACGCTCGAGTATCGCGAGCAGCAGAAGCCGAAGTTCCCCGCTCTCGAGATGGCTAAGCAGATCGAAGATCTCCCTGAGCGCCTGCGCACCCTGATCGCGCCCTCGAAGGACAGTGCAAACCTCTTCCTTTGGACCGTTCTCGCCGATCTCTGGACCTACTCCGCCAACCGCGTACCCGAAATTGCCGACTCCATCGTTGAAATCGACAAGGCCATGAAGAGCGGATTCAACTGGGAGATGGGCCCGTTCGAGTTGTGGGATACCTGCGGCGTCGCCCAGACCGTCGAGCGCATGAAGAAGGAAGGCAAGCCGGTCGCTGCCAACGTCGAGAAGCTGCTGGCCTCGGGCAAGACCACCTGGTACGCCGACGATCCTAAGGCGGCCAGCGGACGCACGTACTTCGACATCGCCACCGCCAACTGCAAGCCGGAAGAGGTTCCCGCCGGAGTTTGGTCGGTCACCGTCGCCAAGAAAGCCAACGGCGTGGTCAAGAAGAACGCCGGAGCCTCGCTCATCGATATCGGTGATGGCGTTGGCTGCATTGAGTTCCACTCCAAGATGAACGCTCTCGGCGGCGACATCGTCTCGCTTATTACCCAGACGCTGAAGCCTGGCGGTGCCGGCGGCAACTTCGACGCCTTCGTCATTACCAACGATGCCGGAAACTTCTCGGTCGGCGCCAACATCATGATCTTGTTGATGGCGGTGCAGGAACAGGAATGGGACGAAGTTGACCTGGCCATCCGTCAGTTCCAGAACATGACACAGGCCATCAAGTTCTCGCCCAAGCCGGTCGTGGTCGCACCCTTTGGCATGACACTTGGCGGCGGAACCGAAATCACCTTACACGGGCATGCCCGCCAGCCTCACGCCGAGCTATATGCCGGACTGGTTGAAGTCGGCGTTGGCTTGCTGCCCGGCGGGGGCGGGTGCAAGGAGATGACCATCCGCGCCATTCACAAGGCCACGCATATTCGTCCGCAGGGACGGGGCGAGAGTGTCGAACTTATGGAGGCCATGAAGCAGGCCTTTGAAATCGTGGCCATGGCGAGGGTCTCGACTTCGGCGCTGGAAGCGAAGAATTACGGCTTCATTTCACCCGGCGACCAGATCACCATGAACCGTGAGCGCGTCCTGAGCGACGCCAAGGAGCGCGCCCTCGAACTGTTCCACGAAGGCTTCCGGCCGCTGATGATGCGTCACGACATTCCGGCGCCCGGCGAGAGCATCTTGGCGACGCTGCAGATGGGCGTGCATATTATGCGCCAGGGCGAATTCATCAGCGATCACGAGGTGAAAATCGCAGGCAAAGTGGCAGAAGTCCTCTGCGGAGGCGACGTGACCCCCGGCACCCTGGTCAGCGAACAGTACCTGCTCGACCTGGAGCGCGAGGCCTTCAAATCCCTCTGCGGCGAGAAGAAAACGCAGGAGCGCATCCAGCACACGTTAAAGACGGGAAAGACGCTGAGGAATTAAACCGGCGGGCGAGTTCTTATTAACTGGATGGCTACGGCACAAAAACTCGCTCAACTGGATGAAACAAATTTCCCTTATCACAAGGATTCTAAATGGTCGCACAAACACAATCTTGGAATTAGTCGCAGCATCGAAATTAGTAACGGAATTAACTACCTCATAACTGGTTAAAAGCCAACAGCTAACCGTCACGGAGCCTCTCATGCGTGAAGTCGTAATTGTCAGTGCCGTCCGCACCCCGGTCGGCAAAGCCTACAAAGGAACTCTGCACGCCACCCGTCCCGACGACCTCGCCGCCTGCGCCATCAAGGGTGCCCTCGAGCGCGTCCCCCTACTCGATCCGAAGGAGATTGAGGACGTCATCATCGGCTGCGCGATGCCCGAAGCCGAGCAGGGTATGAATGTCGCCCGCATTGCTTCCCTGCGCGCCGGACTGCCCGTCGAGGCCTCCGCGATCACCATCAATCGCTTCTGCTCGTCCGGACTGCAGGCGATCGCCCAGGGCGCCGAGCGCATCATCGCCGGCGGGGCCGAAGTCGTTGTGGCGGGCGGTGTCGAGTCGATGACCATGATCCCCATGGGCGGCAACAAGGTGTCCGCGAACCCCTGGCTCGTTAAGAACTACCCCGACTCGTACCTCTCGATGGGTCTCACCGCCGAGCGCCTCGCCATCGAGTGCGGCATCACTCGGGAGCAGGCTGATCAGTTCTCTGTCGACAGCCACAAGAAGGCCATCGTTGCCATCGAAGCCGGCAAGTTCGACGAAGAGATCGTCCCCGTTCCGGTGAGCTTCACCACTCCGAACGGAAGCAAACCAAAGCGCACTGACATCGTCTTTAAGATGGACGAAGGCCCCCGCGCCGATACTTCCCTCGAGGCCCTGGCCGCGCTCAAGCCTGCCTTCCACATGAAAGGTCAAGTGACTGCCGGTAACTCGTCGCAGATGTCCGACGGTGCCGCTGCTGCGGTCGTAATGTCTGCCGATCGCGCGAAAGCGCTCGGCCTTAAGCCGCTGGTGCGCTATGTCGGCTATGCCACCGCAGGCTACAAGCCGGAAGAGATGGGACTCGGCCCGGTGTTCGCGATTCCCAAGGTCCTGAAAATGGCGGGACTGAAGCTCGCCGACATTGACGTCATCGAGTTGAACGAGGCCTTCGCGGCGCAATCGCTAGCTGTCATTAAGGAAGGCAAGCTGGACCCGTCGCTCGTCAACCCAAACGGCGGAGCCATCGCCCTCGGGCATCCCCTGGGATGCACCGGCGCCAAGCTGACGGCAAGCATTATCCGCGAACTCAAGCGCCGCAAAGCCCATTACGGCATGGTAACCATGTGCGTGGGCGGAGGCATGGGCGCGGCCGGCATTTTCGAGAATTTGCCGTAGGCGAAGTTTAACTACAGAGGCACGGAGACACTGAGAAAGATGAAGCCAGAGGCAAATCCACTACAATTCCGACCTGCGTTCATCCGCATGATCCGCGTTCTGGGTTTTGATTTGAGAATTCTCTGTGCCTCCGTGTCTCTGAGTGAAACATAAGGTTCAGAAGTTAACCAAGCGAGGATCAGAATGGCCATAACTACAGTAGCTCCCAAGACGAAACTCACGGGCGGAAGCTTTCTGCTCGAAGACCACAACCTGGATAACGTCTTCACTCCCGAAGACTTCAACGGAGACCAGCAGATGATCGCCAAGCTCGCCGAAGAGTTTGCGATCAACGAAATTCTTCCCAACGTCGAGAAAATCGAGCACAAGGAATGGCAGGTAAGCCGTGACCTGCTCAGGAAGGCTGCGGAGATGGGCCTGACCAACGCCGACGTTCCCGCCGAATTCGGCGGCTCGGAGATGGACAAGATCTCCTCCGCTATTATCGCCGACCGCATGGCCAAGTGCGGCAGCTTCGTGGTTTCAATGGGCGCGCATGCCGGTATCGGCACGCTGCCGCTGGTCTTCTTCGGCACCGAGGAGCAGAAGAAGAAGTACCTGCCGAAGCTCGCTGCCGCCGAAATGATCGGCGCCTATGCCCTCTCGGAGAGCACCAGCGGCTCCGACGCGCTGAACAGCCGTACCCGCGCCGTATTGTCGCCCGACGGGGAGCACTACATCCTGAACGGCGAGAAGATGTGGATCACCAACGCCCACTTTGCCGACCTGTTCACTATCTTCGCCAAGGTCGACGGCGAAAAGTTCACCGCGTTCCTCGTCGAGAAGGACTTCGCCGGTTTCTCGGTCGGCGCGGAAGAAAAGAAGATGGGCATCCGCGGATCGTCCACTGCGCCGCTCATCCTCAACGACTGCAAAGTTCCGGTCGAAAACGTTCTCGGCGAAATCGGCAAGGGACACATCATCGCCTTCAACATCCTTAACATCGGCCGCTTCAAGCTGGGTGCAGGCTGCGTCGGCGGAGCGCGCGCCTCGCTGCAGAACGCGATCGCCTACGCCCAAGAGCGCAAGGCTTTCGGCAAGGTCATTGCCGACTTCGGTCTGATCCGCGAAAAGCTGGCGCAGATGGCCGTGGGCATCTTCGCCAACGAAGCCATGGTCTATCGCACCGTCGGCATGATGGAGAATGCCATGCCGGAAGGCGAAAAGAGCTCCGAAGTCATCCGCAAGGCCATTGAGGAGTACGCGGTGGAGTGCTCCATCATCAAGGTCGCGGGCTCCGAGATGCTCGACTTCGTGGTCGACGAAACCGTCCAGGTTTATGGCGGGTATGGCTTTGTCGAGGAGTATGCCGCCGAGCGTGCCTATCGCGACTCCCGCGTGAACCGCATCTTCGAGGGCACCAACGAAATCAACCGCATGATCATCACCGGCTGGCTGCTGAAGCGCGCCATGAGCGGACAGCTTCCGCTGCTGCCGGCCATCAAGAAGACCATGGACGAGGTGATGGCAGGTCCGTCGTTCGAAGAGCTGGAAGGCGCTATGGCAGCCGAGCAGAAGATCGCTGGCAATGCTAAGAAACTGTCCATGCTCGTCGCCGGAGCGGCCTCGCAGAAGTATATGCAAAAGCTGGCGGACCAGCAGGAGGTCATGGGCGCGATCGCCGACATGGTGATCGAGACCTTCGCCATGGATTCCTGCGTGCTGCGGGCGCGCAAGTTCCTTGAGGCCAACGGCGAGCAGAAGAGCGCGCTGGTGACCGCGATGACCCAGGTTTACATCGCGGGCGCGATGAATCGTCTCGAAGCGTCGGCGAAGAAAATCATCGCCGCCGTGGCTGAGGGCGACATGCTGCGCACTCAGATGGCAATCGTTCGTCGGCTGGTGAAGTTCGAGCCCACCAACGTGATTGCCCTGCAAGAACAGATTGCCGCTCGGGTGCTCGAAACCGGCAAGTATGTAACGGTGTAGGAGTGAATGAACCACAGAGGAACTGAGGCATGGAGAAAACAGATCTAAGAATTCTCTGTGTCTCTGTGCCTCTGTGGCGTGCTGTCTTCCCGTTGCTGCTTGCGAATCTCTTCCATCACCGACGCAATCAGCTCTTTTGCATCTGTGATGCCCTTCATCACAATCTGGATGTCCATCGCGGGCTTTCCCGGCTGCCGGGCGCTCTGGCAATACACCCCGTGCTGGCCCACCATCGTGAGCGCATCCGTCAGCGAGTCGAGTGCAACAGCCAAGCGTCCTCGCGCAACGCCCATGCGGAATTCGTAGTGCTCCAACTCTTCGCGCTTCTCATCCAGTACGCTCATGACCGATTCTTTTACCCAGGCATCATTGTCGGGTCGTTCGTCCCTGTCCGATTGTAACGTCTCGCGAACGCGTGAATAATAGAGCCGCGGCGCAAGTGCGTAACGGGCGCCCTACCAAAGGAGAGTGCAATGCAGAGAAGCCGTCTGATGTTGTTCGTCGTAATGATCGCCAGCATCACCGCTGTCGTCAGTGCTAGTGCCCAGCAGTCGCCCGCGAGCCCTCCGGGAACGGCTTCAGTCACCTTCGCCGACGGAAAGACCGTGACGATCAACTATAGCCGCCCCTCGATGCGCGGCCGCCAGATCTTCGGCGGACTGGTTCCTTACGGCCAGGTTTGGCGCACCGGAGCGAACGCTGCCACCAGCCTCAAGACTGATGTTGACCTCACGATCGGCGGAGCGAATGTCCCCGCCGGAAGCTATACCCTCTACTCGATTCCAAGCGAGACCGGCTGGAAGCTGATCATCAACAAGGAGACGGGACAGTGGGGTACCAAGTATGCTGAAAGCCAGGACCTCGCTCGCGTCGACATGAAAGTCTCCAAGAATGCCTCTCCGACCGAGCAGTTCACAATTTCTCTCGACAAGACAAGTGGAAATACCGCTACCTTGAAGCTGGATTGGGCGAACACAACAGCGAGCGTAAACGTTACGGAGAAAAAGTAAGACTCAAGCACGCGGCCAATCAGAGTCCGCACGCTTGCACCCTTCACTGTTATGGACAAGAACACAAAGATCGAAATCCACCGCTGCCTGGTTTGAAGCGGTCTGCGACGCTTGGCCGGGAGCCTCAAGCGCGAGCTGATATCGAAACACGGCATTCAGCCCAAGATGAAGTTTGCCTACCACGAGCTGGAAATCTTCGTGGACGGCCGCAGCGTCTTCTGCTACTCGCGTGCCCAACAGATTCGGACCGTGGAAAATATGATGGCTGCGATCGGGACCTCTCAGGTAACGCCACCTGTTCACGATGATCTAGCGCATCAGTCTTGACCAGTCGATATCGTCAGCGAACTGGAGTCCGAATTGCTTCGCCAGGCAATTGCGCAACTCTTCCTTGCTGTTCAGCGTGCTCTCGCTGCGATTTCCATCGCGCGTTTCGATCAGTCGCCTACCGGATAGGGTGATCCGCCCATTTGGCAGCGCCTTCGTGCACACCCGTTTTTGGGTAAAGTGCGACTCGGGCGATGTCTGATGGAAAAGACACATCTCTGAAAAATCATTCAGCTGCCGTGGAACCTCGGTGAAACGATAGTCCGGAATATAGCTGCCGTCGCTTTGCCGCCGAAGCAAATTCCACACTCCATTTGCCGTCAACACGGCGAATTCCGGCGCGTCATCCGGCTGCACGGCTTTAGGCCACATCGGCACAGGATCCAGCGATGAGTCGCCAAATCCCACGTCCGCGATCCATGACTCATTCAGCGCGACCTTAAGGAGCATGTGGTCGAACTCGCGGCTGAAGCCGCCATCGGCGCGATGTACGCGGGCGGACAGCATCTCCACGCTAAATCCCAGCGCCTTCAGCAACTCATAGAAGAGTCCATTCAGCTCGTAACAGAATCCACCGCGCTGGCGGGTGACGATCTTGTCAAACAGCGCTTCAGGTTCCAGGCGAATGGAAATTCCGAGCGCAATGTCGAGATTCTCGAACGGAACTGAATACAAATGTTGGCGGTGCAGCTGGCGCAGGGTTTGGGCTGAGAGATCACGCGGGCCGTTGTATCCGATGCGGCGAAGATACGCCTCGACGTCCATCGCTAAACCGGCAGTTGTTGCTGCAACCAGCCGCTCTCGGCAGTTTTCGGCTCGGCTGTGAGAGCGAGTACGAGGTCTTCCAACACCAGTCGCTTGCTCACCGGGTTCGAGCGCAGCGCCAGATCAGCGTGAGCGATACGGCGAATCGCATGAGTGAGCTCACGCCGAGATTTGTAGCGGCGTGCCTGCCGGATGATGTCTTCAGCGGCGAACGGCGGAACGCGAAAGCCCTGCCAGAGCGCCTGCCACAAAGCACGCGAATCGCGCACCTTGCGCTCGAAGATCACCAGCATCTGCCGGAAAGTCCGCGAAAGCATGTAAAGATGCCCGATTGCAGCTTCCTCGCCGTCTCCAGAGTTGAGGATGGCCTCCAGCACGGCAAGCGCGCGTGCACGATCGCGGGCTGAGATGGCGTCGGTAAGCTCATAGAAAGAGCGCTGCTTGGCCGCAAGCACCATGGTTTCGACATCGCCGAGCGTAATTCGCTTCTTCTCGCCCACAAAAAGCACTAGTTTTTTGAGCTCATTGGCTACCATCATCATGTCGCCGCCAACTGAATCGACGAGTTCGCGTGCAGCGTCGGTGTCGAGCTTCACGTCTTCGGCGTTAGCTGTCTCGACGGCCCATTTCACCGCGTCACCTTCATCGACGCGCGCGAACTCGAGCACGGTGCAGTACTCGCCCAGCGTTTCGCGGATGCGCTCGTAGCGGTCCTTATCCTGCAGATCCATCCGACGTGTATCAGCAGGAATGCTGATGTGGTCAGCGATGAACACCACGAGCGCATCGGGATTCGGATTCTTGAAGTAGTCCTCGATAGCCGCAAACTCGTCATCGTGCTTGCCCCGGGTATAGAGGTTCTTGACTCCGCGAATGAAGAAAACCTGGAACGGCGCCATTAGCGAAGGAGTGCGTGCGCGATCGAGCACCTGTTGCAGCTCGATTTCGTTGAGGTCCATGTCGTAGACACTCAACTCGCGCACATCGGCTGGTACCAGTTGCTCGAAGACCGCGTCGCGACAGCGCTTACGGAAAAACGCCTCGTCGCCAACGAACACGTATCCCGGAGCCAGCTTGCGGGCCTGCACATCGGCCACAAATCGGTCGGATGCAGCGAAGCTGCGCATCAATATGCCTCCACGATATTGCTCACCAGGGACTTGGCAAACTCATTGGCGATGCGCAGGAATGCGGGGTTCGATTCGTCAAAGAAGCTGGCGACGTCTCGCGAGACCTGATACTGCTCGCGATACACGTAATTGGGATTGTCCCAAAGAACCTTGCCGGATTGGCTGACGAGAGAAACCTTCATGCTGATCGTCACAACGGAAGACGATATGCGCCCAGTAACTGAGTCGTACGTCAATGGAGCGTTAGAGGTGTAATTGACCAACCCCTTCAAGGTTGCGTCGGCAGTTCCGTCATTGGTCGCCGCGATCTGAAAGTTGGTTCGGCTGCGCAGCTCCTGCACCACCGCGGCAGTAAGGGTCTGCTCAATACGAAACGTCTGCGTCGTATTCTGGAACATCGGCACGTAGATGGTATGGACATCGCTCGGTAACCGCACCGAATGTCCGCTAGTGTGATATCCGCAACCCAAAACCGCGGAAAGCAAAACAACTACGAGAGTCACCGCCAACCGCTGGGAAAAAGAATGACTCATTACTGCACGGTCCCCCGTGGACGCCCGGGAATAAGCGATTCCGCGCACTCGACCGCGGCGACGGTCAGCACCCGCAAATTATCGGACGCCGCCCAAATCCAGAACCCGTTGTCGCGAGCCGTATCTGGCCGCACTGCTACCTGTATCTTCTCCTGGCCCGCTGCATTGACGTTGTTAGGCGAATCGTCGGCTCCGCGCGATATCTCCACATGATCTCCCGCAAGCGCGGCGGTCAGTGCCTCAGACTTGCGAGGGCGCTCCAGCTCAAGGTAAAGCGAAAAGGCGTGGCCGTGGAAGATCGGAGCCTGCAACAGCATCAGCGAAGGCACCTCGACCGTGCCGTCTACAATGCTGCGAAAGTCGCGCTGGATGCGCTTTTCAACGGAGTCGAGCGACGGCGACGACTTCTCACCATAACGATCAAGCAAGTTAAATGCCAGCTGCGCATCAAAGACGTTCTTGGGAAGTTGCTGGAACGAGAGCAAGTTCACTGTCTGCTCGTGCAACTCGTCCATGCCACGCTTGCCCCGTTCCGATGCTGGCTCGAACGCCGTCACCGTGGCGCGCGTCACCTTCGCAGCTTTCCCGGCGCGCAGCAGTAACAACGCTAGGACCATCGCCGCCGGGTGAGCGATTCTTACCGGTGCACTCCCCAGATCGACTCGCGGAACCTTGCCGATCTCTCGCTCAATCCATGGCGCACGCAAGACAACTCCATCTTGCCCCTCAAGCCCGTAGGACAAATCAATAATGTCGCTACCGGCCTTCTTCGCGTAACCCCACGTGTTGCGTGTGAATTGTGCGTCGGATGCGAAGAAGGTGAAGTCGACGTCGTCCATGTGCTCCGGCAACACACTTTGGATGAACGTCGGCTCATCACCCACGGCCTCCAACTGTCCCAGTGATTCGTCATCATCGAGAAGGCGAATATCGTGCGCCGGGAAGTTGCGCTCCGTCAGGGCCTCTTTCAGCTCACGACCTTTGAGCGAAGCGGCTCCCACAATGGCTACACGGAACAGTCCGCGCCAGCTTCCGGCCTCGGCGTGCGCGCCAGAGGCAATCTTAGGATCGGTTTTCATCAGGCGTGCGAGGCCTCATCCTGCGGTGGAGGTGGTAGGTTGGGTCGGCGGAAGACAAACGAGAGTCGCGCCAGGACTCCGGCCAACGTGTAAACGAGTGCTACCAGGAACAGAACGTATCGCGAGAAAAACCAGGCCAGCCCGATGACGCCGCCGAAAACGATAATCCAGCGAAAATTCAGCGGGCGTCGCAGATTGAGCTCTTTAAAGCTGTAGAACCTCCACGTGCTCACCATCAGGAACGCGATGGCAAGAACGAAAACGCCCCATCCGATCGACAGCCACCAGATTTGCAGTGGATTTCCACTGGCAAAGTGAACTACCGCTGCCACAACGCCAGCGCCTGCGGGTATAGGCATCCCGACAAAGTACTTCCTGCCCGGCCGGCCGGGATTCGAGGGCTGGGGATTGACCTGAATATTGAAGCGTGCCAGCCGGGCAGCGCCAGCCATCAAGAAGATAAAAGTTGCGATCGCACCGAACTGTACAACCTTGTTGCGTAGCTCGAAGTCGTCCATCGCGGGCAGCGCGCGAAATCCCCAGAGCCAGGCTAAGATGGCGGGCGCGATTCCAAAAGCGATGACGTCGGCCAGCGAATCGAGCTCGCGACCGAAGGCGCTGGCGGTGTTCGTCAACCGAGCGATGCGGCCGTCAAGGCCGTCAAACAGAATGGCGAAGCCTATCGCTTTGGCCGCCTGATCGAAATGCCACGGATCTGACGCCGTGCCTTGGATCGCCTGCGAGATCGCGTAGTATCCCGCAGCGATATTGGCCGCAGTGAAGATCGAGGGAAGGATGTACAGGCGCTTCTTCGCCGGGTGTGTGCTCGATGCCCGAGGCTTCGGCCAGGAAACCGGATCCCTCATCGCGCCTCCGCCGTGTCGTGTTCTGGCGTAGGTACAGAACGGCTCTCCATCACTGCCAGCAGAGAAGACCCGCCGGCGACGTGATCTCCGACCTTCACTTTGACTTCAGCTGCGGGCGGCAGGATCACGTCCGCGCGTGAACCGAACTTGATGAGTCCGATGCGCTCGCCACAGGCGACTGAGTCGCCCACCTTTTTGGTAAAAACGATCCGTCGCGCCAAAAGGCCGGCAATCTGCTTGAAGACCACTGTACCGACGTCACCGTGCACCGTGACAATGTTCTGCTCGTTCTCTTCGGCGGATGTCGCACCCATCGCATTGCCGAACTTGCCGCGCTTATAGGTGACGTCGGTGATCAACCCAGCGATCGGCGAGCGATTAACGTGCACGTTGAATACATTCAGGAAAATACTGATGCAGGTGCACGACTCACCGCCCCTCTGAACGCTTGAAACCTCGGTCACCTTGCCGTCGGCAGGAGACACAATCCCTCCTCGGTCGGCTGGAATCCGGCGCTCAGGGTCGCGAAAGAACCAGAGGAAGAACGCTCCTAATAGCAGGGGGATCGCAGCCAGCGCAGGCACCGTCAGCCAGCCCAGCAACAGGGCGACCGCCAGCGCGGCGAGACCGTAGTAGTAACCGTCACGGACCATCACTATCCCATTGATTATAGAACCTTAGCGGTGAGGCTGCTGCTACCGAAGACAAACAGAACACTTGCGGTGCGCGAGGTAGGGAACAACGGATGCGTCCAGATACAAAACCCGTGTGACGGTTGGGCAAAGGCGCTCGACCGCCGCTGGCGCGAGCTTAATTTCAATTACGCCGGGTGGCTCGTCCGGAACTGCTGTTCCAGCGACTCCATCTGGTCCTTCAGGCGAAGTTTCAACTTCTTAAGTCGCACTTCTTCCAGCTTCTCTTCTTCACTAAGATACCGTTTGGTGACGAGGGCGTCGAGGCGCTGGGCGTACTGCGAGTGCTCCTCTGCCAGCTTACGGAATATTTCGTTGCTGGCCAGAAGTTGATCACGAACCTGAGTTGCCATTCAGTGGACCTCCGAAGATAGGAAAGCGACCAGAAAAGTTAGCACACAGCTTTTTCCGTCTCAAGGCATTTTGTCACAAAACTGCAATGAGCGGCGGTAAAGAATTGCGTCCTCGTCCGGGTCCCGGTAATACAACTTTCGCCGCGCTTCGTAGGTAAACCCAACGCTTTCATAGAGTTGCCTGGCGGGAGCGTTGGATTCGCGGACCTCCAGAGTTACCGACCTTGCACCGGCTGCCTGGGCTTCGGCTACAAGCTGACCCACGAGAGCGGTTCCAATTCCTCGCCGTTTACGATTTTCGTTTACGACGATATTCTCGATTTCCCAATCGTCGGTCAGACAGCTGGCGATGAGGAACCCGCCAACCTGGTCGTCGGTGTCAAAACGAGCGAGCAGCGCGATTCGTAACGGGGCATGGGCGGCGAATAGCGCATCATATTGTGCTTTGGTCCAGTGCGCGGCTGTCGAGGACTGCACTTCCAGCGTCTGAATCTGCGGGAAATCTGCGAGTGTGGCGTGGCGGATGTTCACGAACTTAGTGTTTCGGTAGGGAGAAGAGCTCGGCATCGGAGCGCCGTATGTAATTGGCGTCGAGCGTGGCTGGATCACCTGTATCGCCGGCCAGAAGCTTGTGGAGTCCTATCCGCGCAATAGCGTCGGCGGGCAGCGGATCTTGAACAGTCACGCCAACCAAAGCCTCGCCGAGCTTGGGATAGGTAGTTAGAATGCGCCAGGTGATTGATTGCGCCTGCTTCAGGAATACTTCCAGCTTCTCAATGGACTGTTGCACCAGGTCGGCATTCCCGCCGCTGACTCGATACTCGCACACGTAAACCTCGCCGCGCCCGGCGTCGAGCACGGCGCTAACGTGCTCGCCGTCAATCCCGTAGGTGATCGCCAGAGCCTCCAACATCGACACCGTTGCCAATGGCTTCTCGAGAATTTCACAGAGAGCTTTAACCGTCGACAGCCCAACTCGAAGCCCTGTAAACGAGCCCGGCCCATCGACCACGACTAGTCCGTCAACTTGCGATTTGCTCACTCCGGCGTTGTGCAGCAGATCCCTGATCGCAGGGATCAGTCGCGCCGAGTACCTCCCGCCTTCGAGAGAAGTCAGGCCCAGCACTTCGAACCTGGTAGCGTCGCCGCGGCACAGCGCGGCGCTGCCGTGACGGCCAGAGGTGTCGACCGCGAGCACAATCATGATCAGCTGCTATGGGCGACGGCGTCTTCCACCAGTTCGAGCAGCACGCCACCAGCGCTGGAAGGATGAACGAAGACATAGCGGTGTCCACCGGCTCCGACTTTAATCTCTTCGTTGATGAGGCGCGTGCCCGCGGCCTTCAGCCGCTCCACGGTCTCGGAGAGATTGGTCACGTGGAGGGCGACATGGTGCAGGCCTTGTCCGCGCTTTTCCAGGAACTTGGCGATGGTCGAATCGGGTACCGTGGGTTCGAGCAATTCGATCCGGCTTTCGCCGAGGGGCACCATCGCCACGCGAACCTTCTCCGCCTCGACGGTTTCCTCGGGCATGACTTCGAGTCCGAGCTTCTCGTAGAACTGCTTGGCTTCCGCCAGCGATTTGACCGCGATTCCCAGATGATCGATCTGTGTCATGCGTGTTTCCCCAGTTCTGCCACAATCTCTTCCACCAGAGAATATGGGTCGCGCTTATGCTCGGCGATTTCGGTAGCGAAGCGTTCGGCCTCGCCGTTTCCGAGGTAGCCGGTCACCACGCGCCGGAACAGCGCGTCGCGCAGCATCTCCGTAAGCCGCTTGCGCCAGCTCTCGATGCGGCGGTTGCGGCCCAGATTCCCCTGCCTCAAATACTCGCGATATTTCTCGATCGCCGCAACGACTCCCGCAATTCCGGTACCTTCGCTGGCGACCGTCTTCACAATCGGTGGGACCCAGTTGTCGTGGCGAAGGGCCAGTGTCTGCATGGCCCGTATTTCACGCTCTACGCGCTCAGCCCCGTCGCGCTCCGATTTGTTGATGACGAAGATGTCGGCGATCTCCATAATGCCGGCCTTGATGGTCTGCACATCGTCGCCCATGCCAGGAACGAGAATCACGATCGTCACGTCGGCAAGCGTGACAATGTCGACTTCATCCTGACCGACGCCGACGGTTTCGATCATCACCAGATCGCGTCCACTGGCGTCGAGCACGGTGGCGACATCGGCGGTAGTGCTGGCGAGACCTCCGAGCGATCCGCGCGTCGCCATGCTGCGAATGTAGATGCCGGAATCTGCGAAATGCGACTGCATGCGGATGCGGTCGCCAAGAATCGCGCCGCCGCTGAACGGGCTGGTAGGATCGACCGCCACAATGCCGATGGTCTTGTCCTGCTTGCGATACTGGCGTGCAATCTGATCAACCAGCGTGCTCTTACCCGCACCAGGCGACCCGGTGAGACCAATCAGCCCGGCGTTGCCGCTATAGGGAAAGAGCCTTTTTAGCAGTTCAGTCGACTCGGGCGTGCGGTCTTCCACAGTGGAGATCGCGCGCGCCAGCGCACGCAGTTCGCCGTTGCGGACCCGATTGACAAGCTCCAGTATGTGACGGTTAGCGTTCACAGTTGAACCATTCAGATTATCAGTTTGCACGAGTCGCAAGACTCTTTTCTGGTGAGGTATAGTGGTTCGATCGATGCGGAGGAGCGCCGGATGAAATTTGCCCAGTGGGTGTGTGCGGCGCTGATGATGGCGATTGCGCAAGGACACGCACCGTCTGGTCAGTCAGCCAGCAAGCTGGTTGTTATTGAAAAGGGCGCACAAAGTCTCGCAATTGTCGATCCGGTTGCGGGCAAGCTGCAAGCGTCGGTGCGCGAAGGCGGCGTGACCGGACACGAGGTCGCGGCCTCGGCAGACGGCCGCTTTGCATACGTGCCCATCTATGGCGATTCCGGAGTCGGGCTGCCGGGAACCGACGGCCGCAACATGGTCGTGATTGACGTGGCCTCGCATAAGCTCGCCGGCAACGTGGATTTCGGTCACGGGGTTCGCCCGCATCTTCCAGTCTGGGGCCCCGACGGCTTGCTGTATGTAACGACCGAACTGGACAACTCGGTGACAATCGTCGATCCCAAGATGCTGAGCGTCATCGGAACCATACCAACCAATCAGGCCGAATCACACATGCTGGCGATCTCGCACGATGGTCGACGCGCTTACACTGCGAATGTCGGACCGGGCACAGTTTCCGTTCTCGATCTGAAAGCGCGCAAGACGATCGCGGTCATTCCGGTTTCGAAGAAGACGCAGCGAATTTCAATTTCCATGGACGATCGGCTGGTCTTCACTGCCGACCAGACCAACCCTCAGCTGGCGGTGATCGATACGGCGACGGACAAAGTGAAGAAGTGGATTCGGCTGCCGGCTGTTGGCTACGGCAGCACTCCGACACTGGACGGTAAATGGCTCTTGATCGCGCTGCCCGACGCAGCCAAGGTGGCAGTCATCAATCTAAGTGCCATGATGGTCGCCCAAACCATCGATGTGGCGCCGGCTCCGCAGGCGGTCCTGGTCAGGCCCGATGGCAAAGTCGCCTACGCCTCATGCGCCGCAAGCAACCAGGTCGCCGAAATCGACCTCGCCACTTGGAAGCTGACACGCCTGATCTCGACCGGCAACAGTCCGGACGGAATGGCGTGGGCCGGCGGTAAATAGCCGCGGATAGTTAAGCTTAGCCTAGTCCTTCAGGATCTGGCGTGCGATCACCAGCCGCTGGATCTCGCTGGTGCCTTCGCCGATGGTGCAGAGTTTTACGTCGCGATAGTATTTCTCGGCCGGATAATCTTTGATGAAGCCATAGCCCCCATGGATCTGCACGCATTCGTTAGCGCAGCGCACCGCGACTTCGCTGCTGTAGAGCTTCGCCATCGACGACTCCTGCGTGATCTTCATCCCGGCATCTTTCATCGAAGCCGCGCGCTGGGTAAGCAGGCGGGCGGCATCAATCTCGGTGGCCATATCGGAGAGCTTGAAACCGATCGCCTGAAATTCGCTGATCGGCTTGCCGAATTGTTTGCGCTCCTTGGAGTAGTGGACCGCCGCTTCATAGGCGCCCTGCGCCATGCCAAGGCCGAGGGCCGCGATGGAGATGCGGCCACCGTCGAGTACGCGCATCGCGTCGATGAATCCGTCTCCCTCTTTGCCAAGCAGATTCTCGGCCGGAATTTCGCAGTCTTCGAAGATCAACTCCGATGTGTCACTGGCGCGAAGTCCTAGCTTGTTCTCTTTCTTGCCCGAGCGAAAACCCTTCGCGCCTTTCTCCACGACGAATGCAGACAGGCCGTGCGTGTGCGCGGTCTTGTCGGTCACAGCCACAACCACGGCGACATCGGCGTAGTGGCCGTTGGTGATGAACGTCTTGGTGCCGTTGAGGACCCAGTTCTTTCCCCGGCGAACAGCCGCGCAACGCGCGCCGCCCGCGTCGGATCCGGAACCCGGCTCGGTGAGCCCCCACGCTCCCAGAAATTCGCCCGTCGCCAACTTTGGAATGTACCTGCACTTTTGCTCTTCGTTGCCGGCGAGGAAGATGTGGTTCGAGCAGAGCGAGGTATGCGCCGCCACGGTGATGCCGACAGAGCCATCGACGCGCGAGAGCTCTTCGATGGCTGTGATGTAATCGACATATCCCATGCCCGCGCCGCCGTATTCGGCAGGAAAAACCATCCCCAGCAGGCCCAGCTTGCCGAGCGCTTTGACGACGGTCAGCGGAAATTCGCCGGCTTCGTCCCATTTCATGACGTTTGGGGCGATCTCGCGCTCGGCGAACTCGCGCACCATTTTCTTCAATTGCAGTTGCTCATCCGAGAGCTGGAAATCCAAGGTCCGCCTCCACTTGCGCCTGAGCGCGGCTCTTCTTACGGCGTCGCCGCGCAGAGGGGAACTAGTGCTTATAACACAATGAGTCGGTGGAAGGAATGCAGCCGATCACACGGCAATGCGGGAGCTCGACCGGGCTATACTCTTGCTATGGCGACGGCAACCAAGACTCCGCTTGAGGTCTATCTCCGATCGAGCAATTACGAGCCGGATGCCGAGTACGTAGACGGTGTCATCGAGGAGCGGCCCGTGGGAGAGTATGACCATGCAGCATGGCAATTAGCGATTCTGAGTTATCTTCTGCGGCATACGGAGTGGAAGATCAAAGGCCTGCCCGAACTGCGAGTCAAGTCTCGCCCACCCGCTTCCGCGTGCCGGATGTCACGTGCTCGACCAGGACGCGCCTAAAGAGCAGATCATCGTTCATGCTCCCTTGATGGTGTTCGAGATTCTCTCTCCCGAAGACACGGCGACAAGGATGTTCATCAAGTTGGCCGATTGCGGCGGTATGGGCATCGAGGGGATCTTCGTAATCGATCCGCCAACTGATACCTACTACGTCTACCGGCAGGGCAATCTCGACCAGATCGGCGGTCCTTGCGCCGTGCGCCACTGCCAGATCGAGTTCGACGAGATTAAAGTTTTGCTGGCTTAGACGCCGGGTGCTTGCGTCGGGAACAACCCGCACTCCCAGCACACAGAAATGCGCACAACTATTTCGCCATCACCGGCAACACGATGCTCGAAGCCGCATCCTTCGACCGATAGATCTTCTGCGTCGCCTTCACGTAGTCGCCATCGGCGGCCTTGTAGATGTTGTCGACAAACTTCTGGGGATTGCGGTCGTACAGCGGAAACCATGTGCTCTGCACCTGCACCATAATGCGATGGCCCTTGAGGAACACGTGGTCGTTGGGATGGAGATCAATCTTGTACTCCGTGACTTTGTTCGGTGTGATCGGCTCCGGAGTCTCGAGACTGTTGCGATAACGGCCGCGCAGGATGTCGTCGGCAATCATCAGCTCATACCCATTCAACACCGGACCAGCCGCTTTCGCCGAGTCTTCTTCCGTGATCTTCTGGTAGTCCTCGGGATAAACGTCGATCAGCTTGACCACCCAGTCGCTGTCACTGCCTGAGGTTGCAGCGAACAAGTCGGCGACGATGTCGCCCGTAACAGTGACCTCTTCCTTCAGTGGATCCGTCCGCCAGGTCAACACATCGGGACGCTGCTCAACGAAGCGTTGGTCCTGCACCAGCCACGTGGTCCACCCAGGATTCGGATAAGTCGGTGTGACCGGCCGGCTGCGGTAAGGCACGGGGTTCGCAGGATCGGAGACGTAGGAATCGAATCCCTCGGTGTCGCTGGGCGCGTCGAACGAGAGCTTGCCGTCGGCGCGCAAGTAGAGGTTCTTCGTGGTCATACCCTTCTTCGGCGGCCATTCCTCGTAGCTCCTCCAGATGTTGGTGCCGGTTTGGAACGTGACTGCCTCGGGTTGATTCAGCGGTTTGTCGTGCAGCCAATGCGCGAACCACGGCGCAAAAATCTGCGAGCGGTAGTAACGCGAGATATCGG
>Ga0306923_10002081_pt1 | contig 18155 bp, 13 predicted proteins | sample sta12Can44000108_FD_203841 | JGI IMG/M metagenome (GOLD analysis project Ga0306923, IMG submission 203841) | Lab enrichment of tropical soil microbial communities from Luquillo Experimental Forest, Puerto Rico - statanox.12C.anox.44.000.108 (v2)... | ecosystem: Environmental > Terrestrial >... | reverse complement strand
AGCGACCCCCACGACCACCCCGACTGGCACGCCCACCACGACTCCGGCGACCCCGGGAGCGTCGGCGACCGACCCGCCCACGGGAACGGCCTCGCCCAGTTCCACCGCCTCGAAGTCGCCCTCGCCAACTTCCACCGCCTCGAAGTCGCCCTCGCCAACTTCCACCGCCTCGAAGTCGTCCTCGCCCAGTTCCACCGCCTCGACGACCTCGGGAACCAGCTCACCAAGTCCGAGCGCGTCGAAGTCGCCGAGCCCGACCGCTCATCCGTCACCCACGACCGGGCCGTCGGCGTCGGCGTCGCGCGGTTCCCAGCCGAGCACCGCCGCCCTGGCGATGCGGGGGGTCTCGTCCACCAGCAGCACGGCCACCAGCAGCACGGCCACCAGCAGCACGACGCGGCCCGCGAAGGTCAGCCTCTGCATCAAGGTGCAGCGCACGCAAGCGAGCATCCATCGCGGGCAGTCGGCCCAGTGGATCGTCAGTGCCTGGACGAAGGGCGGGAACGTGCCCGACGCCATCGTCCGGCTGGTGGCATCCCCCTCGAGCGTGACGCCTGAATTCAGCTTCGGCTGCGGCAGCCACGACGGTACCTCGTCCTGCGACCTCGGCGCGGTGGACGCGAACTCATCCCAGCGCCAGCTCCAGGCCCGGGTCGCGGTCGCCGCCACCGCGTCCGCCGTGACGTCCGTCAAGCTGACGGCCAAGGTCAGCGCGGCCCACCTGCCCAAAGATCCCGCGGCGTCCGCGACTGTAACCGTCACCGCCGCCCCCACCGGGAGCACCGGAGGCACCGGAGGCACCGGAGGCACCGGCGGTGCGCCCACCACCGGCACCTCGCCGCTGCCGGTCGGCAACCTGCCCTATCTGCAAAGCCCCCAGCTGAGCCCGGGCGGCAACGCGGCGTCGCTGTTCCCGGCGATCTCGCCATCCGCCGACCCGGCGACAAGCAAGGCCGGACAGGACAAGACCAGCACCCGGAACGTCGCGAACACTTCCGCGGGCCCGCTGGGCGCTCCCGTCGTCGGCGCGCAGCTTATCGGCCTGAGCGCGCTCGCGCTGGCGTTCGTGCTCGCGGTCACCAGGCTGTCGATCCGCAGGCGCCCGGCCGCGGCCGCGGCGGGCACCGCGACTGCGCAATCGCAATCAGCGCAACCGCAGCAAGCACCGCCGAAGCCCGCCGAACCGCCGAAGCCCGCCGACGAGGATAAGCCGGAGGCCGAGGGCGATGATAAGCCGGAGGACGACGGCGGGGACATCCTGGAATCCTGAGCGCGCCTTACTTCGCGTAGAGCTCGAGGTTCGGGCGGACCGAGTCCATGGTGGTCGCGAGCTTCGCCGTCGTCATCGTCGGCGACACGAGCTCACCGAAGCTGTCGTTGTCGAACCACACGCACATGGCCACGCTCTCGCCGTTCGAGTGGGCCTCGGCACAGGCCGCCTCGCCGCCCATCGTCCCGGCGGGCACGATCTGCGCCCCGGGATAGTGCTGCGTGAAGCTGGCGATCGACGAGGGGGGCGAGGCGCTGGACAGGTGGCCGCCGACGAACATGAAGATCTGCGGGTTGCTGCCGGGCGCCGAACTGCCCTGCTGGTAGACGGCGGACACCACGTTGGTGGCCTGGCCCGCGCTGGTCTGCATGACGTTTTCCCGCAGCGCGTCGACCTTCATCTCCTTTTCCAGGTTCGGCATCCGGGTGAACGCGTCTGCCTGGTTCGGTGCCACGACAGTGTGCGACGGGCCGCTCGGCCCGGAGAACACGTACTTCATCAGCACGCCGCCGATCGCGCCCGCCGCCACGACGGCGATCGCGCCCAGGGCCATCCACTGCCGCCGGTCGCCGCTGCGGCCGCGGCGGCGGCCGGTCGCGCGCCGCACCGCGGTGTCGTCCTCGCGCTCGGCGGTGCGGACGAACGCGGCGGGAACCTGCGCGAGCTCCTCGTCCAGGTTCAGGTCGCCGAACGTGTCGAGCGAGGTCTCCTCGGCCCAGCTCCGCGGCCGGTCTTCCGGCGGCGCGAGCAGGCCAGTGCCGGCCGGGCGCAGCCCCGCCGTGGGCCCGAGCGCCGGCATGTCGAACCTGGTCTGGTCCATGCGCAGGTCGTTGAGGCTGAGGTCTAGCCGTGTCTCGTCGTAGCGAGCGTTGCTCCCGCGATTAAAATCCGCGTATTCCGAACGTACCGGGCTGTCTGTCCCGAACCCATCGTTCCCGTACCCCACGGGTTCGCCGCGCCGGCCATCGTCCTCGCCGTGCCACATGTTGTCGAACCGGGTCTCGTCGAAACGGGGAACGTCGAAGCGTGTCTCGTCGAAGCGGCGCCCGCTCTGCCCGTAGTCACGGGGCATGTCGTCACGGAGGGCGTCGTACCGCGAGCCGCCATAGCCGGGCGTGTCGTCGTAGCGCGGGTCGTCGTAGGACAGCCGGTCATAGCTCGGCTCGTCGTAGCCGGCGGCCTCGAAGTCGCCGGTGCCGATAATGCCGGACAGGTCGTAGCCGGGGCCGTTGATGCCGGGCATGGAGTACTCGGAGCCGTTGTACTGGGCGGGATCGTACGCCGGGGTGCGGTGGGCGCCCGACCCGAAGCCGCGCTGGTCATAGCCGTCCGCCTGCCCGTAGCCATCCGCCTGCCCGTAGCCATCCGCCTGCCCGTAGCCATCCGCCTGCCCGTAGCCGTTCGCCTGCCCGTAGCCGTCCGCCCGGCCGTAGCCGTCCGCCCGGCCGTAGTCGGCGTGCTGCTGGTAGCCGTCCTGGGCCCCGTAGCCGTCCGCCGCCTGATACGGCGCTTCCTCGCCGTCGTAGCGGAGGGGCTGGTCGTAGTCCCAGGGCTGGCGGTGGGTGTCCGCCGGGTAAGTCGGCGCGGGCAGGGGCATCGGGTGGGGCAGTTCGGCCCGGCCGGAGGAACCGTAACCGGGCTGGCCGAAGTCGTCCCTCGGGTAACCAGGCTGAGCGTAGCCAGACCGCGGAGCGGCGGGCAGCGCGTAGCCGGGCCGCTCCTGGCCCGCTTCGACGAACCCGCGCACGGTGCGGGTACCCGCGATGCCGGCGTCCTGCGAGGCCGGGCCGTCGTAGCTGGGGTCGCGGTAGCCGTCGTCGCCGTAACCGGCCGCGGAGAAAGCGGCGTAGGGGTGCTCGCCGTGGCCCGCCGGCGGCAGCGCCTGCCTGGGTGCCGGGGAGCGGTACCCGCTGTCCCGGTAGTCCATGGCGGGGTACCCGTTCGGCCATGAGGTCTCCGGACCGTACCGCGCCTGGCGCGGGTCTACCGGAAGCCTCCCATGGTCATCCTGGGCATACGGCCGTCCGCTCCTCATATTGCCGGTCACCTCTATGTCTGAAGTAGCTGCGGTTCAGGCAAGATCACAACATCATCTCGGCAATCACTCAACTTCGCTACCTGAACGGGAATATCAGCGCGTCACAGCGAAAAAATATGGGTAAATCAGCCCTATACCGGACATTTCACCGCTACGCGACTGCCCGTTCGGGTCTCAACGTAGCCCTATGCCGCCGCCGATGCGGGGATGTCGCGTGGTATATGCCGTCCTTTTTTGTTTGATGTCAGTCGATGTCGCGGCGGCGCAGCGCGGCCAGGCCGGCCGTTCCCAGGGCGAGCGCGATCAGCGAAAGCCACAGCAGCGGGGACGCGGACACGGTGCCGCCGGGCAGCCGGGGCACGTGGGTGAACGGGGAAATGTCCAGCACCCAGTGGGAGAGCTGGAGCACCTGGCCGAAGATGTTGAGCAGGACGGCCAGCCCGACCGCGGTCCAGCCCACCGCCACCGACGCCCCGGGCACCATGCCGAACGCGGCGGCCGCTATCCCCACGATCACCAGCGCCGCCGGCAGCTGGGCCAGCCCCGCGCCGAGCATCCGGGCCATCTCGTTCCCCATGCCTCCCGCGGGCAGGCCGTACCCGAGGCCGGCCGCGACGCCGGCCACCGCCAGCAGCAGGGCCGTGCCGGTCAGCGCGACGAGCAGGTGGCTGAGTCCCCAGCGGACCCGGCCGACCGAGGCGGCCAGCACCGGCTCGGCCCGGCCCTCCGTCTCCTCGGCGCGGAGCCTGAGCACGGCGGAAACCCCGTACGCCGCGGCCACGAGGCCGGCGAGCAGCATCAGCGCGGCGAGGTAGGCGTTGACGATCGCCGCCTGGCCGCCGAGCCTGGTGAACTCGTCCCGCAGGGTTCCGCTGGTGCCGACCAGCGAGCCGATCCCCTTGCCGGCCGCGCCGGACACCGCGAAGATGAACGCGAATCCGGCCGCCCAGCCCGCGAGCGCCGGCCATTGCAGGCGCCACGCCAGCGAGAACGGCCCGCGCAGCAGCGAGGTCGCGGCCGGCCGGCCCGGCCGGTCGGGCAGCAGGCCCGCGCCATGGTCGCGGCGCTCGGCGAGCACGAAGGCCAGCCAGGTGCCGGCCGCGAACACGGCGAGCGGCAGCGCCAGCACCCACCAGCGTTCCCCCGCGAAGGGCCGGAGGGTCTCCGTCCAGCCGAGCGGCAGGACCCAGGTGAGCCACGCCGGCCCGCCGGCCCCGGCCGAGTCGCCGACCGCCCGGGCGAGGAACGACGCGCCGAGCACGCCGAACACCAGGCCGCGCGCCGCGCGCGCCCCGGACGTCAGCTGGGCGGCGACCGCGCTGATCCCGGTGAAGGCCAGCCCGCAGGTGCCGATGGCCAGCGCCAGCGCGGCCGAGCCGGTGAAGGGGAGCCCGATGAGCGGCAGCAGCACGCACAGCAACGCCGTCAGCACCACGTTGGCCAAGGTCGCGACCGTCAGCGCCGACACCAGCGGCGCCTGGCGGCCCACCCGCGCCGAGCCGATCAGCTCCAGGCGCCCGGCCTCCTCGTCGGCCCTGGTGTGCCTGATGACGATGAAAACCGACATGAGCGCCGCGAACAGCGCGCCCCAGACGCCGTACCGCCAGGCGGTGAGCGCGCCCACCGACGTCCCGTTCAGGCGCCCGTAGAGGAACAGCAGCGCCGGGTTGCTCTCCCCGGAGGCCACCAGCGCCGCCCGTGCGGACTCCGTCGTGTACAGCCTGTTGAACGTGTACGCGTTGGCGCAGACGCCGATCACGACCACGTAGACCCAGGCAGGCAGCATGATCCGGTCCCGGCGCAGTGCCAGCTTCGCGAGCGCCTGACTACCGGTCAGGGAACTAGTCATGACTGGAGAGCCGCAACGGTACGTTCCGAATAATGCCTCAGGAACAACTCTTCGAGAGTTGGCGGGCGGCAGGTGAGAGTGCGCACGCCGACGGCGGACAGGCGGCGCAGGACATCGGTGAGGGCCGCGTTGTCCACCTCGCAGCGCAGCCGCGCGCCGTCGAGCACCGCGTTGTGTATACCGGGTATGCCATCGAGTTCGAGCGGCCCGGCCAGCTCGGCGTCGACCGTGGTGCGAGTCAGGTGCCGCATGTCGGCCAGCGTGCCCGTCTCCACCGTCTGGCCGGCCCTGATGATCGTCACCCGGTCGGCGAGTGCCTCGGCCTCGGCGAGGATGTGGCTGGACAGCAGCACCGTCCGGCCGTCGCGGCGCTCGGCGTTGACGCACTCGCGGAAGTTCGCCTCCATCAGGGGATCCAGGCCGGAGGTCGGCTCGTCGAGCACCAGCAGCTCGGCGTCGCTGGCGAGCGCGGCGATCAGCGCGACCTTCTGCCGGTTGCCCTTGGAGTAGGCGCGGGCCTTCTTCGCTGGATCAAGGTCGAACCGCTCGATCAGGGCCTGCCCGCGCTTGGGGTCGACGGCCCTGCCGCGGAGCCGGCCGAGCAGGTCGATGATCTCTCCGCCGGAAAGGCTCGGCCACAGCGTCACGTCGCCGGGGACGTAGGCGAGCCTGCTGTGCAGTGTGGTCGCGTCCCGCCATGGATCGCCGCCGAGCAGCGAGACTTCGCCGCCGTCCTTGCGCAGCAGGCCGAGGAGGATGCGGATCGTGGTGGTCTTGCCCGCGCCGTTCGGCCCGAGGAAGGCGTGCACCTCGCCGGTGCGCACGGTGAGATCTAGGCCGTCAAGCGCCTTGGTCGGGCCGAAGCGCTTGCGCAGGCCGCTCGCCTCGATAGCGTTCGCCATGCTGCAAGCCTATCGTGAATTCACGAATTTATGAATGTTCAGAATGTTGTAGTCTTAGTCACATGGTGGCTGCCCATGATCACGAAGACGATCCGCTGCTTCAGTTCATCGAGCGCTTCGCGTCGGTCCTGGTAGCGGCCGGGTTCCCGGCCATGTCGGCGCGCGTCTTCGTCGTGTTCCTGGTCAGCGACTCCGACCGGCTCACCGCGGCGGATCTCGTCGACACGCTGCGGATCAGCCCCGCGGCCGTCTCGGGCGCGGTGCGTTACCTGACCGGGCTCGGCCTCCTGCACAAGGACCGGGTGCCCGGATCCCGGCGGGACTACTACCGCATGCCCGCGGACGTCTGGCACGAGGTGACGCGGCTGCAGAACCAGGTTCTCCAGCGGTGGACCAGCCTCCTGAAGGAGGGCGTCGACCTCGTGGGAGCGGAGACGCCGGCCGGCGCCCGGATGGCCGAGCACACCGCGTTCTTCGAGTTCCTGAACGCCGAGATGCCCGCGATGCTCGCCCGCTGGGACGCGCTCAGCCAGGCCGACTAGCCCCGCCGACGGCCCGGCAGCCCCGCCAGCCTGGCGTCCCAGCGGCCCCCGCGACCCAGCGGCCCCCGCGACCCGGCGGCCCCCGCGACCCAGCGGCCCCAGCGACCCGGCCGCCCCCGCGACCCAGCGGCCCCCGCGAATCACCTCGCCAGCCTCACCCGCCCCTGACAGCACACCCCAGCGGCGGGCGACCATGATCACGGAAGATTTTGGTGCGTATAGCACTAATTCCTTACATCGTAAAAAATCTTTTCGGAATCATGGAACGCCCAGGTCGAGATCGATTCAACTGCGTGCACATGAGCCACAGCAGCACCCCTAAGCGGCGGAGAACGGCCCGGGCGGCGGCCTTTCAGGCGCGGCCAGGCACGGCCAGGCACGGCCAGGCACGGCTAGGTCAGGTTGTCGGCGTCTAGCTCGGGGCGGGTGAACTCGCCGCCCAGGTAGCGGAAGGTCGGGTCGGCCGGGTCGGGCGCGCCGTGTTCGGCGAGGACCTCGGCGGCGTAGGCCTCGGCGTCGTCTTGGGGCTCGAAGCCGAGTTCCCTGGCCTCGGCCAGCGACACCCAGCCGCCCCTGGTGTTCGCCGAGACGCCGAAGACGACGCGGAATCCGGGCGACGGTGCCATCAGGCACGCCTCGAAGAGGCGGCCCGCGTCGTCTGGCGACAGCCAGGTGGCCAGCATCCGCGAGGTCGACGGGCGCTCGAAGCACGACATGATGCGGACGGCGATCGCGTCCAGCCCGTACCGGCGGCTGTACAGTGCGGCGGTCGCCTCGCCCGCCGCCTTGGCGACGCCGTAGTACGTGTCCGGGGCGGGGAACGCGTAGTCGGGCACCGGGAACCGCTCACGCGGCACGAACCCGACCGCGTGGTTGGACGAGGCGAACACCACCCGGGGAACCCCCGCGCGGCGAGCGGCCTCGAAGACCACGTACGTGCCGTTGATGTTGACGTCGAGGATCCGGTCCCAGGGCGCCTCGCCCGGGATCCCGCCCAAGTGGATGACGGCGTCCACGCCGCGGCACGCGTCCGTCATCGCGGTCATGTCGGTGACCGAAGCCGTCACCTCTTCCTCGGCCGGCCCGGGCCCGGGAGTCAGCGGCACCACGTCGAGCAACCGCAGTATCCGGCCTGGCCGCGCCAGCCGGCCCCGCAGCATGGTCCCGATCCGTCCCGCGGCGCCTGTGACGAGGATTATCGGCATGAGGCCCAAACCTACTGCACAGGCCGCGATTTGTTACCGAACGGAATTGCCGATGTTTCGACGATTGCGAAATCCTGTGGTTTGTGATCGGTCCGCGGGGTCCACTACCTGTGCGGCGGATGACCGCGCACTGGGTGGTCCTCGCCGCGGCGACGCTGACCACCCTGGTGGCGGCGGCGGTCGGCGCCGCGCTCGCCGCCTTCGCCGGCCAGGCGCTCCCGCAGGCCGTCAGGCACGACCTGTCGGTCGCGCCGGGCACGTCGCTGGCCGCCACCGGCGCGGTCGGCAGCGCCCAGTACCGTCCGGTCACCGCGGCGCTCAAGTCGGCGATCCGGGGGGCGATGCCGGGCGTGCCGTTCGGTTTCTGGGCGGCGTCGTGGTCCGACCCGCTGGGCTTCGTGCCGGGCGCGCTGCCGGCCCGGCCGGCCAGCGCGGGCCGGGGCACCACGCCGCTGCTCGTGGCCGCCTCCCTGGCCGACGTCGAGCAGCGGGCCGTGCTGCTGGCCGGCCGGTGGCCGGCCGCGCCGGCGGGCGCGCGGGAGCCGATCCCGGCCGCGCTGCCGGCGGCGGCGGCCGCGCTGTTGCACGTGACCATGGGCGACGTCCTCCGGTTCCGCGACCGGGTCTCGAAGGCGCCGGTGAGCTTCAAGGTCACCGGACTGTTCGCGGAGCGCAGGCTATCCGGCGGCGCCGCCTCCTACTGGCAGCTCAATTCGGTTCCGGCCAGCGGGTCGAACACGCTCGGCGGGTTCGTCACGTACGGTCCCCTGCTCGTCGCGCCCGCGGCGTTCCCCGCCGCGCTCCCGGTGGACGGCGGGACCTGGGTCGCCCAGCCCGACATGGCCGCCTTCACCGACACCGACCTGAACACCGTCTCCGCCGACGTCTCCGCGCTGGAGGGGTCGCTGCCCAATTCCGCCACCCTGGGCGGCCTCCAGCTCAGCAGCGGCCTGCCACGCGTCCTCGCCGGGACCGCCAGCAACCTGGCGGTCGCCAGGTCCCTGCTGGCGATCACCGCGCTCCAGCTGCTTGTGCTCACGGTCGCCGCGCTGCTCGCTGTCGCCCGGCTGCTGGCGACCCAGCGCGAGGGCGAGACCGCGCTGCTGGCCGCGCGCGGCGCTACGCGAGGGCAGCTAACCAGGCTGACCGCCGCCGAGGTGATCCCCCTGAGCGCACTCGCCGCCCTGGCCGGCGCGGCCGCGGGCGTCTGGCTGGCGCGGCTGCTCGGCGGCACCCTGTACCGCGGCGGCACGGCGGCTGGCGGCGTAAGCGCGGGCGGGATCAGCGCGGGCGCCGCCGGAACGTGGCTCGACGCCCTCGGTGCCATGCTGGTGGTCGCGCTGCTCGCCATCGGCGCGATGCTGTTCCCCGTCCTGCGCCCCGCCGCGGCGGCACGGGTCCGCCGCGGCCGGCAGGCCGCCATCGCGGGAGCCACCCGCGCGGGGGCGGACCTCGGCCTGGTGTTGCTTGCGGTACTCGCCGGCTGGCAGCTGCGGCGCTATTCCGCCGTATCGACGTCGAACGGCACCACGGCGAGCATCGATCCGGTGCTGGCACTGGCTCCCGCGCTGGCGCTAGCCGGCGGCACGGTCGTCACGCTGCGCTTGCTGCCCGTCGCGGCACGGGCCATGGACCGGCTGGCCGCGCGCGGCCGCAAGCTCACCGCGTCGCTGGCCGGCTGGCAGTTCAGCCGGCAGCCGCTGCGCCAGGGCGGTGCCGCGCTGCTGATCGTGATGGCCGTCGCCACCGGCACGCTGGCGCTCGCCCAGCACCAGAGCTGGTCCCGGTCCGCCACCGACCAGGCGGCGTTCACCGCCGGCGCCGACGTCCGGGTGGACCTCGCCACCCCGCTGCCGGCGGGCGCCACCGGCACGGTCACCCACGCGAAAGGCGTGCGGGGCGCGATGGCGGTCGCCGTCACGCCCGAGTCGCTGCCCACCGAGGTCGTCGCCGTCGACACGGCCGCCGCGCCGCGGGTGGCCCTGGTACGCGGCGACCAGTCGCCGCTCGGGCCCGGCCGGCTCTTCGGGGCGATTACGCCCGCCGGCCGAGCTGGCGGCGCCGCGATCAGCGGGCCACCGGGCACCGTCCAGGTGACCGCCGCCCTCGGCGCGGCCAGGCCGGCACTGCCCGTACGGCAGCTCGGCGTTGTCACGGTCACGCTGACCGTGCGGGACGCCACCGGGACCGAGTACCAGCTCCTGGCGGGCACGCTGCCCGCCGACGGGCACCCGCACCTGCTCACCGCCGCGCTCGGCGGCACCCGGGCCAGCTACCCGCTGCGGCTAACGCAGCTCACCCTCGGCTACACGCTGCCCGCCACTTCGGTCGGCCGGCTCGCCCTGACAGTGTCCGGCGTCCGGCTGGGCGGCTGGATCCCCGCCGCCAGCTCCCCCGAGCTGAGCAGCCTGCTCGGCGCCGGCGGCACGCTCGGACCGTCCGGGCAACCGCAGGCCGACGGCTGGCTGACCGCGGCCGACAGCGCGACCTTGACCTTCGACCCCGGTTACGGCCAGGCCTCGGCGAACCCCGGGTTCACGCAGCCTGGGCCGCCCGTGCCGGTGGACGGCCAGGTGACGCTGACGGCCGACGGCCTCGTCTCCGCCACGGTCCCCGCGATCGCCACCAAGGCGTTCACTGACTCCAGCAACACCGGCATCGGCTCCATCGTGCCCGCCATGATCGACGGCGTGCCGGTCCCGGTCAAGATCGTCGCGGAGACGCCCACGTTCCCGACCATCGCGGGCAGCGCGCTCATCGTGGACCTGACGACCATCCAGGGCTTCCTGGCCGGCCATGACGCCGCTCCCCTGCCGGTCACCCAGTGGTGGCTGGCCGCATCCGGCGGCCAGGTGCCGCCGACGCTGGCCCGTGCGCTGCCGCCTGGTTCCGGCATCACGAGCAGGACCGCGCTCGTCACGGGGCTGACCAGCGATCCGCTGTCCGCGGCCCCGCAGCAGGCACTCCTCGCCATCGCCGGGGCGGCCGCGTTGCTCGCCATCACCGGCTTCTGGGTTTCCATCGCCGCGGACGTGCGCCAGCGGCGCGCCGAGCACGCCCTGCTCGCCGCGCTCGGGGTCGCCCAGCGGTCGGCAGCGACGCAGCTGTTTCTCGAGAAGCTGCTGCTCAGCGTGCCGGCGGCCGCGCTCGGCCTCGTGCTCGGAACCCTAGTCGCCCGGCTGCTCGTGCCCGCGGTGACGCTTACCACGGCGGCGCAGACCCCGGTCCCGCCGCCGGTGACCCTGTTCGACCTGCCGCAGACGGTGCCGCTCGCGGCGATCGTGGCCGTGCTGCCCGCGCTGGCCGCGGCGCTGGTCGTGGTCCGCCGGCCCGACCCCGCCGCCGAGCTGCGGGCCGCGGAGGCGGCGTTATGCGGAACCGTCTGGCCAGGCTCACCGGGGTGACCATCGCGGCTAACGTGGCGCTGGCCGTGCTCGTTTTCGGGTGCGTCTTCGCGGCCACGGCCGGGCCGCGGGAGGCGATGTCAGCGCGGACGCAGGCGCTGCGGCAGACGCTGGCCGCCACCCCGCCGCTGGCCCAGACCATCGTGGTGTCGTCGACGTGGAGCGGCATCACCAGCTCCCTCGCCGCGGCCAACTTCGGCGCCGGCGGCGGCGTCGGCGGCAATAGCAACATCACCGCGGACCAGGTCGATGAGATCACCGCCCAGCTGCGCGGCGACTTCAACCACGGCGTCGTGCACCTCGCGCCACTGGGAGCCGACTGGGCGGCCATGACCTCCGGCGCGCACGGCGTGCTAAGCAGCCTGCCCGCTGCCGGCGGTGCCCCGGTGCACCTCGAGATCAGCTACCGGCAGCCGTTCACCAAGTACACCCGGCTGGTCGCCGGGAGCTACCCAACCGCGGCGGCCGCCCCGTCTCGGCTGCCCGTGCTCGTATCGGTGCAGACGGCCAGGCAGTTCGGCCTGCACCCGGGCTCGAAGATGCGCGTCACCGGCCCGCAGCTCGCGCTCTCGGGCCGCCTCACGGCGATCACCCTGGACGTCACCGGGATCGTGGCGCCTCGCGACCCGTCGTCGGCCTTCTGGACCGCCGACCCGGCCGTGCTCAAGCCGGACCTGGAGGAACCCAACCCCGCCGCATCGCCCTTCTGGGTCGGCGAGGTGTTCGCGGGCCCCGACGAGATCGACGCCATCCAGCGGTACTTCGGGCCGGAAGGACTGAACCTGCAGTGGGAGTACCCGCTGGCCGTCGGCTCACTCGACGGGCAGCAGGCGGCACCGCTCTACCAGGCGCTGAACCGGCTCGGCGGCCAGTCCCCCGCGCTCACCGGGGACGTCGCGCCAGCTTCCGGCGTACTGCAGGTCACCACCGGCTTGCTGCAGCCGCTCGCCGCGTTCCTCGCCACCGCGCAGGCGGTGGACACCCTGCTGTGGCTGCTTTACGTGAGCCTGGCGGTGGCCAGCCTGGTCGTCCTCCTGCTCGCCGCCCGCATGGTCGCGATGCGCCGGTCGGCCGAACTGGCGATGTGCCGGGCGCGGGGCGCGTCGGAGCGGCAGCTCGCCGCCGCCGTCGTCCGCGGCGCCGCCGTGGCCTGCGCGCCGGCCGCCGCCCTCGCCGTGCTCCTGGCGGTCGTGCTCGTCCCGGGAGCGGGACCGACCATCGCCGCGGGGCCGGCCGGCGGCTGGCTGCCGCCGGCCGTCACGCTGCTTGTCGCGGTCTGCGCCCCGGCCGCCATCGCGGCCTGGCAGCACCGGCTGCCCCGGCGGCGCGGCGGGCGGCGGGGAGACCGGCGCGGGCGCCGCATCCGGACCCGGCTGGTCGCCGAGGCGACCGCGGTCGCGGCGGCGGTCGCCGGGATCATCGTGTTCCGGCAGCAGGGCACCCAGCCCGGTTCGGGCGTGAACCTGTACACCAGCGCCGCCCCGGTGCTGATCGCGATCCCGGCGGTGATCGTGGTGCTGCGGGTGTACCCGGTGGTGTTGCGCGGGCTGCTCCGCGGCTCGGCGCGCGGGTCCGGGGCGACCGCCTTCCTCGGCCTCGCCCGGGCGGCCAGGACCGCGCTCACCCCGGCGCTGCCCGCGTTCGCGCTCGTCCTCGCGCTCAGCGTGGCCGCGTTCGCGGGCATGGTGCGGGACGCGGTCACCAAGGGCGAGGTCGCGGCATCCTGGCAGGCCACCGGGGCGGACGCGACGATCGCGGCAGCGGGGCAGTTCATCACCATCGAGACGATCAGCCCGGCCGCGCTGCGCGCGGCCGAGACGGTCCCCGGCGTCACGCACGCCGCCGCTGTCTTCCGGGCCGGCTGGACTCCCCCGGGCGGCCAGCCGCTCACCGGCCTCGCCGTCGACCCCGCGAGCTACGCGGCGCTTGTCGCCGCCACCCAGACGTTCCCGCCCGCGCCGGCCCGGCTGCTCGCCACGGGAGCGGCGGGAACCGGGGCAGCCGCGGGAGCGGCGGGCAGTCCGCAGCCGGTGCTGGCCTCGCCGCAGGCCGCCGCCGAACTCGGTCGCGGCGTGACCACGCTGGACACCGATGCCGGAGCACGGCCGGTACGGGTCCGGGTCGCCGGGGTGCTGTCCGGGACGCCCGCGCTGCCCGCCGGCGGCGCGTTCGTGATCATGCCGCTGGCGGCGATACACCCCGAATCAGGCCCGGTCCCGGTCAACGAGCTGCTGCTCACCGGCCCGGGCATCGACTCGGCGCGGCTGGCCGCGGTGGTGCGCGAGATGATTCCGGGGGGAGTCACGACCTTCCGTTCGGACATATTGAAGGATTTGACCGCGGCGCCGCTGCAGCATGGCGCCTTCGTCCTGTTCGCGCTGGCCGTGGTCGCCGCCGCCGCGCTCGGGCTGGCGGTCATGCTGCTCGAGCTCTCGCTCGGGTCCGCCGAACGCGAGGCCACCCTCGCCCGGCTCGCCACCATGGGCCTGGGTGAGGGGCAGCGGACGCGGGTCGTGGTGCTGGAAGTATTGCCCGCGGTGGTCGCCGCCGCCGTCGCCGCCTGGGCCTGCGCGCTGGTGCTCCCCCGGGTGATAGCGCCCTCGGTGGACTTGTCGGTCTTCACGGGATCCGCGGCGGAGGTGGCGCTCGCGCCGGACGTGGCCTCGATCGCGCTGCCGCTCGCGGGTCTTGTCGTGGTGGCGGTCGCGGGCCTGGCGGTCGAGATCAGGGCGAACCGGCGGCGGCGCGTCGCGGCGAGCCTCCGGGCGGGCGGCTGACTTGGCAGGCAGATGGGATGACAGGAGAGCCGATGACGGTATCTGAACTGGACGCGCTCGGCGCGGCCGCGTCCAGCGGGCACGCGGACTACGGCGCGGGCGCGCTGATCGTGTGCGACCGGCTAGTGCGCATCTATACCGCCGAAGGCATCGAGGTTCAGGCCTTGCAGGGGCTGGACCTCGTCGTCTCCGCCGGTGAGCTCACCGCCCTCGTGGGCGCGTCGGGCAGCGGCAAGTCGACGCTGATGAACATCCTCGCGGGCCTGGACACGCCGACCGCGGGTGCGGTGCGGGTGGCCGGGCACGACCTGGCGGCGATGTCCGCGCGGCAGCGCCTGACGTACCGGCGGTCCGTCGTCGGGTTCATCTGGCAGCAGACGGCGCGCAACCTGCTGCCCTACCTGACCGCGTCCGCCAACGTGGAGCTGCCGCTGCGGCTGGCCGGGACGCGGCGCACCGCCAGGCGCCGGCGCGCAGGCGAGCTGCTCGAACTGCTCGGCGTCGCGCACTGCGCCGGGCGGCGGCCGGACCAGATGTCCGGCGGCGAGCAGCAGCGCGTCGCTATCGGAGTGGCACTCGCGAACTCGCCGGCGGTGCTGCTCGCCGACGAGCCGACCGGGGAACTGGACAGCACGACGGCGGCTTCGGTGTTCTCCGCCCTGCAAACGGCCAACGCCGAGCTCGGCGTGACCGTGCTGGTGGTGACGCACGACCCGGCGGTGTCGTCGGTGGTGCGCCGGGTGATCGCGATCAGGGACGGGCGGACGAGCAGCGAGACGCTGCGGCACGGCTCGACGCCCGATGGTTCCGGGCCGGGGCACGCGGTCGAGTACGCGGTGCTCGACCGGGCCGGGCGGCTACAGCTCCCCCGCGAGATGACCGAGGCGCTCGGCATGCGGGACCGCGTCCGCCTCGAGGCGGAACCGGACCACATAGGCGTCTGGCCGGACACCCCCCGCCAGCGCGAGCGGGACGAGCAGCGCAACCCGGCCGCCGGGGAGACGAGCGAACCATGATGGTGGACGTGCGGGACGTGACCCGCACCTACGGCAGCGGTCCGAACGCCACCGCTGCCCTCCGCGGCGTCACCTTCACCGTCGGGGAAGGCGCGCTGGTCGCGCTGCGCGGCCGGTCCGGGTCGGGGAAGACCACGCTGCTCAACGTCATCGGCGGGCTGGACACCCCGGACGGCGGCACGGTGCGCGTCGCCGGGCAGGAAGTAACGGCCATGGGCGAGCGCGACCGGATGCAGCTGCGGCGGGAGACGGTGGCCTACATCTTCCAGTCGTTCGGGCTGCTGCCGGTGCTGTCGGCCGCCGAGAACGTCGGCGTGCCCTTGCGGATCTCCGGTGTCGCGCCGCGAGCGCGCGACGAACGGGTCGCCCTGCTGCTGTCGATCGTGGGCCTGAGCGGCCACGCCCGCCAGCGCCCCGGCGAGCTGTCCGGCGGGCAGCAGCAGCGCGTCGCGATCGCCCGGGCCCTGGCCACCCGCCCCGCCCTGCTGCTCGCCGATGAGCCGACCGGCCAGCTCGACCAGGAAACCGGCAAGCAGATCATGCGCCTGCTGCGCGCCGTCGTCCGCTCCGAGGGCGTCACCGCCCTGGTAGCGACCCACGACCCGGCCCTGATCGACATCGCCGACTCGGTGTTGAACCTTGAGGACGGCAAGATCGCCTAGTCCCCGGTCACTCCTGACGTGATTAGCCCAGGGACGTTCAGGGCGTAATGATGTTCTGAACCGGCTCGATGTTGATCGAAGCGACCTTGACGCCGAGCTGCTCGGAGGCCTTCGCCACGTACTGGCTGAAGTCGTCCCACTCAGCCTGCGATCTCCAGATGTCGCATACCTGCAGCTTGTCTCCGGTGCCGAAGCACACGTGGTACAGGCGCCCGGCAGGCGCGCCCTGGCCGGCGTCGGCAATCAGCTTGACTGCCTGATCGTATTGCCCGGCATTCATGGATTCCGGAACGAAGTAAACGCAAATCGCCATGATTCCCCCTCGCTCATTCGCTGACCAGCTCGGGATGACCCCGATCCAGTGCGCGGCGCCAGCACCCACCCGATATGCGCTACGATGGCCTGCCGTTCGAGCGCGGCGTACACGTCGTAGGCTGGATAGAAAGTGCCTCCGACTCCCCTTGGATATCAATCTTTGCCATGCCAGCCCTGACTGTCAATGGCCATATGTGAGAAAAATCACCTCGCCATTTGTCAAGAAAAATCAAACTCGTCACCTGTTTCTATTTGATCGGCATTGCCTTATTTCCCCATGCCGGGCTAAGCCACGACGGTGCCGGTGGTGGCGGTGAGGGTCGTGTACAGCTCTGTGAGGTGCTTGGTAACCGGGCCCGCTGTACCGTCCCCGATGACGCGCCCGTCGACGGACACCACGGGCGCGAGGCCGCCCATCGTGCCGGTGACGAAGACCTCCGCCGCGTTGTAGAGCTGCGGAAGCGTGTAGTCGCCGGTCTCGGTGGCGATGCCAGCAGAGGCGGCCAGTGACAGCGCCGTCGCACGGGTGATCCCCTCCGGGCACGAGGCCGTCGTCGGCGTCAGCAGCGCCCCGGAGACAACCATGAAGATGTGGGTCGCGTTCGTCTCGGCGATGAAGCCGCGGTGGTCGAGCATCACCGCGTCGTCGGCGCCCGCGACGTTGGCCTCGATCTTGGCGAGGATGGAGGGCAACAGGTTGTTGTGGTGGATCTTGGGGTCTAGGCAGTCCGGCGCCGGCCGCCGCACGCTCGACGTGATCAGCCTGATCCCGGACAGGTCGTAGACGGGATCCTTGAACTCGGCCAGGACGATCAGGGTCGGTCCCGAGACATTCAGCCGGGGATCCATGCCCGACGTGATCTTCAAACCCCGAGTCAAGGTCAGACGAACATGGACCCCGTCCCGCATCCCGTTCGCAGCCAGAGTGCGCCGGATCTCCGAAACGATCGAGGAATCCGACGGGATCGAGGAAAACGCGAGCGCGTGCGCCGACCGGCGCAGCCGGTCCAGATGCTCGGAAAGCGCGAAGATGCGGCCGTTGGTCAGCCGCAGCCCCTCCCATACCGCGTCCCCGCCCTGAACGACCGAGTCAAACGGCGAGATCCCGGCCTCGTCTCGGTGCACCAGCGCCCCCGCCACGTTGACGATCAGGTCGCGGTTGCGTTCATCGAACTTCTGGAGCATTGGTTTCTCCGAGAGAGTCAGCCGCTTACGTTCGGGACAATGATCTTGTTTTTCCGCAATTTCTCGTAGTGCGGCAGGCACTCGTCCAGCAGCGGACGCAGCGCCGGGTCGAGGGAAACCGGCGCGGACGAAACAACGGGGACGAAGCCCGTCGACCGGCGCACGCTGTCGTACCAGTACGGCGCCCACACGCCGTCGCTGGCGCGCGGGCCCGGCGGCCAGGACAGCATCGCGGCGGAGAAGGGCACGCCGAGCGCGGCGCACAGGGCGCGCAGCGCCGCCTCCGGCGCGGCCAGCAGGTCAGCGGAGTCGAGCACCGGCCCGCCGAACTCCGCGAAGATCTCCGCCTGCTGCCGCAGGCCCAGGTCATCAACCGTAGGCGCCGAACGCACCCGTGCGTACGACGCCAGCAGCCCCCGCGGCTCCCTGATCAGGAACGCGTGCCGGAGCGGCGCCAGCGCCGCGCGGTCCACCACGGGCAGCAGGTGGTGCGTCATGTGCTTCTGGTAGAAGATCGTGGCCCCCGCCGGGAGCGGATCGCGCGCGAGTCCTCGCAGCACCACCCGCCAGTCGGTCGGCTGGCTGGCGATCACCTCGTCCCGGCCCGGGTGATCCAGGCCGGTCGCCGACAGGTAAAACGCGTACAGCGGCTCGTCGGCGACCACCGTGTCCGGCCGGTTCTCCCAGGCGCGCATCAGCGCCGTGGAGACGGTCCGCGGCCCGGACCACATCGCGATCCGGGTCACGCCATCGTCTTCGCGAAGAACGCTCAGAACACCACCACGCTGCGCAGCACGTCGCCATGCTCCATCTTCTCGAAGGCGGCTTCGACGTCGCCGAGACCGATGGTCTCCGAGACGAACTTGTCCAGCGGCAGCCGACCCTGCAGGTGCAGGTCGACCAGCATCGGGAAGTCGCGGCTCGGCAGGCAGTCCCCGTACCAGGACGACTTGAGCGCGCCACCCCGGCCGAACACCTCGAGCAGCGGCA
>Ga0306923_10002080_pt1 | contig 18159 bp, 16 predicted proteins | sample sta12Can44000108_FD_203841 | JGI IMG/M metagenome (GOLD analysis project Ga0306923, IMG submission 203841) | Lab enrichment of tropical soil microbial communities from Luquillo Experimental Forest, Puerto Rico - statanox.12C.anox.44.000.108 (v2)... | ecosystem: Environmental > Terrestrial >... | reverse complement strand
TACAAGCGCGATCTCAAGGAGGCTCTGGCCCGATTCCGAGCGTGATTGCAATTTGGATAGCTGCATGGCGTTCATTCCGACTCTACTCCACTAGAACCGCATTCGAGAGGGTGCTCAATAATGGTCCCACCCCGAGCCCGCTTGTCCCGATGAAGTTAACGTCGGCGTTGCCGGTCATACACATCGAATCCGACACTAAGGCTGCGACCTTGAGGCCGTTCACGCTTCCGTGCGTATTACCGAAGAACCATAGCTGGGCCGAAGGAAAGTACAGGATTCCGTTGAAGCCGTTTGAGCTTGCATTTCCCCCGCTATTACCTCCCAGTGATGGCCCCAAAGCGTTGCCACCTTTGCCGCCGGCGCAGCTGTTTCCTTTGGCGGTCAGATTCCCGTTGCTCGTGTCGCTGGGGTCCTGCCACATCAATATCCCATTGTAGGACTTGAGCGACCCAGTCAAACTCGAAGGCGCCGTCAAATCCATGACTCCGTCTCCTGTGCACGTGATCGTCGCCGCTCCGGTGAAAAAGAACATCACACCCGAGCCTGCAATGTTCGGACTACCCGTGCAATTAAAGCCAGGGTTACTAACCGTGCCCCCGCCATCGACGATGTATACCCCAGGAGCAAAGGTTACCGAGCCGCCGTTGATGCTGACTGATTGGAAGCTGCAAACTGTCGCACCACCAGGGCAGCAATAGGTGGCACCGACAGCGCAGCCGGAGGTGTTCGGTGAGGCCGGTGAGCTCGCTGGATTACAGGTATAGCCAAGGTCGCAAGGCGTTTGGGAATTCAAAAAGAATAGTGGGTCCCCGGCAGTTGGCATGTTGTAGCTTGGGGTCAGAGTGTTGCCATTGCAGGAGACGTCGTTGGCTCCCGGTCCGGTGGCAGGGGGACCCGACACATTGAAAGAGCAGGTGTTGAGCGTGAAGCCATTGCCGGTCGGAGAGAAGTTCCCATTGTCAACGATTCCGCATTGGGTGGCATTCAGTGTTATGCTGCCCTGAACATCGACGCCGATCTCGTTACTCGGATTGCCCAAAGTCACGATGCAATTGCTGTTGTTGTTGGCGCCGCTATCCCACGTAGCCTCTGCGCGCGCGACGACGGTTTCGCTGTTAATCTTTAGAATATTCATGAAATACGTTGGGTGCACCGCCGTGACTACCACTTCCACGTACTTGTTGTCGCCAAGGTGCGGGTCTGCGGACCAATAGCTCGGAGGATTATTCACCGCCACGCTTACAAAGCCCGCAGAACCAGACGAAGGGCACCCCGTGCTGCAGAACGTACCCGTATCTCCAAAACCGTTCGCGTTGGACGCATTTTGCGCCGCGGTTGACACGCTGCCGCACGGCGTCCCGAGGCACTGATCGGCCAGATCATTCGCGCCTGCGATTGCGGCCGCGTCTGCCGCCGTTTGCTGCAGGCGCCTCTCATAGCGAAGCACTCCCATATCGATTGCGAATCCCATAAATCCGAGCAGCACGACAAGCGCTATAGCAGTGAAAATGATTGATTGGCCAGCTTCTCGTCTGCGTTTCATTGCGCCCTCCACATCAACGAATACACGGCTTGCTCCCGCCATCGCCTGACTAAACGCTGTAATTGCGAAGAAGCGCACTCGCGGAGACGCTCTTCGGAAATCGCCCAGTCGGCTTGCCGGATAGCAGGTTTAGCACCGAGGCCATCCCCCAATCGTGCGGACACTGCACAGTCACTCGGGTGAACGGAATGAGCTCGCCATTCTCGGTGCGCTGTACCGGGGTCATATCCACGCTTACGCAAACCGTGCGGTTGCTCGTGTCGCAGCTGCGGCTGCCGTCGCACGAGAAAACCCATACCAGAACCCCGGAAAAGGTCGGCTGATTGGGGTGAAGGCATGCGGCTTGACTTACGCCGTCCTCAATTAGGGATTGCTTGGCTGCTGCTGCCGCCCACTGAATTGGGCATGGCGTTGCATCGCGGCAGTCCTTCACATTGAGAGGCGTCGAGACCGTCACTTTGGCAGCTTCTCGGGCGGCTATAGCCAAAATATGTCTCGTTTTCCACGAACGAGCCGAATCGATCATCCCCAAAAGAGACGCGCTCGCCAAGAGTAAGAGCACTGTTAGTCGCACCGCTCTGGCCCACAAAGGAGAATCTGTTGTGTTTATCTCGTCCGCCACTTCGACTTCTCACATCACCCGCGTCGCCGGAGGAAGTTGAGCCGGCACGTCGGCAATGACCTCTTCCTCCTGAATATTCAACTGGTTCATGAGCCTATGGAGATATCCACGCGCCACTCCTAGCGCCCGGGCGCTTTCCGATTTTCGCCATCCGCATTCGCGCAAAGTGCGCAGGATCAACCGGCGCTTAAAGTCGCGCACTTCATTTTCGTATGACCGGCCCAATTGGGGCGTTACCTCGCAAGAACCCCGCAAGGTAGCGGGCAACTGGTGAAGCTCTATAGTGGGGCCTTCCGTTAAGACCACCCCACGCTGAACAGCGTTTTGCAATTCGCGCACATTTCCGGGCCAGGAGTAGTCCTCTAGAGCATGCAGAGCTGTTTGCGAAAATCTCTTGGCTTTTTTCCCAAATTGCTCAGCCGAGCACTTTAGGAAATGGTGCGCGAGCAATGGGATGTCGTCGCGACGCTCCCGCAGTGGAGGCAGATGCATCTGAACGACGTTCAGCCTGTAGAACAGATCTTCGCGAAACTTGCCTTCTCGCACTAGCTCAGAAAGATCTCGATTGGTTGCGCAGATCACCCGCACATTCACATTCACGGTATTATTGCCGCCCAAGCGTTCGAAACTTCTCTCTTGCAGCACACGAAGCAGCTTGGGCTGAAGCCCGAGAGCCAGGTCGCCGATCTCATCCAAAAACAGCGTCGACTGGTCGGCCGTTTCGATCCGGCCACGTCGCATGGTGAACGCTCCGGTGAATGCTCCTTTTTCGTGTCCGAAGAGTTCGTCTTCGATCAACGTTTCGGGCAAATTCGCGCAAGAGAAAGCAACCATTGGCCGCGTATGCCGGGAGCTTAGTTGGTGAATGGCGCGGGCTAAGAGTTCCTTGCCGGTGCCGGTTTCGCCCGTTATCAGAACATTGACATCACAGGGGGCGATCTTTTGCGCAAGAACAAAAAGCTCTTGCATAGCAGGAGCTGTGCCTAAAAGCTCGTTGAGCCTGCCGGCACTATGCGCGCTTTCTCTCAACCGACCTGCCTCTTCGACCGCCGACTGAAACAGGTATGCGCGTCGCAAAACGAGGCGGAGTTCCATCATGTTGGGGGGATTGGTGACGGTATCGTAGACGCCGCGCTCGATAGCATCCAGAATGACTTGCCGATCTCCTTCATCACAAAGGGCAACAAGTGGAGGAGCCGAGGGCACATTCCCAATTTCATCGATCAAACGGAGGGCACTTTCATGGTTGCCTCTGGTGCTCGCCGAGCGCAAATCCAACATCACAGCGTCGCACTGTGTCCGAATTTCCCTGGTCTGTTCGGGATGAAGGTCACTAGAGCCCTTGATTGCGAAGGCCGGGCCCAGAGCACGAGCGAGAGGGTCAACGAAAGCTAAGTCCTGAGTTAGAAAATAGACGCGAAGGATCTGTTCAGACACAGGGTTTGCCCGCCTCCCATGGCGAATATCGCAAAGGGCTGATGCGCAAGTTTGCGCAGCAACGTGCTAGAACCGACGAACGAAGCAAACCGCATGGTAGATTTTATGTTGCGCTACGCCCCAACGCTTAAAGGACACTCCACCCCGGGGTGCACGCGCAGTGCCAAAAGTTGATCACTGAGCGGCACTCATAAGTGCCACAGAAATAGGGTGTTTCACGTAGTACCTCGACTCCCACCATCAACGAACTCCCGCCAAGGGACTGTCGTGGGCAAACTTATCGCATTTTAGAGAAAAACAATGCTATGCCAAGCAGGCGTGCTACCAGGTTGCCAGTGCCCCAGTTCGATCAGCCGGATTAACTGGCACATTATTCAGAAGTTACAGGAGGTATGCCGACCAAGATTTGAACGGCCACGGCCCTTCCGTCTCGCATGGCTGGCTTGAAATGCCACTGGCTGAACGCAGCCTGTGCTGCCCTGTCCAGTTCTGCCGACACACCCTGGTAAACCGAGAGGGCTTGGACACTGCCGTCCGTCGCGATCTCACCCTTGAGGATGATGAGGCGGTTTGCTTGGGGGCCCGGAACGGGGGTGCGCTTGAAATCAAAGCGATGGTCGAGATCGACGTCCGGGGGAAGTAGCGGCTTGTCCAAGTGAATTACGGAAGGATGAACCTCGTTGGTTGCCGCAGGCTTTGCCCCTGTGACCACTTCGCAATACTGGAGCGACCAGTTCTTGCCCGGCATTGGCAAGAAGATTGAATAAATGCTCGCGCAGTTCAGAGCGTGGTAGACGCGGAGGCCGCCTCCGCCGGTCGGGCCAGCGGCGATCACCATTGTGTTTTTTCGGATTCCGTTTAGCGGGTGCTCCACCACCGGGTAAATCATCCCCGGTGGCAATTGAGTGAGTACTCCATTAGCGGCTCCGACGGTTCCCGTACCCCCTACCGCTACCGGGCTTGCAATAGCAGCGTCCCCGTGATCGGACCCACCATTCTTGCCGCCACCCCCTCGTCGCTCCGCATTGCCCCCAGTACCGCTACCAACTCCGGTCGCAGCGCTGCTGGCGGAGCTGGAGCCGTCGCTACCATTTGCAGCGGGTTTAGGAGGGCCGTTTGAGAAGTCCCCCCATCGATTACCTGCGGGCAAAGCCAATTCCGCAGCAGAGTTCGAAGCATCGACACTTATGATTACGAGATCCGCGGCATCGGCCGACGGGCCCTGGCGCGGGCCGCGCGCAACTGGTGACGATGGTGCCGGTAACAAGCTGTCCGAAGCAGGTGCAATTACCTGCAATTGCACCTGAGAGGTCACATCCGAGAGGGTCGGGCTGGTAACGTTGTCGATCGAATGGTCCACTGCGGAAGGACGCGAGAACTGTGGCGCGAGCGCAAATTTCGGTTTTTCGGGCGAGCTCAGGGCCACAACATTGGGCAATGCTTGGTCTGTTTTGATCTTCAAATCAGGTGGAGCAACGGACTGATAGATCGTTTGGTGGGAATTGTCAGGATGGGCCGGTCTTGAAAATATGGTCGCGACGGTTGCGCGCGCCGGTGCTGGCGGCAAGGCGGCAGGTGTGTCTGGATGGTGGGCCGCACTGGAGTCGTTGCCGCGTGGCTGTGCCCCTAGGTGGGGAAGCTTCACCGCCTGCTGTAGAGGAATTCGGTAATAGATTATTTCCCTGGGAAAGGAAGCTGGGATCCTATGTGTCTCCGCCGCCACTCGGGGCGACAGGTAAGCGACGAGAGCCACCAGCGAAGAATGTAGTACGAGCGAGCCGGCAAGGGAACCCCAAGAACGGCCGGACCGTTTCGACAGGGAGTGGCGCAAGAAATACGCTGCGCCTGAAGGGCGCGAGGAAACGCGCCCTCCCAGCCGAAGGAGAACGGCTATCGAGCCGCCCAGGCGGGTGACGTAGGGATCCGCCCGTACAAAGAGCCGGAGGGCTCCGCGCTCAGTGAACGGCAGACGCAGCTCGGTTGCTTGGACGTTCCGGATCTGTTCCATTCAAACAAATGCCACTTGCGGTTTTATTTGAGGCCCCAGGTTAAATCAGCGCACCCTTCTAGCGCTCTTGAGACTCCTATTGACGAATAACGTCCCCGAGGAACGGAGCACGCGAGGTACCAATAGTTTTCCATCATTCAAAAAGAGGGCAAGGCCAGCAAATTTTGGCTAGGGCGCAACAGGCTGTCACCGGTAGGATACACTGCGCCTCTCCGATTGGTTCTGCGACGTGACAAAGGGGTCGCCGGAAGAGGAAAGCTCCTGCGCCTGGCGCTAACCTAGCGATCAGCACTTTGGCATCCGTCCTGCTTGGCAATTGATGGTGTTGTGCTGCGGTCGGGCTCCGTAGCGGTATGCTTGGCCGGGGCCGAGGGCAAAATATGCGCGAGAACTGGAAAGTTGCCATGTTGGCGGTTTGCCTTGGGCTCACGTCAAGCATCCTCCGGGCCCAGGACATAGCCGAAGCAGCTGCCGCGAGTAGGAACAGTTCGGCGGCAGTGCAAGCGATTAAGGCGCCATCGTTGCCCGCGCCCAATGAACCCGCAAAGACCGCTGCACCGGCCGATGCAACAAAGAGCACTTCGCCGAACCTCCCTACGCCGAGCGGTCCGCCGCCAGCTGAGTCGAACCGAAAGGCGCTCGAGCTCGACGCGGGCAAGCACGCCGGGAAACTGCTGCTGCGCGCGACACCGGGCACTGCGGAAGTGTTCGTGAATGACCTTACAGTAGGACGAACCCCCATTCTGTTGCTCGTGCCGCCCGGCAAATACAAGGTCGGCATGCGCGGTGACCATCAGGAGTGGGGAGATGAGACCATCGGCGTCCTGCCTGATGAAACTCAAGTAGTTCTAATTCATTTGAAGCCCCGATACCCAAGTAGCATCACGCTACATTAGTCATCGGGCCCGACTGCGAGCGAACGTCTATGATGGATAACAAAACTTCTGGAATTGATTTCGATCGTCAGGTGTTTGTTCAATCGGAGTCGCCGGCGGCTCGTCCGGCCCTTCCAATAGGCGGGATTCTCTTCGCAGTCGTCATAATCGCGGCTATTGCATTTGCTGCGGTTAAGCTGCTGCCTGGACTTATGAGAGGCTCAGACCCAGAAACCTCCTCCGACCAAGCCTTGACGAACATCGACCAACGATTGAGTGGGATCGAACAGCGCTTGGAACGGCTGGAGGCTGGCCGCAGATCGGCGCCAGTCCCGGCAACTGAGAAATCGTCGCAGCCCAAAGACGCGGCGTCATCGGGAGAGAGTGCTCGTACCGTCTACCAGATTTCTCCCGCACCGCCTCAGGCAACCCATTCGATATCTGGTTCGGCGGCCGACCCCGCCGTCGCGCAGCGCTTGTCCTCCATACAGCGAGGCCTCGGAGCACTGCAGAGCAACGAAACCGAAAACCACGACGCGTGGCAAGCGACTACGAATCGGCTCGCGGACATGGCAGGCCAAGTCGGCACTCAAAGCGTACAAATCCTCCGCAGTCAGGATGAATTGAACGAATTGCTACGCAACAGCCAAATGGAGTCGATTCCGTTTGAATTGAAGCGCGGCTCCGATCCGACGCAAGTTGGGCCCATCTCGCTCGTGCTGAAGTCTGTCGAGTCCAAACAGCAACGTTACACGCTCTGCATTTACCTGGGACCTTCGTGCGTCGAGCTTAAAAATCGGGTGCTCTATGAAGTCGTGCAGTTTGTAGTGACTCGTGACAGTCGACCGTTCGAAGTTGTCGCAACGAAAATCACGAAAGACAACCTGGTGGGATATCTCGAAGTCCCCAAGAGTCAAGCGAAACCATAAAGCGGAGTCCTACCAAACTGCGCGGTTGTGTCGATGTTTCCTAATTCGTAGGGTCAAGCAGAATGGGCGCACTTTCATTCGCCGATCAAGAGCCGACGTCGGAAACCGGCAGGAAATAGTTGTGGCAAGCTTGCTTGATCGTGTCTAGCGTCAACTTGGGTGGCAGGCCAAGATAATTGGCGGACCAGAAAATCTGATTGATCACGTCGCGTGCGTACCCCTGAGAAAGAGGCTGCTTCATTTCACCCGCGATGAGTTCTACAGCGTATTGTGGCAACTGCGGTCCGCATCCCAGGTTTCGCGCCTCGCACTCCCGCTCGAATATTTCTTTGAACTGTTCCTGAGTGGCGTATTTCACGTTGATCTTATTGGGTATCCGTCTCAAGAAGGCATCGTCGGCAAGACTGCGAGGATCGAGGTTCGTCGAAAAGACGACCAGCACATCGAAAGGAGCCTCGAACTTTTTGCCGCCGGGAAGGGCAAGAAAATCGATGCGACGATCGAGCGGTGTCATCCACCGGTTCAATAGTTCATCTGAGCGCATGCGTTGGCGCCCAAAATCATCGAGCACAAGAACGCCATTGTTTGCTTTCAACTGAAGCGGCGCAGTGAACAGTCGGCTCGTGGGGTTGAACTGCAGCTCGAGCATTTCAGCCGAAAGCTCGCCGCCGGCCACCACACGGGGCCGGCGACACACCACCCAGCGATGGTCCCAATCCTCTTGAGTCGGGCCCTCGACGCGTTCGTGGACGCTTGGATCGTAGATTCCGATTATCTGATGCGCGACTTCGATGGCATGAGGAATAACCACAAAATCGTTGAAAATCGCAGGAATATTGCAGGCTAGCGTCGTTTTCCCTGTTCCCGGAGGCCCATACAGAAAGATCGACGTGCCGGAAACGACCGCCGTGCCCAATTGAGTGAGCAGTTCGTCGCCGAGCACCAGCTTTTCGAATGCACGGTTGAGGTCCGCGCGCTGTACCGTGCTTCGCTGGACCGTTTGCGAGCGAACCTTCACTGTGTAGTCTTCGAGCGAAACGGGAGCTGGGCCCACGTATTGATTAAACTGAAAGCTTCTGAGAGCCCGATCCCTTCCCGCGGAACTGGCAGTGATGACGTGAACGCCGTGGAGCATGCCTTTGACTTCGCATAGCTGTTCTCGCCGGAAAAACTGAAACAGGTCGTCGACGATGGACAAGTTCAGGCACATTTGATCAGCCAGGTCAGCGAGTGACATCTCGCCATTCAAGAACAGGATCTTGAGGGCAAGTTCCTCAAGCAGAATTCGACTGACACCGGTGTTCCCAATTGCTTGGGGCGCCTCCATCAAGGTGGTTTCCATCGTGGACACTTTTCTATCCCCTCTCGGAGCTTGGGCGAGAGACGCAGCTCGGTCTGACCGAGTTCCGGATTCGGGTTTTACCAGCACGTATCGTGCCATTAGATTACCGCGTAGCGTGACCAAGTCTTGGGCAGGTGGGCAGTGAAGGCTCTCCAAACCTCTAGCACTGCGGAAAAGTGACAGGAGTCAGAAGAAGCCGTCCTCATTCGGAGTCGGTTCGGCACGACCGGCAATCGATCAGAGAACATGAGTATTTACTAAGGAAATATGCTTCTCTTGTCAATCTCTGAGCGGACGCTGCGGGTCCCTATACGGCGTGTAATCAGCGAGCGTTGGTTGGTACCCTGATTGCTTTCCTCCGTGGCCAAATGGACCCAGCCCGGACCAGCCGTAGAGCGCGTAGACGTCGATTACCAAGTGGGAACTACTGGGCGTACTGGAGCGTGCTTTTCTGTGTCTTCCTCATGGCCGCATTCATCGCTCGTTCGATCGTGCTCAGCAGAAATCGAGCGCGCCCGCGCGTCGTTCAGTCGATCAGTGCGTCGAGCGATCGCCACGCTGAGCGGATCTCGTCTCCGATTTCTCCTGCCTTCGACATCGAGAAGCGGCGACTTTATCCCTATTCGGTCATTCCCGGCGGAGTCGAGGACGTAGGCCAGCTGCGCAACGCAATAGCGCACGATCGATTGGTGTCCGCACATTACGCAAACTTTGATCTAGCGCGAGCGAGAATCGTTCGACTGGATCGCGACGAAACAGTGCACGTCTCGTTTCGGTTGAACGAGCGCATCTATTGGACACGAAAAACGCTGCTGCTGCGCAAGGGGGAAACGGTAATCAGCGACGGTACGCACGAAGCGAGGACGCGTTGTGGCAATCGCATTTCCACTGCGCCCGAGATGCCCGTTGCTCCGCAGGAGCCTTCGGCAGAGGCGATGGATGCCCCGCCGAAGTTTCCGCTCGTAGCCAAGGTCCCGGAAATTTGGCCAACCCCTGAACCGATCTTAGAGCCACTCATCGGTGGTGAATCAACCCCTCCGGGGGCTATCATTCCGCCAGCTGCGTTCCCGGTCGTCGGCGGCGGATCTGCGCCAGATCCGCTCTCGGCTACGCCACCAGTGGCCGCCCCGGAGCCGGGTGCGCTGGCCTTGCTTGCACTCGGGCTCTTTACACTTGGTTTCTACCGGCGGTTAGCTCACTTTACTAGGAAATTTTCGCGCCGCACATAACTTGACTGCTTCGCCGACCGACAGGGTCGCGTGACGATTTTCAACGGCGCCCGGCAGCCGTCAAGGTTGCTCCTGAAATTCGCTTCGTCTGATTCGCCCAGTTCGTGCCCGGATAACTGAAAAGCAGGTCATAGCCCGGAGACCCTCCGGCCACCACAATGTGAAAGTCGCTGGGGCTTTGTACGACCGGGATGCGGCCGCCGGGCCTTAGCGCGTCGAGGAAAACCTGCGCCCGGCCGACTCGAATTCGGCCATCGGCTATCGATGCCCGGATAAAATCAATCTCATTGTCGTGACCGAAGAATACAGGTCCTGCGACCTTCTCGTAGGGAACCCGCGTTTGCTCATATAGGTGCTCTTGCAGGCTTTTTCGCGAATAGCCGTGTTGGGCCAGATCGATCGCACAATCGGGGTGAAGCACGAGTATGTAAGTTTGAGAATGAGGCCAAACCACTCCCGCGCCTTTGATCCGGGCTACGATCGAATCGATTACCCCTTGCCCGGTCCACGGCATCACCGCTCCGCCACCGAAAAGGGTCGGAGAGCTTACCGAAGTGGCCACGGTGACTGTGCTGTCTTCGGGCCTGAAGCCGACACTCACATGATAGGGCTCCCAGGGACTCCTCGCGGTGTCCTCAGCAAAAGTGAAGAAGGTGTAGGCCTCCAGCCGCCCGGTAAGCGCCATATCGTTCACCTGCGGCCAGGTCTGACCAATATTGAGCAGTGATAGCCGTAGCGCCCGGCCGACCGTACTGTTTGCACGCCAACCGTGACCCAACATTCCAATGCTGGAGTTGAAGCCCAGCTCTTCTGCGATCGGCCCATCCACGATGACCACGGGTGTGAAAGAGCCGGTCGAGGCTTGCACGTGCGTCAGATCGTAATTCTTGTCAGTGAAACCTTCCATGGCTGCGAGAATGACTGGGAAATATTCCGGCTTGGCGCCCGCCATGACTGCGTTAATCGCAATTTTTTCGACCGTCGCCGTGCCTTTCTTGGGGGCGACCTGCGCGATGACTTCTTGGGGCGAACGCGTCGTCCCCGCGAGCATAGCGTCGACCAACTCTCTGGTCGGCGGAACGATTGGCAAACCATCCGCCCAACGATTGGCGAGGAATAATTCGTTGAGTTTCTCAAACGCGCTGAGGAAGCCCTCACCCGGGACTCGAATAGTCCCGTCCTCCCGCTCTATCTCTATGGGCGAAGGCTTGGCTTCCTCTAGGGTAAGCGGCCGCGTCAGTGCCTCGATCAAAGAATCGAAGCATCCCTTAGCCAGCGGCTCGGCCTCTTCTTTGCTGGCACGCGAACGATAGTATCTACCGGCCGGGAGCGTCACGATACGGACGCCCGGCATGCCCGCGTCTTTAGCGGCGGATTTTGCGTCGGAAAGAAATTCGCTGGTAATGAAGTAGATGCCCGGCATTCCTGATTTTTCAATCTCAATCGTGTCGTGGGAACCCCACCACGTGCAGCTCCCTCAATCGCCGACTCCGAAAACGAAAAGATCACCCTGTTGCCTTACGGTGGGATACCAGTTGGGCAGGTTCGTGATTGTCTGGGCCGCCGGTTTTGGATACATGACGACGGTCGCTGTCGGATACTTCGCCTCGAGCAGGTCCGCGAGCGCAGCGAGGAAATTATTCGCTCCGAATTTGCCGTTATCGACGAGCACGATTTTCTTGCCGTCGAGAGGCAAGCTGCGTGGGGCGATAGCAAGGGTTGGCGGCGCAGGAATTTCGCCGCGCGGGTTCAAGACCTCGAGACGAGCCACTGCTTGGTCTCCTGCTTTCAATTCTCTCCCGACGTATGCCATAGGTGCCTCCCGCCTTTCGAGATGCGCGGCGAACAAAACCAGGTTGCCGCGCGAGTGACTTTAGGTGTATCGCCACAACATTGCTACAAGCTGATCGCTCACGCCGAGCACGAAGGGATTATACGCTCGTTGTGTTAACAACAACATTTGATTGACACGAGAGCGGCACATGACTACCCTCGGCACGGAGGGTTAGGGAGGGAGGGTAAGTCCATGAAGTCACGATTCGCCGCCTTCTTCGTCGCGCTCGTCTATCTGGGTTTCGGGCCCTACCATCAGGCGCTGGCCAAAGAGAAAGCCAAGGCAAGTCCAACCGCCATCGTCGAACCGAAGTTCACGGTACTAAGTCCGTTGGGCACTCCGCCTCCCATCAAATTGTTGGCCATGGCGCCAAGACTGAATGGTCTTGACGGGAAAACCATCTACATCGTGGATGACGGGTTTGTGGGCGGCGATGTTCTCCTTAAGGAAATGGCCGCCTGGTTCAACCGCAACATGCCCGGGGTGAATGTCGTTTACCGACGCAAGGCCGGCGGTTTTCCCGATGAGGATCCGGCTCTATGGGCGGAGATCAAAGCCAAAGGCGACGCGGTGATCATGGGAGTTGGGCATTGAAGCTACTGCTCGCCAGCGGTCGTTGGCCATTGCGTTAACCTTGAGTCGGAACTCGGGAAACCTACCGTTTCTATCATCACCGAATATTTCAAAAATCTCGTCGAAGAAAATGCCTCCAAGAAGGGAATGCCGCATCTTCGATTCGCTTTTGTCAAGTCACCTGTCTGGGGCAAGACAGCTCAGCAGCTGCGAACCGACGTCGTGGAAGGAAGAGATCCAGTGACCGGGAAACCGGCTATGCAGGAGGTCGTTGCGGAGCTGACTACGCCACTGAGCGAGGAAGACAGAACCACCCGAACCGTCGAGCAGTCTGCCGGGCCGGACCACTTCGGACCGGACACCGCGGAAAATCTACAACGTCTGCTTGAGGAAAAGGGGATGACGGATCATCTCCCGATTGTGCTTCCGACCGAAGAGAAAGTGGACGCGATGCTCAAAGCCACGAGCCATAAACCCGACGAGATCGTTGGCAAAATCTCGCCGACGCCGGGCGTTTACGAATATTGGTCCTATACGGTGAAGCAGGTCATTGCCGCCGCCGACAAGGAGTCCATGTCAAGCTCGGACAACTCCTTTGCCGAGGCAGTGGTAGTGAACGGGCCGATCCGCGATGAGATCGGCCTAAACTACGGCATCGGCGCACTGGGGCCGTTCAGCCGCGCCAACGCCACAATTGGCCGCGCCTACACGCTGCTTTCGATCAACGCCGGGAACTGCGGCAAGGTCGGCGAGACCTACATGGGTGTGATCGGAAATCCTGCGAATTACACCAACATCGTGATCGCCGAGAACGAAAAAGAGTCGCCCTGGAAACCCTTCAGCGTCCGCCACGGCTTCAAGCCGGAGGAAAGCGTGGTGAGCATTTTCGAGGGATGGGGAGTTATCTCTGCGAAGAACTCGAAATACGCCGTTTGGCAGAAAGACATGAACTTTGCCGAGGAGCTCAAGAATATCTTCAATGACCAGGACCAACTCTTCGGAGGCATAGCCGTTTTGAGTCCGGCTGTGGCCAACTACGTCAAGGATGAGGGCTACGACACCGTCGACAAACTGACCGACTGGCTCTATCAGGGGCCGGACGAAGCGAAACCCCACTTCCGAAGTAAGGCACAGATCCACATTCTCGTTACTGGATCATCCAACAATCTCTACTGGGACTATGGCGGGATGCGATACGTCAAGAGCGTTTCGGTCGATAAATGGCGCTGAGCGCCCGCTTCAGCTGAAAGCCGCGAGGGCTCGGCCGGATGTTGTCTTGACAACGAGAAGCTGATTTGTTGTACTGTTTTGTGCTCTCTAACCGGGTGCCGATGAGGCTTTAAGGCATTTTTCGAGGGGCCTAGCTTCTTAGAGGAATTCTCCCATGGCCACACTACTGCGTTCGGCGGTTTTGAATCCGGAAGCGTACCGAACAGTCCGAGCGGCAGATAGCGACCGACCGAGTAAAACCCGGTCATTCTCTTCGCTTGCGCCGCGCCTCGATCGTCTGAATGGCAAGACCATCTATCTCATCGACACGGGCTTCGGGGGAAGCGGCAGATTTCTGGATCAAGTCGAAGCCTGGTTCGCCGAGCATGTGCCATCGGTAACCGCCGTGCGGCGCCGCAAGAGCGGCAGCATCTTTCGCGACGATACAACGGACCTCTGGGAAGAGATCAGGGAAAAAGGCCAAGCCGCGATTTTGGGTGTGGCGGGTTGACCTGGTTGCGCAGTGGCGGTCGCCACTTGCTCCCGCACACTCGAGCAAGAATACGGAATCCCAACTGCGCCGATCTCGACGTTCGAATTCGCCGATTTCCTATCTCAGGACCTGCGTTTTCACGGTGTTCCCCTGCGCGTCATCTATACCTCGCACCCGGTCGTGGGCATGCCAGGCTCCGTTCTTCGGGGCTACATCGAGGGTAAAGACCCCGCAACCGACCTGACGGTCATCGACGAGGTCGTCGAGGCGCTGACAAAGCCGGTGAGCGACCTGGAGTTCACCGGCGATTTTGCGCCCGTGTCGCGCACGGGGGTGAGGCAAACGCTGCTTGAGCCGGACACCGAAAACAATTTGCAGCGCCTGTTTTACGACAGGGGTTGGACCGATGGGCTGCCCGTCGTACTTCCCACGGAAGAACGCGTTGCTGAAATGCTTATCGGCACAGACCGCGCGCCGGATGAAGTGGTCGCTGAAATTTTCCTCCACGATACTCAGGAATATCTCCAATTTACTGTCGAGATGGTCGCGATCGTTGGCGTGATGGCGGGAGCGAGACCGGAGCATCTGCCCGTTCTGCTAGCGGTCGCTTCGACCGGACATCCGTCTATTCCAGGATCGACAACTCCGTTCGCTTCGATGCTCTTGGTGAATGGTCCTATCCGTAATGAGATCGAAATGAACTCCGGGATTGGGGCTTTCAGTCCCCGTAGGCTCGCCAACTCCGTGATTGGGCGGGCTTGGACGCTTCTAACGACCCAGTGGGGCTACCTGCGGCTGAAAAAGCAGTTCTGGACTTCTCAAGGCAATCCCATCGGCTACAACAATATGTGCGTTGCCGAGAACGAAGAGAGAAGCCCCTGGGGGCCATTTCATGTCGAAAAGAAATTCCCAGCCAAGGAGAGCGTCGTCAGCATCTTCCGGGGATGGAGCTTCGTGAACAACGTGGTCGGCTCGTCCCAGCGTTCGGTCGGCCAGGACGTGTGCATTCAGTTGGGAGCGCTGCCGGGGCTGTTCTCTGCGGCAACATTAATTCTGGATCCGCTGGTGGCCTGGCACCTTCAGCAGAACGACGGCTTTCAAACCAAACTGGATTTCTGCCATTGGATTTCAGAAAACTTCAAAATGCCCGCCAGCCAGTTTTGGGGCACGGACTTGATCCACATGATGATGGCGCCGCTGGCAGAAAAGGGTGTTGAGCCGTACGCGAGTTGGAAGAAGCTGCCCGGCGATGCCCTGATCGCGCCCTACAACAATCCCGAGAACATCAACATCGTTGTCGTGGGCGGCGAAACCAGTCCGATGTGGAAGGTCGCCGATTTCGGGTATGTCGTGAGCGCTTCGGTTGATAAATGGCGCGCAAAGCCCATGCGGGACGGCTGTGCCGACGGAAGCTGCGGACTTCCGGACGAGCCATGATCTTCTTTGTTCTTTCTCTATAGTCGTCTGCAGGAGGTAGATGGCCATGGATCGACGAAAAATGTTGGCGTTACTGGGAGCGAGTCCAGCGCTGGTTGCCGGCAGGCCGTCCGATGCCTGCTCAACCGGGAAGGCTGGTCCTGAACCTGCTGGTTCCATGACCAGCGGATTGACCACGGCTCTGAATCCGGCTGTGACGGCGAAATTGGCCGAGCGCGTGCCGCTTGCGCCTCGCCTGGAGACGCTTGACCGCAAGACCATCTACCTTGTTGATACCGACTGGGGAGGTATGGGCCAGAACGACGGCATTCTTCAAGAAATGCAGGCGTGGTTTGCCGAGCACATGCCCAGCGTCAAGACGATCATCAAAGTGAAGAAAGGAAATTTTGTCACCGACGACCCTGTGTTGTGGAAGGAAATTGCCGATGCGAAAGGAGACGGTGTCGTCCTCGGTGTCGCGGGTTGACACGGCTGCGTCGGGGCCGTGAGCCGCGAATCCGGAGAAATCGAACAGAAGTACCGCATACCCACGGTTGCCCTTGCCGGTTCAAACGTCGTTTCATTCGGGCTTGGACCAAACGTTCAATTCAACACCGGAATGCCCATTCGCTACGTTGGCGTGCCGTTTCCCTTCTCGGGCCAGCCGAGGTCGGTGCTGAAGGCATACGTAGCAGGGAACGATACAGTCAGCGGCAAGCCCATGATGCAGGCGATCATCGACGGTCTGACAAAACCTCTCGGCGCCGAGGAAAAGATGTCGGGCGCTCCTGCGGAGTCGCTGCCGGAGCCGAGAGTTCTCAACCCGGATACGGAAGATAATCTGCAGCATCTTTTCAAGGAACGCTGCTGGACCGACTATAACCCGGTGATTATTCCCACAGAGGAACGCGTCAGAGCGATGCTCAAGGGCACGAGCCACAAGCCTGATGAAATCGTCAAGACCGCGGCCGGAACATTCGGGTCGCGCCGTCCATTTACGGTTGAAAAAGTCGCGATCCTTGCGGTCATGGCGGGCGCCAAACCCGAATATCTTCCGGTAATCCTGGCGCTCGCCAGCCTGGTGCCGTATCAGGACTCGACGACCTCAATTGCCCAGATGGTTGTGGTAAATGGACCAATACGCAAAGAGACGGACATGAATTCCGGCTTGGGTGCACTCGGTCCGAACAACGACGCAAATTCTGTGATTGGGCGCTCGATGACGCTCATACACAAAGTCATCCAGGGATACGACGAAGGCGTGACCGGGTTTGCTTCGCTCAGCAATCCGCTGCGCTACGACAATCTCTGCTTCGCCGAAAGCGAAGAAGCGCTGCCCGAGGGATGGGAGCCTTTTCACGTTCAAATGGGCCACAAACCTACCGACAGCATGCTCACGATCTTCACTGGCTGGAATTTCATCAACAGCACTGGCTGGGTGGAGCAGCACTACGCGCCTCAATTCTTGATGCGCGACTACATGTCGTCGCTGTCGGGAATGGGCGCGACGCTCATCATGGATCCGAGCGTGGCTGAGCTGCTGAAGAACGCCCAAAACTTCCAGACCAAAGCGGCGCTTGGAGAGTGGCTTTCTGCGAACGTGCACAAGACGGTCGAATCTTACTGGGGCAATTCGATTGTCTCCAGCATGATTGGGCCTCTTGCCACGCAGGGACTCGAGCCCTATGCAACCTGGAAAAAAGCTCCGAGCGACAGCTTGATCAAGCCATTCAGCAATCCGAAAGACATCCGCGTCGTTGTCGCCGGTGGAAAGACAGCCAGCGTTTGGTTCGCGACCGATTTCAGACCCGAGAAGAGCGCCTTGATCGATGCCTGGCGGTAAACAGCCGCCGCCCAATCGTAATCGAGGCGTACCGCGCGTTTGTAGAGGGTCAGAGCTTTAGCTCCGACATCGGGCTGCCTAACCCTGGGGGGCTTCAGCCCTGAGGTGCCTCGCGGTAGGCGCTAGGGCCGCTTAATCTGCTGTTACGCGCTCCTCGCTCGGTTTGCCGGCCGCAGCGGGCGCACCTTCCACAATCCCGCACAGCCCATCCTTACACTCTAGCGGCGCTGGCATACGCAGTGGCTTCAGGTCGCGGCGCAGCCCGCACTTCGGCCGCCACTTATCAACCGAAACGCTGCGCGTGTGCATGAAGTCGGTGGTGATCCACATCGGATTCGTTTCTCCGCCGACGACGATGACATTCACATCGTCCGGCGAGCGGCGCGGAGTAATCAAGGCGTCTTTGGGCAGCTTGGCCCATGAAGCAAACGGCTCTACGCCTTGCTGCGCCAGCCCTCTCGCAAATCCCGATTGCATCTGACCTTCCCAGTAATGCCCCGCCGGAACGTGCGAGTTTTCGACAATCCATTTGCACGCATCGCGTTTCGTCTTGAATCCTTCAGCGCGCAGACTTTTTGCGACCAGCGGATCGACCACAAACGTAATGCTCGTTCCCATGGACCCGAACGTGGAAATCACGTGCGCCATTTCTTTCGCTGAACCCAGCCCAAAATTTAGCATGTTCCATCCGCGGAACAGGCTTACGACGCTTTCATCCGGCCGAAACCCCTTTTGCACGTGAAACGGCTGGAAGACGCTCAGCTCTTCGTTTTCGCCGCAGCACATGTTGTTGTAATTCAAATTGT
>Ga0306923_10002074_pt1 | contig 18182 bp, 12 predicted proteins | sample sta12Can44000108_FD_203841 | JGI IMG/M metagenome (GOLD analysis project Ga0306923, IMG submission 203841) | Lab enrichment of tropical soil microbial communities from Luquillo Experimental Forest, Puerto Rico - statanox.12C.anox.44.000.108 (v2)... | ecosystem: Environmental > Terrestrial >... | reverse complement strand
GCTGCGTCCGGATGAGCTCCTCGTAGAACCGGGCGAGCGGCAGGCGCGTGGGGAGCACCGCGTGCTGCACGTCGAAGAGCCGGTAGTCGCGGGTCTCGAGCTTGCGCGACTCGGTGTGCCAGGTCTCGGTGCCGGGGTAGGGCGTGGCCACGGTGAGGTGCACGATCTCCGGGACCGACAGCGCCCACTCCCGCACCGCCTCGAAGCGCCGCTCGTCCCACGACGGGTCCGCGATGATGTTCACCGCGACGACGAGCCCGAGCGACCGCGCGACCTCGAGCGCCTCGAACGACTTGCCGAGCGTGGTGCGCTTCCGGTGCGCCTTGAGGTCGGCCTCCTCGATCGCCTCGAGGCCGAGGAACATGTACTCGAGCCCGAGCCGCTTCCAGCGGCGGAAGATCTCCTGGTTCCGGACGAGCACGTCCGCGCGCGTCTCGAGGTAGTACTGCTTCCGGATCTGGCGCCGCTCCACCTCGTCGGCGATCGCCATCCCGTGGTCCGCGTCGATGAAGGCGACGTCGTCCACGATGAACACGCCGCGCTCCCGGACGCGCGCGAGGTCCTCTGCCGCCTTCTCCGGCGAGACCTTCCGGTAGCTGCGCCCGTAGAAGGTCCACGCGCTGCAGAACACGCAGTCCCACGGGCAGCCGCGCGTGAACTCGATGGACGCGCACGGATCGAGCACGCCGATGAAGTACTTGCGGCGACGCGGGAGCAGGTCGCGCGCGGGGTGCAGGTCGTCGAGGCTCGCCACGAGGCGCGGCGGGGGACCGTCGCCCGCGGGCGTGCTCACGCCCGGCAGCATCGCGAGCCCCGCGCGATCGCCCGCTGCGGCCTCGAGCAGCCTCGGGGTGATGGCCTCGCCCTCGCCCCGCACCACGCAGTCGATCGCGCCGTCCGCGTGCTCCAGGATCTCCCGCGCGGTGAACGACGCGCTGTGCCCGCCCGCGAAGACGAAGCACCCCGGCCAGCGGAGCCGGGTCACCTTCGCGAGGTCGAGCACCTCGGGGATGTTGGCGAGGTAGTTCAGCGAGAAGCCGACGGCCTCCGGCTTCCAGGCGTCGAGCAGCCGGAAGTACTCGGCGTGATCGGACGTCTGGAGGTCGAGCAGCACGACGTCGTGCCCGGCCCGTCGCACCGCCTCGGCGACGAGCTCGAGCCCGAGCGGCTCGAGCCGCAGGTAGACCTTCGAGTACATCAGGGCGCTGGGGTGGACGAGCAGGACTCTCACAGGACCCCCCGGGGTCGAGGCCGCTCGAGCGCGGTGATCGCCGCAAGCGCGACGAGGGCGTACGCGATGCCGAGCAGCACGTCCGTGAAGTAATGGTGCTGCAGGTACACCGCCGCCACGCACATGAGCAGGAAGAAGAGGACCGCCGGCACGCGCGCCCAGCGGATCTCACGGAAGCGGTACGCGAGGATCGCTGCGATGAGCGGGTAGGCGACGTGCAGCGAGGGGTAGGCCCCGAACACGTCCACCCCGCGCGAGTACATCTGGTCGAACACGTGCGTCCCGAGGAGCGCGTCGAAGCGGTGCGCCGCCGCCGCCGCGGGCTCGATGTACATGCGCGCCGGGCCGAGGCCGTACTGGGTCACGTACCAGGGCGGCGCCACGGGGAAGATGAAGTAGGTGGCGAAGCCCATCACGTTCACGAGGAGGAAGCAGCGCGCGAACGTGCGCGCCGCCTCGGGCCGGCCCCGGAAGAAGAGCAGCATCGCGAGGGCGACGTACTCGGCGACGAAGACGACGTAGGCGAACCCGGTGGCGAGATCGAGCGCCGCCCAGTGGTGCTCGAGGAACAGCTCGTTCAGCGTGCGCCCGCCCACGCCGAACCAGGTCCGCTCGAAGAGATACGGCCCGGCCACGTGCACGCGGCCGTCGATGCCGGGCCAGTAGTAGTAGCGCATCGAGTCGAAGACGACGCCGGTCAGGATGAACGGGAAGAACGACCGCAGGAACAGGCGCGTCCTCTCGTTGTAGACGTCGAGCAGGCCGAGCGAGCCCAGCAGCACGTGGTCGCCCCTCAGCCCACCGAGCGCGCCGATGGCCGCGATGTAGAGCAGGCCGAGCGCCGGGAGCCAGCCGCTCCGCTCCATCGCCCGCGAGGGCAGCAGCCACTCGCGCAGGACGCGCGGCTCGAGGCGGCGCAGGGGCACCGGCGGCTTCGCCTCGGAGCCGGTGCCCACGTCCTTGCGGCAGGGGAGACCGTTCGCCATCGACCTGACCTTGTTCGTTGTACTTGCTTCCGGCGCCGCGCAATCGTAACCCGGGAGCCGCGACCCGGGCGAAAGACGTGAGCCTCCGCGATCACCCAACCAGGCATTGCGCCGGCCTCGTCGCCGCGCTGCTGCTGCTCGTGGCTCCGCGGCCCGCCGCGGCCCGTTGCCACGTCGGCATCGAGAACCAGCTCATCCCGCTGCCGATCTACTCGACGCTCCCGAACGAGGGGAGCACCTGGGGCGTGATGCCGGTCATCCTGCGCGTGTGTCCGGAGGGCGCGCGCACGGAGTCGATCATCGCGCCGAGCGTGAGCTGGAACTCGGTGATCCACTACACGGGCACGTTCCGCCTCTACCACTACCCCACCGCCGACACCGCGCTCACGGTCATCGCCTCGGCGAGCACGAACATCAACTACAACGGCCTCCTCATCTGGCAGCGCCAGCCCACGGTGCGCGGAGAGTCGACGGACGATGTCCTCTTGCGCGTGCAGCGCACCGTCTTCGAGCGGTTCTTCGGCCTCGGCCCCGACACGCGCTCGTCCGACGAGTCGAGCTACACGAGCCTGCGGTTCATCGCGAACGCGCGCCGCGGGCTCAACGTCGTCGAACACCTGAACCTCGGGGTCACGGTCGGCTTCGAGCGGGACTCCGTGGAGTCGATCGGCGTCCCGGGTCTGCCGCTCACGACAGAGGTCTTCCCCGACGCACCCGGCATCCGTGGGGCGACGCTCGCTTCGCAGGGCCTCGACATCCGGTACGACGATCGGCAGGGAGGCGACTACGCGGAGCGGGGCTTCCGCGTCGACGTCGCCGGCGCGGTGGTGGAGGGGCTCTCGGGCTCGCCGACCTTCCTCCGCGGGGGCCTGCAGGCGAGGGCGGTGGTCCGCGAGACGTCGCGGGTGTCGGGGGCGGCGCGGGCCTACTGGACCGGCGTGACGTCCGGCGGCGCGCCGTTCTACCAGCAGGGCACGCTGGGCGGCTCGCTGCTCATGCGCGGCTTCACCGAGGGACGCTTCGTCGACCGGCAGGCGTGGACGTTCGAGCTCGAGCAGCGGATCCGCCTGGTCCGGACGCACCTCTTCGGCGTCATCGCCGACTGGCGCGTGGACCCTTTCCTCGCGACCGGTCAGGTCTTCGGGTCGTTCGCCGACGCCGCGTCACGCCCCCAGCTCGCGGGCGGTTTCGGCCTCCGCGCGTTCGTGCACCCGAACGTTCTCGGGCGCGTCGACGTCGCCTACGCCGGCGAGGGCGTGAAGGTCTACGTCGAGCTCGGCTATCCGTACTGAGGCGAAGCGGATGGGGCCCCCTTGGGTGCGTCCGAAGGGACCTCCCTCTCGCGGGTGTGAACGTACGCCGACGGGGACGTGAAGAAAGGGCTCCAAGCAAGGAGCGTGCAATTGCCGTTGTGCTAGATCGTCCACTGTATGCGGAAGGTGCTCGTCACCGGCGCCACCGGCTTCATCGGTGCGAACGTCATGCGCCAGCTCGTCGAACGCGGGGCGGACATTCGCGTCCTCGTTCGAGCGTCGTCCGACCGGCGAAATCTCGCCGGACTCCCCGTCGATGTGGCCGTGGGGGACCTGCGGGACGCGGACTCCGTCCGACGCGCCGTGCACGGGTGCAGCCGGGTGTTCCACGTCGCCGCCGATTATCGCTTCTGGGCCCGCGATCCGCGCGAGCTGTACGAGAGCAACGTACAGGGCACCATTCACGTGATGGACGCCTGCCTCGCCGAAAACGTGGAGCGCGTCGTCTACACGTCGACCGTCGGGACGATCGGCCTGTCCGCCCACCCGAACCCCTGCGACGAGACGACGCCCCTCATGGCGGGCCAGCTCACGAGCCATTACAAGCGCTCGAAGCTGGAGGCGGAGCGCGCGGCGCTCGCGTTCGTGGAGCGGGGGCTTCCGCTCGTCGTCGTGAACCCGAGCGCGCCGGTGGGACCGTGGGACGCGAAGCCCACGCCGACCGGTCAGATCATCGTGGACTTCGCGAACCGGAGGCTGCCCGCGATCGTCGACACCGGGCTGAACATCGTGCACGTCCGCGACGTGGCCGAGGGCCACCTGCTCGCAGCCGACCGCGGCCGGATCGGCGAGCGGTACATCCTGGGCCACCGGAACATGACCCTGGCGGAGATCGTGGGCGAGCTCTCGGCGCTCACCGGAATCCCCGCGCCGCGCATGCAGATCCCGTACGCCGTCGCCTGGACCGTGGGTGCGGTGAGCACCGCGGTCGCGGACTGGATCACCCACCGCCCGCCGGCGGTGGCGCTCGAGGCGGTGAAGATGTCGCGCCGCCGCATGTTCTTCGACGCATCGAAGGCGGTGCGTGAGCTGGGCCTGCCGCAGACACCGGTCCGCGCCGCCTTCGACGACGCGCTCGCGTGGTTCGAGCAGGCGGGCTTCATTCGCAACAAGACGAGGAGAATCGCTTGGGAATCCCGCTGAAGCAGGCTGCCGCAGTCGGCAAGTACATCCTCGAGCAGAAGCTGCGCCGCCGGGCGCGCTACCCGCTCGTCCTGATGCTGGAGCCGCTGTTCCGCTGCAATCTCGCGTGCATGGGGTGTGGCAAGATCCAGCACCCCGAGAGCATCCTCGAGCAGAACCTCTCGCCGGAGCGGTGCTGGGAGGCCGCCGAGGAGTGCGGCGCGCCCATCGTGAGCGTGTGCGGCGGCGAGCCGCTCATCCACCCGGAGATCGACCGGATCACCTCGGGCCTCATCGAGCGCGGGAAGTTCGTCTACCTCTGCACGAACGCGATCCTGCTCGAGCGCAAGCTCGACCGGTTCCAGCCTCACGACCAGTTCACGTTCAACGTCCACCTCGACGGCGTCGAGCCTCGGCACGACGCGTCCGTCGACCGGAAGGGTGTGTACCGCGTCGCGGTCGACGCGATCCGGGCCGCGAAGCGCCGCGGCTTCCGCGTCACCACGAACTCCACGATCTTCGAGGGCCACGACCCGGCCGACCTGCACCGCTTCTTCGAGGAGATGACGGCGCTCGGCGTGGACGGCATGACGATCTCGCCAGGGTACAGCTACGAGCGCGCGCCCGATCAGGACCACTTCCTCCGCCGCGAGGAGACGAAGAGGCTCTTCCGCGACGCGCTCGCGCCCGCCGGGAAGCGCGGCTGGAAGTTCAACCACTCGCCGCTGTACCTCGACTTCCTGAAGGGCGAGCGGGAGTACCAGTGCACGCCCTGGGGGAGCCCCAACTTCAGCGTCCTCGGCTGGCAGCGGCCCTGCTACCTGTTCAGCGAGGGCGGCTACGCGAGGACGTTCCGCGAGCTCATGGAGACCACCGACTGGGACGCCTACGGCACCGGCCGGCATGAGAAGTGCGCGAACTGCATGGTGCACTGCGGGTACGAGCCCACCGCCGTCGAGGACAGCATGGCGTCGCTCGGGAACGTCGTTCGATCCGTCCGCTCGATCTTCTGACCGGGGCCCAGATGGATCGAAAGGACAGCCACCTGGCGCTCTGCATCGAGGAGGAGGTCGAGTTCACCGACCGTGACGCGAGCGGCTTCGCCCGGCTGCGCTTCGACCACGACGCGCTGCCCGAGGTGGACAAGGACGCGGTGAGCACCGAGGTCGAGCTCTTCGGCAAGCGGCTCGCGGCCCCGATCGTGATCGCCTCGATGACCGGCGGCACGCCGCGCGCGGGCGAGCTGAACCGGCGGCTCGCGCTCGCCGCCGAGGCCTGCCGCGTGGGCATGGCGCTCGGGTCGCAGCGGAAGATGCTCGTCGACCCCTCGATGCGGGCCACCTACGCGGTGCGCGACGCGGCGCCCGGCGTCCCGCTCCTGTTCGGCAACCTCGGCGCGGTGCAGCTGAACTACGGCGTCGGCGTGGGCGACGTCCGCGCGCTCGTGAAGGCCGTCGGCTGCGACGCGTTCTTCTTCCATCTGAACCCGCTCCAGGAGGCCATCCAGCCGGAGGGCGACACCAAGTTCTCCGCGCTCGTCCCGAAGCTGCGGAGCGTCGCGCCCGAGCTCGGCGTGCCGGTGCTGCTGAAGGAGGTCGGCGCGGGGATCTCGCGCACCACGGCGCGGAAGATCGCCGCTCTCCCGGTGGCGGGCGTCGACACCGCCGGGGTGGGCGGGACGTCGTGGTCCAAGATCGAGAGCCTCCGGACGAGCGACCCGGTGCAGCGCAGCACGGGTGAGCTGTTCGCGCGCTGGGGGATCCCCACCGCGGAGAGCATCGAGAACTGCCGCGAGGCGCTCGGCGATCGCGTCGTGATCGCCTCGGGTGGCATCCGGAACGGCATCGAGGTCGCGAAGGCGCTGGCGCTCGGCGCCGACGCGGTCTCGCTCGCCCTCCCGCTCCTGCGCGCGGCCGAGAAGTCCGTGGACGACGCCGTCCTCGCGCTCCGGCGCATCCTCGAAGAGCTCCGCACCGCGATGTTCCTCACCGGCTGCCGCACGGTCTCGGACCTCCGGCTCCGGGCGCTCGTGCGCGCCCGCGACTTGACGGCGGAGGGGTGAGGGTGCGCGCGGGCGAGGTGACCGTCGCTCCCGACGCGGTCGTGGTCGGCGCCGGCATCGCCGGCCTCGTCGCCGCGAGCGAGCTCCAGCAGCGCGGCCACCGCGTGCTCGTCCTCGAGCACAACCACCAGCCCGGCGGGCTCCTCTCGGGGATGTGGCGGCGCGGCTTCTACTTCGACGTGGGCTGCCAGTCGTTCGAGGACATGGGGATCGTCTTCCCGCTCCTCGAGCAGTACGGCCTCTCCGACCTCGCCCGCTTCGAGCGCGCGCGCTACCGCGTCGCGATGCCCGGGCTCGACGCGGTGGTCGAGTCGCTGCCGCAGATGCGCCGCGCGTTCCAGGAAGCGTACCCCGAGAGCGCGGCCGGCTTCGCGCGCGTGTTCGACGCGCACGAGCGCACCTCCGAGCTCATCCGCAGGCTGTTCACGCCCGATCGGGTGCCCTATGTGCGCGACGAGGGCACGCTCGCGCTGTCGCGCTGGGTCGCGCAGGCGTTCGCGCCGCCCGGTGGCTCGCCCGCGCGCGTCGCCTCGCACCTCCGCGACCTCCGCACGCTGCTCCTCGACGACTTCACCGGGTGGTACGAGCGGCAGCTCCCGCCGTCCGGCGCGCGCGACCTGCTCTCCCGCTGCGGCTACACGCGGATGAACGTGTTCGTCGCGTCCGCGTTCTGGCACTTGTGGGCCCACGACTACTGGTACCCTGAGGGCGGGCTGCAGGCGTGGCTCGACCGATGGGTGGAGCGCCTGCGCGAGCGGGGGGTCCAGTTCCTGTTCAAGCGAACGGTCACCTCGGTGGAGAAGCAGGGCGCCCGCGCGATCGCGGTGTCGACCCACCGCGGCGAGCGCTTCGAGGCGCGGCAGGTCGTGTACTGCGGCGACTACCGGCAGGGCCTCCACCGGCTCGTGGGCGCCGAGCGGTACGGCGCGCGCGACCTCGAGCGTCTCGACGAGACGCGCCACTCCGACGCGATGGTCTCGGTCTACCTCGGCCTCGACATGCCGCGCGCCGAGCTCCGCGAGCGCCTCCGCGCGTCGCACGTGTTCTTCTTCCCCTCGTTCGACTGCCGGACCGCGATCGACCCGAGCGATCCCGATGCGCACCGCAAGGCGTTCCTCGAGGTGACCTCCCACGGCGTCGGCGGCGACGTGGACGGCATCCCCGGCGCGCGGTCGTCGGTGGTGCTGCAGGCCTTCACGCGCCACGACTGGCTCGACGGCTGGGGGACAGGGCTCTCCGGCGACCCGGCGCGCGAGGCGACGAGCCAGCCGCGCTCCGCGGAGTACCGCCGCCGCAAGCGGGCGGTGGCGGATCAGCTCGTCGAGTCGTTCGAGGCGCTCGTCCCCGGCGCCGCGCAGCGCGTCGTGTACCGCGACGTGGGCGCGCCGCAGTCGGCGGTGCGCTTCACGCGGAACGCCTTCGGGGGCACCTGCGGGTTCGAGCTGAACTGGCGGAACTTCCCGTTCCTGAACCCGCTCGCGCACGTCGCGACGCCGCTCGAGAACTTCCACATGGCGGGCCACTTCACCGTGTGGCCGGGCGCGGTACCGACCGCCGCGCTGTCCGGCAAGATCGCGGCGCTGCGCGCGGACGAGGGGCTGCGGGCGCGCCGGGGTCGGACGAGCCGGAACGGGGTCGAAGAGCACGTGACCGCGGGGGGGCGAGCCGCTCTGGCGAGCCGCGCGGCGACAGGAGGAGAGATGCGAAACATCACCACGCCGGCCACGAACGGCGTCTCGCCGAACGGCCTCACGGCGGCGGACCTGCAGCGAGGATGGGCGGAGTGCTGGCGGATCCTGCGCGAGAACGGGAAGACGTTCCACCTCATGGCTCGCGTGCTGGGGCCCGAGCGCGGCGACGCGATCGCGGCGCTCTACGGGTTCGCCCGCGTCGCGGACGACGCGGTGGACGAGCCCGGCCCGGGCGACACGCCCGAGAGCATCCGGGCGCAGCTCCAGTGGATGCTGGACGAGCTCCGCCGGGCGGTCGCGGGCGAGAGCCGCGACCCCAAGTTCGCGGTGCTCGGTGAGACCATCCGCCGCTACCAGATCCCGCTCCACCCGTTCGACGATCTCGTGGCCGGCCTCCTCACCGACATCGGGCCGCTCCGCTGCGCGACCTTCAGCGACCTCGAGCTGTACTGCTACCGCGTGGCGGGGACGGTGGGCCTCATGATCACGCCGGTCGCCGGCTACCGCGCCGGTAGCCGCGCGCTCGAGTACGCGAAGACGCTCGGCACGGCGATGCAGCTCACGAACATCCTCCGCGACGTGGGCGAGGACCTGCGGCGCGACCGCATCTACATCCCGCAGGAGGACCTCGCCCGCTTCGGCGTCACCGAGGCCGACCTCACCGCCGGCCGCATCGACGCGAAGTTCCGCGCGCTCATGGACTACGAGATCGATCGCGCGCGACGGTTGTACGACGAAGGCATCGCGCTCATCCCGCTCCTCACCAGCGCGCGCGGGCGCGCGGCGTTCGAGTTCGCGGTGGAGGCGTACTCGGGGATCCTCGGCAAGATCCGCGAGGCGGACTACGACGTGTTCAATCACCGCGCCCACCTCACGTTCGGGCAGAAGCTCGCGCTCCTCCCCTCGTCCGCGTGGAACGCCTGGCGGGCGGGGCTCGCGAACGGCGCCGGGGAACGCGCTTGACCACCGCCCCGGCACGCGTCGCGGTCCCTGACCCGCGCGCGCGCGAGGCCGCCGCGGCGGCACAGGACTGGCTGTTCCGCGTCCAGCGCGGCGACCACTGGTGCGCCGAGCTGGAGTCGAACGTCACCATCACCGCGGAGTACGTGCTCCTGTGCCAGGCGCTCGGGATCGAGCTCGCGCCGCGGCGCGAGGCGATCGCGCGCTACCTGTTCTCGCGCCAGAAGGCGGACGGGAGCTGGGGCGTGGCGGCGAACGCGCCGGGCGACGTCTCGAGCTCGGTGGAGAGCTACCTCGCGCTGCGGCTCCTCGGCCTCGAGCGCGAGGACGAGCGGCTGCTCCGCGCCGAGCGCTTCATCCGGGGCGCCGGCGGGATCGCGCGCGTGCGGGTGTTCACGCGCATCAACCTCGCGCTCTTCGGCCTCTTCCCCTGGGAGGCGATCCCCTCGATCCCGCCGGAGATCCTGCTCCTCCCGCGCTGGAGCCCCATCAACGTCTACCGGCTGTCGAGCTGGGCCCGCAGCACGATGGTGCCTTTGTTCATCGTGTTCCACCACCGCCCGGTGTTCGCGCTGCCGTGCGGCCGCTTCCCGCGGAGCGGCTGGCTCGATCACCTCTGGCTCGATCCCTCCTCGAAGGAGGTCCCGTACCGGTCGTCGGTGCTCGAGACGCTGCGCAGCGAGGGGCCGGGGTGGAAGACCTTCTTCAACGCGGGCGACGCGCTCCTGCGGCTCTACGAGCGCGAGCGCGACGGCGCCCTCGTCCAGCGCCTCCGCGCGCACGCGCTGCGCGAGTGCGAGCGCTGGGTGCTGGAGCACGAGGAGGAGAGCGGAGACTGGGGCGGCATCTTCCCGCCCATGCTGAACGGCGTGCTCGCGCTCGTCCTCTCCGGCCACGCGCTCGACTCGGACCCGGTGCGCCGCGGCCTCGAGGCGATCGAGCGGTTCGCGATCCACGACGAGGAGGGGTTCCGGATCGAGGCCTGCCAGTCGCCGGTGTGGGACTCCGCGCTGTCGCTCGTCGCGCTCGCCGACTCCGGGTACGACGGCGCCGACCCGCGGCTCGCGACGGTGCGCGGGTGGATCGACCGGAAGCAGATCCTCGCGGAGTACGGCGACTGGAAGGTCTACAACCGCCGCGGCCCGCCGGGCGGCTGGTCCTTCGAGCACGTGAACACCTGGTACCCGGACGTCGACGACACCGCCGCGGTGGTCCTCGCGCTCGTGAAGGGCGATCCCGCGTACCGCACGAGCGAGGTCGTGCGGCGTGGCGTGGCGTGGATGCTGTCGATGCAGAACCCGGACGGCGGCTGGGCGGCGTTCGACGTGAAGAACGATCGGCTCTTCCTGAACCAGATCCCGTTCTCCGACATGGAGTCGCTGTGCGACCCCTCGTCACCGGACGTGGCCGGCCGCGTCCTCGAGGCGCTCGGCGCGCTCGGTACCCGCGAGCACCGCGCCGCGTGCCGGCGCGGCATCGAGTACCTCCGGCGCTCGCAGGAGAAGGAGGGGAGCTGGTTCGGCCGCTGGGGCGTGAACTACGTGTACGGCACGTCGAACGTGCTGAACGGGCTCGCGCGCCAGGGCGTCCGCGCCACGGAGCCGATGGTGGTGCGCGCGCTGCGCTGGCTCGAGTCGGTGCAGAACGAGGACGGCGGCTTCGGCGAGGGGCTCGAGTCGTATTCGGATCGCGCGGCGATGGGGCGCGGCCCCTCGACCGCGTCGCAGACGGCGTGGGGGGTGATGGGGCTCCTCGCGTACCGCCCGGCGTCGGATCCCGCGGTGCTTCGCGGCATCGAGTGGCTCGTGGATCGGCAGCTCGACTCCGGTCCCGCCGCCGGCTCGTGGGCGGAGGAGGAGTCGACCGGCACCGGCTTCCCGCGCCACTTCTACATCCGGTACCACATGTACCGGCACTACTTCCCGCTCATGGCGCTCGGCCGCTTCTGCGCCGCGAGCGACACCTAGGCGCGCGTGCAGCCGGACGGGCTCCTCTCGCTGCTCTGGGGCACGGTCGTCCATCGACCGTACGTGTACGCGTTCTTCGCGTGCTTCCTCGCCTTCGCGATCTACCAGCTCGGGGCGAGGCGCACGCTCACCTTCACGATCTCCACCTGGCTCATCGCCTTCGCGTGCGAGTACAGCTCCACGCGCAACGGCTTCCCGTTCGGTCCCTACACCTACTTCGACGGGACGCGCACGCGCGAGCTGTGGATCTCGAACGTGCCGTTCTGGGACTCGCTCTCGTTCGTCTTCCTCTCCTACTTCAGCCTCGCGCTCGCCGCGGCGCTGCTGTCGCCGCGCGAGGCGCTCGCCCGCGGCGAGTGGTCGGGCCTCCACCACCGTGCCGCGCCGCTCGTGGGCGGCGTCATCATGATGCTGCTCGACGTCGTGATCGATCCGGTCACGCTGCAGGGCGAGAAGTGGTTCCTGGGCCGGATCTACGAGTACCCGGAGCCCGGGTTCTACTTCGGCGTCACCGCGGCGAACTTCGCCGGCTGGTTCTTCGTGGGGGCCGCGAGCCAGTGGGTCTTCCAGCGCATGGTGCGGGCGCTCCCCTGGTGCGCCGGCCCGTGGCGACGCATGCACCCCCGGTTCGTGTGGGCGGTCTACGCGGTGTATGCGGGGGTCTTCGCGTTCAACGTCGCGGTGACGGTCGCGATCGGCGATCACGCGCTCGCGGCGGCGAGCGGCGCCGTCACCGCGGTCACGCTCGGCGCGCTCGCCTGGCGCTTCCGGCCGCGGGGCTGCCTCGCGTGATCCTGGTCTGCGCCGCCACCGGCACCGAGGCGGCGGCCTGTCGGCGCGGCATCGCCGACTCCGGCGCGCGCGGCCTCACGGTGCTGACGACCGGGGTCGGCCCGGAACGCGCCGCCGCCGCGCTCGCGCGCTGGCTCGCGGACGATTCCCCCGGGGCGCGGCCGAGCCTGGTCGTCTCGTCGGGCTTCGCGGGCGCGCTCACCCTGGGCCTCGGCCCGCTCGACTGGATCACCGCCACTGCGGTCCACCGGCTCGAGGGCGGACGTGCCGTGCCAGTCCCGCTGCCGCCCGGGCTCCTGCGCGTCGCCCGGGGCGCGGTCTCGTGCCAGGTCGTCACGTCGGATCGCGTCGTCGTCGGATCCGGGGCGGACGTCCCGGCGCTCGGTGCGCCCGCGGCGGTGGACATGGAGTCGGCGGCGCTCGCGGAGATCGCCGGCGGGGCCGGGATCCCGTTCGTCGTCCTGCGGATGGTGACCGACACGCCCGAGCGCCCCCTCGGCGCCGTCGCGCGCAGCCTCGCGGCGGCGATGGGGGCCCAGGGGGCCACGGAGCGGGCGGTGCACGGCGCGCGGGCCGCGCTCGACGCCGCGCGCGAGCCGCTCGCGACCGCGCGCTTCGTGCGGAGCGGGCTCCTGTGGCGGAGCCGGCTGCGCGCCGGGTGGCGCGAGCACGCGCGCCTCGGCGTGCCCACCGGCTGAACGCCTTCGCCGCTTCCCGTGGCCGCGGCCCACGGCGCCCGGTCCGGGCCCTCCTCCTTGCGCGCCGAGGCGCTGCGAGTCGGAGATCCCAGCGGCGGCACCGAGACGGCGACTCCGCGGGCGACGGAAGTTTCGTGCCTCCGCGCTGCGCGCTGCGGCACGACCGTCGCACCGCGGACCGGAGAACGCGCGCGCTGGCGGCGCGCGGCGTCGGAGGACCCGGGCCGAGCGCCTCGGGTACGAAGACTCGGCGAATTGGGTCGAGCCGACTCATCCATCGGCTCGGTCCGCGCCGGGCCCCTCGCCGCGGAGATCGCGAGGCGAGCGGATCTTGCGAGCGAGCGGCGCGCCGCGCGGAGGGCCAAGAGGCGGGAGGACTGTTTGAGGCGCGGGGTCACTGCGCGTCAATGCGCAGCAGCGCCGAGTTCCGCACCGCCGCCGAATCGTACGCTCCAGCGCGGCGCGCGCGAGCGCACGAGCCGAGTCGCCGACGCGGCGAGGGACCCGGCGTGGACCGAGCAGCGGCGATCAGGACCGGTCGACGGTCTCGGACGGCCGCTCCCCCGACGCGATCCAGAGCGCCGCGGGCAGCGCGGTGAAGTCGGCGAGGAGCGCGAGCAGGAACGCCGCCGCGGCCATGATCCCGAACTGGCGGAGCGGCGGAAAGCGCGACGCCGCGAGCCCGAGGAACCCGGCCGCGTTGATGAACGTCGCGAACACGATGGCCTGGCCCGACACGCGGAGCGCGTGGCGGACGCGCTCCTCCACCCCGCTGCCCGTGCGCTCGTGCATGTGGTGGAAGAAGTGGATCTGGTCGTTCTCGGTGGTCCCGAGCACCGTCGTCGCGATGATGATGGTCGCGACGTTCAGCGGGACGGAGAGGAGGCGCATCCCGAGGAAGGTCACGAGCAGCGCGAAGAGCGAGGGGATGAGCGCGAGGAGGCGCTCGACCCCGCTGCGGAACAGGAACAGGAACACCGTGAAGATCAGCACCACCGTGAGCAGGAAGCTCTCGGCGAGCGTCGGCACGAGGCTCGCGCCGACCTTCACCTGGAGGAGCGACTCACCGACCACCTTCATCTCCGCGCCGCGCAGCGCCGGCACCTCGGCGATGGCCTGCTCCCAGGCGGCGCGGACCCGCCCGGCCATCGCCTCGTAGCCCGCGGCGTCGCCGTGGCGGAAGAGCACCGTGAGCTGCAGGTCGGAGAGCGTCCGCACGTCGATGAACGAGCGGAGGTCGGGCTCGGTGAGGAGGAGCTGCTCGAGGTCCGCGCCCTCGCGCGCGAAGCCCTCCGGGTCGCGCGCGAGCGCCTCGCCCTTCCCGGCGAGGTAGCGCCTGAGCCGCAGCGGCGTCGTGGGGCCGGTCACGCCGGTGATGTCGGGCGCCGCCTCGAGCGCGCTCTCGAACCGGTCCACCGCGCGCAGCACCTCGGGATCGGTCGCCGAGGGGCCCGGGAGGTGGATCCACACGCGCGCGACGTTCAGGTCCATCACGTGCTCGCGGAACCAGGCGAGGTCGTGCCGGAGCGGCGTCGCGGGGTCGATGTATTCGAGGGTGTCGACGCCCACGGACATGCCGCCGATGACTCCGGGGAGGCCGAAGAGCGCCACGACGCCGGCGGCGCAGAGCGCGGCCGCGCCGCCCACGAGCGGCCACCGGTGGCGGTAGGTGAACGCCGGGAGCGATCGCGCGAGCCGCTCGTACGCTGCGCTGCGCACCGCGACGCTGCGCCGCGTGGGCGTGCGGAGGACCCGCTGCAGCGCGGGGAAGAGCGTGAACGCGACCAGCCACGACAGCCCGAGGCCCACCGCCGTCCACACGCCCATCTCGCGGACCGGGCGGATGCGCGAGACCGCGAGCGCCGCGAAACCGATCGCCGCGGCGATCGACGAGGCGGTCACGGGGAGGAGCTTGTTCCGGAGCGCCGCGATGTGGTGCTCCTCGAGCGGCACGCCCTCGGGCTGGTCGACGAAGCGGGAGTGCAGGTACACGAGCGTCGCGAGCGTGGTCACGAGGATCGTGAGCGGCACGAGCGCGGACACGACGGTGAACGAGAACCCGAGGAGCGAGCCCGCCGCGACGCCGAGCGCCACCGACGCGCCGAGGGCGAGGAGGATGGCGAGGAGCGCGCGCCACGACCGGTAGAGGAACAGCACGACGGCGACGACGAGCACCGCGAACATCGGGAAGGAACGGGCGGACGCGCTGGACGACTGCTGCTCCAGCCACGAGCTCACGTACGGCGCGCCGACCTTGCGGACCGGCCCGGTGCCGCTCTTCTCGAGGGCCGCGTCCACGGCGGCGAGCGCGGCGTCGCGCCCGGACGCGTCCTTCACGTCGAGCGCGATCACCACCGTGAGGAACCCGTCGCCGACGAGGCCCTGGCGGCGGAAGAAGTCGGTCCCGAGCGCGAGGTCCCGGAGCTCGGCCGGGCTCGCCGCGGGCCGGGAGCGCCGGAGCGCGTCGAGCACCGAGAAGCTGCCCACGTGGGGCACCTCGCGGAGCGCCGCCTGCGCGCGCTCGACGCGCGCGAGCGATCCGGCCGACCAGGGATCCGGCGACTCGAAGACGAGCAGCGCGGTCTGCGGCTCGGGGAAGATGCGCTGGAATGCGCGCGTCGCCGCGAAGTCGGGATCGCTCGGCACCATGAGCCGGTCGATCGCGCTCTCGCTCGGGAGGTGCGCCGCGACGTACGCCGCGACGGGCACGAGCGCCGCGTACACCGCGAGCACCAGGGCGCGCCAGCGGAGGATGAGGGCCAGCGCGCGGGACGGCCGGTCGTTCGGGATCACGCGGTGAGCCCGTCCCCTTCGTGCACCCTCGGGCAGACCATCGCTAGCGCTCCCGCGTCACCACGAACCGCGCCAGGGCTCGCAGGCTCTCGGCGGCCGCCCCGAGCGGCTCGAGGAGCGCGATCGCCTCGTCGCAGGCTGCGTCGGCGCGGCGCCTCGCCTCGGCCACGCCCACGATCTCGGGGAGCGTCGCCTTGCCGGCCGCCTCGTCCTTGCGCACGCGCTTGCCGAGCTTCGCCGCGTCGCCGGTGAGGTCGAGGAGGTCGTCCGCGATCTGGAAGGCGAGGCCGAGCTTGCGCCCCACCGGCTCGAGCCCCTGCGCCGAGCCCGTCGCCGCGATCGCGCCCCCCACGACGGCGGCGGTGATGAGCGCGCCCGTCTTCGCGGCCATGAGCGCGAGCACCTCGCGCTCGGTGAGCGCGCGGCCCTGGGCGCGCATGTCGAGCGCCTGCCCCTCCACCATCCGCCACGCGTTCTCGGCGAGCAGCCCCGCGAGCGCGGCGGCGCGCCCGTCGCCCTCGGCGAGCAGGTGCCGGAACGCGAGCGACTGGAGGCCGTCGCCGACGAGCACCGCGGTCGCCTCGTCGTACGCCTTGTGCACGGTAGGACGGCCGCGGCGGAGGTCGTCGTCGTCCATGCACGGCAGGTCGTCGTGCACGAGCGAGTAGGTGTGGACGAGCTCGAGCGCGACGGCGAACCGCATCGCGAGCGAATCGTCCCCGGCGTCGCCGCCCACCGCTTCGCAGGCCGCCATCACGAGCGCCGGCCGGAGTCGCTTGCCGCCGCCCAGGACCGCGTACTCGACCGCCTCGCAGAGCGGCTCGGGGCCCGTGCGTTTCAGCTCCCCGGCGAGCTGCCTCAACTGCCCCTCGACGCGCACGGCCACGCGCCGCAGAAAGTCCTCGACGTCCACGCCCTGGCCCCGGACCATGCGCGGGTCTTATCACACCGGGGGCGCGAGCAGCCGGTCCGCTCGGGATACGCCTCCGCATCGCGCGGCGCTGCGCTAAGGATGTGGGTCATGAAGCTCGCCTGGATCGCCATGCTGGGGCTCGCCTCTGCCCCGGCGCTCGCCGCTGCGCCCGCGGCGCGCGTGCTCGTGTTCTGCTCGCCCGGCTCGCCGGGGACGACCGCCGAGGCGCAGCCCACGATGGACGCCTTCGCCGCCGCCCTCGGAGCGAAGGCGGGGGTCTCGCCGATCGCCGCCGTGTACCACGAGGCCGAGGACGCGGGCGTGGCGCGGCTCCGCGAGAAGGACGCCGCGGTCGCGTTCGTGTCGCTGCCGTTCTACCTGAAGCACGAGCAGGAGCTCGGGCTGCGCGCGCGCCTCCAGCCGGTGCAGAGCGGGCGCGAGCCCGAGGAGCGCTGGGCGCTCGTCGCGAAGAAGGGCAAGGTGACGTCGCCCGCGGCGCTGGGCGGCTTCACGATCTCCTCCACCGCCGGGTACGCGCCCGCGTTCGTGCGCGGCCCGGGCGTGGGCGAGTGGGGCCCGCTCCCGGCGACCGTGCGCGTCGTGCAGTCCGGCGCGATCCTCTCCGCGCTCCGCCGCGCGGCGGCGGGAGAGAACCTCGCCGTGCTCCTCGAGCCGGCCCAGGCGGCGGCGCTGTCGTCGCTCCCGTTCGCCGCCGACCTGGAGGTCGTGACCCGGTCGGCGCCGCTCCCGCAAGGCGTCGTCGCCACGGTGGGCGAGCGGCTCCCCGCGAAGTCGTGGAGCGCGATCGACTCGGCGCTCCGGTCCCTGCGCTCCGATCCGAAGGGCGCTGCCGCGCTCGACGGGATGGAGATCGCGCGCTTCGGCGCGGTGGACGAGAAGGGGCTCTCCGCGGCGCGCAAGGCCTACGCGGACGCGGCGCGATGAGCGGCTGGCGCGCACGGCTCCCCGGCCTCCTCGCCGTCGCGCTCACCGCGTGCGCCCCTGCGTTGCGCGAGCCGCCGCCGGTCTCGGTGCTCGCGCCGGGGACGTCCGGCGCCGGGAGCGTCGACGAGCTCCTGCGCGCGGCCGACGCAGCGTGGAGCCGGCGCGCCACCGATGCGAAGGCCGCGGAGGAGGCGCAGGCGCTCTACCTCGACGCCGCGGCGGCGGACGAGCACCGGGTCGACGGGCTGCTCGGCGCGATGCGGGCGACGGCGTTCCGCATCGAGCGTGAGCGGGACGCGCCCGCGCGTGCGCGGCTCGCGGAGCAGGCGGTGCAGCTCGGCCAGTGGTGCCAGCGGCGCGCGCCGGAAGAGCCCGCCTGCGACTACCGGCTCGCCATCGCGCTCGGGCAGCAGACTCGAGAGCACAGGGGGACGGCCAAGGACGCGATGCACAGGATGGTGGACCTGCTCCGGAGAGCGATCGCGAAGGCGCCGGCGCTCGACTCCGCGGGCCCGCACCGCGTACTGGCGCTCCTCCTGCTCCGCGCGCCCGCGTGGCCGGTGGGACCGGGGGATCCCGAGGCTGCGCTCGAGGAGGCGCGCGCGGCGGCCGGCCTCTTCCCCGACGTCGCCGACAACCAGCTCGCGCTCGGCGAGGCGCTCGGGAAGAACGGCGCCCCCGAGGAGGCGCACGCGGCGTACGCGCGCGC